>MTLE01001596.1_pt1 | contig 67139 bp, 58 predicted proteins | sample 1982461 | NCBI WGS metagenome assembly MTLE01 (sample SAMN05712605, study PRJNA340218) | biofilm metagenome | isolation source: sample SPL anode biofilm adapted to -200 mV | place: USA | collected 2012-02-03 | reverse complement strand
GTCTGCAGCGCTTGACACGATATGCGATGTATGGGATTATACCGCTCGCCATTTTAGACAATGTACTCCACAAAGGTGAAGGTATAGATCGATGAAGACCGTATTCGTAAAGCCGGCGGAAGTCGCCCGTTCCTGGTTCGTCATTGACGCCCAGGGTCAGCGCCTTGGCCGTGTCGCTGCCAAGGCAGCCATCCTCGTGCGCGGCAAGCACAAGGCGTGCTACACGCCACACCAGGAAGTCGGCGACTATGTCGTGATCGTCAACGCCGACAAGATCGAGGTTTCCGGAAACAAGTTCAACGACAAGTTGTACTACAGGCATTCCGGCTTCGCCGGCGGTCTCAAGAAGAGCACCTTTGCGGCCCTCATCGAGCGCCATCCGGTTGATCCTCTCGAAATCGCCATCCGTGGCATGCTCCCCAAGGGGCCGCTCGGACGCAAGCTCGCCAGGAACGTCAAAGTATACGCCGGACCCACCCACCCGCACGCGGCTCAGGCGCCCGTCGCTATCGAAGTCTAGGAGAGGTAAACGATGGTCAGAAATCTGGGAATTGGCACGGGAAGGCGCAAGACCGCCGTGGCCCGCGTCTACCTCCGTGATGGAAATGGCAAGGTCATGGTCAACGGCCTTGAGCTGGAGAAGTATTTTCCGATAGCCGAGATGGCCGGTTCGGTCCGACAGCCGCTGATCGTGACGGCGAGCGACAATAAGTTCGACATCGTCATCAACGTTGTTGGTGGTGGACCCCATGGTCAGGCCGGAGCCTGCAGGCATGGCATCGCCAGGGCCCTCAGCCAGGTCGATCCGACCTCGAGCCTCGCGCTCAGGAACAATGGTTTCCTGACCCGTGATCCGCGAATGGTCGAGCGCAAGAAGTACGGACAGCGCGGAGCGCGCAGGCGCTTCCAGTTCTCCAAGCGCTAGGACGCAGGGCGAGCCGGCCGGATGGCCCGTATCGTCAGCATCAGGAAGGGAGCCCACGGCATCGTTACAGCGGTGTCCGATGGTGGCTCCCTTTTTCATTTCAGGCCGGAATACTACAGCCAGGCCTGCGGGGCTGCCGCCAACGATGCACCCAGCCTCGATATCACCGCTTCCGATGCGGCCGATGGCCCTTTCGACCTTGATGATGAAGCGCTGTCGGCCGCTGTCGAAGCACTGGCGGCAGAGACCCGTGCGGTTGCCCTGCTCGCGAGGGCCGAGCAGTACCGGGCCGGGCTGGAGCGCAAGCTGACCGCCCGCGGCATACCTCGTGCGGCCTTCCGCCTCGCGCTGGACAGGCTTGAGTCAGCGGGCCTGCTCTCTGATGCGCGCTATGCGTCGTCCTGGATCAGACAGCGCTGCCGTACCCATGCCGAAGGACCACGCAGCCTGAGCGCGGCCTTGTCGGCGCGCGGGGTGGAGCGAGCCGCCATCCGCGATGCGCTGGAGGCCAGCTTCTCCGGCGAGGACCGACTGGACGCACTGGCCAACGCAGCCCGCCTGGTCGCCCGGGACGGCCTCGATAGAGCCGGTGTGCGCGGCAGACTTCTGGAACTGGGCTGGCGCCACACCGAGATCGATGACACCCTCGATGCCGTAATGCCCTCGATAGGCTAGAAATGCCTTGACATTTCGTTCCCTTTCTTACAGAATAGTAGCAAATCATACCGTATGGGAGAGCCGCAATGGATGATGACATCCTTACAATAGAAGAAGTGGCCAAGTACCTACGCGTTTCCGAGCGCACTGTATACGACTGGGCTCAAAAGGGAGAGATCCCCGCAGGCAAGATTGGCACCGTGTGGCGGTTCAAGAAGAGCGAGATCGAGCGCTGGGTCAATGAACGGCTGTCGTCGAACAAGGCTACCTCGTCACTCCATCCGGTACGGATGCGCAACGTTCTGTCTCCCGATCGCGTTGTGTTCCTGGACTACCCGCGAAAGCGCGACGCATTGGTCGCCCTGGCCGAACGCCTTGGCGCGGCTCCGCAGATCAAGAGCAAGCAGGAGCTGGTCTCGGAGATCCTTCGCCGCGAGGACCTGATGAGTACGGCGATCGGCCGCAATATAGCCATACCGCACGTGAGGCTGTCGAGCGTGACCGATCTTGTCGTCGCCGTTGGCATCAGCAAGTGCGACATCCTTGACTTCAACGCGTTCGATGACGCTCCCGTGCGCCTGCTGTTCATGATCGCCGCCGCGTACAACCAGCATGCCTACTACCTGCAGACGCTGTCGTATTTCAGCGCCAAGCTCAAGTCAAACGAGCTGCGAGCCGGCATCATGGCCGCCGTCGATCCGGCCGCAGCCTATGAGCTGCTGATAGCGCAGGACGCCGATTAAGGCGGCACGGTCCGTGGTCTGATCCGTCTGACAAGCGATTGACGAAATCCGGCACCCGTTCGCGGGTGCCTTTTTCTTTGCCGGCCCTTGGGTAGTTTCACGAAGCTTGTTGCACGTGGTCGGACCTACCACCGGTGGCACCTTCTGCCCGCGGTTCCCACCAGCCATTGGGGCATGCAGAGAGCCGTAACAAGCTTCGAGGAACCATGCTCAGATTGCGTGATCAGCCGCTTCTGTGCTACTATTCGTGGCTTTCATCGACAGAAATCCATGCCAGAACGGGGTACGCGCCTGTGTTCCTGAAGAGCCTCGAAATATTCGGATTCAAGAGCTTCGCCGACCGGGCCAGGGTCGATTTCTCGGCGGGCATATCCGCCCTGCTCGGTCCAAATGGCTGCGGCAAGTCAAATGTCGTCGACGCCATCAAGTGGGTGGTTGGCGAACAATCCGCCCGCTCGCTGCGCGCCGAGTCAATGGAAGATATCATCTTCAATGGCACCGAAACCCGAAAAGCCCTCAATATCGCCGAAGTCACGCTGACCATTTCAAACGAGCAGGGGCTGCTGCAGCTCGACGTGCCCGAGATCGCGATAAAGCGACGGCTCTACCGTTCCGGCGAGAGCGAATACTTCATCAACAACCAGCCGGCCAAGCTCAAGGAACTCAAGGAGCTGTTCTGGGACACGGGAATAGGCAAGAGCGCCTATTCGGTGATGGAGCAGGGACGGATCGACCAGATCCTGTCGAGCAAACCCGAAGACCGACGCTACCTGTTCGAGGAAGCGGCTGGCATCACCAAGCACAAGGCGCGTTCGCGCGAGGCCGAGCTGAAGCTTGAGCGCACCGAAGAGAACATGCGCCAGGTTGAAGGCATTCTGGGAGAGGTCAAGCGCAGCCACGATTCGCTGAAGGTACAGTCGGAGAAGACGCTCGCGTACCGCGGGCTGCGCGATGAGGTGTTCAACGCCGAGCTTGACCTGCACCTGATACGCCTGCGTGGTTTCGTCAACGAGAAGGAACGGCGTGATGGCGAGATAGCCGCCAAGACCGCCGAGCGCGACGCGATGAAGAAGCAGATCGACGACATCAACATGTCGCTCGAACACAATCTGGACATCGTCAACTCGATGGAAGCCAAACTGGTCGAGGTGCAGAAGACGATATACGGGCTGGCCGTCGAACGCATCGGCAAGGAGAAGGAACACAAGCTCCTGGCGGAACGCGTTGCGGAGGGCAGGGCGAAGATCGACCAGGCCCGGCTCAAGCTCAAGGCACTGGCCGAGAAGATAGAGGCGCTCCACGAGGATGAGGACGAGAAGCAGGACATCCTGCGCGGCCACAAGGGCCGCATCGCCGAGATCGAGAAGAACATACAGGGGTTCGAGGGCTCGATACAGGTAGCGGAAGATCGCATCAAGGCGAATGACACCGCCATGGCCAAGGCGGAGACCGATATCGTCGATTTCGATCGCCAGCTGGTCAGCGCCCAGACGGAGCTCGACTCGATTACCGAGGACATCGTCGGCGAACTAGACGCCCGGCTCAAGGATTCGGGCTATTCGGCCAGCGAGCGGAGAATCGCGGAAGAGGCGATAGACAGCCTGATTGCAGGCATTATCGCCAGGCTCTCCGGCAAGGCCGCGATGTTCGACGACCTGGTTGCGCTCAAGGACTATGGTTCCGCCGAGGCGCGTTCCCTTCTGGAGAACGCCAGGACCGCGATAGCTGAATCGGCGGATCGAGCCAGGGAGCTGAAGGAGCGCTACGAGGCGTATCGGCGCACGACCCCGTCGTTCATCGACGAGTTTCTGTCACCCGAAGGCATCATGACGAAGAAGCGTGCCGTCGACACGCTGATGCAGACCATCAAGGACGGCGTCGCCCGCAGGCGGGAACAGATAGCAGCGCTGCGCGATGAGAACCGCGAGCTGTCCCTGCGCATCGATGAGTACCGGACGACGCTTGAGGAATTGCGCGGCAACCGGATCCGAATGCAGACACAGGTGCAGGCCGCCGAGGAATCGCTGGCGATGATCCGGCGCGAAATAGCCAGCCAGGAAGGATACCAGCGTGAGCTTGCCAACGAAACCAGCCTGGAAGAGCGCCGGCTTGCCGAGGCGGAAGAGGATCTTGCCTCCATCGACGAGGAGATTGCGGATATCGAACTGCGTGGCCGTCAGCTGACCGCGGAACTGGAGCATCTCGAGAAGGACATCGCGCTGAAGAACTCGGATCTGGGCAAGCGCCAGGAAGAGCTCAAAAGAAAGATCGACCGGCTTGGATCGCTGCAGAGCGAACTGGAACGGTTCCATCTGGGGCTCGCCCAGACCGAGACGGAGATTCGTAATGTCCAGGACAACTTCAGGGAGCAGTACGGCCGCGAACTTGTGGAGTTCGAGGAGCGCATGTACGAGTTGCGCTCGCCCGCGGCCGAGATCCGTGACAGGCTTGCGGAGCGCAAGCAGAAACTGAAGGATCTGGGATCCGTGAACCTGATGGCCCCCGAGGAGTTCGCCGAGGTCAAGGAGCGTTACGAGTTTCTGGCAACCCAGCTGGGCGACCTGCAGAAGGCGCGCGATGACCTGAAGCGCATCACCCAGGAGATCCGCGATGAGAGCGCGGAAATGTTCCTGAACACCTACAACAGGGTCAAGAAGAATTTCCACAACATGTTCAGGCGCCTTTTCGGCGGTGGCCGCGGCGAGCTTCGGCTGATCGACCCCGACCATGTGCTCGAATCCGGCATCGAGATCTACGCCCAGCCGCCCGGAAAGAAACTTGAGAACATTTCACTCCTGTCCGGCGGCGAGAAGAGCCTGACAGCGATCGCATTGCTCTTTGCGACCTACATGGTTCGGCCATCGCCGTTCTGCTTCCTCGATGAGATTGACGCGGCCCTGGACGAGCAGAACGTGATACGGTTCGTGAATCTGCTGAGGGAATTCGGCAAGACCAGCCAGTTTATCGTCATCACGCACAACAAGAAGACGGTCACCGGCGCGGACGCACTGCTGGGTGTCACCATGGAAGAGTCCGGCGTGACCAAGGTCATATCGGTGCGGCTGGAGTCATCCAACGGGCAAGCCCCGACGATGCAGGCGCCCATCGAGCCGTTCGATGATGAAGATGTTGAATTCGAGCAGGGCAGGGAGCTGAACCCGGCCGAGGAGACCGGGGCCAGACCGTCATGAAGGTGCCGACGCCGCTCGTCCCCATCCGCGGTTTCATTGATGGCTGCCTGGAGGCTGTGTCGGCAGCATTCCGGCGTATGCCTGCGGCGCTCGGTCGCCACCGCTCGGGGCGCGCTCCTTCACAGCTGGCGCTGCTCGCCGGCCTCGGCGGCAGCGTCGTGGTGCTGTTCTTGCTGCTGCTCGTGGCCGCCCTGCGCTCCGGGCCGCGGCCGGTCAGCACCGAAACAGGCGCAGCGCAGGCCGCCGGCAAGGCCGCCGGCACGGCTATCGCGTCCAGCCTCGTGATACCTGGTGAAGGCGTATGGCCATGGCCGCTGGCGCTGGAGCCCAGATCGCGATATACTGAGGCCGACGCGGCGGAGATGCGTCCCGACCTGGGCGCGATCGATGTCTCCAGCCTGACGAAGCGCAGGAAGGCACAGCTTGAATCGATTCTTGAAGCGGTCGACTGACAAGCCCCAGCGCCTCCTCATCTGGCATATGCTTGTCGCATGCTGGCTGATGGTCAGCCTGTCGTGCGTTTCTCAGCCGAAACCGGCTGGCGAGCCGCCCGCGGCTGCCACCGCGGCCGCCCCAGCGGCGGCTGCGCCCGATGCGATCGCGCTGTTCCGCGCCGTCCCGGCCACGGGTTCGCCGAAGACGCCGCTGGCCGAACCGGATGTCCGGCCGCCGCTGCCGGCGACTCCCGTCAGCCCCGCGAAAGCCACCGTCGACATAACGGTCCTGTCATCTTCGCCGGTGGTCACCTTCGCTCCTGTGCGCTTGCCTGAGCCCGCCGCGCCCGCGCCGGTTGTCCCAGCCAGGACGCCGGCTCCGGTGGCAGCCAAACCGGCCGCCCCGGCGGCCTCCGCTATCGCGGCGCCGGCCGCTCCGGCTGCGAAACCCGGTGCGGCTGCCTCCGGCGGTACCGCGCCCGGCACCGCGACACAAGCCAAGCCGGCTGCCGCTGCCGCGACCGCGCAGACACAGGCTCAGTCCCCCACGCAAGCCCCGGCTCCAGCCAAACCGGAACCCAGCCAGCCCACGGCATTGCCGGCCACGCCCGCTTCGTCCGCCCGCGTCGAGTCCGCATCGAGGCCGGTCGCCGAAACCAAGCTGGAGACTGCCAGGGGCGAGCGTTTCGAACTGCGTTTCCCCGGCTCCGGCTGGATCTACCTGGGTGACGAACTCGGTCGTGAGGGATTGCGCTATGAGACGCGCAGGTTCGAGGACAATGCAGCCATATTCGCGATGAACCCCGAACAGACGGGCGAATACCTCTTGCGCTTCCAGAGACAGAATCCGGTGGACCGCTCGACCGAGGTCAGTCTGGTCCGCGTCACGGTCGCGGACAAACCGGCTCCCGCAGCTGCTGTGCAGCCGGGTTCCGCGGCTGCTGCCCAGCCGGCTCCCGCGGCTGCCGCCAGCGCTCCGGATTCCTATGCGACGCCAGGACCCGCCCCGACCGCGCCAGCACTGCCGTCCGTGGCGCCCGCCGCCCAGCCGTCTGCCCAGGCTGCCACCCAGCCAGCTCCGGCGCCTGCCATCGATGTGTCGTCGATGACCGATCCTGCCGAGCTGATGAAGCGCGCCCGTGATGAATTGGACGCGAAGCGGACCCAGTCCGCCCTCGATGCGCTTGACCGCTATCTTGCGCTCTATCCATACGGAAGCGATGAGGTGTATTTCCTCTATGGTCTGGCCTATGAACAGGATACTCCGTTCAGGAACATCAGGAAATCATACGATGCGTACCGGCGGGTCCGCGATGAATATCCTAGAAGTGCACGATGGAAGGATGCCGCAGATCGCATCGCCTATCTGGAACGGCACTATCTGGGCCTGCGCTGAAGGCCGTTTCACGGATCCTGCTCCGATGCCAGCCATACGGTGCGGCTGACTCCGGACCGCAGCGCATGGTATCATCGGGCCATGCCCACCATTCGAACGTATTACGATGAACCATACCTGAGTCATGCGACGGCTCGTGTCATGTCGATCGCCGCGATCGATGCCACGCACATCGGCGTCGTTCTGGATCACAGCATCTTCTATCCTGAAGGTGGCGGTCAGCCGTGTGATGCCGGCACCATTGCGGGGTTGCCGGTTGCGGCGGTCTCGGAGCACGGTGACGATATCGTGCACGATGTCTGCGCCACGACCGAGACCGCGAGCGCCGCAGGATTGACCGTCGGTGCGCTGGTGCCATGCTCCGTGCAGCTGGCGCTTCGCCTGGACAGGAGCGAGCAGCACACGGCCCAGCATCTGTTGTCTGCGGTGCTGCTGCGGATGCTCGACGCGCATACCCTTTCCTTTCATCTGGGTGAGACATGGTCCTCGATAGACATCGACCTGCCAAGCCTTGATCGTGCCGATGCCGATAGTGTCGAGGATGAAGTGCTGAGCATCATACGGGAACGATATGCCGTCAGTACCCACCAGTGCCCGCCGGAAGATCCCGCATGTTTTCCACTCCGCAAGGAACCTGCCGTAGAGGCGCAGATCCTGAGGATTGTCGAGATAGACGGGATCGAGTATTCAGCATGCTGTGGTACGCATGTTCCCGATACCGGAGCGCTGGGCGCGTTCAGGATCGTAAAGACCGAGAAGTACAAGGGCGGTACGAGAGTCCACTTCGTGGCCGGAGGCCGCGCCTATGCCGATTACCGCCGGCTCTCCGCTCTGGTCCGGGACTCGGCTGCTGCGGCCCTCCTGGCCGAGGATGGCCTGCCGGCCGCCATTGCGGGATGGCGCCAGAGGATCAAGACCCTCGAGACGGAACTGGACGACGCGGCTGACAGGCTCGCGGTGGCGGAGGCGACGGCCCTCGACTCGGCAACAGCGACCGGAAGCATGGTCCGCGCCGCATCCGCGAGCGCAGCTGCCGGATCCAGGCTTGCCCGAGCGCTCGCGGCGCGCGGTCGCATCGCCATCATCACCTGTGCGGCGGAGCTCAAGATCATGGCCGCATCGCCAGCCTCGGCCGCGGGTGGCTCGAGCCTCGATGTCGCCGCGGTTCTGGCCCCGCTGGTCAAGGCCAATTCCGGCAAGGGCGGCGGCAGCCGGACCTTCTTTCAGGCGGCCTTTCCGGATCTGGCCACGCTGGACGCCTGTACCCGCGCCATCGTGGACTGCTGACGGGCGGCCTGCCAGGCGGCCTGCCGGGCGGCTTGCCGGGCGGCTTGCCGGGCCGCCAGGCCCAAAACTTGACAGCCCTTGCCCGAACCGGCAGAATTGTTGAGATACAAGAGGATCGATTGCATATGAAGAAAAAGTTGCGGCTGGGTTACAGAGGATCCATGGTTCTCTGGATTGTCGGCATAACCACGCTGGGATTCGGCGGCATGGTCGCTGTCCTCGCGCTGCTGATTCATGGGCAACTGACAGCCGCCAGCTACTCGGCATCCGAGATTGCCGGCCAGGGCTACGCTGCCGAGGTTGCCAGCTCGATGAACCAGGCGACTGGCGCGGCCGAACAGCTCGCCATCGGCGTCGGGGCGATCAGGCGTCTTGGCCTGGACAGGACCAGCGCGGTCGAGTATCTGCACTCCTATATCGCTGCGAACGCCGATTTTGGCGGCGCCTGGTTCATATTCGAGCCGGATGCGTTCGATGGCAAGGACGCCTCGCTGGGTCGTTTCGTGCCGTACTGGAACCGCTTCTCCGGCTCGCTCCTCCTCGAGTCATGCGTCGACTACGAGAGCGGTCCGGCCTCAGCGTATTATCAGACACCACTGTCCACGGGCAAGCCGTTCGTCACCGAGCCGACGGTCTTCCAGATAGCCGGCGCGGCGACCATGGTCGTGTCGTACTGCGCTCCCATCACTCTTGATGCCAAGACGGTCGGCGTGGCAGGTATCGATGTGTCGATGGAATCAATGAAGCAAGCCATAGCCGCCATTCAGCCGCTGGGGCTCGGATACGCGTTCCTCCTGTCCAGCACGGGCACCATTGTCGCTGATCCCGAGACCGCGCTGATAGGCAAGCCTTACGCATCGATCGCCGGCGAGGCGTCCCAGACCGCGATCATGGATTCCTATACGCAGGGCTGGACATACACGGCGCTGGGTATGCAGCCGCCGCGCAACGTGCGCGCACACCTCGTCGTGCAGCCGATCCAGATATCAGGAACCGACTCATATTGGGGCCTTGGTGTCGTGACGCCGATAGACGGGCTGATGCGGTCGATTGGGCAGATGATCCTGCTCGTTGTGGCCATAGCGTGCGCCGTCATCCTCGGCTCCGTGACTGCACTCTGGTTCATCATCGGGCTGTCGATCAGGCCGCTGGCAAGGACGGCCGCGGCCTTCGGCGAGCTGGCCGCCGGCGATGCCGATCTGACGCGCGTGATATCCCTCAAGCGCGATGACGAGATCGGCGACCTCGTTGCCGGCTTCAATGCCTTCGTCGAGAAACTGCGTGGCATCATCACGACGCTGAAATCGGCACAGGAACAGCTTGGCGGCATCGGCGAGGAGCTGGCTACGAGTTCCCATGAATCCGCGAGCGCGACAGCCGAGATTCTGGCGAATATCGATGGCGTTCGCAGGCTCGCCGTCAATCAGGAATCGAGCACGAGCGCGGCGACGTCGTCGGTCGGCGCGGTCGTCACGGGAATCGAGGCGCTGGATGAGCTGACGCAGAGCCAGGCGGCGGGCATCTCGGAGGCATCGGCATCGATCGAACAGATGATCGGCAACATAGGATCGGTCAGTGCGTCGATCGGGCACATGGCCGAGCGCTTCCAGGATCTCATCAGAACGGCCACGGCTGGCCGCGAGAAGCAGGAAGCGGTCGTCGTCAAGGTTGGCACCATAGCGTCCCAGTCCGAGCTCCTGATGGATGCAAACGAGATCATTGCCGGCATCGCCAGACAGACGAACCTGCTCGCCATGAATGCCGCAATCGAGGCCGCCCATGCCGGTGATGCGGGCAAAGGGTTTTCGGTCGTGGCGGACGAAATCAGACGGCTGGCGGAAACCGCAGGGGAGCAATCGGTCAGTATTGGAACGGAACTCTCCAGCATCAAGGCCACGATAGCGGAAGTGGTCACCGCGTCGGTCGAGTCCGAGGAATCGTTCAACCTCGTCTCATCGAGCATCTCGACCACCGATGAGCTCGTACGGCAGGTCGATCATGCGATGGCGGAACAGCGTGAGGGCTCCCGCCAGATTCTGGAGGCTCTGCGCGACATGAACGATGCCGCTGAAGCCGTGCGGACCAAGGCCCAATCGATGGCGCACGATGCCGAGCAAGCCCGCACCGGGATGACGATGCTTCTCGACACCACGGTGACAATCAGGGGCAGCATGGACGAGATGGGAGCGGGTGCCGAGCAGATCAACAAGGCGGCACAGTCGGTCTCACAGCTTGCCGAGTCGACCAGGGAGAGCATCAGGTCGATGGACGAGGTGATAGGGCGGTTCATCGTCTAGTTCCTTGAAGCTTGTTACGGCGCGGACCAGAATGCCGGCACCGGTATCCGCAGACCTCGGGGATGGCCCTCCTTGGGATGGGGTTCATGCTGTACCAGGCTTCGTGAAACTAACCAGCTACAATCGCTCATGACCCCCTATCTTTGTTTTGGTGTATGTGGTATATTCATCCTGAACAAAAGCTTGGAGCTGAACGTATACTTTTCGACGCGAAACAATACCCACAGTCCATGGTGCTGCTCTATCCGCTCCTATCGCGGATATACGGTTTTTAAGACTCGAAGCACGACTTCGGGTGAAGGAAAAGATTCATGGGCAAGAAATTGTACGTCGGCAACCTCAGCTACAACACCTACGAGGACAGCCTCAGGGCCGTTTTCCAGGCGTACGGCACAGTCGCTTCTGCGAAAATCATCACCGACCGGGACTCTGGCAGTTCCAAGGGATTCGGGTTCGTGGAAATGGGCTCCGACAGCGAGGCTCAGGCAGCCATCGCCGGCGTCAATGGCAAGGAACTTGATGGCCGTCAGCTCAAGGTCAACGAGGCGATGGACAAGCCCCGCCGCGACGACCGGTACTGAACCATCTGATTCAGAGACAAGCAAGGCCGCCCGAAAGGGCGGCCTTTTTTTGCTTCCCGGTGCCAGGCGGGCTGGCTACAGATCGAGCGGCCTGCGGTTGTCAGAGAGGCGTTTGCGTATATAGTCCCGGTCGAGGCCCAGGTCGGAGACGATCCGCCTGAGCTGGTCAGCCGACAGCAGGTTCTGTTCGGCATACAGGTAGCAGAGCGCCTTCTCGGCTATGCACGGCACGGCGAGCGCCGCGAGGTTCTCCGGTCGCGGCCTGGGTCCGTCGAGGTACAGGCGCTTGAGGCTTGCATGGAGTCTGGATCGTTCGATATCGCCGGCGATGGCGGCGAGTTCCGCGAGCAGCGGTTTGATGTCGCCGCGCGAGGCAGATTCTCCGAGCGGCTTGAGGGTGAAGAAGGTGTATTCCTTGCCAGGCAGGTAATGGTGTTCATCGCAGCGGGTACAGTAATTCGGTTCCCGCGGGTCGTCCTTGAGTCGATCACCGCCGATGATGATCAGCGGGTCGAAGTACAGCGCCGGGCATTCCTTGCCGTCAACAAGGTAGTATCGATAGGTATACAACGAGTCGGCTATGCAGTCCTGGTGTTCGCAGTACGCGGTCAGGGGGAAGACATCGGTGGCATTCTCCAGGAGGAGCCGCGCGGCCTGGTTGAATATCTCCTTGCGGAAGTTGAGCACCAGCGTGGGCAGTATGAATACGAGGCCGCGCGCGTCCGATTCGTTCCGTATGAGGTACGCGACCCGCTCGTCATAGAACGAGGCTTCGTCGAGTATCCAGGTGCCGGCCTCGGGGTGTTCCGCCACGATGGTTTCCAGCCCGAATGAATCGACCGCTGCGCTGATCGATTCCCCGCACCGTTCGTAGCCACCACGATAGGGCAACGCGTCGTCCGGGTAGTCGGCAAAGCGGTCCTTGTCTATGCCGAAGCGGACAAAGTGCATGATGCGGCGGTCGGCACCCGCGGTCGTCGTTCTGGCGGCTACCGCGGAGCTCTTCTTCAGCGCGACACGTGAATCACGCCAGACACGCGCGCTGTATTCGGTCTTGCCCGATCCCATCGGACCGATGACGAGGATGCGCCGGCCTGGCTTGGTGAAGTCGAAATGATCAAACGAGCGATGCACCCTGATGCTGGGAAAGCCAAGGCTCAGCAGAAATGACTCTCCGGGCTCGCGTGTCGCCGACGGGCGAGTCGCTTCCTCCCGGTTCAATCCCTGCTCTCCCGTGCCATGGCGCTTCCCGGCATCGAGGCTACATAGGGCTTGGCCTTGCGGATGCCGAATCCCATAGTCTTGAACGGGTGCACGTCGAGCGGGTTCTGGTACCAGCCGGTAATGGACTCGAGGTCTATCACGTTGAACGATATGGAATGGTACAGAGGCATCAGCGGGGCATCGGCGAGCAGCGTGCCCTCGGCTTCTGCCAGGGTTGCCAGCCTGGTCGTTCCATCTTCCGTCATGGATCGAGCGATCAGGTTGTCGTACGCGCGGCTCTTGTAACCGGCCTCATTGAGGCCCGAGTCGCTGGTCCACATCAGCAGGAACGCGGCTGGATCGGCAAAATCCCCGATCCAGCTCGTAAAGGACATCGTATAGCCCTTCTGGCGGATATCCCTGATCGTGGTGCCATTCGGTACTACGACCCGTTCGATGGAGAGCCCCACCTTCTTCCAGGCTTCGGCCATGATGTCGAGATTCTCATCGTGCAGTTTCGACTCGTACGATACGAACTTGATGGGCGGCAGACCCTTGCCTTTTGCGTGTCCCGCGGCCGCAAGCAGGCGGAGCGCCTCCGCTTCGTCGGCCTTGGTTATGCCTTCCGGTGACTTGTAGCCGGCGAATGGCAAGATGAGTACGCTCGTCGGGGCGTAGTACTTGTCCTCGGTCCTGATCTTCTCCCATGGTACGAGCAGTGCCAGCGCACGCCGTATCCGAGGATCGTTCCATGGCCTGAGCGAGGTGTTCCAGAAGTAGTACCCGGTCGCGAACATCGGCGAGAACTGGATGGCGTCGGGCGTCAGCAGCGTGTCCAGGTTGGCCATATCGGTCAGCCAGTCGACGTCACCATCGTTGTAGCGCTGTGTGGCTTCGTCATCGCTGCCCAGAAACTCCACCCGTATCGTCGGGATGGCCACGTTGGCGGCATCCCAATAGGTACTGGAACGCGTCAGTACCAGTGCCGTCGCGTCCATCGAGGCTATCTGATACGGGCCGTTGCCGATGATGTCAGCCGGTTTCCAGACACGGGTGCCGCGCAACGAGGCATGGACTGGCACGAACGCGCTGTGGCACAGCAGGCGCGTGAAGTAGGCGGCCGGCGCATCGAGCTGGACGACAAGGGTCTTGTCATCTTCTGCCCTGATGCCGATCGTATCCGGGTTCCTGGTCTTGCCGGTCCTATAATCCTTGGCGCCCTTGACGATATCGAAGAATACGGCGTATTCGGCCTTGGTCGCTGGCGACAGCAGATATCTCCAGGATTCGACATAGTCGGTGGCCGTTACCTTCGTGCCATCGGCCCAGCGGGCGTCATCCCGGATGGTAAAGGTCCAGGTCTTGCCATCCTTGGATTTGGTAAACGATTCGGCCTCTGCACGGACTGGATCCAGGCTCTGCGGATCGTAGGTAAAGAGCCCTTCATACAGCCCGGTGAATATCTGCATCTCATGGGCATAAATGGATTTGTAGGGATTGAGTTCAATGTCGTACGTGCCCATGCCCACGACGAGCGCTCGTGGCTGTTCGGGGCTCTGGGCAAATGCCGTGACCAGCGTCGCGGCAAGTACTGCTGACAGGACGAGTGTTCGATTCATCGTTGCTCCTTGGCTCTTGGTGCCCACAGGGTCAGGGGCCAGCCCGCTCAAACGTCCCGTATACCGAGCCGTTTCATCTGCTCCATCTCTTCTTTTTGAGCTATGTATTCGTGCCGTTTCTGATTGGCCTTGATTATCGCATTCTTGATGGAGCCAAGCTCGATCTTGATGCTTCGAATCTTGCCCTTGCTTTCGGCATCGGTGATCGCTCCAAGGTAGAAGTCGTCGAGCGCGGCGAGCTTCCTGTGAAAGCCCTGGAATTCCTCGATGCTCCTGGCCAGAAATTTGTAGACGATCTCCTCCGAGGAGCCTTCCATCCGCTTGAACGATGCGCTCGACTTGGAGACCATGGCTGACAGACTCTGGGCCCGCTTCGTCGCGTCGGCCCAGAAGGCGGTGACATCGATGGATTCGTGCTTGCGCTCGCTGGAGACCGGGTCGAGGTATTCCACGTCGTGGATGATGTGTTCGACCTTGCCGCCGAACATCTGGCGTATCACCCGCTTTGCCTTGGTGATGAAGGATTTGTCCATCGCGTCGAGCAGCGTCTGGTTCTCTTGCAGCTTGCGGATGGCATCCTCGAGCTGAAAACCAACGGCGATGATGGCCCTCGTGCCATCGATCAGCACTGCCTTGAAGTTCTTGTCGGCCATCTGGTCGTGCTGTTTCTCTTCGGTGACTTCGAGCTGCTTGAGAATGGCATCGCGGATCGATTCGCCATCGGACGAGTAGTCCTCCTTCAGCACCTCGACGACAAGTTCCGGATAGAATGGCCGGTCGGGGGCTACCTCGACGAATTTCTGCTTGATTCTGCGGACCACATCATCTTCGTGGGTGATGACGAAGTCATGGTCGAGGGACAGCGTCGTCAGCACCAGGCGTCTGATATCGACCTTGTACCGCTCCTTGTGGATCAGCGACAGCTCCTTGAGCGTCTTGAATACCTTGCGGCTCGTCTTCTCGAGCTGCAGAAGGCCTTCGTTGATGATGCCAGAGGAGAGTGGATCGGAACCCTTCTTGACGAGCGAGGTCAGCTCGGCAAGGCATCGGGTGTTCGAGAACTGGCTGTTCTCGGAATACTGGGTGAAGTTGAAGTACTTGGTCAGGTTCGCGAGGCGCTTGATTCTGCCCATCGTCAGGAATTCGACGCTGAACTCGTAGTAGTTGTTCAGGAAATCGAGGTACGACTCGTACTGTGAAAGCCGGACACACATCTGGTCCACCTTTTCACTTTCGGCAAAGGGGGTTTCGGGCGGGTTGCCCACCTCCGAGATCTTGAGATCGTACTTGTATGGGTCCTCGTGGATCAGCCCCTTCTTCAGAAGGACGCCATATATCCCCTGAAACGCGGACTGGAACAGCTTGTACTCATCCTTGAGTTGTTTGAGTTCAGAGGCGTTCATGCGCCCGATCTTGGCCGCCAGGGCCTGGTCGAGTCTGTCTACATAGGTTCCGCTGTCTTCCATTGCATCGCTAGTATGGAATAAATACGCGAGTGGCGCAAGCGCTGATGCGCGATGACCCGTCTATGAAGCATGAGACAATGGATCATGCTCCCATTCGCCGCCTTCGCGAGCGCCCTGCCGGCAATCCTGCTGCCATCATGCTCGGCCGCCACGGTTCTTGGCGCGGAGGCCTGCATGCATGCTGCCGTCGAAGTGCCCGAATTCCCGGCGGTCTGGAGCACGGCCGATGCGTGGGAGCTGTCGTGGGTATCGGCCGATGGCGCGGGCGCCGCGATGATGCTGGCGCCTGGATCCGTCGCGGACATCCGGCTGCCGCGGCTGGCCGAGGCCGCCCTGCTGTGCTCTGCGCGCTTCGGGAGTTCCAGGTCGTTGCCGTACGGTGCGATATGGCCCCTCGACAGGCTGCCGGATGGCTCACTGGCGGTGACTGCCATCGGAGGATACGCGGCGGCGCTTGCGGCCGTCCTCTATCGCGCCGGCTACACCTGCTGCAGCCTCGACCTGCGGCGTTTCGTGCAGGAAGCCGCCGCGCGCCTGGCCGATCCGTGGGATGTCGATCCTGCCGCGCTCGCCGCCGTCGTGGCGGAACGGCGCTTCTCGGTCGAGTACCTGCGCCCACCGCCGATGGTCGAGGTCGCGGTCGACGGGCTCGACAGTCCGATGGCGCCGGATGGCCCATGGAGCGCCGCGGTCGCGCCCGATGGCTCCGGGCACGCGCTGGTCAGGGTGGCTTGCGGCGGCGTCAGGCGCTGGTTTGGCGGCGGCTACGAGCTGGTCGTCGGCGTATCGGCGTCGGGAGTGGCGTCCTGGACGCTGGGGCCGGGTTGCAGCGGCAAGCTGATGAAGAAGGTGCTGCCGGACCCCTCGATGCTCGTGACCGAAGCATCGCCGCCGTGAGCCATCGCGACATGCTTGACGATGGCAAGGCCCAGTCCGGTACCGCCCAGATGCTTGCTCCGGGCGCGATCGACGCGGTAGAAGCGCTCGAAGAGCCGCGGCAGGTCGCGCGCGGGAATACCGGGCCCCTGGTCGGCAACCGAAAACACCAGTGACTGGCCATCGACCGCGGCGGCTATCCGGACGGTACCACCCTCCGGCCCGTACTTGATCGCGTTGTCGAGCAGATTGACCAGCGCCTGCTCGAACAGGCCCTCGTTGACCAGCGCCAGCAGCTCGGGGTCCACCATGGTATCGATCGTGATGTGCCGCTGGGCCGGGCGATTGTCCAGCGACTCGATGGCATGGGCCACGAGCGCCGCCGCACGGACCGGTGCCCTCGAAAGCGCCGTGCGTTCCGGGCTCTCCAGACGCGCCAGTGTCAAGAGGTCCTCTATGATGGCCGTCATCCTGTCCGCATGCCGTTTGATGATGGCCAGGAAGCGGCGCGTCTCCACCGGATCCTGGACGGTCTCCAGAGTCTCGGCAAAGCCGGTGATCAGGGTTATGGGCGTCCTGAGCTCATGGGACACATTCGCGACAAAATCCTGCCGAACCCGCTCAAGGCGCTTCAGCCGGGTAATGTCGTTCAGCACCAGCACGACTCCGCGGCTGCCGTCATCCGACAGGAGCGGGGCCGCATGGGCCAGTATGAAACGAGCCGTATCGCCGTACAGGGTTATCTCCGATTCGACGCCTGAACCGCTGTCGGCGCATGATCGCGCCAGCGCCTCGAGCGCGCTCGTGCCGCTGGCCTCGAGCAATCCACGTCCTTCCATCGCGGCCTGCGCGCCGACGCGGCCGAGCAGCTCGCGGGCCCTGGAATTGGCAAGTCTGATGGTCATGCTGGCATCCACCGACAGCACCGCTTCGCCCATGCCTTCGAGAATGGCCTGCAGCTCCTGTTGCTGGTGCCGCATCGTCACGACCTGATCGGCAAGCCGCGACGCCATCGCGTTCATCGTTTCCGCAAGCGGAGCCAGTTCCGAACCGGGGAATCGTCTGACGCGGCGCTCCAGGCGCCCCGCGGACCAATCGCCGGCGGCATCCATCAGGGCTGTCATCGGCTCGGTGATGCGGGTGCCAAAGGCGATGCTGGCCCAGGCCATCAGTGCCGTCATCATGAGCGCGACCATCGCATCGATGACGATGAAGCGCGCAAGGAGGGCATCGAGCCCGGGGGCGCTCATCGCCACCCGCAGTGCGCCGGCGACGACGCCGCTTTCGTAAATCGGCGCCGCGGCGTACACCATGTCCAGACCGAGGGTAGGCGAGCGCCTGACACTCGTGCCGACCCTTCCTGCAAGGGCCGCGCGGATCTCGGGGCGGCTCGCATGGTTCTCCATCGCGGATGGATCCGAGGCGGAATCGTACCGCACCGTACCATCGGCCAGTACGATGGTGATGCGCATCGCACGGGGCGCCTGAGGGCCGCCAGCTGAGGCGACGGCCGCACCATCGATCGAGCTCACGCGGGCCAGCGCGACCGCGGACTGCTCCAGGGCGGCCGCGGTCGCGTCGATGGCCAGCTGCCGCATCACGAGGCCCGAAGCGATCATGGCGATGCCCATCGACACGGCGGCTATCGTTACGAAGACCCAGAAGGTCTTGAGGGCAAGCCGTGACCGTATCACGACTCGTCCTTGAATCGGTAGCCGACGCCGCGAACGGTCTCCAGAAGATCGGCGCGGTCGCCGAGCTTCTTGCGTATGCCGAGCACCTGCACATCGATCGACCGATCGGTAACCGGGTAATCGTGCCCTCGAATGGCGTCAATCATCTGCGTGCGCGTGAAGACCCTGCCCGGCGAGCGGGCCAGATGCTCCAGAATGGCGAATTCGGTCGCCGACAGGTCAATCATGCGACCGCCCAGCGAGAGTTCGTGACGCGGCACATCCAGCACGAAGTCACGTATCGTCAGCACGGATGGCTCATCGGACTGCGGCGCCCCGGCTTCCGATGCGCGCCGCAGCGCCGTCCGCACCCGCGCGACCAGCACCCGAGGGCTGAATGGTTTGGTCACGTAATCGTCGGCGCCCAGTTCGAGGCCCGCGACAACATCGGTCTCCTCGCCGCGGGCGCTGGCTATCAGCACCGGGATGGCACGCAGCCGCTGGTCATGTTTGAGCTTGCGCAGCACCTCGAGCCCGTCGATGCCAGGCAGCATGATGTCGAGGATGATCAGGTCGGCCGGATTCTCCTTCGCGGCCTTAAGGCCCGCCTCACCGCTGGCTGCCAGCTCGGTCTGGTAGCCTTCCTTGCCCAGCGTGTACGCGAGCAGTTCCCTGATATCCGGATCATCTTCGATGACGAGTATGACGGCTCTGGCCATGATGGTATCCTTCAGTCGTTCAGCTCCGTGTGCGTTCCGGTTGTCATGAAGACGACCGCCTCGCACAGATTGGTCACGTGGTCGCCCAGCCGCTCGAGGAAGCTCGATGTCGCTATCAATCTGGTGGCCTGCTGCGCCTTGTCGGGTTTTGCCGCCAGGTAGGCAAGGACCTCCTGAATGAAGGCCTTGTGCTCGGCGTCCACCTCGTCGTCTTTCGCCGCCGTGGCGCGCGCCAGTGCCTCATCCTGGTTCAGGAATGACGCGACGGCGTCATGGACCATCGCCACGCCGATCGTTGCCATGTGTTCCAGCCGGTCCAGCGGCCTGGGATAGGGATCGTCGGACAGGCGCTTGGCCGTCTTGGCCAGGTGCACGGCATGGTCGCCGATGCGCTCGAGGTTGTCGGTGACCTTGAATATGGTAACGAGCTGTCGAAGATCCTTGGCAACCGGCTGCTGGGTCGCTATGAGCATCGCCGCCTGGTCTTCTATCTTGACCTGCATCGCATTGACGATCTGATCGCTGGCTTTCACCTCGCTGACCAGTTCGAGGTCGCCCGTCTTGAGCGCGAGCAGCGCCTTGCGCAGGTCCTCTTCAACGCGGCTGCCCATGGCCAGAATGTCGTAGTGCAGCCGGTTGAGTTCTTCATTGAACTGTATTCGCATCATGATGGCCTCCGTGACTCAACCGAAACGGCCCGAGATGTAATTCTCGGTACGTTCGTCCCTGGGATTGAAGAACAGTTCCTTGGTTGCAGAATACTCGACAAGATCTCCCAGAAGGAAGAATGCCGTCCTGTCCGAGACGCGGCCAGCCTGCTGCATGTTGTGCGTCACGATGATTATCGTATACTGCTGCTTGAGTTCGTCAAGCAGCGTTTCGATCTTGGCGGTCGAAATGGGGTCGAGGGCGCTGGTCGGTTCATCCATCAGCACGACGTCGGGCTCGACGGCCAGAACGCGCGCTATGCAGAGCCGCTGCTGCTGGCCACCAGACAGCCCGAGTGCCGAGCTGTGCAGCCTGTCCTTCACCTCGTCGAACAGCGCCGCCTGCTTCAGGCTGCGTTCCACGATGTCGTCGAGGGTCGCCCGGTCCTGAATGCCATGGACACGCGGCCCGTAGGCGATGTTGTCGTACAGGCTCATCGGAAACGGATTGGGCTTCTGGAAAACCATGCCGACGCGCTTCCGCAGGTCGATCACGTCGGTGTCGGGCGCGAAGATGTCGGAGCCCTCGTACAGGACCGTGCCTTCCACCCGCACGCTGTCGATCAGGTCGTTCATGCGGTTCAGCGTCCGCAGGAAGGTCGACTTGCCGCAGCCCGATGGGCCGATCAGCGCGGTAACGCTTCTGGCCTCGATGTCGATGCTGATCTTCTTCAGGGCCTGGCTCTTGCCGTACCAGAGATCAAGATCCCGAATGGTAAACTTGGAATGCGGTTCTTGCATCAAGCGTTTCCTTTACACCGTCCCCGCACGGTTCATCCGGCCGATGACCCGTTTGGCGACAAAATTGAAGAGGAGGACCACGACGACGAGGACCGTCGCCGTGGAGAATGCCCGGTCGAACGATATGCCCTCCGCGAACAGCAGGTACACATGGGCCGATAGTCCCCGTGCCGACGAGAAGAGGCCCTTGGCCAGCTTGTAGTCAGAGCCCATCGTGAACAGGAGGGCCGCGGTCTCGCCGACCGCCCGGCCTACCGCAAGTATCAGGCCCGTCAGGATGCCTGGCGATGCGGCGGGGACGACCACGCGCAGTATTGTCTGCAGCTTCGTCGCGCCCAGGGCCAGCGAGCCTTCGCGGAGCGAACGCGGCACCGATTTGAGCGCCTCCTCGGAGGTGCGCACAATGGTCGGCAGGATCATCAGCGTTACCGTCAGCGAACCGGACAGCAGTCCGAAGCCGAAACCCAGCATGCCGACGAAGAACAGGAACCCGAAGAGACCGAATATGATCGACGGTATTCCGGCGAGCGTCTCGGTGCCAAGCCTGAGCAGACGCAGGAGCCGGCCCTGCCTGGCATATTCCACCAGGTAGATCGCCGCGGCGACACCGAGCGGGGCGGCGAACAGTATGGTCAGCAGCAGCATGAACAGGGTATTGGCGATGATGCTCGATATGCCACCGGTCTTGCCCGACAGCCTCGGGGCTTCCACAAGGTATCGCAGTGACAGGTTCCAGCCTGTCCGCACGCTGGTGAGCGAGGCGAGCGGCAGGCCCGCGTTCGTCGCGTCGCCGGCCAGCGCCAGGCCAACGGCGCCGCTCGTATCCTGCAGCGCCGCGAGGTACGAGGCGCTGTCGGTCGGCCGCGGAGCGGCGGCTGCCGACTGGTAGGTACTTCCCGCCTCCTTGATCACCGAGGCGACGGCGGTATCGGCCGGCGGCGCAACCGGCACGACCGGCAGGTCGGGGCCGCCGAGCTCCTTCCAGCTGTGTACGCGGCCCGCGAGGATGTCTCGCACATTGGCGGCCGTCAGGTCTTCGATATACGATTCACCGACGTACGCGGTGACGTCCGGATTGAGTATCAGCGACAGGCGCCGCACCGGAATGGTTCTGATGCCGGCGACCGACCGCGCGGCGCCTGCCGGAACGATCGTGACGGCGCCGGGCCGCTGGGCAACGGCCTGTACGGCTGCCACAGAAGATGTGGCATATGCAACAAGACCACCCCATTGCGGCACAGCACCATCCGCCTCGGAGCCGAACAGGAATGCTTGCACCCGCGCGCCGTCAGGCGTATCGGGTTGTACGGCTATTGGTACGAGGTCGTTGTCGGATGTGTCCAGTTTCGCCCAGTTGATGTACTCGTCGGTGAACATGCCATACAGCTGTTCCCAGTCCGCTTCCACCAGACTCTGCCTGTCGTTGACCACGACGACCAGCCCGTCGGGCGCGGCTTCCGCGAAAGGCAGGAATGTCGATCGGTCTATGTTCGAATAGCGCAGTCCCTTGTAGAGTATGAAGCCGAGAATCGCACCCAGTATCACGATGGTCAGCACGGACATCGCGCGTATGGCGCCGAAGGCGATGGACTGGCTGATTATTGCCCGCCTGTGACGCCCCTTGCCACCAGGGGCCGTAGACCTATGCACCCGCTCCTCCTTCCAGCTCGCCGATGGATCGCTTGAGCGCCAGCTGCACGATCAGATTGAGCGCCAGAATGAACACGAACAGCACGATGCCGGTCGCAAAGAGGCTCGTCAGATGGTCGCCCGTCGCATAGCTCATGTCGGTAATGATGTTCATCGTCAAGGTCCGTACCATCCCGTTCAGCCTGGTCGGCATGATCGGCGCGTTGCCGCCGACCATCAGCACGGCCAGCGTCTCGCCAATCGCCCTGCCCATGCCGAGTATCACGCCGGCGAGTATGCCTGAGCGGGCCGCGGGGACCATCACCCTGACGATGGTCTGCCAGTGCGTGGCGCCGAGCGCCAGGGAGCCTTCCTTGAGTTCGCGTGGTATGGCTCGAATGGATACCTCGGTAACATTGATGATTGTCGGCAGCGTCATGATCGCCAGGATGAACGATGCCGATATGACGCTGTATCCGGTGCCGCCAAACAGGGCTCTGGAGATCGAGGATATGACCGCTATGCCGAAGAGCCCATAGACGACCGATGGAATGCCGGCCAGCAGTTCGACGGCAGACCGTATCGCCCTGGATGACCGCCTGCCTGACAGCTCCGCCAGGTATATGCCGACCGACAGGCCGACCGGCACCGCTATGAGCAGCGCGAGCCCCGTGACCAGGAACGAGCCGACGATGAACGACAGGATCCCGTAGCCGGGATTCGCGGCGGTCGGTTCCCAGCGGGTCGAGAACAGGAACTCGAAGACCGAAACCTTGCGGAACAATGGCAGACCGCTTTTGAAGAGAAAAATCGTTATGAAGACCACGGCCACGACGGACAGGAATGCCGAAGCGAGCAGTATCGCCTCGACGGTGCCCTCGAAGAGCTTCCTTCTCCTCACTGTTCACTCCTTGGAAGCAGGAGCCGGCCGCCGGCTTTCGCCAGCAGCCGTCTCCTTCAGTCTGGTCGATACTGCCGGATTATTTCCTGGGAAGCGGGATGTAGTCGGCCGATTTCACGATTGCCTGTCCCTTGGGTGACAGGATGAAGTCGATGAAGGCCTTCTCGACCGATCCCGCCGCGGGCGCGGACTTCGTGATCAGGTAGAGGTAGCGTGATATCGGATACTTCTTGGCTATCACGTTGGCGGTGGTCGGGAGCACCTTGTCTATGCTCAATTCAAGCCCGCCAGCCTTGACCACTTCCTGGGCAAAGGCCATGCCGACGTAGCCGATGGCGCCGGGTGTGGACAGCACCTTGACCGCGACCTCACCGTTTTCCTTGGTTACGATCGTGTTCTTGGTGTAGGCGATGGCCTTGCCGAATGGCTTCTGGCACACGAGCTCCCAGAACGCGGCATAGGTGCCCGACGATTCGTCACGGTTGACTACGACGATCGGCCTGTCGACGCCACCGACCTGCTTCCAGTTGGTAATGTCGCCATGGTAAATCCTGGCAAGGTCAGCCATCGATATGTTCTTGATGCCGGTATCCTTCTTGTTGATGATGACCGAGAGGCCATCGAGGGCAATCTCCGTTGGCACGGCGCCCTGCAGCTGGTCGGCCGTGAACTCGGCGGATGACCCGGCGAGGCTGAACTGGCCGGCGAGCAGACCCTTGAGCCCCGCGCCCGATCCGACAGCCTCATACGAAATCTTGACGCCAGGGTTGTCCTTCTGGAACTGCTCGATGGCCGGGTAGGCTATCGGGGCCACGGTCGTGGATCCGCCGAAGGTGTAGGTCCCGTTCAGCTGGGCAAAGGCGCCGGTCACAGCGACGAGCGCGATCAGGGCAAGCGAGATCTTCTTCATGTCGATTCCTCCTCGTTTCGTAGCCGGCTCGATAGCCGGGACGCGGCCTCGGTCAAGCGCGTCGAGGGAGAATCTAGAAGTATTCGATGCGACTTTGGTGAACGTCCTGTTAGAGATCCGTTAAATTTGCGGCTTCTTTGAGGCTGCCTGCACGGTCTGCATCCGCCTGGACATTCCAGCCAGTATGAACTTCAGGTTCCAGCGATAGACAATCGTGCGCGGAACCGCGAAGTGGTCCAGAGCCGGAGACGAAAAATCGACGGGTGACAGGAAATTCCCCGCGGCAAAGGCCCACTCGTAACCCTGCTCCGACAGCAGGCGCTCAGCCTCCGCAGAGCTCAGGCCAAAGGGATAGCCAAAGACCCGCACCGGTCTGCCGATGATGCCGGACAGCACGGAAGCCGGTCTCTCTATCTCGGCCCGACACTTCGCGGGGTTGGCCAAGAAGGCCTTGTGGGTCAGGTATTCGTGGTAGTAGCCATGAGCGGCTATGTCGCAGCCGGCATCGGAAAGCGCGCGGAGCGATGCACGCGTCAGCGCGAACTTCGAGCGCCCGATCACGCCCGGGTATACGAACAGCGTTGGCCTGATCGATCGCGGAGCGAAGACCTCCGCAAAGGCCTGCTTGACGCTGTGGTTGCCATCGTCGATCGTGATGAGGATGTTGTTCTTGCCGGTAACGGCGCCGCTAAGTATGTCGCCGAGTGATACGAAACGATAACCGAGCGCGGCGAACTCGTCGAGCTGCGTGGCCAGCTCTGCGGTGCTGAAATCGAGCGACGATGTGCCGGATCCCAGAAAGCTGTGGTAGGCAAGAACCAGTACCTCGCTGTTCGTCGCGAACAGCGGATTGACCAATCCCAGGCCGATGCATAGAACGGCGGCGATGATCGTCTTGCGCATGATCACGAATCCATAGAGAGCCCAAGCATCATGGCAATGCAGCCGGGGTCAGAACGTGTAGCCGACGCGAAGAGCCAGTGAAGCGGTCGTCGCGTCCATATCGGGATAGGATCCGTCGATATCTGACAGCGTCCCGGTATCGAGCTGGTAGCGCAGGCCAAGGGAGAATCTGCCCAGACGGACATCGCACCCGACCTCGAATCCGTAGCTCATTCCGGCCCATGTCGTCTCATAATCGGAGCCCGCGTAATAGCTCTCATAGAGCGTAAACACGGCATAGCCGCCACGGACCCCGGCATAGGTCAGCACCGGCCCGAACGGCACATCAAGCCCGAGACCCAGGCCCAGCTGGAACGCGTCACTATTGACATAGGCGAGGCCACCATCATATTCGGCGGTGGTCAGTCCCAGGTTCGCGGAGCAATAGAAGAGGTCGAAAGGCTGGAGCGCATAGATTCCGTAATACAGTCCCGGTACCGGATCGTAATCACCATTTATGAAGGTGAAGTAATTGTATTCAGTGCCTGTCTCGTTGGCGATAGTCTCCGCGGTGCCGACATCGATGCTCACCGACGCGAATCTGCCTGTGCTCGGTTTCGCCGCACGTGATGGGGGCGGCTCCGTCGCCTGAGCCGGCGGACCAGACTGTTCCGGAGCGGTCGACTGTGTCGGCTGCGCTGCCGTCCTGCCGCTCGACTTCGGAGCCTCCTGGCCCATCGACGCGGCCACCAGCTTCTGTCCCAGCTCTCCGGCCATGCTGATCAGTACCGAAATGGTGCCATCGCGATCTACAGAAGATTGCGCGACGATGACGCCCGACTTCACCTCTATCATCTTGGCGGACAGGAAGTATCTCGTGTCGAGCTTCTGGACGGTCGAAACGACGATGTATGTTGCCTTGAGGAAACCGCCTATGGTCGCCAGCTTGGCACTGTCGCCCGAGGTTAGGTCAGAGGTGCTGAATTCCTGTTCGGAGAGCGTCTTGGAAATGAATGAGCGGTCGAGCACGATGAAGAGCTTGGAGCGCACGAACTCTTCCATGATCTTCTCGGTAACGGGGATGACGACGCCCGCATCCATGCCCTTGGGCAGGACCGTATCCAGCACCGCTATGCGATCCTGCGCGCCGGCTGTTGACCCGATGATGATGCAGAATGCGAAAGCAATGCCGAGCCGCTTGAACATGGTGCCCTCCCGCGTTTGTCCAGAGTATAGCGCAAGACGGCCGTGCGCGAAAGCCGAAAAGGCGGGCTCTGCGCTTGCCTTGGCGCAGGCTTCATGCTACCGTCGACCAATCATGCATGATGCACTGGCATTTGCGAAAGATGACGACCAGCGGCTCGCGGGCGCACTCGTCTGCTTCGTGACCGCGACGGTCGAATTCGTCAATCCGTCTCCGGAGGCTCTGGCCGCGGAACTGGCGTCCCTGGTCTCACTGCGCTCGGCGGAGGATTTCCCTGCCGCTGGCCTGAAGGACGCTGTCAGGGGAATGCTCCGGGCCGGCGGTTTCAAGCCGGCGGGACGGCAGAAGCCTGCCAGCGAGTATCTCGCGCAGGCGGCCCGCGAGGGCCGGTTCCCCGCCATCAATGGCCCGGTCGACTGCAACAACCTCCTGTCGCTGGAGACGGGGCTGCCGATAAGCCTCCTCGATGCCGACGAGCTCGGGGCGGGCGCGCTGATCAGGATAGGCGCGAACGGCGAGAGCTATGTCTTCAACACGTCGGGCCAGGAGATGGATCTGTCCGGCCTCCTGTGCGTCTGCGCCGCCGATGGCGCTCCGCTTGGCAATCCGGTCAAGGATTCGATGCGGGGCAAGCTGAAGGATGGCACGAGGCGACTGGCGGGCTTCATATACGCGCCTCTTGGCCCCTATTCGCCCGCATCGCTGGCAACAGTCGGCGGACGCTTTGTCGCGCTCCTGCATGCGTACTGCGGCGCGTCGTCAGCCGCCGTCGTCGGAGTTGTCTGACATGGGCTCGTTGATCCAGATAGCCATCCTGCTCGGATTCATGGCGGCCGGTGCCGTCCTGTTCCGTATCAGGCTGGCGCCACCGCCGCGCATCACCGACCTGCTGATCAAGATCGTGCTGTGGTCATTGCTGTTCGTGATGGGGTTTCGCCTGGGCAACGAGCGGGAACTGCGCAGCCGGATCGGCGACATAGGGCTCCTGGGGCTGGCTACAGCCGTCGCCTCGCTGGCCGGCACGATCATGGCCGTGTGGGCGGCGTATGCGTTGCATGATGCCCTGCAGTCAAGGCATGCCGGGCGGCTCGGCAAGGCTGTTGCCCAGAGTGCTGGCGCGGGTTTCTCGCTGGAGCATTTCCGGGGACCAGGCATCCTCCTTGCCGTGGTGGTAATGGGATTCGCGGCCGGCGTGGTCGCCCCTGGCGCGGCCTTTGATTACAGCCTGGTCACCGGCTGGGTGCTCGACGCGCTGCTGTTCATGATCGGCCTGCAGTTTGCGCAGTCGGGGCTGTCGCTGAAGGCCGCCTTCGTCAGGCTCGACACCATCCTGGTGCCGCTCGCGACGCTGGTCGGAACCCTCGCAGGCGGACTCGTCGTTGCCGCGGTATTCAAGCTGTCCGCGGGCAAGGGGCTGGCCCTCTCGGCCGGGTTCGGCTGGTACACGCTCTCCGGCGTCCTCTTGTCGGATCTGGGTGACCCGGTACTCGGCTCCGCGGCTTTCCTGGCCAACATGGCCCGCGAGTCCATCGCGTTCATTTTGATACCGATCCTCGCGATGACGAGACGGCCCTATGCCGCGATCGGCTGCGGTGGAGCGACCGCGATGGACGTGACCTTGCCGGTGCTGGAGCAGTGCCTGGGCCCCGACTCGGTGCCCGTCAGCTTCACGAGTGGTGCCATGCTGTCGCTCCTCGTGCCGGTACTGGTGCCGCTGTTCTACGGGCTGGGGTGATCAGCCCTCCAGCCTCGCCAACTCGCTTTCGACCATGGTCAGGCGCTCCTGGAGCGTATGGATCGTGCGCTCGAGGCGCTCGCGTTCCTTGTCCAGCCTGAATCTGGGGTCGTCGGATGGCTTGTCGGCCTTGACGAGTGCCTTGACCGCCTCGGGACTCTTGCCGGCCATGAAGGCGTCGATCGCGGTGGCGCGGGTTTCCGGTTTCTTGATGCCGGCGACCAGCTTCATCGCGTCCCAGCCCAGGTCGGCGGGCACCTGCAGGGTGAAGGCCTTCATCGCCGCTCCTGCGCTGGTCCTGGGCACGCCGAGTGCGCGGTCAAGGTAATCTTCGAAGCGGACGAAGTGCTTGCGGCATAGCGCCTCGGCCTCCATCACCAGCTTGCCGAACTCGAGCATCAGCTTGCCGTTTTCCGGCATGATCGCCTTGATCCGCCTTGTCATCGCAATGAATTCAGGTTCGGTGGCGAAGTTGTTCGCGTACGTGCCCTGCTTCTCGGCCTTCTCGAGCAATGCATGGAATATCGACCAGAATTCGTTGGTATGGGCGCGGGCGCCAGGCACGAAGGCGCCTCGCTCGCAGTGCAGGTGGTGCGCGTATTCATGGATGGCGGTATAGACCAGTTGCCCATCGTTCTCGAAGTTCTTGTTGTGTATGAGTATTTCGCGGGTCATCGGCTTGTACAGCCCATTGACCATGCCGCTCTTCTTGCCCGTGAAGGTGACGCTGAAGTCGGTTGTACACGCCTCGATGCCAAGCAGCAGCTGCTTGACCTGATCCTGGTTCATCATGGTCCTCCGCCGCCACACTCTATCAGGCTGGGGACGGGGCCGGCAAGATCGGGTAAAGGGGAAGATGCAGATGGGCGCCTGCAAATGCAGTTACCATTCATGGTACCTGCAGTATATAATGCCCTGGCACCAAAAGGAGGCGCCGTGGCTGAGACGCTCTACTATTTTCTGCGCGGCGCGGCAGGGTTCTCGTTTCTGGTGACCGGAGCCAGCTTCCTCGTGGAACCGCACCGACCGCGGGTTCACCGCGCGTTCGGCGTCCTGTTCATGGCGCTTGGTATAGTCTTTCTGCTGAGCTGGCTGAGCGAATACTGGGTGCTGCCCCTCGTGTTTGACAACCTGCTGCTCATATCGATTGTGTTTGCCATCAGCCAGTCATTGTTCGAAATAACCCTGTTCCTGTTCGGTGATGAATCGGTCAAAGGCTCGCGCCGCGCCGTGTACAAGATTGGAGCGGCCTGGTCGACGTTCCTGTGGCTGTTGCCACTCCTGGACCTGCTCTTCAGGCTACCCAGGATCGGAATCAGTATCGAAGACGGCACGTCGATGGGCCTCTTTCAGTCTATCAGTTCGACGGCGGTCTATGCATGGCCCATAGCGATCACGGTGTTCTCGTTCCATGCCAGTCGATGGCATCTGGCCGATATTCCCAGCGGGCGGTGGGCGGGCAGAGCGCTGTTGCTTGGGTTCGCCGGCCTTGTGGTCATTCTGGGGATCATAGCGGCCGGGCTGCTCATGTCGTCCAGAGCCTTGTATCAGGCGGGCCACACCGTACTCGAACTCATGATGCTGGTATGGTTCTTCTTCTATAGAGCTCGGCCAGATGTCTTTCTGGAGGCCCGCAAGGAAATCGGACAACGGCACAAGCAGCGGGAGAAGATGGGTTTCGAGGAGGCATCCAGGATAGCCAGCAGGCTCCGTCATCTAGTCGAAGTGGAACGCGTCTGCGTGAACCCGGAACTGGATCTGAAGTCGCTCGCCAAGGCGGTACGTGTACCCTCGTACCGGCTCTCCGCCTACTTCAACACCTCGTTGAATCAGAGTTTTCCTGAATGGCTCAATGCGATGCGGATTGAAATCGTTTGCCGGCTCCTGAGCGAACGTCCCGACCTGAGCATCCTCGAGGTATCGATCGAGGCGGGCTATGCTTCCAAGACCGTGTTCAACGGCCAGTTCCAGCGAAGGATAGGGATGAGTCCGTCTGAGTATCGGAATAGGATAGCCACCTAGGCTCCAGCCGATTTTTGGTTCCGTTTTGACGAAACGGGGCGCCCGGATTCCGTGGCCATGGTAGAAGTATGGGTTACCAGACTCGACCAAGCCCGGAGGCCTCGACATGCGCATCCAGACGTACTTCCGCCCGTTCCGCGCTCTTGCCATATTCATCGCCGCAGGCGCCATGTTCACCATGGTACCGGACGCCAGGGCGGAGCCAATCGACCGCTCGGCGTGGACCCTGTCGATGTCTCCGACGCTCGCCATACCGCTCGCGGCCGGTGATTTCTCGGCAAATGACCTGTTCGCTTCGGCCTGGGGGGGATCTCTGGGAGCGAAGTACGATGTCGCCTCCCACCTGTCGCTCCCCCTCGCGCTGCGTATCGGGATGATCTATTCGAGCGGAGGCTTGCTGCCAGCCGAAGGCGTGGCCGTACCGGGTAGCCTGTCGGAGGCAACGGTGCTCGCCGGGGCATCCACGAGTCTCAGGCTGGCACAGCGTCTCGCCCTGACAGGCTTCTTTGATGCCGGGTTCAGCTATGGCATGCTTTCAACAGGAAACAGTTCGACCTATGGAGCCGCGCGGGCGGGAGGTGGTCTGGATTTCAACGTGACCGATTCGCTGTCGGCCAGCATCGATGGCTCGATACTCTATAAATTCGGGCTGTATGGCGGCGTTGGCATCACTGTGGGCATGGGGTACCGCCTGCCCTTGTCGTCCGCCACGAGGCAGCATCTGCTCGATTTTTCGTCGCTCGCCATTGCCAACGTGTTTCCCAGTCTGCGGTCCAGCTACGACAGCCGCGCAGTCGGCACGGTTACAATACGGAACACCGGCAGAACCGCTGCGACCAACATCCGCGTCAGATTCATGGTCAAGCAGTATATGGACGCACCCAAGGACAGTCTTACCATAGGCAGGCTCGAGCCTGGCGCTTCTGTCGAGGTGCCGCTCTACGCCCTTTTCAACGACAGTATCCTGGGCATTACCGAGGCAACCAAGGCCACAGGCGAGGTTACAGTAGCGTATGGCGGTATTGAGCAGAGCCGGACATCCACGGTGCTGGTCTACGACCGCAACGCCCTGACCTGGAAGGATGACCGGATGGCCGCCGCCTTTGTTTCCAGCAAGGATCCATGGGTGCTTGACCTGACCGGCAACATCATGGCCGCCGTCATGGCCGACCGCAATCCGGAAGTCCCCAAAAATCTCCAGACCGCGATAGCCATCCACGAAGGCCTCAGAGCCTATGGCATCAGCTACATGCTGAGCCCCAACCGTCCCTTTGCCCAGGCCGTCGTCGACACGGCGGCCGTCGATACCCTCAAATTTCCAAGACAGACCCTGGGGTTCCGCGCCGGCGACTGCGCCGATCTGTCGGTGCTGTACGCATCGTGCTTCGAGGCCGCCGGCATCGAAACCGCCTTTGTTACCGTACCCGCGCACATCTTCATGGCGGCCGATCTGGGGCTTTCCCCGGCTCAGGCCAAGGCTCAGGGGCTCGATGTGCGTGACTGCATCGTACAGGGCGACCGGGTCTGGGTTCCCATCGAGACGACGCTCAGAAGCGCCGGCTTCGGCGAGGCCTGGCGCAAGGCCGCCGGCGAATGGCGTGACGCCTCGGCCGCGGGCAAGGCGGCGGTATTCCCCATCCACGAGGCCTGGAACCGGTATGCCCCGGTGGGCCTGCCCGCCGATGGCTCGGCGATAGCCCTGCCTTCGCGCGCTGACGTGCTGCGCGCCTTCAGGATCGAGTTGGCCAAGGCCGTCAACGCCCAGTTGAACGTGCGGCTCGAAGGCATGGGCCCGTTGCCCGTCAAGGGCCCGGGCTATGCCAAGGCCTCGAATGACCGCGGAGTACTATATGCAAAGTATGGCCTGTATGACGAAGCCGAACGCGATCTCAAGTCCGCCGCCAGGGAACAGTACACTCCGGCGATAATCAACCTAGGCAATGTCGCGTTCATCAAGTCGGATTACCAGACGGCCTATGGCTACTACGCCCAGGCCGCCAGGATAAGCCCCGACAATCCGCGCCTGCTCGTAAACCTGGCCACCGCCGCCGCCTCGCTTGGCAGGACCGATGAGGTGGTTGCTACACTCGAGCGGGTCAAGAAACTGGACCCCAAGATAGCGGACCGCTATGCCAGCCTCGCGCAAACCAGTACCGCAACCACCCGCGCCGCGGCCATCGAGAGAGAGACGGTATGGTTCTGAACAACCGACGGGATATGGTCGATTAGTCCTTCAAGATTGTGAATAGCAGGTTCAAGGAGAATCACATGGTAATGATGAGCAGCAATAAGAAGATCCTGTATTTCGCACTTGTCGTGCTTACGGCATCTCCGGTTCTCCTGGCTTGCACGAATCCGCTGGTGGAAGCGGTCATCGGTGCAAGAAGCACGGCGGCGTGGGAGAAGGTCATTCCGTCGGCAATGAACAAGGTAGAGGCGAATCATCAGGTTACGCTCAGCTGGCCCGATGTCGCAGAAGCAACTAGCTATAATCTCTATTGGTCCGAGTTACCCAATCCGACACGAACCACCGCAACAAAGATTGAAAACGTCACCAGCCCGTATATACATGCAGGATTGGATAATACCAAGAGTTACTACTACTTTCTTTCGGCAATCAGCCCGAGCGGAGAGTCCGGCGCAAGTCCAATCCTCAAGGTCACAATACCCATCCATCTTGTCGCATACATAACGAGCTATACAAAAAACAATACCGATACCGCGATACAGGCATTCACTATCGACCCTTCGACAGGGGAATTTTCTGCGATTTCGGGTTCGTTGTCTACGTTGGGCAATACGACTCAAAACTATCCTGCCTCGATCACCGTGGACCCATTGTCCCGCTTCGTATATATGTCAAACGGTTACACCAAGGAAGTCTACTCGCTGATAATAAATCCTGATACCGGAGCGCTCTCCTTTCCTGATGTAGGTTACAAGACCGATCTGACCACAGATCGCGCCGGGAAGATAGCAATAGACCCCACCGGCAAATTCGCCTTTGTCCTGCAGGAAGTCGGTGCTGCCTATCTCGATTCTATCAGTAGAATTAACGCGTATACAATCAGTAGTTCGGATGGTACCCTTACACCGGTGAGCGGTTCCACAGATCGCGCCATCGGAGGATCGCAGGCCTCCGGACTCGCGGTGGCCCCTTCGGGCAAATTCATCTATATAGTGAGTAACAACAGTAGCACGATGTCCTGTTTTTCTATCGATTCCTCCACCGGTGCGCTGTCCAGTCCCACTTGGGGCACCGCCGGAACCATGGCTGCCGGCCCCGGCGCATATTCAATCGCATTCAGTTCCAATGGAAATTTTTATGTCGCAAACGGAGGTGCGTATGGGACTGCCTATGGGGTTGGCGCATATACCTGTCCAAATGCGAACGGGATGCCGGCTGCAAACGAAGGTGCTACGGCCGGTCAGAACACCCGCTTGATAGCCATTGACCCATTCGGCCGATTCGTCTATGCGGAAAGCCTTTCGGACGCGAACATTGCCGCATTCAAGGTAAACACAAATGGAAGTCTAGCCGCCATCAGCGGTTCACCCTTCAGTATCAGCGGCGCTGATTCCTGGGCACAAAGCATGACCGTCGATCCGACTGGCAACTACTTGTACATAGTAGCATATAATAATACTGCCCCGTATGAAGGTGCGGTGTTTACCTACCGTATCGATCAAACGACCGGGGCACTCTCGCTTATCAATACCAACACATCGATAGGCAACCAGCCTCTGGCCATAGCGGTTGTGAGTTTGCCTTAAGAACGGTAGAAGACAGAACCACCCATCCTCCGCCGTAGCGGCGGGGGACCGGTGAAGGCCGACCACGAGCAATGATGGATGGAGCGTATGCATGAACAGGAATGAAGATGCGCCACAGGAGCGAAACAATGCTATCATCAAGCTTATTCTTCCACTCTGCGTGGCTCTTGCCCTGAGCGGCTGCGACAACGCCTTGTTCGATACGGCCAGAGAGCTCCAGGCGCAGGCTGTAACGCCCGTGCTTTCACTGGGGCTGCCGGATGGCAAGTCAATCAACAGCGGAAGTACCTTCGACTTTGGCGATGTTACCGTCTCTGAATCCCCCGAGGTCGAATTCACGATAACGAATGATGGCAGAACGTCGCTGTCCATTGCCGCCGGCGCAATTGCCATTACCGGAGCGAATGCTAGTGATTATAGTATAACGCAACCGCCCTCGATGACCATTCCTGCCGGTGCCAGCAGTACCATGCGCATCAAACAGTCACTGTGTGCGACCCCAGGACCCCTGATGGCTACTCTGTCTGTCCCCAGCAATGACATCAACAATCCGAGCTATGTTCTGGAAATGACCTCGACCATCACCAATCTGACCCGGCCGGGAGTGCCCAGCAGTCTGTCGGTGGCGCATCCCGGGAGCGAACCGAGTGACTGGACGAGCCTGGTGTTGACGTGGACGGAGAGTGCGGATGCCACCGGCTATGAGGTACAGCGCGATACCAATCAATATGGAGACTATGCCACGGTCTTCTCCGTGAATGGCGGTCACACGTTGACCTGCACCGATACGAGCTGCTTGCCAGGAACAATCTACTACTATCGCGTATACGCGGTGAACGGTGGACTCAGGTCGATAAATCCCTCGCCGATCTACAATTTTCCGACCCTGGAGCCGAAGCAGGTGCTCTATGTAGCGAATTATGCAGCGTGGTCTCTGGACTACGATTTCATTGACACCCATACCTGGTCAAAGAGCCAGTCCGGCTATGGCACCGTAGGCGACGGCCCCAGCTGCTCCGTGGTCGATGCGAGCGGGAAGTTCCTCTATGAATCCAACACCGGTACCAATCCGCTCTACTTGGGCGTCAGCGGAAACCTGATCGACCAGACCAACGGCACGCTTGGGTTGATCAATCGCGTCTACCCTGGCACCGTCACGGAAGGTCTGGTGGTAGCCTCTCCGAACGGCGCCGCCGGCCAGCAGTTCGTGTACTGCACGTTCAGGAGCGTTGGCCAGATAGGTTCATTTGCAATCAATAATTCAACTGGGCTGCTCTCTTATTTGCCAATCGGTACGGCTTCTCCGTATACCCGTGTCTACCAGAGCGACGGTTCGACCGCCGTGGGCGATCCCCGATGGCTTGCCGTCAATCCTTCGGGCAAGAACCTCTACGTTTCAAACTCCGACATCGACAAGATATCGATGTTCTCGATAGATGCATCCACCGGCGAGCTGGCGTACGTCGATAGTTATAGTGCTGGTGACTATCCCTATAAGAGCACCGTCAGTGCGGATGGCAGGTACTTGTATGTGGTAAATGTAAGCGGATCCAGTGTCTCGGCGTTTTCCATCGATGCGGTGACCGGAGCGCTTGCGCTGGCTGGAACATACGCGACTGGAAGCACGCCAACCTGCGTGGCGCTCGACCCCTCGCATAGCCACGCCTATGTAACCAATGGTGGTGGCAACACCATAACGGCATACACGATCGACAGCGGGACCGGAGCCCTGACGCCGGTCAACGGGACGGTCCTCGGCTCTTCCTATGCCACAGGTGCATATCCTAATTCTGTCGCGGTTGATCTGACTGGGACGTACCTGGCGGTTGCCAATAGCAATTCCAACACCGCGTCCATCTTCTCAATTGCTCCAGGTACGGGAGTGCTGACTACGAGGCCGGTGTTTGCCACCGGTTACATGCCGACACACATGGCGTTTCAGCGCCTCCCATAAGGGAGGGCGCCTCCATGGAGCGTGGCGATCAGCGAAGCGCCCGCTCCAGCTCGGCGGTGTTGAAGCCGATGATGATGCGGCCGTTGATGTCGGTGACGGGGACGCCCATCTGACCGGATTTGCGGACCATTTCCTCGGCGCGGCGCTGATCCGACGCCACATTGTAGTCGTCGAATTTCACGTTGCGCGCCTTGAGCCAGTCCTTGACCATCCTGCAGTATGAGCAGCTCGGGGTCGAATATACCGCTATCGCCATTGCCATCCTCCAATATATAGATTTCACTATGTATAATACAAAGTCGATGCCGAATCGTCAAGCGCCGGTGCGCCCGCGGTCGTCTGGCGGGCATGATGCACGATATGCCGCAATGCCGGCGCGCAGGCCGCGGTATCCAGCGGTGGTACCGAAGGCTCGTTGTCACGCTGATCCTCGTGCCGTGTTTCCCGCTTGCACTGGAGGCCGGCCCGGCGCCGTCACATGCGCCGATGCGTGTCGATGTCGGGGCGGTCGCGACCACTTCCGCGGGCGCGGAGGTTTCCTTGTCGCTGCTGAGCACGAGCCTGAACCTGCGCGCCTACACCGATGGTTCGATGATGCGCATGGGGCTTCGGATGCCCTTTCTGCATATTGGCAGCGTACGTCCATCGGGGCTGGCGGCATTCCTGTACCGGCCCTCCGGAGCGGGCTTGCTGCTTCTTGACCAGGACGGCGCTGTTCTGGCGATGGACAATCCCAAGTACGCGCGATATGCGGGGATCATGCTGGGTCAGGACTTCGGCCTCTTCGGACTGGTGCCCGAATCCCAGACCGACAGGCCAGCCTATGGGGCATGGATCGCGCCCCGTGACGTTCTGGCATCGCTGCTGGTGGCGGGGTCGGTGGAGCCTGCCGAGCAAGGCGGGCCGGGCTGGTATGATGCGCCGTCTCCGGCCGCGGATCGGCTGTGGTCGGCCGGCGGACTGGGCGATTCCGGCACCTGGTGGGCATGGGCCCTGGCCGGGGCCTCGACATCCGGGTACCCGGGACCCGATGCGGCGGCCGGCCGGGCCGAGGTGCGCCTGTCAGTGGGCCATTTGCGCCTGACCGCGACCGCCGCGACAACGGGCGGGTCATGGCGGGCGCCTGATGGAGCGAGTGCGACCGCCGCGCGCATCGATGCCGAGGCCAGGTATGCAAGCCGCGGCCTTGCGGCAACGCTCGGCTGGCGCCTGGCGCAGGAGGACGACACCGCGCCAGTGCTGGCGGCATATCGCGGTTCGCTGGAGCTGGTGGGTTCGATGGGGCGGTTCTACGCGGCTGGAACGATGGAGACGACGCCGACAGGCAGCATGCCCGACCTGACAGTGTCATCATCATGGCGGCCCGGTTTTGCGCCATGGACACGACTTGCCACCTCATGGGCCGCAGCCGATGGCCAGTCCCGGCGCTTGGACCTGCTGGCCGACGCGCGGCTGGGAACAAGCGCGGGCGTGCTGGTGAGTGGCGGTTTGCGGTTCCTTCCGGAAGGGGCCTGCTTCAAGGCATCCGGAACCATATTCATGCAGTTCGGCTCGGTCGTTGTCGAGCTGGAAGCCGAGACTCCCGACTGGATGGCCGATGGCTCGCCTCTGCCGGACGCGCTGGTCTATTCCGCCCGCGTTCGCACACGGCTCGACTTTACCAGCCCCGGCAAATAGGCTACTCTGCATACAGGCGGAGGAACTAGAGCGCGATGATCGATACCAGTACCACGGCATTCATGGCCGTTGACGTCCAGAACGATTTTTGTCCCGGCGGAGCGCTGGCCGTACCCGATGGCGACGCTGTCGTACCCATCATCAACAGGCTGGCCCCGCTCTTCGAGACATGCATCCTGACCCAGGACTGGCATCCGTTGCAGCATATATCGTTCGCCTCGGCTCACCCAGGGGCACATCCCTATGACGCGGCACAAGTCAACGGCCGCGACGCGACCCTCTGGCCGGATCACTGCGTGCAGGCAAGCCAGGGCGCCGGATTCCACCCCGGGCTTGACCAGAGGCCCTACCGCCTGGTACTGCGCAAGGGGTTCCGGCCCGACCTCGACAGCTATTCGGCATTCTTCGAGAACGATGGCTCGACGCCGACCGGCCTCGATGGCTACCTGCGCGGCCTCGGTATCACTACCGTATATGTCGCGGGTCTGGCCCTGGACTACTGCGTGTATTACAGCGCCCTCGACGCTACCCGCCTTGGGTATCGGGCCGTCGTCGTACTCGACGCGACGCGGGCCGTCGGTTCTCCTGCCGGTCTGGCCGAGCGGGCGATGGCTGAACTGCGGCTCCAGGGCGTGACCATGATGGAATCATCGGAGGTTATTGAATGAATATCAGCGCCCTCTTTACCGACTACTACGAGCTGACCATGGCGCAGGGCTACTGGAAATTTGGACTCGACGCCCGCGCCGTGTTCGACGTGTTCTTCAGGCGCCAGCCTTTCAAGGGTGGATTCTCCGTCTTCGCCGGCCTCGAGACGCTGCTGGCAGATCTGGAAGGCATGCGCTTCAGCGCCGAGGACCTCGACTGGCTTGGCAAGCAGGGAGGGTTCGAGCCGGCCTTCCTGAGTTTTCTGGAGCGGTTCCGGTTCTCGGGAGACATCTACGCCGTGCCCGAGGGCGAGCTGATATTCCCGCAGGAACCGATCATGCGCGTCCATGGCGGACTGATCGAGGCGCAGCTGATAGAGGGCCTCGTGCTCAATACGCTCAACTTCCAGAGCCTCATAGCGACGAAGAGCGCCCGTGTATCGCTGGCCGCCCGCGACAAGCGTGTGCTGGAGTTTGGCCTCAGACGTGCCCAGGGATACGATGGCGCGATGTCGGCGTCGAGAGCGGCCTTCATCGGGGGCGCCGCGGCCACCTCGAATGCGCTGGCAGCCAAGGTGCTCCGCATTCCGGCCATGGGAACGATGGCGCACAGCTGGGTTATGGCGTTCCCCTCGGAGCTGGAGTCGTTCGAGGCTTATGCGGAGCTGTACCCGAATGCCGCGACGCTGCTGATCGATACCTATGACACGATCGAATCGGGGCTCCCCAACGCCATCACGGTGGGCAAACGACTGGCCGCCCAGGGCAAGCGCTTCGGTGTACGGCTCGATTCCGGCGACATCGACTATCTGTCGCGCAAGGTACGCGCGGGGCTCGATGCGGCCGGGCTGAAGGACGCGTTCATCGTGGTATCGAACGAACTGGATGAGGAAATCGTCGAACGGCTCGTCGCCGAAGATGCGCCGATCGATGTCTGGGGCGTCGGCACCAACCTGGTAACCGGCGGCAATGAAGCCTCTTTTTCCGGTGTGTACAAACTCGCGGCAGTGGAACGCCACGGCGTACTGGAGCCGACGATGAAGTTCTCCGACAACCCGGAAAAGACGACCAATCCCGGCATCAAGGACCTGTACCGCCTGTATGACGATTCCGGCTCAGCGATAGCCGACCTGATGACCCTGAGCGACGAGCGGCTTGTCCCGGGCAAACCGATTACCCTGCACCATCCGTCGCTGGATACCAGGCGCTTCTCCTGGACGCCGTGCGGCGAGATCCGCTCGATGCTGCAGCCGGTCATGAAGGGCGGACGGCGCATCGCCGCTCCCGAGCCGATGGAATCGATACGCGCCCGGCGTGTCGCGTCGATGGCGGCCTTCGATCACACCTACAAGCGATTCCTCAATCCGCACCTCTATAAGGTTTCGATCAGCGATGGCATCCGAACCATCAAGCTTGATTTTGTGGAGCGCTATCTGGGGACGCGCGATCGGGCCTGAGGGCCCGCCGCCTGGCCGTGGCCGTGTACCGGGCGGCCAGGAGCTTCGCGCCATAGAGCAGGGCCAGGACCAGCGCCAGCACGAGCCGCGCGTCACCGCCCCGCTTCGGCCGCACGACGATCGGGCGCGGATCATGTGCGTACTCGTCCAGCGGCGGCACGATCAGTGCCGCGGGCGCCTGGCCGTGGCGGACATACAGGAAGCCGTCTCCGACGCGCACCGCCGTCGCCTGTCGCGGTACCGCAGCGGTGCCGGCATTGCCGGCGATGCGCCGGACCGACGCGGCCCGAGCCAGCCAGAACGGCAGCGCAGTCTGCGGAGCGGCGAGCGCCGCAGGCCCCAGCGCCAGGTCGGCATGCCTGTCAAAGCCTGCCGCGACCGCGGCTCCGAGCGTGCCTGCCGGATCGAGCACCCAATCCTCGTGCGTCGCCCTGACCACCGAGAGCGAACCGGGACGGTCGCGCCCGCCTCCATCGCGTATCGTCACCGCGATGTCCCGCTCGGCGCCGGACCGCGCAGCCGGAGGGTAGAGGGCCGCCGCAATGGCCGATGCGAACTCGCCATCGGCACGGTACGCTCCCGGGGCGCCCGGAGCCTCGAATGGCAGCATGTGGCCCTGCCACTGTACGGCCCATATGCCGGACCGGCCGAAGGACAGCGCGAAACCGCCGTCGCTCGGGACTATGCGGTAGTCCTCCGGCTTGGCGCGCGCCATGGAGCCATCGTCGAGTACCTCCCAGAGCGCGGTCAGCCCAGCGCCACCGGCGGCGACGATCCGTACCACACTGCGGTTTGCGGCATCGTCCCAGCTCGACGACGCGACGTACAGGTACCGCTCCGGTGCCGCCTCGAGCCTGCGCACGCGCAGCCACGACGTCTCGGCGACCGGCGCGTCGGTTACGATCGTCGTCGAGCGGTAGCGCCGCTGCAGGTCGGCGAGCCTGTCGTACGAGACCGCCATGAACGACTCCGAACCATCGAGCGCCGTCGCCAGCGCGACCGGATCGCCCTTTTCATCGAGCAACCTGGACTTGGACTCGAGTGTGGGTTCATGTTTCGCGGGATTCCAGCCCAGAACATAGACATCGGCGTGGCCAGCGGAGCGCATCGTGGCGACGATGCGCGTCGCCTCGTCCAGTGGTCTGGCTCCACGCATGCCGGCAGCCATGGACAGCGACGTATCGATGACCACGGCTTCCCGATCCGGTATGGCGGCGCGCGGCCATCCTGTCAGCGCCAGTCCGACCAGTACGGCACAGGCCGCGTCGATGACGGTATCGAGGTACAGCCTGATCATCTGAAACAGGGCCGCCGCGGGGCTGCGATCGCTGCGGACCGGCAGCAGTTCGTGGGGGTAGCTGATGCGCCTCCTGAGCCTGAGCGCGACGAACATCAGCCCGACCACGGGCAGCAGCAGCGCGGCTATCGGCCCGAGCGCGGCCAGCATGTCAGGCATAGAGCCGCTCCAGCATGTCCCAGTAGACGGGCGCGCGGGCGCTGGCGCCGTCGAGGCTGCGATAGAAGGTGCGGGGCAGGGCGGCCAGCCTGGCGTCGACATCCGCAGTGCGCGATGCCCAGCGCGCCTCGTCCGGGGCGTCCCAGGGCATCACCGTCACCGAGCCGGACTCCGGATCGCGCACCTCGAATTCGGTGCCAGTGTGCGCGAGCGACGGCAGCGGCGTCAGATACCGTATGATGAAGAGCGAGCCCGAGGCGGGCGCCCTGAGCCCGGCCCCGTGGGCGGATACCTGTACTTCGTGCAGGTCGGAGAACAGCACGACCCGCCGCTGCCGGCCGCGTGACCGCCATTGCGCATACGATCGTATCGTATCGGTGCGTCCGGCATGGACGATGGAGGCGATGAAGCGTTCCAGCATGCCGAACTGGCTCCTCGAGCGCGCGGATACAGGGCTGCCGGACAGACCGTCGGCGTAGGTCCAGATGCGGACGCCGAGACCGAGCGACAGCGCCATGAAGGCCATCGAGCCTATGAAATTCCGCATCGCCTCGATGGGAGCGCATGCCATGCTCGCTGACGTGTCGACCAGGAACGCCAGCTCGTCGTCGGCCTCATCGAAGAATTCCTTCACGTAGGCGCGCTCGCTCCTGCCAAAGAGCCGCCAGTCTATGGCGCGCGGATCATCGAAGGGCTGGTACTCCCTGATGCTCTTCAGGTTGAAGCTCGAACCGGAGCGCCGGTACATCGGGTCCTTCGCCGCAATGGAGTCCGGCAGCCTCGCGCGCAGGTCACGGCGTGAGAAGGCCGAGACGATGGACGGGCATTCCGGATCGACGAATGTCATGGCCTGTCCCCGGCCATCCCGGAGCGGCTGCGCGAGAATTCCCGCGCGGCCTCCGCCCGAACCGCAGCCAGAATATCGGCGATGCAGACACCATCCGCCTCCGCCTCGAAATTCAGGATGATGCGATGGGCCGCGACATCGAAGATCAGGTCGTCGATGTCATCAAAGGAGATGTTGGGACGTCCTGCCATCGCCGCCCGCGCCCGTGCGGCAGCGAACAGCGCGATAGCCGAGCGTGGCGACGCTCCATACGTCACGTAGCGCTTGACGAGGTCGACCGGTGAACGATCAGGATGCGTATGCTCGATGATGCGGGCAATGTATGACCTGGTGCCGTCGACCGCCGCCACGTGCGGCGCCAGCTGGCGCCAGCCGGCGAGCACCGCCGATGACCGCTCCGCACCGGCGACCTGCCCCATCGCTGCGGCCGCGCCTAGATCCATGATACCCAGCAGCGCATGAAAGTCGGGCATCGAGAACGACAGCTTCATGAAGAACCGGTCCACCTGAGCCTCCGGCAACGGGTAGGTGCCTTCCAGCTCGATGGGGTTCTGGGTCGCGATCACGAAGAACGGATCAGGCAACTGATACAGCTGACCCAGGACCGTGACGTGCCGTTCTTCCATCGCCTCCATGAACGCCGATTGCGTCTTCGGCGTCGCCCGGTTGATCTCGTCACCAAGCACGACGTTGGCGAACAGTGGACCGCGATAGAATCTGAATGCCTTGCCCGTCGGTCCATCCTCCAGCAGGTTCGAGCCGATGATGTCGAGCGGCATCAGATCGGGCGTGAACTGCACCCGGCTGAAACCGAAGCCGAAGAAATCGGCCCAGGTCCTGGCCAGAGTCGTCTTGCCCAGACCGGGAGCCCCCTCCAGCAGCACGTTTCCGCCAGCAAGGAAGGCGATGAACAGGCGCTCCAGAATGCCGGGGCAGCCGAGCACGCGCGTGCCGACATAGGCCACGTAGTCGTCATACAGCGTCTTGATCGTGCCAAGACCGCGTTCAAAATCGTCCGGTTGCATAGATGCTCCAGTATCCAAATCGAATGGCCGACGCTACGACGAGTGCGGCGAGTACGGCGATATTGACAATCGTGCCAAGAGGCGCCACCAGGCCGAAGCGCGCATAGGTGGCGGCGATATTGAAACCGGCATGCCAGGCCCAGGCCGCCACCAAAGACGCCGCCACCACGATCGGTCGTGGCACGCGGGCCCTGGCATGGCGCGGAGCCGCCGTCGACAGCGAATAGAGGGCCGCCGCACCCACATGGATGGGCAGCGAGTAGCCCAGCCTCCAGTATGCGTCGAGGGTCGGGAACGCGGCCACATAGCTGGCATTCTCGAGTGTAGCCAGCGCGCACGATGATAGTATCGCCAGCGCGGCTATTCCGCGATCAAGATCGATGCCTCGGATTATCCAGATGGTCGCCAGCGCGAGACCGAGCCGCAGTGCCTCCTCTATGCCAGCGTTCGCAGACAGGCCGAGCCAGGATGGAGCCTGTTCGACCAGCGGGCGGAGCGCCGCCTCCAGCAGCCTGTCGCCGAACCACAGCGCTGCACCGGCCGCCAGTGACGCGACAACTGCAAGCGGCATGCTGAACGTTCGTCCCTCGTCGCCGATCATCGCAGGTCCCCTGTAGCGAAGGCCGAGCGCCAGGTCTCCAGCACGCGGGCGGCAATCGGGTCATCGGCCTCGCCGATAACGACCCGCGCGTCGAATGAGGCGTAGACCTGCCGTATCGCCGAGGCTATCGACTCGGATGATGGCTCCGAGCCCAGCGCCGTTTCGGTACCCGTGCTGTCGGCGAAGAGCCGCTCGAGCCGCGCCCGGTAGTCGACGAGCGGGCTGCCCGCCATCGCTCGACCGGTGCCCGTGTACCCGGGCGCCCGTGCCACCGCGCCGTTCCTGTCGCCGCTCTGATCTTCGGCCGGCCTCTTCGACCCTGAGCCGGAAGGCTGGCCGGATGCCGCCGGCTGCTTCGGTGGCGCGGCACCGGCCTCGCTGCCCGCATCCGGACCGCCTGTGCGGGCGGCGTCGTCCATCGCGTCGCGCGTATCCGGGCGTCCGAACGTGGGTCTGGCGCCCTGCTGGTCGATCTGGTCATTGGCGACACCGGATCGCCTGGCACCCGGCGTATCGCGACCCTGTGGCGTGAGCATCGGCGAATCCGGTGCCAGATATTCCGGCAGCGGCCGGCTCTCGGCCAGCGTCCTCGTGGCCACCACCGCATCGACCGACTTGTCGGGGTAGAGCAGCGATAGCCCATAGCCGGCCCTGATCGATACGATCTGCGTGATCGCAAAGAGACCGAGCCCTGCCGCGGCGACCCACACCAGGGCCACGCGCGCGGTGCCTGTCATCCGCGGGCGCCCGAAACCCGCTATGTCGGCGATCGACAGCGCCTCCGCCGCGCGCGCCTCCAGCATCCGGCCGGCTGGCCCGCCCGGATAGTCCAGCCAGGACTCTATGGCCGTCTGGCGATCGACCCGTCTGACGGCTCGAAGCCCGAGCGATGCGCGGTATGGCGCCAGCAGGAAGGCCGGCAAGGTGCCTATGGTCGTCATCATGATGGTATGGAACACGGGTTCGGGCATGGCCGATAGCGTTGCCGCGAGTATGTCGGCGCTCCAGACGACCAGCGCGGACGCCGCCCAGAAGGCAAGCCGGTGGCCCATCCTGATCGCGGCGTCGGCCAGCGCAAGCTGTCTGATGGCCCGGCGCGCGCTGTATGCCCTCATCGCATCCTCCTGGCTCTGGCATAGAGGGCCGCCAGGGCCGTCAGGAGCGCGACGGCTGCTCCTGACCACGGCCCGGCGAAGATCGCCGCCGCGCAGCCGGGAATCCATCCGGCCACCAGCGCCGCCGCATGCCTGATCCGTCCGGCGGCTCCGGCGGCTCCGGCGGACATCGTGCCGCTCGCCAGCGATGCCGTGGCCGCGGAGGCGGCGGCGCTCGTCCACACGGCCGCCAGCATCGCGTACGGCGCGGCGGCGAACGCGACGGCGGCATATGCCGAAAATGGCAGCGCCACGGCATACGCCGCCACGGCGCTGTCGGAGCCCATGACGATGGCCACGGCAGCGGCCCAGCCCAGTGGTACCAGCGCCATCACCATGGGATGCGCCGTCTCGGGCGGCATGCAGGTCAGGATGAGGGCGGCCAGCCACAAGGGCAGGGCAATGGCGGCCCGGCGTGCAACGGTGGCTCTAGTCATCCGACCCCCAGGCCATCAGCATGGCAGGCGCCAGCATCGCCGCGCCAGAATCGGACATCCGTATGGTCGGCGCCGTTCTGAACCGGATGTGCCGATACCGGTCCAGCGCCGACAGCGGCAGCCCGGCTGTCCTTGCCGCATCGACGAGCACGAAGTGCGGCGCGCCCGGTGCGGCGTTCGCGGACTGCCACGATACCCCGCTCCAGCCCGGGCCCGCGGTGGTCACGGCATCGTAGCGCACGGGCGTCGCGGCGGCGGCCCCGCCGGCATCATTGATCGCAGCACTCGCGGCATCACTGGCGGCCGGCACGCGTATCGAATACAGCCGAGGGTGCGGCATCGCCATCGCGCCGACGATAACGGAAATCGACAGCGCCACCAGGACGACGATGGCCAGGCTCCGTCCGGACGTGGCCGCCGCGGACCTCTTGACGAGGGGCGTCAGCGCGGCGACAGCCGACCAGAGCGCCAGCACGAAGAGCGGTGCCAGGTTCCGTGAACTGACGAAGAGCCTGGACATCGCGTAGGTGGCCAGAGCCGCGGGCGTGGCGTCGGGAACGAGGATCGACACGGGCTCGGCACCGGTTCCCCGCCTCCAGGACGGGAACTCCAGAGAGGACAGCCGGACAGCCGTTTCGTCTCCGGCCAGATTCTGGAAATCCCGCGCCAGGCGCACGGTGACCCGCGCCAGCTGGCCGTCCGCGTTGCGGCCTTCGACAACCAGGGCGCGGGTGCCTGCTTCGGCATAGAATCGCATGTCGACGCTGGCCGACCAGCCCGTGCTCGCCTCGCAGAGCAGCGTCCGGCTGCCATCCGCCTGGATGCCGGAGAGCCGCAGGTCGCCGGACAGGCCCTGCGGGCTTGCGACCGTCGCGGAATTGAAGGCGAAGGCTTTGGGCACGTGCAGTTCGAGCGTTATCTGCCCGCTATCGGGCTCGTTCGACGTGTCTGCGACCACGCAGGGAACCAGGGCCACACACAGCAGCACCAGCATGGCGGCCTTCATCGGCGCAGCCTCAGCAGCAGCGACGAGCAGAGCGACAGCGCGAAGAAGGCGATGAGCCAGGGCGCCCTTCCGGGAAGCAGCGCCCAGAAGGGCGTGACGTAGTCGGCGGCGGCGAGCGCGGTGCGTGCGGGCATGCCGCCGATGTGCTCGTTGGCGTAGAACGGCACCCGCGCCACCGTCCGGCCGCGGTCCTCTATCAGTGCGGTATAGCGGCCGGTGCGCTGCACGTTCAGGGCGGCCCAATATCGGCCGGGCGCCACCGGAGCAAAGACCGACTCGGAGACGATGGTGCCATGTTCGTCGGCTACCGCGGCGCGGGGCGAGACCAGGTAGTCCGAGCGTATCGACAGCGAAGGACCATCGGATGTCTCGGTCAGGGTCACGGCCGGAGGCTGTTCGGGCATCAGCCCATCGATGATCGCCTTGATGACCGATACGGTACCGGGGCGGGCCAGGAACCCGGCTCCGTAGCGGCCATGGATATCGCTCGCGTAGACCAGCGTGGAACGGGCGCCGACGCGCCGCATCGCGAGCAGCGGGTCGCCTGCCTCGCTGGAGAACAGGACGACGGCATCCGGCTTGGGGCCGAGCCTTGCCATGCCGCCCAGCGACCCTGCGGGCTGGCCGGCTATGTCGACGATGTTCACTCGTTCCTGTGCGAAGACAGTCCGCGATACATTTGTGCGGTCCTCGATGATCAATGATGGAACCTCGGTCGCGTCGCGGACACGATAGAATCTGCCGCCCGAACCGTTCGATATGCGTGTCAACAGCGCCTGGTCGAACTCGCTGCCCACCGCCATGGCCGATATTGGAATCCTGGCAGCAAAGGCCCGGGCCGCTATGCCATCGAAGTCGGCCGGAGCCGATATGCCATCGGACACCACGATGAGCCGGCGCTCCGGCTGGTTCGAGGCCTCGAGCGCCGCAAGGCTCTCCTCGAGCGCCGGGAACATGCGGGTACCGCCGCCGGCTCGCACCGACGACAGTGCCCGCGCCGCGGAGTCGTCGGCCCGTGCCAGGGCTCCGACCGGACCAAGCTGGTAGAGCCAGCGGGTGTTGTCGTCGAACAGGAGGATGCCGACCAGGTCGCTCGGTTTCAGGTTGCCAACCAGCTCTAGGCCTATCGCCTTGGCCACCGAAAGCTTGTCGCCGTACATCGACCCGGATACATCGAGCGCTACGACGAGCGCCATGTCGGGCAGCCTGGCAAGCGACCGGGGCGACAGGTCTACCGGCAGTATCCGTTCGAGCGCGGGGGCATCGCCTGGCGTACCGATATCTGGAGAATCGACCACCAGCATGACGCTGCCGGCGCCGCGCTCGACGTACTCGGCGAGCGCGGCGGCTGTAGAGCCACCGAGTGCCGCCAGCCGCGGGCCATCGAGCACGACAAGCTGGTAGCCGTATATCCCGGCCGAGCCGAGTTCATCGAGGCCGATGCGTCGGACGGGGTATAGGGCCTCGATGACGCTCCGGCCGGCCGTGGGCGGGGCGGCAAGCAGTATCCGCGGTGCGTCGGTGCCGGGCAGCGCCAGTCTCAGGGTGGCGTCGCGCTGCCCGCCTGGCCCGAGCGCCGACAGTTCCAGCGTCATGGTGGAGCCATCGCGGTTCGGCGACTCGAGCGGCAGCTCCAGCCGTCGATCGGCCGGTGTGCCGGCCACATCGAGAACGGTCGTCCCATCGAGTTTGACAACGAGGCGCTCCTGGCTGGCCGATGCGTCGACAAGAAGGCTGAGCCGACTGGCGGTTCCGCTTCCCGACAGTTCGAGCGCATAGGCTGAAATCGGTGTGTCCGGCACGTGTTGCCCGGCGAATACCACCGGCATGCCATGTGAGGCATAGAACGCCGTTGCCGCCTCGATATCGGCGGCCGAAGGAGGATGCTGCGGTTCCATCCGTATGACCCTGAACGCCCTGGCTCCGGCGTCGAGCAGCGCCGCCTGGGTCCCGGTGTTGTAGGTTCGAGTGGGTACGAAGAAGCGCGGCACTGGCATGGGCAGTGCCAGGGCGAAGGCGGCAAGGCTCGCCAGCGGTGCCGACAGCAGTGCCATCCTCAGCGCTGTCAATATCCTTCCAGAATTCGTACCCTTGTGAATCGGCATGGTTCGGACTATTCTACTTGCATATTGGCGTGGAAACAAGAAAATCCTCGCGACAGTCCACCGTTTTCAGGAAGGCATGCATGGATACCACAATCGTAGAGCCGTTCTTCAGCGCAGCCAGCGAGGTGTTTTCGCAGATGTTCGGCCTGGATGCAGCGCGCAAACCGGTCCATCTGATCGAAGGCTCCGAGGATCACGGCTGGGGCATATCGAGCATTCTTGGCATCGCCGGTTCCGCCCAGGGAGTCGTGGCATTGCGGTTCCCGCTCGATCTTGCCGACGCGCTGCTCAAGGCATCGGGGGTGGAGACCAGCGGTGAGCAGGACCGGCTGGCCACGGCCGCAGGCCTCGTCGCTGAACTGACCAACATCATAGCTGGCAACGCCATCGGCACCTATACCGGCCTCGAGCTGGATATTTCGCCACCGGTCGTCGTGAAGGGCAAGAATCATCAGATATCATGGCCCAAGATCGCTCCGGTACTGGCTACCGAATACACGACGCATCTTGGTCGGTTCGAGGTCGCCGTGTGTTTCAATGCCAGTCATGTCTGATGCGCCCGGTCGACCACGTGCATTGTAGCCGGCGTGCGGTACAGTAAGATAATCATCGCAGGGGAACGCGGTGCCTCGGCCCCGCAGGAGGAGAACATCATGAACAATTTCAGACGCATTCTGGCCGTCATGCTCGTAACGCTGGCGGCATTCTCGGCCAGCGCCCAGGACAAAGCCGATCCACGGGTCAAGCAGGCGCTCGATTCGCTTGGTATCAAGTATTCAATCAACGCGTCGAACAACTTCAAGGTTGTCTACAGCATGGACAAGGACAAGGACCGATCGCAGCTCGCCTTCGTCGTCTCGGAGACCGTGAATTATCGCAGCCTCGAGGTCCGGGAAGTATGGTCGGTCGCCGCGGTCCTGACCGAGTATCCGGCCCAGGATGTCATCGAGAAGCTGATGGCCATGAATTCCACGACCAAGATCGGTGCATGGGCCATAGAAAAGGCCGATGACGGCAAATTCTGGGTCCTCTACACCGTCAAGGTGCCCGTCGCGCTCAGCCCGAAGGAACTGACCGACATCATCTACTTCGTGGCCGAAGTCTCGGACGAGATGGAAGCGGAGCTGGTCGGCGACGACGAGTACTGATTCTGGCTCGTTGTCTTCGTCGTGGCCGGCTGGTCCGCCTCCCTGAACTGTCTCGAGTGCGTTGTCAGCCATTCCCGCAGGGACGGAAGCGTTATGGCGACCAGGTTTATCAGCTCGGTCGCCATTTCCGGAGCGTAGCGGGACAGTATGAAGCCGACGAGGGCATTGTCCATCCGGTCATTCATCACCGCGGTGTAGAACTGGCCGAACGAATAGGTGTCGTGTTCGATCTTCAGCAGCAGCATCGGGCGATACTTCGCGTCGAGCACCGCCCGTAGCGAGCTTTCGGTTCTCGGCTCCTCACGGAAGAGGAACAGCAGGTCGATCAGGGCCGAGAATCGCTCCTCGCGGTCTCCCGATATGATCTGGGGCACGATTTCTTCAAGGTCCCTTCGCCGCAATCCCAGTATCTTCAGGTACTTGTTGCCCCCTTCTATGAATCCGGCCATGACGTCGGACCATATCTTGGACTGCACAATGCTTGATATTTCCAGTGTTGCGCCCAGAGGGGCAAAAAGGGTAGCAAATGGCCAGGACAAAACGCTTCTGAAGAAATTGGCCCGGATTACTTTCTTGTCAAATCCTCTGAACGTGTTGTGCAATGCCAGGTAGAGCCCGTTTGAAAAGGATATGAAGAAGAATTTCGTTGCATCAAACAGGATTCCCGCATGAGCCAGGGGCCAGCGCAGATCGAATTGATCCTTGACAAAGCCCAGAAGCGGTACCGATAGCCCGCTCCAGAACATTGATCGAGCCACATTTCCGAAATTGATGCTCCTCAGGTTCCAGGCGCTGAGCCGGGCTCCCCGTCCGGCCACAAGGTCGGCTATCGAATTTCTGAACCCAGTCAGGAACATCCACAGAAACGCGTAGAAGGCACCAATGAACCGGTTCGCCACTGCGAAGCCTATCGCCATGTAGCAGAAATTGACCAGTGCGGGGTTCAGGTAGCGCCATGCCCTGGGGAGCGGCAGATGTTGGTTGGCACCATCTTCCTCATCCCCCAGAAGATTATGGCGTGCTCCCGCGGTCTTGCCCATGCTGAGTATCGCCGGCGCCGTCGTCGCGGCATCGGGCTGGATCGGTGTGCCGCCCGCCTCGATCATCGCCGCTATCATCGGCGGTATGGTGACATGGCGCTTCACGTAGCGCTTGCAGTATTTTCCGGCTATCCTGTCTTCGCGTATGAATCCCATGCCCGGAATGGTCCGGCTCCGGCCGGTGGAATCGCTGCCACAAACCGGTATGTATCCGGGGGTTCCATCCCGGGCGCTTTCGATATTCAGATCATTGATCAGCGTGGCCAGGTTCAGGATGTCCTGCGGATCGCGATGTACGGAATCCTGCATGTTGTACAGCTCGACCAGATCGATGACGCCGCGGCTGGATTCCAGGAGCCGCTTCGCCGGCGCAAAGCCGTATTCCAGCGGATGCAGTACCTTCAACCGGCAGCCGCTGACGGCAAGGAGGCTCTTGATCTCGTCGATGTCGTTGAAGACGGTCTGGTAGTCGCCTATCTCCGTGTTCGTGAAGTAGCGGGCGCGCAGCTCGTCGGGATTCAGGGCATGGTACTCGGCCCGGAGTCTCGTGTAGCGCTCCTTGATGATGCTGTACTCCCATTCCGATATGGACCTCTTGCGGAACGATCGGAGCGCCCGCTCGTGCTGGAGCTTCACCAGCATTACCCGGTTGAACAGCACCGGCTTGTACCGCTCGTAGAGGAACTCGCCAAGATGCATGCGATTGACTATGGTCAGCGGCACCGTCTCGGTCAGATCCTTCATCTTGAGCTTGGGCACCGCGTACAGCTCGTTGTCGGGATACCCGTCGTTCATCTCCCGGAGTGATGTCGCGTTGAAGTACTTGAGCAGGCCGCGTACGGCTTCCTCGCGATTCTTCTGGTTCTTTTCGAGCCCATCAAAGAGCATCCTGAGCCTGGAGCCGTGGTCGTCAAACCAGAGGCCCGCTTCCTTGCCATTCTTGAATGGCGGCAACAGCGCCATGAAGTGGAAACGGTGGCCATGCACCTGGATGCTCAGCTCGAGCGCTATGGAAACGCGAATGCCGAGGACCCTGCCTGCGTCCAGCGCCTCTTTCATCATGTCAAGCGAGGCCATCGATGAATACGCGATGGTCAGCTCGGATATGCCCTTGATGAAGGCATCGATCATCAGCTGCGTCGGATTCTTCCTGCCGGATGTCGCTGCATCGTGCACGTGCTCGTCGCGTCCGGCGTCGAGGTTCTTGAGCCTGGCTCCCGTTTCCGGCAGTTCGATTATGTTCAGCTCATCGAGCAGTCTTCGTATAACCTGCTGTTGCCCGTGGCTCGATGTCGAGAAATCCTGCAGCAGTTCCAGCTGCCTTCGCCGGTTGGCCCTGTTCTTTACGGCTTCCTTGATCAGCGCCAGCTGGACGCGCGCGGTATTCAGCGGCATGTCGAGCGTCTTGGCATGGAACGACGCGTCGAGCATGACCCGCAGCGCGCGCAACCGCGCCTTGTAGTGTTTCGACTCAAGATCCCTGATAACCATCAGGTATGCTTCCGCTATGGAAATGCGCCTGTTCTTGAACCAGCGGGAGACTCCAAGCGCATGCGTAGTTGCCGGCTGCTGGATGGTACTGGGCAGGTCTATTCTTGCGTTGAGCTCGCGTCTGAGCTTGTACAGCTCGGAGGAGAAGCTCAGCGCATTGACGATTTTGATGTAGGTGGAATGAATGTCGAATCTTCTCATCGTTTCCTTGGCCATTCCATGATCATACTGCCCGGAAAGACGCATATCCAGCCCGGCCGGGCAGCATGATCCGAATCATCGAGTCCTCAGGACAGATAGTCGGACAACAGCGGCTGCAGCTTCTTCCTGGATTGGCCGAGATCGCCCTGCGAGAAGTATTCGGTGTCGCCGGCCGCGACATTGGCCGCGGCCTTCAGCGGCACGAGGCCCAGCCCCGCGCTGTTCATGAACGCGATGGTCCGCTTGCGCAATGCCGCATCTTTGGAATGGACCGCCATCTCCCGCGTAAAATCCGGAGCCGTATAGGCATTCATCACGATCAGCATGTCGAGCTTTCTGGATTCGGCATACGTGCTCAGGCTCGCTTCGAGCGCCGTGTCCTTCTTGAACCAGTCAGCCAGCGGCAGCAGCGCCGAACTCATGCCGCACAGGAATTGCCCCATTCGATATTCCTTGTAGTCCTTGCGCAGTATGTCTCGTGTGCTGAGCGCTGCCACATTGAATTTCTCGAATTGCAGGCGGTCAAACAGTGTCGCGCGGTCCGCGTTGGTCAAGGCCATGAGCTTCCGCACGGCAGCCTCGTCACGGGGTGTCGCTCGTTTTGCCTCGGGATCGAGGTTGACCGTATCCAGCAGGATGGTGCCAAGTGCCAGGGTCGCCGCGGCTGGATCGAGTCGGACGGCCATCTCCAGGATGCGTTCGACAACGAGGGTCGATGCGGAGCCAACCAGCGCGATATGCTTCCTTGCCGCGGTGTACAGGCCTTCATCTGCATGGTGATCGACAATCTCCTCCACCCGGTCGGACCACGCGGCCTGAGCCGATGAGAGCCTGTTGTGGTCAAGCATCACCAGTCGTGATGTACCTGATTCGAAGACCTTGTTCAGATCGATATCATCAAGGAAGACCAGATTCCCTGGATTGATGCCCGCTTCCTTGAAGAGCCACACCGCCTCGGTCCGGAGATTGAAATCTTCCCTGGGAATGTTCATGACCGGCACATTTGCCAGCCCCTCTGACAGGGCTCCTCCGGCAGAGGCGTACAGCACCGAGCTTGCCATGGAATCGAGATCAGATGCTTCGTTCCCCATGAAGACTCTGAGTGGCTTGCCGGCGCGAGCCGCATCGGCGGCCGATCCCAGAAACGCATCAAGCATACTGTTCTGTGTCATCTCGGTTACTCTCCTTAGGGTACATGGTTGGTGTCGACAATGCCGTTCGTGTATCAGGCCTTCAATCCGCTCTTCCGCTTGTCCTTGTATGCCTGCCAGAACGGGAATACGAAGGATGCTGCGGCAATCAGGAGCAACAGCAGGCTTGCCGGTCGGGTAAAGAATATGCCATAGCCGCCCATGATCACCGCTCTGCGGAAGTTGACCTCGGCCAGTTTTCCCAGAACCATTCCCAGTACAATGGGTGCCATTGGATATCCGTTGCGTTTGAGCAGCCAGCCGACGATGCCGAAGCCCACGCAGGCCCCCACGTCGAACAGCGAATTCTTGACGGCGAAACTGCCTATGAAGGCCACCGCGATGATCATCGGTATGAGCACTGCGGGGGATATCTTGATGACCTTGAGCCACAGCTTGCCACCGAGTGCGCCGACGAACAGCATGAAGACATTGGCGACCAGCATGCTTGCGAAGAGTCCGTAGACCAGCCCCGGGCTGGATGTGAAGAGCATCGGGCCAGGGACAAGATCATGAATCATCAAGGCGCCGACCAGGACGGCTGTCGCGGCGCTTCCAGGTATTCCCAGGGTCAGCAGCGGCACCATGGCACCGCCCACCGATGCGGAGTTAGCCGCCTCGGAGGCGCAGACGCCCTCCGGATTGCCTTGCCCGAAGGTCTCCGGATGCTTGCTCGTTCGTTTGGCCAGATCGTACGCCAGGAACGATGCTATGGCCGAACCGGCTCCCGGAAATATGCCGATGATCGTTCCGAAAAGCGACGATTGCAGGGTAACCCGGCGGTGGTCCCAATATTCACGCAGCGTGGGCCATACTTCCTTCCGCGACTCCGCATCGCCGACATCGACGCTCTTGATGTCATGGGCCTCAAGCTTGGAGAATATCTCGCTGAGTGCAAACAGCCCGATAAGCGCCGGTATGATGTCGAAGCCATCGAAGAGGTTCGGCACACCGAACGTATATCGCTTTACACTGGATATCGGGTCAATGCCGATCGTGTTGATCAGCAACCCCAACAGCGCGGACAGAAATGCCTTGGCCCAGTTCTTGCCGCCCAGTGAGGCGACTGTCGTCAGGCCGAAGACCGCAAGCGCGAAATATTCGGCCGGGTTCATCTTGACCGCGATCCTGGCCAGCGGCTGCGCGAAGAGTATCAGAATGATGATTCCGACGAAACCGCCAATAACCGATGATACCAGAGAATGACCCAGCCCTATGCCGGCCTTGCCCTGCTGCGTCAGCGGATAGCCATCGAACGCGGTGGCGACCGCCGATGGCGTTCCCGGTGTATTTATTGCTACCGCGGTAATGGATCCGCCATAGTTCGATGCTAGGTAGACCGCCGTCAACATGACAAGACCAATCAGCGGGTCGAGCCGAAAGGTGAATGGCAGGAGCAGGGCAACGCCCATCGATGGGGAGAGCCCGGGCATCGCTCCTACCAGGATGCCCACAAATACGCCTATGATAATTGCCAGCAAGGGGCCAACCGCGAAGACATTGCCGAATCCTTGTAGCATGAAGTGCACTGTGTCCATGAAATCTGCTCCTTAGGCAGGCGTGGCCGGACCGCCGGCTCAGCCGAATAGTGCCTTGATCAGGATGCCTTCCGGCAATGAGACAAACAGCAGCCGGTAGAAAATCAGGTAGGAGAAGGCAGTCCATCCTGCGCTGACCGCCGCGATGACGAGCGGGCGTCTGTATGAAAGCATTGGCATGGCGACGACAATGAAGATGATGCTCGCCGCGAAGTAGCCGATCAGGTTCATCAGTACGATATAGGCGATGGTGATGGCGATGAACTTGATGGGCAGGGCGATATCACCGCCAACCGTGTCCGGACTCTCGGTCTTCCGGATCATCCTCGTGGTCAGATATGCAATGCAGGCGAAAATGCCTGCGATCCACAGTCTTGGCACTACCGCAGCGGGAACCTCGCCTCGGACTGGAAACCACCAGGTCAACGCCAGCAGCACAAGTGAAGACAGAAACAGCGCTTCCAGAATCAATGCCTGGTTCAGGTATGTCCTGCCGGCATATTTGAGCAGTATCGCTCGTCCTATCAAGAGCAGGATCAGGATGCCGGCGCCAATCGTCCAGAATCCGCTCATGCTATTCAGAAAAATCCCCACCTGTTTGCTGGGCATCTTGGGGCACTCCTTTTGTTCAGGAAGCGGGCGCGGGTTCTGCCGACAGAACCCGCGTCAAGCGCTATTTCTTGAAGTAGTCCTTGAAGTCCTTGATATCACCCTGGACGATGCTGTTGAATCTGTCCTTCTTGAAATGAACCACCTGCATACCATCCTTCTCATTGAACTGGCGCCAGTCGGGGTCCGCGGTAATCTTGTCGAAAAGATCGTCATACCAGGCGATTATCTTGTCAGGAGTTCCCTTCTTCAGGGCAAATCCTCGCCAGAATGATTCCGAATCCAGCCCCTTGATCCCGAGCTCCTTGAGGGTTGGTACATCGGGGAACTGCGAGAACCGGCTTTCGGCGGAAATTGCCGCCATCATCAGGTCTGGCTTGCCGCGAACATCGACCGGGTTGCCAACATATACTTGAGCCTGCTGCCCGATCACCGCGGCCATGGCCTGTCCGCCCGCATCATATGGTACATACTTGGCGGTAATGCCGGTTCTATCCCAGAATTTGTAGGTAACGACTTCGTCGACTCCGGGTGGTGCCACCCATATTTGCTTGTCGGGCTTGGCCTTCGCATCGGCAATGATGTCCTGAATGGTCCTGATGCTGGACTTGGAGTTGGTTATGATCGCCTCCGCGTCGTTTATCAGGAAGGCGATCCAGTCAAGCGACATCGGGTCAACATCGAACTCGTCCTTGACATGATTCGCAATCAGGGTCTTTGTAACGGCCATCAGGTTATAGCCATCCTGGGGCTGCGACAGCACATACTCCCAGCCAATGAGTCCGCCTGCGCCGACCTTGTTCTCCACCACGAAGGTGGCCGAGGTATACTTGGCCGCAAGTTCGACGAACTTCCTGGCGGTTATGTCAATCTGGCCGCCGGCGGCCGCATAGACGATGACGTGTATCGGTTTGGTCGGGAACGTCTGCGCTCCTGCCGAAAAGACTTGAGACATCAGGAGCGCCATAAGGGCGATATGCAAGATTCGCTTCATGTGTAACCTCCATACTCTGATTGAGAATCGGCAGTGACCGTCTTACATTCCCACGACGCGTTTGGCGGCCTTCAGGTAGTTGGTATTCGGCATGGCCGATATTCCCAGACCCTCGATGACGACCTTCATGCCCGCATAGTTCTCGCTTTCCACGCACGCTGACTCGACAAGCGCGCCATTGAACCAGACCTGGGCGTATTCGCAGATGATGCCATCGATGGTGAATCCATACCGCATCTTCTCTACCGATACCGCCGTGGTGCCCGGGAAGGCGCGTATCATCTCGATGAAGCTCTCGATGCTGTATGAGTCCTTGTCGAGCTTCATGTCGGCTTTGAGATGAGACACGATGGTCGCAAGATCATCTCTCTTGACCGGGAACTGGAACTTGCCGCGAGGCTGGAATATCTCATAGCCCTCGGGTGTTTCGCCTGTCTTGACCTTGATGTCCAGCAGCCCATCGCGGACCTTCACATTGGCTTCATTGGTCTTTGTGGAGAGCAGATAGGTCTCTGCTGGCATCCGGCGTGCCTGGAACAGCACGGTCTTTCCGTTCCACATCCGGTCCTTTACGATGTCGATGATGCCATGGCCAAAGACCCTGAATTCTGCCCTCGGGATGATCTTTGCCGCTTCCTCGGCGCTGGTCGCGGTATTCTTTGCAAAGACGTCCGGCATTGAAAAACCTCCTTTGCCCTGCAATCGTGCGTCGTCGCGGCGGAGCATGGCTCACGCCGCATCGATCGCATGTCGGCAAGAGAAGGTTTAGCAGTGGAATTCCGTCCCGTCCAATAAAAGAATTTTATCCAGGGTATAAAGCAATTTATTTATAGGTAGGAAAAGATCGAATAGGTATGGCTCGTTCCACGATGAACTCGATGAAATCAGCTGCCGCTCTCGATCGGGCCTGATGCTTCAGCGTCAAGAGGCAGAAGTATCGGGCCAGATCCAGTCCCGAGACAGCAACGGGGCAGAGCCGTCCCGCGGCGGCTTCCTTCTGAATCGCCGACCGGCAGAGTATGGTTATGCCGATCCCATGCTCCACCAGGTGCTTGATCGCCTCGGTATTGCCAATCTCCAGGGCAATTTCGAGGCCGAGGCCTACCTGGTGAAACCGTTCCTCGACCTGACGCCTGGTCAGAATGTTGCGGGGGGGCAGGATGAGCGGCAGGCCGGCCAGGTCTCCGATCCGCAGCTCGGCGCATTCGGCGAGCGCATGCCCAGGCGGGAACACCGCAACCAGGTCATCGCGCATCAGCAGATGCTCGGTCATCGCCCCATTCGGCGGCTGCATCCGCTTTCGGCCAACAAAGCCAACCTCAATCTGGTTTGCGTAGAGCATGCGCTCTATCTGGTAGTTGTTGCTGATGCTGAGAGAGAACGACATGAGCGGGTATTCGGATCGCGCCTTCTCCATCAGCCCCGGGACAAGGTGAACGCCGGGAAGACTGCTGGCGCCTATCTTGACCAGCAAGCTGCGCTGTTCGACGCTGTCCGGCAAGGCGCATTTCAGCCCCTGAAAGTTGCCCAGGAGCTGTTCGGCGTGCGGCAATATTGCCTTTCCCGCATCGGACAATTCCACCCGTTTGCCATCCTTTTTGAACAACGTCACCTTGAGTTCGTTCTCAAGCTCCCGTATCTGGGCGCTGATCGCCGGTTGCGTATAGTTGAGCTTTCTGGCGGCCTCGCTGAAATTCTTGAGCTCGGCAACGGTGCAGAAGGCCTGCAGTTTGATTGTATCCATCCGTGTCTCCTGACGGTCGTCGAGACCATTGGTACGCGGCGTTCATTTTACCACGGTTCAGGTGCCGTTGGAGCAGGATCGATAGGCGAGAGATGAAACGGCCACCGATCGGAACTGATCGGTGGCCGTTTTGATGGAGGTGGCGAGAGTCGAACTCGCGTCCTATTACGCGGCAGGAAGGCTTCTACAGGTTTAGGCTGCCATTCAAGTTGTCGGGAGGCGGGCGGCGGGCTGCCACGCTATCGCCTCCGTATCCCGCTGTGTGTCCCCCCCGTCCCGCGGGCATGGCGGGGGGTAAGCCCTGGTCGGGTTGCAGACCGTTCGTGGCGCTCAGAGCGGGGCACCACGGGGTCCGTCGTTATCGGCGCTTACGCGGCGAGAGCGAAATTGCCGTTGTTGTTGGCAATTGAAAGTTTTGCCGAGAGTAGGAGGTCGGCACTCCACCTGCGACCCGCGAACCGGACCGTAACAGTCGAAACCGGGGCACCCCCGATAATGTTGAAGATAGCGTCCGCGGCGCCAAGGGTCAAGCGGTCGGCTGTGCCGCGCGTGGCTCCGTCGGGCGCGCCGAACCGTGAATGACGCATCCGCCCAGCACGAAGCCATCGGCATCGAAGAATACGGCCGACTGGCCGGGAGCCGCCGCCCGTTGTGGCTGGTCAAAGACGATGGACGCGGACGCTCCCGTAACGGTGACCTGCGCCAGGGCGGGCTTGTGATTCTGCCGTATCCTGACGAACGCCTCGAACGTCGTGGCTTCCAGTGTGGAATCATGGAGTATCGCATCGTCGCCATCGATGGCGGCGCAGAAGAGCGACGCGTCATTCGATACGATGACGCGATTGCGGCCGGCATCGAGAGCCGACACGTACAGCGGATCGGGTCCCGTCGATATGCCGAGTCCGCGGCGCTGCCCGATGGTATAGTGCACGATGCCGCGATGGCGGCCGAGCACGGTGCCGTATTCATCGACGATGTCGCCTGGCATGTCCTCGCCGAAGAGCGACCCATAGCCGCCGCTGACGAAGTCCTGGCTCTCGGCCTTGTCGGCTGCCGCGAGACCCAGGCGGCGCGCCTCGACACGTACCTCCGCCTTGGTCATGCCGCCCAGTGGGAACAGCACGCCCGCCAGTGTCCGACCGGGCAGTCGGTGCAGGAAGTACGTCTGATCCTTCGATTCGTCGGCGGCTCGCCTCAGGGTCAGCTGGCCATGCCGCTGCTGTATCCTGGCATAGTGCCCGGTGGCAAACCAGTCGAATTCCAGCCCCGAAGCGCGAGCCCGCTCGAGCAGGAATCCGAATTTCATGTCCACGTTGCATCGGACGCAAGGGTTTGGAGTCCGGCCATTTCTATATTCAGACTTGAAATAGTCCAGAATTCGCTTCTCGTATTCTGTGGCCAGGTCTATCGAGGTGTAGCCCACGCCGAGTGATCGGCACAGCGCTTCGCAGGCGGCGACGTCTTCCACCTCGCCGGGGCCATAGCATGCATCGCCGGCCATCGATTCGTTTTGAGACGCGAACAGGGATGCCGCTGGATTGTATATCTTCATGGTCAGGCCGTGGACATCGGCGCCAGCCTCGGCGAGCAGGGCCAGCACGGTCGAGGAGTCGACGCCACCGGATAGGCCCACCGCGATGCGCTTGCCTCGCAGCGCAGTCAGGTTCATGTCATTCATTGCAAAAACCATATCCTGAATGTCGGCCGTGCGGCAATATCCCATCCGTTACTGTGCTGTAACCATTGGCCCTCGACAGGTGTTGTGCTAGAATACTGTTCAATGATGATGCGGAGTCTATAGCATGAAGCACTCGAAACACGCCATACAGATTCTTGTGGCGGTTCTTTTCATACCGTTTGCAGGAGCCGCCGCCCAGGATGTATCGGATGGGCTCAAGGCATTTCCCGATTTCATGTCGATTCGTTCCGAATTCCTGTCCATCGCCATAACGGCGGATCCATCCCGGGCGCTGGTATTTCAGCCCGCGTATCGCGAGAGCCCCTACGGTCGAGTCCGAGTATCCGTCGCCCAGGACGGTCCCCTGTTTCATGTGTTGTTCCAGTTGCAGCGCAACGGTGAGTATGTGCCTGGCTCCCGCGGCAACATCATCATCGACCGCCAGACCAAGACCGGCTACATTACCCGCATAGCCTGGTGCCTGAGCGACGACGGCCAGAGCTGGATCCTGCTGACACCGAACAATGAGCGGACGATCGTCGATTATGTGGTTGCCGGTACGCTGGTCAGGGGCAACTACAGAATATCCAGCCTCATCTATGTATTCCTGACCAACCCATTCCGGTATCTGTACGACATGACCAGGACGGGTATCGACTGGTCTCCGATCATCGGCTCCCCGGCTGCCGGCAGTGCAACCGTGGCTCTCGCGAGAAACCTGGAGTCGGGCCACCCCGATGCCGCTGGCCTCGCCCTTGTCCGTGGTGCCGGCGACTTCGCGAGGATAGGCGAGTATCTGGCTCTGATCGGAGCGGATGCGTCGGTCCAGCCGGTCGAGGAAGTGGCGGCCAGAGGCCAGCAAGTCCTTGAACTCGATGACGGCATGCCAGCCCGGCTCGTTCCGGTCAGGCCGTATCGCCCCGATCGTGGCCTCCCCGTGGAAGCAGCGGCCGGCGTACTGGCAGGGGGCGCCGCCACTGACCGTGTATATGTCGGAATTCTAGACGTTGGAGCGGGCAGCCAGCCACTGAAGCTGGTGATCGTGCCCGTCTATGGCCCATCGGGAGCCTGTCGTATCGTCGCGATCGACGCTTCGACTCGACTGTCTGTCGACCTGCCTGCCTTGATGGCGCGCAACGCTGGCGGCTGGATACGGCTGTTCAGGCTTCCAGGCCCATCGATCCAATCCTGACCCGTTTGTTTACGGAAGAAATGATTCTGTTGACAGATACTGAAAGTCGTCATACCCTATGGGTGGATGTTCGCTGACGAGTCTGCGGGGGGCGGATGAGCCGGCGAAGTCCATGTCCGGGAACGAGGGCCGTTCTTGGGAAACCTCCTTAACCGAGACCCCCAACCGCCCGTGCTTGCTGGAAGCGCGGGCGGTTCCATTTTGGGCAGGCTTCGCTCAGCCAGCCCTGACCGCTCGTGCGAGCTCCCGGCCACGCTCCCGCAACAGTGTCAGCGTCGCCTCATCCGCGGCGCCTGCCCATTCCACCGGTTCTATCTGTGTCCACTTGAGCGGTGCGACCTTCTCTTCATATTCCTTCCTGGCGCCACCGACCCAGCCCCACGACCCGATGCGCAGGGCCTTGCGGTTCCAGACATGCTTGCGCTCGAATACATCGAGCACATAGGCCATCGGCGGAAACATCTTGTACTCATAGGTTGGCATGGCGATCACGATGCCGGCGCTCTTCCATGCGTCGGCGAGTACGAACGAGATATCCTCGTCTGGTATGCGGTGCACCGTAAAGGGCATGCGCTCGTCCTCGAGTCCTTTCAGTACCGCGTCCAGCCCCTTTTTGGTATTGCCATACATGGAACCCCAGACGACGCACACCTCTTTCTCCTGGGGGCCATCCATATAGCCGGCATATTTCGCGTAGCGGTCAATGATCGCCTGCGGCTTCTCCCGCCAGATGAGGCCATGACTCGGCGCGACGACCTTGACGCCCAGTGGCGCAATCTTCTGGATGGCGCGCTTCACGAACAGGCTGAAGCTGCCGACTATGTTCGCATAGTAGCGCAGGCTCTCTTCCTGGAAGAAGGCATGCTCCTCGGCATAGTATTCGTCGTCAAAGACACGCTTGCCCAGCTTGCCGAAGCTGCCGAACGCGTCGCATGAAAACAGCGTGCCGGACTCAGGCTCCCAGGTTATCATCGTTTCCGGCCAGTGCACATTCGGGATCTCCTCGAAGCTGAGCGTGATGTCTCCCAGATCCAGGGTGTCTCCCGATTTCACGGCCCGAAGGCCATCGGTGATCTTGTAGAAGTTCTTGACCAGCTCGATTCCCTTGGCCGTCGCCAGTATCTGCACGCCAGGGTTCTGCGCCTTGAATTCGGCCAGCCAGCCGGTGTGGTCGGGTTCGAGGTGGTTGAGTATCAGGTAATCGATGCCGGCAATATCGATGCCGGATTCCGCCAGCTGGGACTTGAGGTTGGCCGCCGCCCCGCACCAGTCCCTGACGAGGTCTATCAAGGCCGTCTTCTGGCCCTTGATCAGATACGAATTGAGCGATACGCCGTTCGGGATGGGCCAGATGCCCTCAAAACGGTCATCTGACTCGATGTCCGCATGCAGTGCCCATATACGTTCGCTGATTTTGGCGGCTTTCATCCTCGTGTGGCTCCTTTGGTTGGTACATGAGCGCGTGCAGGCCCTGCATTCGCGCACTATGAATATAGTGAATAGTAGGACGAAAAGGAGAAAAAGCACAACCGGAATAGTGTCCGCCATCGGAATATTTGTGGCAGGCGAAGCGCGGGGAAGAGAGCGCGGGAACACGACATGCCCTGTCTGTGCCCCCGCGGGGGGATTCCTGGCTAAAAGCTTCCCGAACCGAGCGTCATGACGACGGTGACGCCCACGGCGCGGCCGTCATTGAGTACCACGTACTCTCCGGAATCGAAACCGAACGCGAAGAACGGTGACAGCGACATGGACAGGCCATCGAAGAACGCGTACGACAGGCTCGGCTTGATATAGACCGAGAAGTCGGACAGGTTCCCCATGGCGAACAGCGAGACGGTCAGGTCATCCACCAGGAATTTGCTCTTGGAGAAGCTGAGCGCCGCGTAGTGGCGTCCGGAATTGTAGATCAGGGCCTTGAGGTATTGTGAATATATCGTCTCGGAACCCGGCACCAGAAGCGCGTTGGTCTCATCGATGCGCGCTTCCCGGTCGGCGTTGGCGTAGCCTTCGCCATCGTACAGGTACTGGGCCAGCAGCGACCAGTTGTCGGTGCTGTTCGAGTACCTGAACCCGGCCGTTCCCTTGAAGAAGATCGACGTATCATCGGTTGTGGTGGTCGCTATGGGTGGATCGAGCGAAAGGACCTTCGTTACCCAGGTCCGGCTGGAGCCCCTCGATACCGTCGCCTCGCCGAATAGCGATATGTCGCGGATCGAACCCACCGCGGTGACCATGCCCCGTATCGGGTCGTCCTTCTTGTAGTAGCCGCCCAGTCCCAGTTCCCAGCCGCCGAAGACCAGCTCGGCCTTGGCCGCCAGCGCGGTGTCCTCCGGTTTCATCGTTGCCGAGTCGAAGACCGCGTAGCCCCAGAGGTTGTGCTGGGTGCCCTTGATCGGCACCATGGCGCGCAGCGCCACCGGGCCCTCGAGCTGGGCGGTCGGGTCGGTCGGGTCGATCTGCTGCAGGTTCATGATGTTGGCCGGGGAGTAGAAGTAGCCCACACCCCAGTTGATGGTCTGCTTGCCAAAGCGCAGGTATAGCGAGTCGTTCCACGAGAAGTCCGAGAACAGCTCGAAGACCTGCGTGCTGGTCGATTCGGTGAAGGGCCAGGCCGTCTTGACCGAACCATAGAACCGGGTCGATTCGGTTGGCCGGCCATCGAAGAAGACCAGTGCCGACAGTTCCGGTGTAAGGCCGTATGAGTCTGGCGGGGTCAGGCCGTTGCTCCACGGGTCGTTCCACTGCCAGGTCGTGGTCACGGTACCCACAAGGCTGCCACCTATGCGCACGGCATCGGTGGCAAGGAGGCTCTTGACGGCCGATCCCTGGCTGGACTCGGTAATCGTCTCCACCATGTCGCCGGAGCCAAAGAGGTCATCCTCGTTGACCGGCGCCGCGTCCTGGGCGGCGGCCGAGGCTGCGAGCCCGGCCGCGAACAGGAGCGAACAGGCGGCCCTGGCCACCGGGCGCAATGAGCTGTGCCGGCTCATTTGTTCACCTGCTCGAGGAAGGCCTTGGTAAAGACCTTGTCGGGCAGGCCGGCCAGCGACTGTTCGGTCATTGTCAGCTGGCTGCGCTCGCCGGGGTTCAGCTCGTCTATGATCAGTATCTGTGAAGGCATCAGCCGGCCCTCGAGTTCGACGTACTTGGGGTAGAGCGTGGTGCGCATCAGCCGGTTCGAGACGCTGTAGTCTTCCTGCTTGAGCAGCATCGTCCTGTCCTTGCGCACATGGAGCACGACGCGCTCGTAGGAGACGTCGTCGGTCTTGGCCTTCAGGTCAATGATCCACACGGGGATCTTGCCCACCGTGCCTTCCGTGGTGCTGGTAACGGTGTAGTCGTCGGTATAGCTTCGTTTGGTCAGGTCGGAATTCTTGGCTTCCGAATTCTGGATGTTCTCTTTGATCGACGAGAACGAGAACTTCCTGCTCGTCGGATCATAGAACCAGACGTTGTCGTCCTCGCGCAGGTAGCCCTGCCCCTTGTTCACCTCGGGCAGGGTTATCAGCATTGCGAACTGCTTCTTGGTGTCCCGGCGGAACATGCGCACCTGCGTGACACTGTCCTTCTCGCCTGGTTTCTGGGACACGATCGTGTACACGGCGGCGAAGTCCTGACCGGAGAAGTCTCCCAGCCTGTCGAGTTCCTTGAGGATCCTGCCCACGTCCTGGCCAAACACCAATGATCCGGTCGCCGCCATCAGCACGATGGCCAGTGTGAATATTCTTTTCACGTATAGTCCTTTCTAGTTTGTCGTGCGGAGGGCCTGCGCGGGCGTCAGCTTGGCGGCCTTGCCCGCGGGGCCGGCCACCGCTATCAGCGTCAGCAGCGCTATGATCATGATGTTCCCGATGGCTCTGAGCGGCGGCAGGTAGAACGACATGTGGCCATTCTTCAGGATCAGGAAGGCCGGGCTGTTCATGCCGAAATTGAACAGCGAGATGATGCCCATCGCGACCAGGGCGAGTGCTATGCCTGCAAGGGCGCCGCCAAGCGCCAGGAATACCGCCTCGTACAGGAACATCGAGCGGACGCGTCCCCGCTGCAGCCCCAGGGCCCGCATCGTGCCTATCTCGCCTATGCGCTCGTACATGACCATCCGGAAGGTATTGGTAATGCCGACCATGATGATGACGAAGAGCACGACCAGGATGATGGCCGCGGCCAGGTCGAGCGCCGCGACGATCTGCTTGATCTGCGACAGCTGCTCGTTGATGGTGACCAGCCGGTACTTGACGCCAGTCCAGCTCTCCTTCTTTTGCTGGCTCAACAGCGCCTGGAACGGCGTCTCGACGCCATTGGCATCCTTGACGCCGCGCTCGAACAGCTGCACCGTGCCGCTCAGCTTGGCATATATCGCGGTGGCCGATGATTCGACATGCTTGAGCCCATCGAGCATGACGCCCATCGTCTGGTACTCGTCGGGTGCAAGGCCGAGCAGCTCGTTCACGTACGCCAGGTTGGCATACGACATCATCTGCCCGAATATGCCGGTGTCGTAGCTGATGCCTTGCAGCGTGAACTCGCCCACATTGTTCTGGCCGGTCACCGTCTGCATCTGGACGAGAATCCTGTCGCCGATGTCCACATTCAGTTTGGCAGCTATCTTCTCCGAGAGTATGAGCGATCGAGGATCCGATGCCGCCTCCCAGCTGCCGGCCTTCAGCATCAGCCGGTCGCGCAGGAACGTCTCCTTGGCCAGTTCCGCTCCATCTATGTTGGTGCGGATCTTCTTGCCTTCGAATATGAGCGTGCCGGAGAACGCCGACCTCCTGGTCACGTACCGCACGGGCGCGCCGGATGCCTTGACCGCCGCGGTCAGCTCGCTGTCGTCACGGATGACGGAGATATCCTTGTCGTTCGGTCCCTTTTCCGATCCGCTTATGAAGATATGTCCCGCCATCAGGTTGGAAAAGTTCTCGGCAACGTTGGTCGAGAACGCACCGGCGAAGCCGTTGATAAGCGTCACGATCATCACGCCGAACGCTATCGCGCTGCCGAGCAGTATGGTGCGCTTCTTCTGTCTGCTCAGATTCCTGAACGCTATATTCACTATCGTATTCACGGTAACCCCTTAGGATTGCATGGCCCTGACGGGCTGGATGCGGAGCGCGACGCTGACGGGATACAGGCTGGCCAGAATCCCGACCAGCACGATGACGACCATCGAGCCGACCAGCGCCATCGGATTGATGATGGTGTGCAGAATCTTGCCGCCAAAGAGTATCTCCAGAAACTGGTTGGAAGCCTTGAATCCTATGGAGTTGATGATCGCGGAGCCGACAAAGGCAAGCGCCATGCCAACGACGCCAAAGACCAGCGACAGCGTTATCGTCTCCGCGGCAAAGAGCTCGCGTACGAATATCCTGCCCGCGCCGAGTGCCCGCATCGTGCCAATCTCGCCGGTCCGCTCTATGATGGAGACGACCAGCGTATTCATGATGATGATGATGGCGACAATTGCCAGGATGATGATCGCGACGGTGAAGACCATGCGCAGCACATCGACCGATTGGGCATAGGGGCCAGCCGCCTTCTGCCAGTCGCCGGCGACCGCGGCTATGCCTTGCTGGGCAAACCAGGAGTTCAGTTCTTTGATCAGCACCGGAGCCGTGGCAGGGTCATCGAGCCGCAGCAGAATCGAGTGCCAGGCGCCGGTGTCGGCGGTGTTGAGGCGCTCGCGGGCACTGGTGTCGCCCAGGAGTGACGATATGCCTGCCTCGGTCAGCGGCTTGCCGGCAGATGTCTGCGCTGGCGTGTCTATCGTGCCGAAGGAGTCCGTGTTGAAGAGGTCATCGACGTTGGACGTACTGAGCATCGATGTCTCGGTGCTGTCCAGTTTGATATTCTCGGACGCGCCAACGGTCATGCCCGCCAGCACACGCAGCGTGTCGATGTCTATATAGGTCAGCTGCTCGGGACCGGCGCCTTCGGAGACGCGCTTGAAGGTTCCGACGATTCTGGCGCTTCTGAGCCGGATGCCGGAGCTGTTGATGCCCTGTATGAGCACCTCGTCACCAACCTTCAGGCTGCGCTTCAGGTGCTTGGCCAGCTTGTCCAGCCGGTCAGAGGCTATCATCACGCCGGCCTCGCCGGGCTCCAGGAAGTGGCCGTCGACTATCTCTATGGTCTTGAAGAGTTTCCAGTAGTTGGCCGCATCGACGCCAAAGAGCATCATCACGGCGTCCATCATGCTTTCCTGCGAATCCTGATCCTCGTGGCTGGTGGCCATGTCGGTCGATTCATTGGTCGCAATGCCAAAACCGGACGCCATGCCCGCGGCCGCGGTAACGCCAGGCAGCGTTGATGCGTGATCGAATAGTTTCTCGTAATCGGGCAGGGTAGGCGTCTGCTCCATGCCGCCGACCGACTG
>MTLE01000129.1_pt1 | contig 67544 bp, 64 predicted proteins | sample 1982461 | NCBI WGS metagenome assembly MTLE01 (sample SAMN05712605, study PRJNA340218) | biofilm metagenome | isolation source: sample SPL anode biofilm adapted to -200 mV | place: USA | collected 2012-02-03 | reverse complement strand
GGCTCTACGTGGCCGATGGCAGCGCAGGAATGCTGTTCTTTAAGTAGGGAAGTGTAAGGCAACGGTGGCGGGGCCGAAATGGCCCCGCCACCGTTTGTCTGGCGTGCTTGTGATCCCGATAAAGTGAGATGTAGCTAATTCACGGTGGTGATTTGGCATAATGACGGAAACAGTGAAAAAACCTACCGATTCCGATCAGCATCATAAGCCGTTGCCCCCAAAAAATGCGATTTCAACATGCTGAAATGACTTGCTGCACTAGGGAGCAGATGATTGCGAATATGGCGTGATGGAATATTTGGCATAGCAATTGCTAATTAAGCAAAATTCATACACGCATATATGACCATCTGCCTGCATCGAGTTCAGCACACTCAATCCCCAGTTTTACAGTCAGAATCATTCCACAGAGAACGGAACCTGCCAACGTCGCTGGTTTTAAGGCGGCGGAGTCTTTTGGGTCATGTAGCAAACACAATTTCACAGCTCGGACATGTCCGCAAGGAACTAAATAATCCCTGAAAGGAGGAAGTTGTCCATTCTCTTACACGTCGATTCCGCAATATCAACAACGCAGTTCAGCTAAATCAAGGAGGTAATATGAAGAAAAAGAACATTTCGAGGTGGTTTGCCATTCTCTTCTGCCTCGTCAACGCTGTTCTCCTATCAGGAGTCAGCAGCTATGCGGCCAATGGCACATTGACCGGCAAGGTAACTATTTCGGGAAGCAAGACCGCAATCGCCGGAGCAACCATCAAGGCGGTGGCAAGCACCGGTACTTTTACGACCACTTCAGCTTCCACCGGCAGCTACACCTTGTCGCTGCCACCTGCAACTTACACAGTCACCTGCAGTGCCACAGGTTACAATACCGCCACTACTTCCGCAGTCATCAAGTCCGGGGTGAGAACCACCCTTAACTTTGCTTTGACCAAGTCGACGGTCACTACCGGTACGCTGACCGGAACTGTCACCAACTCCGGCGGGACAGCCATTGCCGGGGCAAATATCGCCACCAGCACCGGCGGTTACATTGCTACCACCGATACTGTCGGCAATTACACCATCGCCGGTATGACCGCCGGCTCGTACAGCGTCATCTGTACTGCCACCGGCTATGCCACTCAGACCAAGGCGGCTACCATCACTGCCAATGTCACCACCACCCTCAGCTTTACCATGGCTTCTGCCGGGGTTGTCATCAACACTGTAACTGCCACTCCGTCGTCGTTTGCCGAGCATGCGGCCACCACTGTTGCCATGGCCGCGACTGTAACAGGTACGCCGGTCAGCTACCAGTGGAGCCAGGTGGCCGGGCCAAAAGTCCCGCTCACCGCCACCAGCGCCACAGCCGCATCGGCTGATGTCAGTACACTGGATGTGGCGGTCGAAACCGAACTGGTCTTCCGTCTTACCGCGACCGGCGCCGATGGCGTTCCTGCCACCAAGGACGTCACCGTTGCCGTGCAGCCGGTCGATATCTATCCATTCCTCGGACCCAACGTCCAGATCGGCGGTTCCACTACCGCCATTGCCAAGTTCGACTACAGCGGTGCCACCTGGAGCGCCTTCAACGTGGGCAACGTCCTGAAGCTTACCCCGGTCGGCACCACCAAGGGGAGTGTTTATGCAATCACGCTGCCCGGCTTCATCTTCGATATCGACGTAGTCACCTATAACGGCGCTGTCTATGCCATCGTCTCCTGCGGGCCTTCCGGCATCGCTGCGGTGGATATCACCAACCCGACCTTGCCGACCCTGGTCAGGACCCTACCGGTCAACTACTACCAAGCCGGCATCACCTTTACCGACACCGGCGGCACCATCTGGCCGGACCAGGTTATTCAGGGGACCACGGCCCCCATTACCGCCACCGAGACCGACGGCACCACCCTCTGGATCGCTGACTTTGCCTATGGCATCCACAAGACCGCCCTGGCCAACCTGATCAATGGTGTGGTCGAGGCCGACGGTACCCTGCAGATCGATGCGGAGATTTATACCCTGCAGTATGCCGGCGAAAATCCATGGGGCGGCCCCATCGGCATCAAGCTCAATAACGGCAAGCTCTATGCCAGCCTGGGCGCCCTGGGCCTGAACATCTACGATGCCGCTTCCCTGGCCTGGAACGGCCGCTACAACCTCTACACCGACGAGGCCAGGACCGAGGACTATTTCGGCGCCATGGCTCTCACCCAGAGTGTCGGCAATGACGCGGCCACGGGCGACCTCTATCTGGACGATTTCACCGGCATGCCGGACTACCGTCAGGTACAGTACGAGATCCTGGTGATCATGAAGGGCACAGGCACCGGTCTTACCCCCTATGCGGACTTTGCCCGCAACGGCTTTTGGTACTACAAGGCCCAGGATGTGGCCGTGGCAGTACAGGGAACCCGCACCATCGCCTACATCGCCTATTCGCTGGGTGGCGTGGTGGCCGTTGATGTCACCACCCCGTCAGCTCCCGCATACCTTGGCTACTTCCCGGCCGTGCCGGTCAACGGCCCCTATGAGACCGGCAGCACCCCGTCCAGCATCCTGCCCTATGAAGGGGCCGGCATGCTGAAGGAGTCCGGCGTCACCGGCGTCCGCGTCTCCGGCAACCAGGTGTTCCTGACCGACCACTTCGCCGGCCTGGTGATCCTGGACAATGCTGCCACCCCGGAACTTTCCTGGCACGGGCCGGCCCTGCCGTACAGCAACAACACCGACGGTGTTGCCAATAACAATGTCCCCGACTACGAGGATATCACCTCCTATGACATGAGTCCCTATGACCCCCTGGACAATGAGTCGCTCCCCTGGGCCTTTTACCAGGCGCCCTGCCTGCTGGCTACCGCAGAACTGAACGGCCATGGCTACACCCTGCTCCTGAACGAGCCCATGGCGCTCACCGCTGCCGGGAATGTGGACGTGCTGGAGGCCTCCAGTGCCGGCGGTTTTGTCTTTGTTGATGTTAAAAACTTAACTGCTCCGGCCATGGCGGACCGCTTCTCGATCCTCGTCTACTTCCCGACAACCGACGAGATCGGAGCCGCTGTTGATGGTACAGCCACCCAGCCCATCTCCATCGGCAACGGCAACGGCATTGCCTCCAGCGACAAATATCTCTACCTCTCCAACGGTCCCAAAGGGGTATTGGCCTTCAACCTGCTCGATTCCCTTGGATACCCGACGGACAACGTTCACCTGGTGGCCAATACCCTTCAGGACGAGTATCCGGAAATCTACAACGGCGAGACCATCTATCCCGCCTCCCATACGGCCCGCAATGTCATCGACCCACTGCGTGGCACCACCTGGGCCCAGTGCATCGGCAACGGCATGCGCGGTGTTCCCATCGACCAGGTGGAAGCGGGTGCAGGCCAGGCCGGGGCGCCACTGTTGCTGAAACTGCAGCGCAACGACATCTTCGAGCACAACTCCGACTTCACCGTCAAGGCGCTCCCCTTCCAGGACAAGGCCTATGACGTGGAATTCCGTGGCAACTACGCCTATGTGGCCGACGGCCCCAACGGCATTACCATCTATGACGTCACCAAGGACCCCTCCTCGGCCAAGAGCGGATTTTACGTGGCCAACCTGGGCGCCAACAAGGGTGACCCACTGCTTGGTACCGCGTCCGGTATCGAGTTGTGGCAGAACCCGCTGGACAACAAGCTATATGCCGTTGTGGCCGCCGGCCCTTATGGTGTCGGCGTGGCTGATGTCACCGACATGGCCAACATGAAGCTCGTCAAGGTGTTCGAGCCGATCAAGATCGAGGACGGCGACATCGGCGTGGCCGATGGTCAGGCCATCGACGTGAAGGTTGTCGGCGACAAAACCTATGTCACCTACGACTCCTTCGGCGTGCTCTGCTACTCAATGGCCGATCTGATCGCACCGGTCCCGGTGGGGGTTGACCCGACCGAGATCTTTCTAAAGACCCTGGACGGCACTGTTGTTTATGATTACCGTCCGGCAGCGCTGGGGCGGTTCGCCCTGGACGAAACAACCGGTTATGAAACCATTGCAGGCGGAGCCGTACGCCTGCAGCACACTCAGCAAAACAGCAGGCTTTTCCTCTATGTTGCCTACGGCGAGGCCGGGTTGCTTAAGATCGACTATACCAACCCGACTGCACCTGCTCTTGTCTCGCGCACCGACACCGCGGCAGAAGCCACAGACATAGCCATTTCCAACGGTCGTATCTATCTCTCCGATGGCTCGGGAGGTATGGTGTTCTTCAAGTAGGGACTTGTATGTAGAACTAAGGTTTTAGCAATCTGTAACGGGGCGGGACTCCTGCAGTCCCGCCTCCACCTTTGCCCCTGAGTTGCGGTTGAAGAGGCATCTGAGCAGTTTTACTTGGTGGCAATCCTATGGGCATTTTCAGCCATAGTCAGATCCGAGGATGGAGATGCCGTCGGAAAATTAGATGTAAAGTTTCTTTACGTTTTTGTTAACCCGCTTCAATGGTGGATTTACAGGTTATTGGGCAAAAAGTGTAAAGTTTCTTTACGATCTGCTAAAGGCCCGCCAATAGTGGCTCTACAGTTGTATTAGAAAAAAGTGTAAAGTTTCTTTACGTTTTGTTTGATTAATTTTTTGAACCATAAAATTCTGCATTGTTTCTAAAATTCTTCTACAGTTGCCATAATTTTTCTGGCGCCATGAAATGCTAGATTCTTGTTAATCCTTTGCCAGCGCCACTTTGCGCGTGTGTGACATAACTTGTCTGCTGAGGCATTTTAGTGCCCTACAGGAATTTTCAGTCTTGCCATAGGCTAAAAATCACGCCAAATCTACTCTCCCTGGATTCCCAATCTTACCGAATGTAAAATGGCTGTTGTATAACTGGCTAATAAGTAATGATAAATTAGTTGGTGTGAATTTTGGCATTGAATGTGAAATATGAAGTGGCTGTAGCCATACCCCATGCATTCCAGCCAAAAGAACGAGAGAGAGGGACAATGAACCCGGACGCTTTAACCCATCTTCAGAACGGTTTAAATATCGACCCAGGCCTCACGCTGGTTGAGGTCAGTATATTGTCTTTACTGCAAACCGATGCGTTGTTGACGGACCCGGTAATTGACATCGTTTTGTTGCAGGAAAGGATCATACGTTGCGATAACTTTACTCTGGGGGAGTTTTGCCGTGGGTTTATGGGGCTTCTTGCCCGGCGGCTGCTAGAGCCGCACGGAGAGTTCCGTTTTGTTTTGTCCGATTATGGCCGCACGTACCTGAGTGGCGGGGTCGTCCAAAATATTTCACGTGGCTTACCTGAAGAGGTGTTGTAGTTTGCGATCTGTCCTGCAAGGATATAAACTTATCCAGTTTTAGCAAATCTGCCCAGGGGTTCAGCCAATGTGTGACATTCAAAACTACTCGAGCTTTCTTGCCGCAATTCTTGTTTTTCAATTGATTCCCGGGGCAGGCACTCTTGCCATCCTCAATGCCACTGCCAGGAACGGTGTGGCCGCCGGGCTCGGCGCTGTCTTCGGAACGCTCGCTGGTGACTTTATCTTCATGGTTGCGGCGGCAGCGGGGCTTGCAGCCATCATGAATGCGAATCCAATCCTCTTTCAAGCCCTTCAATGGTTCGGGGCCGCGTATCTGTGCTGGCTGGGGCTACAACTTGTGCGTGCACCGGTGAGTCAGGATGCCACAACTCCGGAACCGCTCAAATCGGCTTGGCGCTACTTTCGCCAAGGGTGTGCGGTCAGCCTTACCAATCCCAAAGTGGTGCTGTTCTTCGTTGCATTCTTCCCGTTGTTTCTCCGTCCTGGGTCATCACACATTACGCTTGTCGCAATGATGGCCCACGTCACGATCATCAGCTTATTGTACCAAGCGGGTCTTGTCTTTGTTGGCAATGCTGTGGCATGTCGCCTGAGAGCAATACCTTCTGCGCGGCGGATTGCAACGCGCCTTGCCGGCATTGCCCTGATCGGTTTCGGCGTCAAACTCGCTGCCAGCAACAGATAGCATGTATTGATAACTACAAATCTCAGCTACGTACCATCTTGCCTGCCTGGCCTTATTTCAACGATCGTTCCATTTGGCACTAACTTGCCAATTTCCTCTATTTCTTCGTCTGTAACGGCAATGCACCCTTTTGTCCAATCAACTCCGGTGTGAAGATCGCCTACCCACGAGAATCCGTTCTTGATGCCGTGGATCATGATATCTCCGCCCGGGGAAACGCCAAGTTGTTGCGCTCTCTTTTTGTCTTTATCGTTTGGATAGGAAATATGAAGAGACAGGTGGTAGCGGCTGTCCTTATTTCTTGAATCGATAACGTAGATCCCCTCAGGGGTTTTGTTATCGCCTTGCCTTTCTTTTGGGCCATTGGGGTTTCCACCCAAGGCGATTTTGTAGGTCTTGAGAACCTTGCCCTTTGAGAATACCGTCAACCGGCGTTCTTTCTTTTCTATCAGAATCTTGTCTGCCGTTCCCTTGTGGATTATCAATACCTCTTTTTGCAGTTTGATATTCTCGTTCTCTTTGTTTGTAACCTCTTGTTCAAGCCCTTCGATCTTTTTTTGCAGTGTGATTATCTCTTGTTGGAGGGTCTCAATATGTGTCTGTTGCGTAGCAATCGTCTTGTCTTTGATAATGGCATTGTTGATATTAAATATCATCAACTCACTATCCTTCTTGTAACCACTCTCAGGATAATCCTTTATGAGCTTCTGAAAACATTCCAGAGATTTCTGATAATCTTTTTGCTCATTCCTGGGATACGCATAAATAATACCCATCTCGAAAAGAACCTTGTCGCCTGTCGAGGGATATTTTTCGATAATTTGCTGGTATTTGCCCAGAGAGGCCTTGTAGTTTCCTTGGCTGAAAAAAATATTCGCTTCTATAAAGGTTGACTTGGCCTGATATCCGTCATTCAAATGACTGCATCCACTTGCAAACATTGATGTTATTACGATACGGATAAAGAATGAGTTGGGATACCCACTAATCCAACCGTGCACTTTACCCATATTCGACTTCATTTTCGTTATTAGGATACTTGATAATTGCAGCACCATTCCGCTTCCTCTCACTGAAATAAGTCAAATTTTGCGATTCTCAGTTACCTCGACTCCTCATTCTTTGACAGAAGCATGAGGAGCGTTGGTCTGGGAAAGCCAGATGCCCTGATTTTGACAGATTACATGTTTGAATGGTCCGGATAGATTTGTCCGGTAAAAACACAAGGAAGTGGCAAGGTATTAAAACCCTGCCACTTCCTTTCCGAAGCACTAACGGAAACGTTGAAAGTTCCCCATAGAGTGACTTACTTCTTCATTGATTTTTGGAAAATGGCGTCAGCCTTCTTTGCCTTTTCATCTGCAACCTTCTCCCTCTCCTCAGCCATCTTTAGGGCATTTTCTGCTCGGGTTGCGGCATCTTCTGCCTTTAGCGCGGCTGCATCGGATGCCGCCTTGGCAGTTTGTGCATCCTGCACTGCCTGTTCAGCTTTTGCATCAGTCAGCATCTGCTGCGACTGAACTTTCTCCAGATCGCCTTGTGTGGCGCAACCTCCCACAGCAATAGCAAGAACAAGCATCATTAAGATTACCAAAAGACTCTTCATCGTTTATCACCTCCTTTCTCTAACGATCTCTTCTTGATAGGCTCAATCAATTTGCCATCTATTTCTAAATCAATTTTCAAGCGTTTGATCGCATCTTTCGCCTCTTTGGCGTCATTGAAAGGGCCAGCGATAACGTGGTAGTTATCGTTTTTTGCTAACACCCTTGCCGGGATTTGTGGACCCTGGTGGTTGATAATGGCGGAAAGCCTTACAGCATCGGTCTTGTCGCGCATGTCAGCAGCTAAAACAGACCATGCATCTGTTTTTAGTACCGGTATTTCTGGTCTGCCATACAATTTGCTTGGATGCTTGACCTCCATGGGTTCCGCAACCTCCTTTCCGCTTCCTTGCCTGGTCTCGAATATGGGGACAGGAACACCGCGGGCCTCGATCAAAACTTTCTTGACTTTACTCCAGTCAAGCGTGCGGCCTGATTCCTTTTCAATGGCTCTCAATTTTGCATAGATCCTATCAAACTCAGCAGCGTCCATGTTTTCCAAGGGTGCATGAACTTCCATGTAAACCAAGCCATTGCGCTGGCCCAATAGATATGGCTGGTTAACGATGTATACGGGCGTTTTAACCGGGGTGTTCCGATAAAGTCTTTTTATATCTTCCGGATATAGTCTTATGCAGCCATTGGTTGCCCTTAGTCCAATGCTGGCCGGTTTATTGGTGCCATGGATCAAGTAACTGGGCTTGCTTAAATAGAGCGCGTATTCCCCTAAGGGATTTTGAGGACCAGGAAGAACCGCAGCTGGCAGAAGATCTCCTTTTATCAGATGATCCTTGGCAATCGAGACTGGCACGTGCCAGGTCGGCCGGACTACCTTGCGTTCCACATGCATTTGGCCTGTGGGTGAGGGGCGCTCTTCGGTTCCGACACCTACCGGGTAGGTGAACACTTCCAGTGAGTTACCCTCTCCTTTGAATTGAAAAAGCCTCATTGCGGCCAAATTGATCACGATGCCTTTTCTGGGAGCGTCCGGCAGGATAAAGCTAAGTGGTAGCGTGATACGTTCTCCGGCCTTTGGCACCCATATATCTACCCCCGGATTAATTGCACTGACCCCATTTAGTCCCAGGCTGAAGTGTCTTGCAATATCCGGTAGAGAATCCCCCTTTTCAAGGCTGATGAATAACAATCGGCCGATGACATCATCTCCTTTTGCTACAGAAAACTCATTTCGTTCGATATATCCTTCAAAATGTTTTGGAACAAGCTGATCGTCCTCATGGACCCCTTTCATTGCGGCACATCCGTTAAGAGACAAGATAGCTGCAAAAAGAGCCATCAGGCGTAGAGCATTGGATAATGTCAGTAGCTCAAAAAATCGGCACATGGGTCAAATAAGATCCTTTCAATGATGTATATCTCCCAGTGTCGGAAGTTCGACCCGGATCGTGGCGGCAGTGTTGTCCTTGTCAAAGGGGGACGGTCACTGCAGATACAACTGTGATGACACAAAAAAAGCCGGGTCGCCGAATATCTGCTGGATATTTCGGCGACCCGGCTATCTCTGTGAGACCCTGTAGGCTTTCCGTCCCATTCTCGCGAATGGTTTAGTATTGTCGTCTAACCAATGTATTGAATTGTGCTTTGTCCGCGAACATTTGCCACCACTGAAGGGCGGTTCTCATTGCCGCAGATAAGAATGTGATGGCACAAAAAAAACGGGTCGCCGAATATCTGCTGGATATTTCGGCGACCCGGCTATCTCTGTGAGACCCTGTAGGCTTTCCGTCCCATTCTCGCGAATGGTTTAGTATTATCGTTAACCAATGTATTCTAATTTGTGCTTTGTTCGCGAGCATCTTACCTAAAAGGGGAATCTTGTCAAGAAAAATTTAATTGTACAGCCGGGGAGTAAGATGCTTCCACATCCTTTTCCCGGCGCCTTGTATTGCAATCTGATAAGGTGTGAGGTTAGATTGTTTTCATTTGCGTTAAAATTACATCAACTTTTACAGCAGGTAATAGAAAAGGCCATGCTGTTATGCATGACCTTTTCTTTGATCCTAATAAAATTAGGTAGTTGTTGGAGGCGGCGAGCGGATTTGAACCGCTGAATAAAGGTTTTGCAGACCTCTGCCTTACCACTTGGCTACGCCGCCATTTATGTGAACAATTCTTATATAAAATTATCCACCCTTCTGTCAATCCCTATTTGAACTTGATGGCAACCCCTGTGGCGCGGTATTCGGAGGCCGGCACCATTAAAGTGGTTATGGAGCGTCCGGTCACTTCGGGGAAGATGACGGCATCGGCACCCATCTTTGCCGCCTCTTCACGGACGGCTTTGATGCCCCATTCGCGGATGTCCTGTGTCACGGCCCAGTCGGTGACAAAGACTTCCCTGGTAATCTGAATCCTGCCAAGTTTGACGTATGGGCGGATGAGTTCGTCCTGTGAAAGGGTAGGTGGCAGTTCAATCGCTGGAGCCGGTTTGAAGGTGAAGGTGCTACAACCGATAGAGAGCAGCGCCAGAAGCATTGGAGCAACAATAAGAAACCTGTTCAATTTTATAGGCATAGTTGGCCCGCCTTTGTGTTGCGTCTAATTTCCTTCTGGACAGTGCTTGGCCTACATGCTAATATTTGCCGCTTTTTAAGGCAACAAAAAAACACCTTCCATAACATTTATCTCAAAGGAGTGGGAAATATGTCAGGACATAATAAATGGAGTACCATTAAACACAAAAAAGGGGCGGCGGACGCCAAGCGGGGCAAGGTCTTCACCAAGATGATCAAGGAAATTTCGGTGGCTGCAAAACTGGGTGGTGGCGATCCCGCTGCCAACCCGCGCTTGCGAACAGCCATTGATAAGGCCAAGGCCGAAAACATGCCCAAGGACAACATCGAACGGGCCATCAAAAAAGGTACCGGCGGCATGGAAGGCGTTACCTACGAAGAGATTGTCTACGAGGGATATGGCCCGGGTGGAGTGGCCGTTCTTGTGGAGGTGATGACCGACAACCGCAACCGTACGGTTTCGGATGTGCGCAGCATTTTTACAAAGACGAACGGCAACATGGGTGAGGCCGGTTGCGTTTCCTGGATTTTCAGCAAAAAAGGTTTAATCACTTTTGAAAAGGGGATTGACTTCGAGCAACTCTTCGAGGCCGCCATTGAGGCAGGTGCCGATGATGTTACCGAAGAAGAAGAACAGTTCGAAGTGCTGACAGATCCTTCCAATTTTATTGAAGTGCGCGAGGCACTGGAGGCCAAGGGCTTTAAATTCTCCAATGCCGAGATCACTATGATCCCCCAGACCATGGTGGCGTTGGAGGGCAAGCAGGCCGAGAGCATGCTTAAGTTGATGGATAAGCTGGAGGATAACGACGATGTCCAGAACGTCTACGCCAACTTCGATATCTCGGCTGACGAGATGGAAAAGATGATGTAATATGGGATTTGCAAAGGGAGCTCAGGCTCCCTTTCGTTTTCCGGGGGATGCGATGGAAAAGGCCACCTTTGCGGCAGGTTGTTTCTGGGGAGTGGAAGATGTCTTCATGGATGTTGACGGTGTCGTTGCCACGCGGGTCGGTTACACCGGCGGCCACACCGATCACCCTACCTACAAGGATGTCTGCGACCACGCCACCGGACATGCCGAGGCGGTCGAAGTGACCTTCGACCCTGAGCGCATATCCTACGGCCGTTTGCTGGAACTCTTCTGGCAGTCCCACGACCCGACCCAACTCAATCGTCAGGGCCCGGATTTGGGCAGCCAGTACCGTTCGGCCATCTTCTGTCATTCCGATGAGCAGCAGCGTCAGGCGCAGGAATCCATGGAGCTTCTAGACCGCTCTGGCCGTTTACGGGCCAGGGTCGTGACCGAGATCGTCCCTGCTGCTACCTTCTGGGAAGCCGAAGAGTACCATCAGAAGTACCACAAAAAGCATGGCGGCGGCTGCGGGTTTTAGATGAGGGTCCTCGGCATCGACCCAGGGTCGCGCATCACCGGTTACGGTTTAGTGGAACAGGTTGGTAACCGTCTTGTCCATGTGGACAACGGGGCCATCTTTACCGATAAGGCCACGGATTTTTCCGGTCGTCTGAAACTGATCTTTGATGGGCTTTCCGCTGTCATTTCCGAATATTCCCCCGATGAAGTCGCTGTTGAGAACATATTCTTTTCCACCAATGTGCAGAGCGCACTCAAGCTGGGCCAGGCTCGGGGGGCCGCCATAGTGGCGGCCGTGCATGCCGGGCTGCCGGTGGCGGAATATACCGCGTTGCAGGTCAAGCTGGCCGTGGTCGGGCGGGGCAGGGCGGAAAAGGGGCAGGTGCAGCAGATGCTCAAGGCCCTGTTGGGACTGCCGGAGATTGCCCAGGCCGATGCTTCCGATGCCCTGGCAGTGGCAGTCTGCCATGTCAACTCCCACGGACTCGCACAAAAGACAGGTCCGGCACCAGCCAAGCGGGCCACCTCCTGGAGGAATTTCAAACCATGATCGCACTTCTTACCGGACGTATCGCATATAAGTCACCCGATCACATCATCCTTGACGTGAATGGCGTCGGCTACCGAGTGTTGATCCCTTTTTCCACCTACTACGAACTTCCCGAGGAGGGGACTGCCAGTCTGCATATCCATATGAGCGTACGGGAGGATGCCATACAGTTGTATGGCTTCCGCACCCGGCTGGAAAAATCCTTTTTCCAGCTTCTGATCTCGGTTTCCGGCATTGGCCCCAAGCTGGCCCGCGACATCCTTTCCAATATCCAGCCCGGCCCGCTGGCTCAGGCGCTCAGCCAGAGCGATATCCACAAGCTGTCCGCCATCCCTGGCATCGGCAAAAAGACAGCCGAACGGTTGATTTTGGAGTTGAAGGAGAAGGTGAAAAAGCTGGACCTGGATGTTGTCCCCGCAAGCGAAGCCCGCCAGATTCCCGAAGAAGGGGTCGTGGACGACGTGGTTTCCGCGCTTTTGAACCTGGGTTACAAGGAACAGCAGGTGCGCAAGGCGCTGGGCGGCTTGGATGCCTCAACGGGTGCTTCATTGGAGGAACTGCTCAAGCAGGCGTTGAAGGTGCTTATGAAATAGCCCCGGCATGCGATTCGAACAAACTGAAAAGCGGGAGGGCCACGGCCTCTCCCGCTTTTTTGCGTTCAGGGCAGGCTTGGCTTACTCGCTGAGACCATTCACCTTTGCCCGAACCTTGGCGCCTTCCTTGACGGTTGCTCCTGATTTCTCGTAGAACTTGCCGGAGAGTGAGCCGTCCCCAATCACCAGTTCCGCGATCGTGGCCAGGACCCTGTTGTCGTCATCAATAACCTCCACGGCCTGCTGTTTCTTGGGCATCTTGAGGAGTCTGCTGGTATTGATCTGCACATAGGCGATCCTTCCGGAAACCTTGCTGACAATGCCCATTTCATAGCTGGGGTTAAAGCCATTGCCCAGCTGGTCGGCGGCTGAACGGAAGGCGGTGTTGATGGCCCGGCGGTAATACTCCTGTTTCTGTTCGGCAGAGAGCTGCCCCTTGGCCGAAACGCGGTCTTCCAGTTTGCGGTCGTCGTAGAATGACTTGACCAGCTCCTTCTGGTTCTTCTGGTTGATGAAGAGCACATCCAGGCGCACCTTGGCCTTGGCCGTGAAACGTTTGCGGGTCGGGTCGGACTGGATGTTGGCGACAGTCCCTTCGATACGTTCGATGCGGGGCTGGATAATGTAGGTGTCCCCCTCGGAGCTGTTCAGGAGCACCTTGGTAAAGCGCCTGGTGTTTGCGATCTCGGTCTGGATCACATTCATGAGATTCTCGGTCGCGTCTGTTTCGGGTAAATACGAGGAAAACCTAGTCCTGATGTCGTTGTCCAGTTCAGCCGACTCCAACATGACCGGCTCCAGGGCCTGGGTGGTGACCCGTTCGGCCTCGACCGCGTATTTGACCTGGGGGGCCGCGACGCAGCCGAACAGGGTTGCCGTTGATATGAGAGTAAAGATCAGTTTCCGTACTCTGGTCATGATTCCTCCATTTGGCGATTAATGTTGCAACGAAGCGGTAAACATGGCTGCCATCTCTTCCAGCGGCGGATAAGATGCTGCCAGGCGTTCCCATTGCAGGGCCTCTTGGGTGCTGAACTCCACATTTCCTCCTCTGGCCAGTATTTCCAGCTTGGGAGCCAGTTTCGCATAGGCGGCCGAGAACCGCTCGATGCGGGCCTTGGCCTCCCTGGTCTTATCGTCGTCAGTGGTGTCGTACTTCTCGTTCAGCTGTTTGTACATGGTTTTGTAGGCTATAAGCTGGGTTCCCAGATGGGCCTTGTAGATGTCGATGGCCGAAAAGAGGTTCTTCAGTCTTGGCAGGATCATGGCAGTGTTGACGGCGCCTTTCCACCCGCTGAACTCCTCCTGTGCATTCTTCACCGCCCGAGGGAATTTGATGATGGCAATGCCGATTTTGGTGACTGCTGCGGCTGTAAAGTCGGCGCCGGCAACAGAGGCCTGATAGATCCGTTTTGAGAGGCGACCGTAATTATTCCTGGCGATCTTCAGCTCTTCCTTGGTAAGGTTGATCTGCATCGACCTTTCGACCTCGTCCCCTTTCAGGCCCGTGTCCTTGCAGGCTACCGGCACCACATCCCCTTCATTGGATCTTCTGACCCAGGCATCGCACTCGCGGTAGCCCTGCGACATCAGGTCAACTTTCTGTTCCAGTTTGACCAGTTCGAGGCTGTTGCCGGTGATGGTGCCGTAGGCCATCAATGGATTGCGATAGGCGAATTCATTGACGCAGTCCGGTTGCTTATCGATGATGGAACAGGTTATGTCATTTGGGTTTTGCTTAAAAAAGGCCACATAATGTTTGTTGAGCTCCCTGTCCAACATCTGGTTGCGATCCTTGATCATGATGTAGAGTGGGGAAGTGGGACGCGGAAAGCCGGTTTCCGGGTCGAATTCCGTTGGTATGGTGACATTGTAGTAGGAACCGATTCCCGACAGTGCCATCTTCAGGGCGTTGGCCATGTTTGGTGCATGGTAGAGCTTCTCCGGCCAAGTTTCCTGCTCGGAGATGGGGGCGTGCAACAGGATGCGGTTGGATGTCTTGATGGCAAGGGCGGCACTCTCGAAAGAATCCACCGTATCGCTGATGGATGGCTTGTTCAAGGCACTTTCAGTAAACGCCGTCACTGTGGCGCAACCATTGACAAGTAGCAATCCCATGGCGGCCACCGCCATCCGCATGAAAAGCTTCATGTTGTTTGCAATGCACATCGTTTGTCCCCCTTGGCGTTCATATGACAGGGTGCCATGCCGAGCAGAAAAAAGCGCCCCTTTTCGGCTTGAAAAGGGGCGTGACAGTCATTTTTTGAAAACGACTTTGTTCCCGTCGATCTCCGGGTTGAATTGCTTCATCTGCTCATCCTTCTCGAAATTGTCCAGCAACAGGTCAACCAGGTCGCTGATCTTGCCGACATAGTAGAGGTCAACCACCATGTCGCCTTTGCCGCGGTTCTTCTGGCTGATGTTCTTGAGTCCCTTGATGTCATCTTTCAGCAGTTTGAGGATTTTGCGCTCCAGCTTGTAGTCCCCTCCTGACGCGAACACGACCTCAAAGCGCGAGCCGCGCCGTTCCTGGGTAATGGTCTTGGTGTCGAGTGCGTTCAGCACCTCTTTGGCGAACGATTTGCCGCCGTTTATGGCTGCCATGCGCAGGGCGGCCTTGGGCGATTCGCTGGCCTTGACCCTTGCAAGTCCATCGATGTTGCCTTCCCACATCAGGTCGCGGCTGGTGATGCTGATTGTCTTGCCGGTCATCAGGGCATGGTAGGAGCGCATGCTGCCGTCCTGGGTGATGTCGATATCCACCTTGCCGATGACCACCCATTCGCCCAGGCCATCCAGCTGTCCCACAAGTTTACTGTAATCGGCCTCTTCGCTAAGAGATTCCAGCCGGTTGACCTGCTCCTCGGAATCAATCACGGTATATTCGGCAGCAGTCAGGTTTTTCCTGATTTCTGCCCGGACATTGTCGAGTATCGCCGGTGCGTCGCCGCTGTCCATCTTGCCCGGAATCAGGATCACGAAGATGCGGCGCTCTTCGTTCTTGCCAGCTACGGCGCCCTGACGCTTGAGGTAGGCACGCACCTCCTCTTCGTTGATGGTTACCCTGATCTTTGCTTTCAGTTCCTTGGAAAACATGCCGCCCACGCTGCTTTCAACGACCTCCAGGTCCTGGATGTATTTGTCGTCTCCGCTCAGGTTGAGGGTGGATGAGCGATCTTTGTAAACATCATTGAGATAGTCGCGCAGGGCTTGTTCCTTGGCCCGCTCCTTGGCCTTGTTGAGGGCTGTGTACTCATCGTCGTCCACCTTGACTGTGACCATTTCGGTATAGGTGCGGCTCTCGGCCAGGGCAATGAGCGGCGTAAGGACAAGCGCCATTGCGATAAAAATGAAAATGAAACGTTTCATCTAAACAACCTCCTTGTATTCAGTCTTTTCAGGTTAGCCTCTTCCGATTCGAGTCATGCAAAAGGTGAACAAAACTTATGAAAGACATTACTTAGACGGCAACGCAACAACGCAACGAAAATCATTTGAACAAACCATTTAGTCTGTATTTAAAACGCTGCGTTGTCGCGTGAAACTGTTCTTTCCGTTCCAGTTTGTCCTGCTTATGTTCCCCCCTTGTCAACGCAGGGTGGAAATGTCAGGTTCTACTGTCTTTTCCAGGTGCTGCGACTTCCTTCTGCCCGAACCAGTTTGAGGGTCCAGCCCAGTTCTCTGGAAGCCTTGATAACGGCGCTTTTTACGTCGTCAGCTGAACCGCCGAATTTGATTTCAATGGTGGTTTTGCCGCCGCCGGATTCGCGGTCACGGGTGTTGTCCATGTCCGGGTAGCTCTTGAGCTTGTCCCTGAATGATGCAATTTCCTCCGCGTCATCCACGCCGTCCAACACCACGATGAAGGTGCCGCCGCCCGATTTTTCCCGTTTCCAGTTCTTCTTGATCGACTCGATCATTACGTTTGATACCTTGGAGCCCACATCCTTGGCAGCGCGGTAAAGCGCTTCCTGCATGGTGCCGGCAAAGGCCTGGGATTCCACGTCCTTGCTGGAGATGATTCGCGAAGTGCTGGGGTTGATCAACTGGGCCCGCAGGAACATCTTGGCTCCGCTGCCGCTGTAACCTTCCTTGCCGACGCCGACTGTCTGGTAGTAGACGATCAGATCTGCATTGTACTTGAGACCGTAAGCGGCAGCCTTATTGACATCAACATCTATTTCGTGGGTGTCGGCCACCTGCATGGCAAACTGCTCGGAAGATTTCTTGTCAATGACGTCGAAGCCACGTTCAACAAAGACATCCACCATGGAGCCGTAGGAATTGTCGAAAAAGGCCTCCAGATCGGCGCGGGTAAGGCCGAGCGTTCCACCTTGCGGAAGTTTGGGATTGTAGAGGATCATGATGCGCGGGTTGCCCATGGCCTCCTGCAACAACCCCAAGGCATTGATCTCGTTCTCCAGTGCCCTCATGTTGACATCGGCCGTAACCTGGGCCTCATAGCCGGCGCCGGTGAATTCGATGTCACCTTCCTGTTCGTAATGGTTGACCAGTTTCCTGCTTTTCCCTTTCAAGGCACCGGCAATCTTGCCTTTGTTTTTCTTGTAGGTGGCATCGTCAAGCATCTGTCTAGTTGCCAAGTCTATCGCGTTGGCAACGGCGCTGCCGATGGCCGCTTCTTCGCTTTTGCCCCTGCCGGTTGCCTTGAAGATGTCGGCCAGGGCCAGTTGTGCCAGTGACAGGGTCATTGTCATTACTACCAGAGCCATGATCACTTTGCGCATAAATGCCTCCTCAATTGATTGAACATGACAGGTCACTGCTTTTTCCATGTGCTTCGGGCGCCTTCGGCCCGAATCTTTTTCATGGTCCAGCCCAATTCCTTGGCGGCCCGTATCACGTCCCGGTCGAGTTGGTCGCGCTTACCCTTGTAGGTAGCCTCAAATGCAGACTTGCCACCGCCCGACTCCACCTCCTTGGCGTCATTGACAAGTGGGAACTTCTCGAACATGGCAGTGAAATTGGCTATCTCCTCCGGATCATCCACGCCGTCGATCACCACGGTGTAGATATGGCCGTTCTGCTGCGCGTCCATCCAGTTCCTGCTGATCACCTCTATCATGGGCTTGACGATCTTTTTGCCGCCGTCCCGGGCCGCTTTTTCCAGGGCGTTCTCAAGTGTCTGGCCATTGCTGGTCTGCTCGATTACCTTGCTGGTAACCACCTGGGAGCGGGTATTGTCAATCAGCTGAGCCTTGATGCGCAGCTTCACACCTTTGGATACGACCCCTTCCTTGACATCGCCGCTGACATTGTAGAGCAGCGTGTATTCGGCGTTGTACTTGAGTCCGAACGCAGCAGCCTGGTTCAGGTCAACGTCGATTTCATGGGTGGCGGCCACCTGTTGTGAAAATCTCTCGGCCGCCGACTTGTCCACAACGCGGAATTGTTTATCGGTAAGGGCCTCGACAATCCCGTTGTATATTTCTTCGATGAAATCCTTACCCTGCAGGGCCTTGGCCCCTTCACCCTTTTTACTGTAGGCAACCAGGATGCGGGGGTTCCCGACGCTCTTGCGCAGGATGGTGAGGGCGTCGATATCGTCTTTCAGGGTCCTGTTATCGACCTTGGCGTTAATGGTCACGGAGTAGCCATCATCTGTTTTATCCTCTTTGATGATCTTGTAGCTGGTGACATAACCTCTGCTGTGGGACAGAATCTTGTCATCCACCAGTGCGGAGTCTATTACGGTGGTGGATGATTTGACGTACGTTCCCACCCCCTGCTCCACGGCACGGCGCATGGCCGCTACCAGGGCCTGCTCCTTGCTGGGGCCTTCGCCGGTTGCCTCAATATCGGCCAAGGCGATTGTCGTGCCCAAGAGTAGAAACGCAAGCATTACAAAAAGAATTTTCTTCATGTGGCTCCCCCCTTAACTATATTTTCCAAAGTACTCCTGTTTCCTTCTGTATGTGCTTTTTGCCTTTGCCGGCCCAGCTCCGCGGTCGAGTTGAGGAGGCCATAGTCTTGTTGACCCAGTAGAACGCACTCTCCAGCGTGGTTTTTTTCGCTTCTCCATCTTTTGGGGCAGGAATGGCGTGGATGAGCAACTGTTGCTCGTTGATAGCTTTTTTTGTCTTGACAGCAGCAGGGTTGCTGACGAAGACGGCCAGGAAGCCTCCGGTTACTGCCAGGACTATCCAGCGTGTCATGCAACCCTCCAATTCTGGTAATGGTCGTGGAACGGACGGGGAAAGCGGAAAACGACGGAAATGTAACCGATGATCACATTACAGACAAATAATGCGGAATAATAACATTTTTGGAGATTTTGTAAACAGTGCGATGATGCCGACCCGACTAGGATTCAGACATTTTATGAGGTGGAAATTCGATAATTAACAAACATTTAATAATTGTCCGAGGAACCACCGCCATCAAAGCCCCCGCCACCGCCGGAAAAACCGCCGCTGTCGCCGCCTGATGAACCGCCACCCCCCCAATAACCACCACCACCGCCCCAGTATCCGCCACCACCGCCGAAATTGCCACCACCGCCACTGCCAAACATGCCGGAGAAGAGCAAGGCGAGCAGCAGGCCTCCGCCGAAACCGACCGCAGCAAAGATGAGAAGGGTTACCAGGCCAATTCCTGGAAAGGTGAAATAAGCGGCCAGAGGCAGGCCGGCTGCTCCGGCCAGGCCACCGAGGTAGCGGGAAATCGATCCCAGAATGACTGCGGCCACCGCGACAAGGAGGAAAACGGTTGCGGTTGAGTTTGATTTGCGGTGGGATTTGTTGGCCCCATCCTGGGGAGACGCCCTGAATTCACCCTTGGTTGCGGCCATGATGGCATCAACCCCGGCCTCGATGCCCTGGTCGAAATTATTGTTTTTCAGATAGGGGCGCATGACGTCGCGAATGATGCGGCCGGCGGTTATGTCCGGCAATACCCCTTGCAGCCCCATTCCCACTTCGATGCGGACCTTGCGTTCTGCCTGGGCCAGAATCAGGATCACGCCGTTGTCCTTGCCCTTCTGGCCGATCTTCCACTGGTCGGCCACACGGATTGCGAACTGGTCGATATCGTCGCCCTGAAGCGAGGGGATGGTCAAGACCACGATCTGCGTGGACTGGTCGCGCTCGAAACCGGCCAGTTTCTGCTCTATCCTGGCTGTTGCGTCAGGGGAGAGCATTCCGGCGTAGTCGTTGACGCGTCCGGTCAGGCGGGGAACATCCAGCGCCAACACCGGAAGCGGCAACAGTAGCAAGATGACGGTAATGATGATGCGCTTCAAATCCACAAAAACTCCAGACGTTCCCGGCGCGGATAAATTGAATGCGTGGGGAACAGCGATCAGGTCAGAATTTCACTTTGGGTGCCACCTTGGCTCCTTCCTCGGCCTTGAACGGTTCTTTGCGCTGCAGGTGCAGCATCATTGAATTGGTCAGTGAGTTGGGGAAGGTGCGGATGCTGGTGTTGAAGACCTGCACCGCCTGGTTGTAGCGTTCGCGGGCAACATTGATGCGGTTTTCCGTCCCTTCCAGCTGCTTTTGAAGATCAAGGAAGTTCTGGTTGGCCTTCAAATCTGGATACTTCTCCACCACCACCATCAAGCGGGAGAGGGCTCCGGAGAGTTCTCCCTGGGCCTGCTGGAACTTGTTCATGCTTTGCGGGTTGTTGAGTACGTCCTTTGAAACCTGCATCGAGCCTACTTTGGCGCGTGCTTCCGTAACGGCCTTGAGTGTGTCTGCCTCATGCTTGGCATAGCCCTTGACCACCTCCACCAGGTTGGGGATCAGGTCGGCCCGCCGCTGGTAGGAGGACTCCACGTTGCCCCAGGCGGCGGTGACCGCCTCCTCATTGGCCTGCATGGTGTTATAGCCGCAGCCGGACAAGAGCATAAGCAGCAGGATGAATGGCATCATTGTCATAAAACGTTTCATGGTGTTATCTCCTATGGTAATTATGGAACTACATCCTACATGTTTTATCTGTCTTTTCAAGCGGCATGCAAGTTGCCCGGTTATAGGAAAGACCGTCCTTGCCCCTATCCAACTCCCTCCTGATCGCCACGCCGAATTTTTCCATTGTGTAAGGTTTCTGTATGTAGCTCCCGGCACCCAGTTGCTGGGCGGCCCGGACCCGTTCTGATTCGGAAAAACCGCTTGTTATGACGACTCGTTGATCGGGATAAATATCGATAATCCTCTTGTAAGTATCCAGTCCATCGATTCCACCGGGCATTATCATGTCCAGCACAACCAGATCGGGTTTGTTGTTTTGCATGAATTCCAAGGCTGCTTCTCCGCTGGCAGCAGAGCTGACGTTGTATCCGAGTTTGTTCAGCATTTTTGTCGCTATTTCAGCTTGCTCCGGTAGGTCGTCAACGACAAGAACATGCTCCGTGCCTATGTAATCTTCCAGGCCTATCCTGTGGGGATTGGTTTCTTCGTTTTCACGTGTGGAAGGGAGATAAATAATAATCTCTGTCCCTTCTCCCTCACTGCTCCTAAGATCGATGTAGCCGTTGTAGTCCTTTACGGTAGCCCATATAATAGTCATCCCCAATCCGGAACCACTTCGTTTCATAGCTTTTTTGCTGTAAAACGGTTCAAAAATCTTTTGTAGATCCTCTTTGGAAATCCCCACACCTTCGTCGGCGACACTTATGCAGACATACTCTCCAGCAGGAATAGTTTCGTAAAGATTCATCGGCGAATCAAGGCAACTGTTGCATGACGAGATACGGATAACACCCCCGGAAGGCATTGCCTCCGTAGCATTGTTCAGAATGTTCATGATCGTCTTTGAGAGTTGTGCCCGTGACCCCATCACGTTCATGAGGTCTGAAGCAAGGTCGGTATCAATGGTAATGTTGGGGTGATTCTGCTTTGTAATTGCGAACTCGGGAGAGGCAAGATAATCGGATACGATCATGTTCAGATTTACAATTTCGGAAACCTTGACCCCGCGACGGGCCAGCGTTAGCAGGTCTTCCACAATTGTCGCAGCTTTCTGTCCCGTCTTCTGTATGGTTGTTATCTTGTCCCGCAGCGGGCTGTCTTTAGGCAGTTCAAGCAGCAGCAGCTCCGGGTATGCGACCATGCCGCAAAGGATGTTGTTCAAATCATGGGCAACACCCGCAGCAAGGTTTCCCACAGCCTCCATCTTTTGGGCATGTAGCAACTTGCCTTCCAGTTTCTTCTGTTCCGTGATGTCCCTTATTATCCCTTGGGTCCCGACAAAATTAGCAGATGAGGGGGTGTCTCCACGGTATATACCCTCGGCGGAAACGCTAAAATAACTGACCTCATCTGCCTCTCCATCGTGATGGTACGGCAGTTTAAATCTAACCTCCAAGCCACGCGTGGCCCTTTCTCCGGTCCGTTTTTCGTTAAGCCGGTACTTGGCCTTGTCCAGATCTTCAGGAGCGACCAGATCGAAAATAGGTTGGCCGATGAACCTGTCGGGAGTATCGGTGTATCTGGTTATCGCGGGGCTGATAAATGTTATACGACCGTTTGAGTCCAAGCGGAAGATGATGTCAGGAACTGACTTGATGATGGAATTAAGGTTGTTTTCGCTGGACATGAGCATAATGAAGGCATCATTAGTCTGTTCTCTTGCATACTGTTGGTTTTGCCAACTCTTGAGGATTGTAATAACCGTATAATTAAGTACTACCAGAAAAGAAGGCAATAACGGAGAGAACAACATCCCGGTTCTCTGGAAAAACACGGCTGCCACAGCCCAGAAGCTGAAAATGGAAGTTGCGGCGATCAAGCCGCTGGCGAGAATTCCCATTTTAATGACTGAGATGCAGATTAGAATTGCCGCCAGGAGACCTGCCAGGGCTTCCACGAAGACAAAGTTTCCCGAACGGACAGCAACCTGTCCCGTCAGCAGGTTCTCAAGCAGAAGTGCTTGGAGTTCCACATCCGAATTAACCATTAAGGCCGAGGTCCGGTAGATCTTTCCCAACCCGGAGGCCGATGAGCCGACAAGGACAATTTTGTCTTTAAATAGGGTCTTGGAAACCTTGGTATCCAATAGGTCTGCGGCAGAAATACTCTGAACAGAGCCGGCGATGCTGTTGAAATTGATGGTCACGTTGCCCTGTCTGTCGATCGGGATGACGGTCCTGCCGACAACAAGGTTCATAAGTCCGTTATCCCGCGGTTCAATACGGACCTGACTCGTTTTCCCCGACTGCATTATTGTAGCGAGAGCAAGAGATGGGAACAGTTGTTCCCCAAAACGCATCAGAAGAGGAACACGCCTGAGAATCCCGTCCGAGTCCGGGGTTGCATTCAGAAATCCCGAGTAGGAAACGGCATCAGAAAATAATTTGCGGTTGCAGACAACGCCTTGGGCCGCAAATAAAGCCGATGTTTCTAAGGCCGAATTATTACTGTTGATCCACAGGGTATTAAGTGGATGCAACCCGCACGCCCCATGCGTCCCGCCCTTGAACAGAAATTCATAGCCCAATACGAACGGTCCTTTTGCGAGCGTGTCTGCAAGGTAGCGATCGTGGTCGGCTACTTCGGGAGGGATTCCGGAAATGTCGATCTTGTAACCGAGCTCTTTTGCAATGGTGGATTGTATGTTTCCAGGGGATGTGCGGTCCGGTTCCGCCAGGATCAAGTCAAGACCGATACTGTTTGCTTCCTGTTCTGAGATTTTTTGCAGCAACTTCGCCAGGCGATATCTTGGCCATGGCCATTGCCCGTATTTAGCCAGGCTTTTGTCGTCGATATCGACAATCATCACGGAGCCGGATGCCGTCTTTGTCGTGGAAAGAGAAAGGATGGCGTCGGTAGCTTTGCTGTTTAGCGACCTGACAAAAGAAGGGTGAATAAGATAGGCTGCAATTGCAACAAGGTTCAAAACAAGGCCATAGATAAGGGTCGTTCTTATCAGCCTCTTCAAGTGATGGTCGGGGGGAGTGCTATTCAAATTATGGTCGCTATCTAACGACAACTTCCACCCTTCTGTTTCTTGGCTCATTTACATTGTCTTCAGTCTTTATTAATGGATTTTCTTTTCCGTGGGAGGTGGTCTTTATGTGATTGAGATTCACTCCCTTGGTGACCAGCAGGTCTCTGACGGAGTTCGCCCTGTTGATCGAAAGGGCCATGTTGTATTCCCTGCTTCCTACGGTGTCGGTATGCCCGATAACAGAGATGTCGGTTGAACTCCGCTCCTTGATGGCAATTAGGATCTCAGGCAGAAGTTTGACAGAATCGGAGGTAAGTAAAAGGTCTTTTTCAAAATAGAGGATAAAGTGGACCGGGGGTTTCGGCTCAATGGAGAGCGCCTCGGAAAAGATAGTGTTAATGGTATCTCTGCTCAATTCGCTCGGAGGATTTGGGGATTCGGTGCTGTTCTTGACTGTTGTTGCATTGTATGGAGATTTTATATCTACGCCGCCAGCCTGGTTGGACACCGTTATAGAGCCGGTCTTGCCATCAGGATTCGGTGTCAGGACCACCATCGTTCCACCAGCACACCCGCTGATAACGAGAATCAGGACAAATAGCGTGGCGATACGCAACCTGTTTAGCACCGATTATTTCCTCCTCTGTTTTACAATCATCTGACAGAAATGTGCCAGCCACATTCAGGGGAAACTTATTCAATCGACTTTTACCAGAATGTGGGTCCCTCTCATCCCAATCGTTGCATGTGGTGTCTCTATCCGCACAAGACTCGGGGCAAGTTTTGCAATTTGACCGGATAGATAGGACACAGTGCCTTGGATAATCCTGGCAACGAAAGACAGTTTTTTTTCATTCGGCTGGAACATGAAATCTTCTATAACAATCTTACTGTTTGGGCCAATTGAGATGACGGTATCGTCCTCGAATATCATTCCAACTTTGCCATTATTACCTGTCATTATTTGATCCCCCTTCAGGAGTCTCATGTTCGCCTGTGCCTTTAACTGGATTCCCTTTCTCGAAATCTCGACATCGCCAGCCATGGTTTTTACGACCCCAACATGATCCGGATTTGCCGCCATGCATGGCAGATTGCGGAACAGAACGAGAATCAGTGCAAAAATTATCAGCAAGCAAGATCGCATGAATAATTACCCTAGCTTGACTTGAGACACACGAAAATATGGAGCTAATATTAATCTTAAATTAATAAATGTCAACTTGGTTGATTTGCTTTTGGATTTTAATCAAATCGCCTGGGAAAAGTTGTTGTTCTGAAAGAGCTGTCCTGTGTTTTATCTGTTGCGTCAGTAAAAGTTGCGTTGATAAATCATTATACCTCTTTCCAGCGCATTTTCAGCACGACAAGCCAGGCATTACAGACGAGGGGGATGATGTTAGAGAGGATAAGGGGCTGGTCGCCCAGCACGATGCCATAGGCAAGCCAAAGCGCCACACCGATTGCAAGCAACAGAGGTTGCCAGATGGAGATATCCCTGGCATGGCGGGTCCGCACGGTTTTTGCAACCTGGGGTATGGCTGCAATGCTGGTCAGGGTGCCTGCCAAGAGTCCGAGATGGGTGGCGTTCATGGGCGCTTTCTGCCGTCGAAGCCACTGCTGGCCCAGTCGATCTGGGTCAGCATCCCGCGCAGGATGGAGATCTCTCGGTTGTCCAGTTCGGCCCGGAAAAAGATTCTGCGTAGTGAGCGCATGATATGCTCAGGGTTCTGCTCATTCAGGAAGCCGATCTTGAACAGGCATGCCCCCATCTGGCTGAACAACGATTCCATCTCCGTGGAGGTGGCCATCTGAATGGTCCGGCCCCCTCCGACAAATTCGCCTGCTTTGCCCAGTTCATAGCAGAACAGCAGCACCGATTGCGCCAGGTTGAGTGAACCATAGGCCTCGGCCGAGGGGATGGTGGCATGCCAACGACAGAGTGAGAGTTCATCGGTTGTCAGGCCGTTGTCCTCTCGCCCGAAGACAAGGGCGGCCCGGCAATCAGGCCCGGCCTGCTCCCTGAGACGGGTAGCAACCTCCACTGGAGACAGGATCTCCTGGCGATATTTTCCGTGCCTCCGGGTGGTGCCGATGGTCAGCGTGCTGTCGGCCAAGGCCGAGGCCAGGTCCGGAAAGATCTCGGCCTGTTCCAATAGATCCCTGGCAGATACGGCAAACTTGAGCGACTCGGGATGGAAGCGGTCACAACCTTTTACCAGCCTCAGTCTTGATAATCCCATGTTCTTCATGGCGCGGCAGACCATGCCAATATTCCCCGGAGACTGCGGTTCCACCAAAACAATGGCGATATTTTCAGATGCAGAGTTCATTGCTTTCCATTCCGTGCTTTCTTTAGGGTGCGCATTCTGGCGAGCCGCTCCCGAGATGGTTTTTTCAATTTCCAGGCATGGTAAAGGTGTATCAGCCAAAATACCATGATAAGACCGAGCAGCGCCAACATCAGATATTGCTCGTACTTGCCCACGTCGTCCAGAAAGAGTGAGGCGCTTTTGCCGAACAGGTAACCGGCCAGGGAAAATATAACCGCCCAGCAAAAGGCGCTAACCAGATTGATCCAGAGGAAGGTCCGCGCCGGGAGATTGGTTACGCCAAGAATGATTGGAAGTACAATCCGGAATCCATAGGTGAAACGGGAGATAAAGGCCACAAAAACGCCGTATTTCTCGATAAGTCGCAGTGCCTCGCGAAATTTGCGGGCAATGGAATGGAAACGCCGCAATAGGCCTTTGCCTTTGAAATGACCAAGGTAAAAGTAAAACTGGTCACCCGTGAATGAACCGGCAAAGGCCGTAATGATGACGCCAACTATATTCAGATACCCTTCGAAGGCCAGAAATCCGGCCATAATCAGTATTGCCTCCCCCTCAAGGAAGGTGCCGATTAAAATGACCCAATAACCATGCAGTTCAATATATTCCCTGAGCAGTTGCTGAACCGGCATAATCCGCCCCTATCAGCAGGCCGGTCTGACAAGGGCGGTGTCATACCGCAAGCCGGCCGGCTACCTCTGATTTCATCAGATCGATCATCTCATCTATGCGAGCTTGGTCGTCAATGGCTTTTGCGTCCTGTTCTACCAGTCCGAGAAATGCTTCGGCTTTAGCACTGTCATAAAGTATTGTGCTGCCACCTGCTTCAGCAAGGCGTTTTTCCACGACCTCCCGTCCTTGGCGAGAAAGATATGCCACCGCCACATCAGCAAGGTCTTCCACCAGTTCGGACAGGCGCTTGCTGTCATTTTCCAGTTTTGTTACGTTTTCGGCAACCTTGAGCCCTGTATCACGCGGCACGGAACTGCGGGTTACAGCAGCTTCCCAAAGCTTGCCAACATTTACCATATGCAATAGATCGTATTGCATGAGTTCTTCAATCGGTTTGGTGCTCAGCACCTTGAGGCGCGCCCCCGGCAGCGCGGCCACCTTGCGAGACTCTTCGGGCGACGATTCTATAGCGCTTGCACCATCATGATAAAAGCCCACTGGTTGACCATTCCTGTAAAAAATCACGGCATCGCGCTCAGTGGTATAAAAATGGACCACCCCATTAAACTGCTGGATTTTAAGCCGCGTCAGCATGGCTTTAATATCGACCTGCCGTACTTCATCGCCATTGAATAATGGCACGCCGAGAATCAGGGCGTGGACACACATGGCAAGCTCGGCGGTCATTCTGTAGATGTTGATTTCACCCCCGTTGTTAACGATTTTGTCGAAAAACAGGGAGATTGCTTCAAACCCTGTTTTGTCGCGATTTTCTTCGGTGCTGAATACGCAAATCAGTTTACCTTTGGCAAAGATGCAACAGGATTCGAATGAAGGTAAAGAATGGCTGAGGTAGCCGGTGAAACCACCATTTCCAAGCTTGGTCAGGATATCAGGCATGTTGATTTTTTGAGCAGGGATATGTTCGTAAAGCGGATTTGCCTTGGGCAGGAAATGCATTGCCACAGCCTCCATAAAAGAACTAATGATGCCGGCATAATTTGTTGCTGATTATTTGTGGTTGTCTGGAGAAATAAACAATTTACGATACTGTAATTACAATGGAGTGTCAAAACAATTTGCCGGGATTCTTGTGTGGTCAAAGGATAAAAATCGTAATAGAACCAGGTTATTATGCTTGACATGACAGGGCGGTTGCAGTAGCTTTGCTCAAATTATCAACGGTTTTTGTTGTCGCAAGGCAGGACTGTTTTTCTGAAAGGGCAAGGTTTTTAAGTGAGTTCAAAGAAAGATAAGCTCATAGAAGAGGCTCAGCGACTGATTCTTCGCGGCCAGTTGGATAAGGCCATTAAAGCGTATGAACAGATCCTCTCAATTGATGCGTCTGCATTGAATCTGCGACAGAAATTTGCCGATCTTCTAGTAAAGGCCGGTCGTTTCGAAGATGCTCGCGTTGAGTTTGAAAAGGTTGGCAAACAGTATTCATCCAATGGTTTCTATCTGAAAGCAATTGCCGTTTATAAGCAGGTACAGAAGCTTTTCCCGAACGATATTACCATAACCCTGGTGCTGGCCGGACTCAATGAAAAACATGGCCTGGTTGGAAATGCCCTGGCGGAATACAAGCAGGTTTATGATTATTATGAAAAAGCCTCGGATATGGAAGAGGCCCTTAAAATTCTGGACAAGATGCAGGCTGTTGACCCGCAGAATGTAAACATAAAGTTCAAATTGGCTGAATCCTATTACCATGTTGGCAAAAACGACGAGTCATATGCTGCTTTTGGGCGATTGGCAGCACTCCTGCAAGAACGGGGCGATACTACAGCGTTTTCTCGGTTGAATGCACGTATCCAGCAGCTTTTCCCGGATAAATCCGAGTTTATGCTCGAAGTGCTGGCCGAGCAGGTGGAAAGTGGCAATGCTGCCAACGCGATAACCGGCATTCAGTCATTATTGCGCAGCAATCCAAATGACAAGCGAATTTGGGAACTGATTGTTTCTGCCTACCGAAAGCTGGACCAAACGCAGCGCGTCAAGATGGCCTACCAGCATTACTTGAAGTTCTTTCCAGGTGAAGCGGCTGCAAAACAAGGGCTTATAGAGTGCCTTGTCGAGGAAAAAGACGTAAAGGGCGCTTTGTCATTGCTGGGACTCTATGAACAAGACCTCTTGAATGGTGGGGCTGCCGCCGGTTTGGTGCAGATATATAAGCGTCTTGCCGATATCGACCCGATCAATGTGGATTTGCTGGAGGGACTCAAGCGTTGCTGCGAGGCTTCAGGCGATGTGGAAAACGCAGAAGAGCTTGATCACAAATTGGCCTCATTGAACGTACTTTCAACAAAAAGAGGGAAAGAACAGTCACAGAAAACCGAGCCGGAGTCTGTAGACGACCTGAGTGACGTTGAAGACTCAGAGGCTGTTTCGTCGGAATTCACCGAAAAGTCAGTAGATTACGATGACGAAATTCCAGCTACGATGGAATACGAAGAAACAGTCTTGGGGTTGGACGATATCTCTGATTTCACTCAGATGGAAGCAATTTGTGGTGACGATCTCCAGACAGAAGATGACATAGAAATCGAAATAGAGATCGATGAGGATCTGGGTTTTGATGATGTTGATGCCGAAGGGGCCATCGGAGTTTCGGGAGATAATTGGCTTGATTCGGTTGGAGCAATATTTGATTCCATTGCCGATTCCCCGAGAGGAGTCAAGTTCGGCAGCGATCTCGACACGTCTGATGCCCAGTCACATTATGATCTGGGTTTGGCCTTCAAGGAAATGGGACTCTTTGACGAGGCCATAAACGAGTTTCGCCAGGCTGCGGCTGATCCGGCCCGTAAGGTTGAATGCCTCATCCTCCAAGGTGCCTGTCTGCGCGAGAAGGGAGATCCCGATTCGGCCGAAGTTTTCTTGCGTTCGTTGTTGCAACCTGGGTTGGGCCTTCAAGATACCTGCGCGGTCAAGTATGAACTGGTGTTGACCAGTGAATTGCTGGGACGAAACGAAGACGCTGCTTCGCTGTTGGCCGAGATAGATGTCGTGAATCCCGGTTTTCGAGATGTTCGTTCGCGCCTAGATGCTGCCGGAATTGACAATACCCTCGATTTTTCCGAGGAAGATCTCAAGGGTTTCGACCTCAAATAGGGTTTAAGGGCTGTTTTTTATGCTAAGCAGGTGCGAAGGAGCGGTAATCCTGAGCGGTGCCCTGAATAGTTCCGGTTCGTAACTCGCCGGCAGCGGAGGAAACGGGGCAGCTGTGTTGAGTACTTCCATTATGGCCCGGTCCGCTTCCGGAGATCCGGTGTTCCAGGTCAGTCTTGCTTCATGAAGTTTTCCGTCATGTCCAATCAGTATTTCCACAACACCATCACGTAGTGCCGTTTCTTTCAGGGTACCCGCCCTTTGCCACCATTTTTCGTTGATCTTATCCAATAAATCAAAATAGTAAGCGCGTATATCGTCACGCAGGCTTTTACCATCCGCCAGGGTACTGAAGTAGCCATTTGCCATGCCGAGTCCGAGGGGGCTGGACATGATCGCAGGGGGCGTTGCTTCGGCAGGAGTAGCTGCCATCTTTTTGTCTAAGGCACCTTGATCGGTTGATGGTTCCTGCTTTTGCGGTTCCTCCGGAGCAACCCGATTTGGGGCAGAAATTGTCGGCTCTGCAGGAACCGGCGGCAAGTTTAAGCTGTTGAGGTCTACAAAGCTTACCCGGGGGCTGTTTTTTACGGGTGGAGCATTCAGTATGAGCATTGCAAGTGGCGCAAGATGGATTATCAACGAAACCAGTAGGCATATGCCGAAAGCGATGCTCAGGGTCTTGGTTGGTTGGGATGATGCTGTCGAATTTGAATTATGTAACGTCATTGGTGCCATAAGTTTTTGAGAATATCCTTAATATGTGCTAAGTTACGATGTCGCTGTGTGCTTAAGTGGCGGATTGCGCAATATTGGGGGTCGGCATGAAAAAATGCATGACATTGGTTCTGTCTTTAATCTTGTTGGGTGCGTATGGCGTATTATGTGCACAAGATGTGCTTGGTGCTGAGCTCCTGGATGTAAGGCCCTACTCTAAGGATGGCGTTCTGTCTGTGGAGATTACCGCCAATATGTCCATGACCTATATGTATGGTGGTGCGCCCGGCCAGGCGAGGTTTGTCGTTGATATAGCCAATGTAAATCCTGAAAAGGTTGAACCGCTTATTGTCGTCAATAAAGGAGCAGTAGCCAGCATAAGCGTAGATAAGGTACACATCTCTGGAATAATGGTCAGCAGGATTGCATTCAGTCTCACAACGGAAGCGGAAGCCAAGGTAACAGCATCCCCCGACAGAAAGAAGCTGATAGTGACTTTCAAAAGCAGCCCCGGCGATCTTGCCGCAGTGTCGGGACGCAAGCATTACGGTGCCCCACCAGTTGCACAGACCTCAGAGGAGTATTTAGGTACGATACGCCCCCCTACGCCTCCGTCAAAGATTAAAGATCAGGCTAGTGCCAAGTCCCCGATTGTTACGGAACAGAAAACATTGGATCATGGAACACCGACTGTTACCAAACCTGAAGAAATCGATCCTTTACCCCCGGCGAAACCGGCTCCTCTTGCCGTGGCTCCCGTTACCAACCAACCAGTATCCCACCTTCCGGTTGCTGCCGACACTAATCCTCTTATACGCGGTATCACAATCGGAGATAACTTCATCGATGTGCAGGCCGCTGGTCCCATTCACGGTTTCAGGACCATGGAGCTCAAACGGCCATCACGATTGGCGATCGATATCAAAGGAGCCAAGCTCATTATGACAGCTAAGGTTGTTATGATCAACAGGTTTGGGGTTTCAAAGGCCCGCGTGGGCCTTAATCCGGGCTTTGTACGCATTGTCCTGGATGCAGCCAAATCAGTGGTTCCCAAGTACAGCATAGTAGCAACGGATAAAGGTCTGCGGATAAATTTCGAATAGGTTGATTCGTTCAATGATAAAAGAAAAAAACAGCCGCGAATTGGCTGTTTTTTTAGAGACGTTTTTCTATGAATCTGTTGTGACGTTTTTATTTGGCATTTTCGTCCAACAGGTAATTTAGGAGCAGGACAACGTTCCTGATCTCCTGCTTGTTCATATCGGTGTTGGATCTGCGTAGCATCTTGATGCCATAGGCCTTTACCGCTTGCTTACCGAACCGTTGCCCGGTAACTGGGGCCCTGCCGGTCTGGACTGCCGTAACCACCATCTCCATGGTATGGCACCTGGTGCATTTTCTGTTCATCAGATCGAATGATGCCCTGAATTCGGGCGCAATGGCGTCAGGATCGAAGTTTATCTTGTCACCCTGTCCCTTGACTTTGACGCGAGCATCGGCGTTGGAAAAAATCACCATCGTAAGAAGCAATGCAATGGCAGAAAGTTTTCTCATTATAAGCTCCTTCACAGAACTTGATCACAAGTTCGGCAGGTAATATAAAAGCGATTATTTGAGCAGGCGATAAAGGTAAATAAATGTCCCGCTGACTGAGATCGACGACAGAAGGCCGGCATATTGGCTGACCATCTGTGAGAACTGGACCCGGCCTGGATATAGTGCAATGTCGCTGTCTTCACCTGTCAGAGTGACGATTTCCATCCATTCCTTGTCCCATTGAAATACCTGTAGATAGAGTTCAGACCCTTTCCAGAGAAAAATACAGAGGAAGACGATACCGAAGGCGATAAAGCCCTTGGAAATGGCAGAATCCTTGATGGACGAGTAGATCTTGCGAATCAGTTCGATATTCATGAAGGAAAGAAATACCCAGATGGCGTTTTCCACCATTTTGATGTTCCTGATGGTGTTGGGGCTGGGTGCGGGGTTGACTATCAAAAAGATTCCTGAGGCAACCAGAATCAAAAACGTGACCAGATAGACGACAGCCTTTTTGCCGGATATCTCGAAAGTGCGACAGAAGACGTAATATTCCAGAAAGCCGTGTGTAATGACCATGATCGCCACAGTGCCGATAATATAATGGAATGCTGACAGTTTGTAGTAACTTTCCGCCAACGGGTTCAACTGGTATGCCTGGCTGAGGAAAACCAGAAAGAAGCCGATGGAGATACTTGTCCAAACCCGCGCATTGCCTAAACTGAAGTAGAAGCTCATGGCGCCCGCGAAGCCCCATAAAATAACCTGTATGAGACTGAGTGGCTGTAGTTGGTTGAGCAGTTCAATAAATTGTTCCATAGACCCTCCAATACATCACAAATAATTAGAATTCAGACATGGCTGTCGCAATAGCCGCGGAGAGTTTTTCAAGCATTATCTTGGTTTTTGTGGAGCTTATAAGCAGCTTGGCGGACCGCTCTATATCTGCAATAAATCTTGCCGATGCAGCTTCGTCCTTAAGACAGGCGTTGCCGCCCTGATTGGCAAGCTCTTTTTCCACTATTCCCCGTCCAATTTTACCGACATACTCAATGACAATGTTCTTGACCTGCTCTTCCAGATCTGAAAGTTTACGCTCGGCAGCCTTTATGTCACGTTCTTTGCTTTCGTTGCTTATCTTGTCCAACTCTACTTGGTGGCGGGTGCTGGCGGTATCCCAAATTTTCTGGAGATTGACCACTTCCAGCAGGTCCATTCCCATCAGCTCTTCAACCCCCTGGGTAGAATAAAGATCTATCTTAGCTCCTGGAAGGCCGGCAATTTTCTGGGATTCCGTTGATGAAGTTTCGATGTCGTGTGAACCGTCGTGAAAAAAACCGAGAGGGTTACCGTCTTTGTAAAAGATCATTGCCGATCGGTCCTGTGTATATATCCGCAGGCAACCGTTCATGTGGTCTGTCCTGATTTTCTCAAGTAACATTTTGATATCAATCAGTTTAAGTTCTTGGGCCTTGTAAAGGATCTCGCCTTGTAGGAGGGCGTGAATGCACATGGTAAGGTCTTTAGAAAGTTTGTAGACGTTGAGGGTACCGCTTCCGGAAGCAATCATAAGTTGAACCAGGGCGGACATGGCCTCAAAACCGGTCTGGCGGTTGCCGTTACCTTCTTCAAGGAGAGCACTGACAAGTTTGCCTGATTCAAAAACCAGGATAACAGTTGTGGATTGGAAGTTGAAACTGGCATAACCGGTAAAACTTCCGGTGCTAAGTTTTGACATGACTTCCGGTAACTTGAGTTTACTGGCAGCCAAGTTTTCAAACAGGGGATTGCCTCTGGGAAGAAGGAACATCTGCACCTCCTGTAACGGGATAAAACACTGATTACATCTGCATGGAATGGGCTAAAACTAAAACAATTATAAGAATATGTCAAAATAAATCAGTCGATAACGCAGTAAGATACATAATTAATTAAAGAAATAAAAAAGGCAAGAGGACCAGCAATAAAGCTGATACCAAATGCCTTTTTAGTGAACCCTGTTTTAATAAATAAAATCTTATCCTGCTTCCGCTCAGCTGGTCTGGGCGTCCACCACCGCAATTGCGGCCATGTTGATAATATCATTCACATCGTCACCACGTTGAAGGACATGTACCGGTTTCTTCATGCCGAGCAGAATTGGCCCGATGGCCTCGGCACCCCCCAGGTGATGAAGCAGTTTGTAACAGATATTGCCTGAATTGAGATCGGGGAAGATCAAGACATTGGCCGGTTGCTTCAGTTTTGAGAATGAGAAGTGTTCCAGAAGTTCTTGCTCAACCGCGGTGTCGGCATGCATTTCACCCTCTATTATCAGGTCCGGTTCGCGTTCCTTGACGATTTCGACGGCACGTTTGACCTTGAGTGCTTGAGGGTGGACAACTGAACCGAAGTTGGAGAAGGAAAGCATGGCGATTCGCGGCTCAATGTCCAGCAACCGTACTTTTTCGGCGGCCAGGATGGCTGTTTCGGCAAGTTCCTCCGGGGTAGGGTCGATTTCGACGGTAGTGTCGGCCAAGAAATAGATGCCTTTCTTGAAAACCATCATGTACATGCCGTGGACCGATGTGAGCTGAGGCTGCTTGCCCACCACCTCAAGCGCTGGACGAATGGTGTCGGGATAATGGGCATCGATGCCTGAAAGCATCGTATCGGCATCACCCATGCGAACCATCATTGAGCCGAAGTGGTTGCGGGATTTGCGGCGCATAATGCGACGGGCCTCGTTCTCCGTGACGCCCTTGCGCTGCCTCAAGCGGTACAATTCCTGAGCATAACCCTCCAATAAGGGTGATGATTCGGTATCGATTATAGGGACCCCAAATAACTCGATGCCCAACTCTTCTATTTTGGCCCTAATTTTGTCACCATTGCCGATCAGGATCGGTTTTGCGATCTCTTCTTCCACCAGTATCTGTGCGGCACGCAGTATTTTTTCATTATCTCCTTCGGGAAATACGATGCGCTTGGGATCTGCCTTGGCCTTGTTGATTATCAGGCGCATGGTCTCCTTGGCCTTGCCTTGCAATGCCTCCAAGTGCTCTGTGTATTTTCCCATATCAACAATAGGTTGCCTGGCCACCCCCGAATCCATGGCAGCCTTGGCAACGGCAGGGGCAACGCGCAGCAGTGCCCGTGGATCGAAGGGCTTGGGTATGATGTAGCGTGGGCCGAAGGAAAACTTTTCGTTGCCGTAGGCGCGGCACACCGAGTCGGGGCACTCTTCGCGAGCCAACTGCGCCAGAGCGAAAACCGCAGCTTTTTTCATGTCTTCATTGATCGAACTGGCTCGTACATCCAAGGCTCCACGGAAGATGAACGGAAAACCGAGCACATTGTTGACCTGGTTGGGGTAGTCGGAGCGGCCGGTAGCGATAAGCACATCGCCACGTACCGCATAAGCCTCTTCCGGGGTGATTTCCGGGTCTGGGTTGGCCATGGCGAAGATGATGGGATTGGTGGCCATCTTGCGCACCATCTCTGGGGTGAAGGCACCCTTGGAGGAAAGTCCCAGCAAGACGTCGGCCCCTTTGGCAGCTTCCTCGAGGGTGCGCAGTGGCGTATCGATGGCGAAACGCTCCTTGTACTTGTTCATCCCATCGGTGCGCCCCTGGTAGATAACCCCTTTGGTGTCGCACATGATGAGATGTTCTTTTTTCAAGCCGAGCGACAAGGCGAGATTGGCGCAGGCAATGGCTGAAGCGCCCGCACCGTTGACAACGAGTTTAATCTCGCCGATGTCTTTCTTGATCAGGTGCAGGGCATTGATGAGGGCAGCAGAAGAAATTATGGCGGTACCATGCTGATCATCGTGGAATACCGGGATGTTCATGGTCTTTTTCAGCTCTTCCTCGATGTAGAAACATTCCGGCGCTTTGATGTCCTCCAGATTGATTCCGCCGAAAGTGGGCTCGATAAGTTGGCAGAATTTTATTACTTCATCGGGGTTTTCACTGTTGACTTCTATGTCAAAGACATCGATGTCGGCAAAGCGCTTAAATAGAACCCCTTTGCCTTCCATAACCGGCTTGCCGGCCAATGCGCCGATGTTCCCCAGTCCGAGCACGGCAGTACCATTGGAAATAACGCCCACGAGATTTCCCTTGGCTGTATATTGATAAGCGTCATCCGGATTTTTTTCGATTTCCAGGCAAGGTTCTGCAACCCCGGGTGAATAAGCCAACGACAAATCGCGCGAAGTCAGACAGGGCTTGGATGATATAACCTCAATTTTACCCTTTCTGCCGCTTGAATGATACTCAAGTGCCCCTTTAATCTTGGCCATATCTACCCCCTACTTTAGTTAGGTTAAAAAACATGGGTTTATTTTGCCGTATATCGGCAATACTTTTATTAAAACTGAAAAACAATAGACCTCGCGCTGTGGGTTTGTCAAGCAGTTAATCTGGATCAGTAAAAATACATTTGATTTTAAACTAAGGACTTGCCTCTTTTTTTCGTGCTGCTACAATTATTTGCCAGCCGGAACAAGGAGAAACATATATGGAGCGGATTTGGGCACCTTGGCGTATGAGCTATATCAGTAATACCGAGCATGAGGATGGTTGCATTTTCTGCCTTGCCTGGGAGTCAAGTGATGATCAAGAGAAGTTGGTGCTCGTCAGGCGCCAACATTCCTTGATCATGCTGAACCGCTATCCTTATACCTGTGGCCATCTGATGGTAGCGCCCGTTCGCCATACGGCCGAAATGAACGATTTGGATGATGATCAGGTATTGGACCTCATAAAGGGGGTGCGTCAGGCGTGCGATCTACTGCGGAAGGTAGCACATCCGGGTGGTATAAATATCGGAATGAATCTTGGCAAGGCAGCCGGGGCCGGAGTTGAGGAACATCTTCATATTCATGTGGTGCCACGCTGGAACGGTGACACAAACTTCATGACTGTTACAGGTAGTGTCAGGGTAATTCCGGAAGGGTTGATGGAGTCGTATGCGCGCCTTGCCGAGGTGCTAAGGACCGACAAACCATGAAATCGGAACAGATATGAAACAGTCTAACATCGGTATTGACATAGGTGGCACAAACCTCCGCCTCGCTTTGGTCGATGCCAAGGGGACCATCCTTCATCGCACTCGTACCTCCAGTTGTATCGGCGGTGGGCGTGACGCGTTTTGTGACCGTCTGCTTACCGGAATCAACGAAATGCGTTCATTTGCGGATTCCATTGGTAATGGAATTGCCGCTATTGGTGCCGGAGTCCCTGGACTGATTGGGCGGGATGGTGTCATTCGCTCATCCGTGAACATGCAGCCATTGGAGGGGTTGAACCTGTCGGTTTTTCTCGGAGAACATACGGGACTGCCGGTTGTCTGCGGCAACGACGCCAATCTGATCGCACAGGGAGAACATGCCTATGGAGCTGGACGACAATATGCATCCATGATGTCGATCACCATCGGAACCGGTCTTGGGAGCGGACTTATCCTGAACAATGCGCTTTGGACCGGATCTGGGGGGTTTGCGGCCGAATTCGGGCACATGACCGTTGAGCCGGAGGGAGTCCAATGCCTGTGCGGCAATAGGGGCTGTCTCGAACGTTATGTCTCGGCAGGGGCGCTTGTCCGCTATGCTCAAGAGTCGCTTCCGCAGGGATTGATTGCAGCTTTGGGCAACTCCCTCGATGCGCAAAAAGTAGCTGAACTGGCCTTGCAAGGCGAACCAGGAGCAGCAGTTGCATTTGAAAGGATGGGCCGCTGGCTGGGTGTGGCGCTCGCATCTTTGCTCAATACGCTCAATCTGGAGGCAATAGTAATCGGAGGAGGTGTCTCTGCCAGCTTTAACCTGCTTCTGCCCAAGCTGGTTGATGAAATTGCACAGCGCTCCTTTCCACTAATCAGCACCGGATGCTCAATAGTTCAAAGCGAGCTTGGCGACGATGCCGGGCTTCTGGGGGCGGCAGCACTGGCGGCAACTCGATCATTTATTTGATAATGTAATGGGTTAACATGCATAGTGATTGTTTACAAAAACTTAATTACTAATTATTATAGAGCAGTTATTTGTTATTCGCCAAGCTGATTGCGTATCATTTCAGCAGCATGAAATCTGACCTGCGAAGGAGGGGCTTATGAAGAGGTTCTGGTTATTGGTCATGTTAGCGGCAGTAACAGCTCTGGCCGGCTGCGCTACTCCGCCCGCCCGTTGTACATCCCCGGAGGATAACCCGCGTCACCATTATTTGCGGGGCATGGAAGCGTTGGAAACGCTCAAGGTGGACGTAGCCATGGAGAAGTTCGATCGCGCCGTCTACTGCGAAGACCAATTCTCGGCTGCCTATTCCGGCCGGGCCGTTGCTTTCGCGATCAAGTCCCGCTTGCAGGGTGATGCCGGATACAAAGGGGTCGAGATTGACCGGGCCATGGAAAACCTGGAAAAAGGCCGTAAGCTGGCCGAAACTGATAATGACCGTTTCGAGAATCTGGTTGCTGCAATCAGGGTGAACAACCTGATCAAAGGCAATAAGTGGCTGGATGCGGCCGAAGATGCCTACCGGGAGGCCATGAACCAGAAGATCGACGAGAAGCTGCTGGATTACTATCAAGGTAAAGAGGCTGCCACATATTTTATGGGGTTGGCATATCTGGATGCTTACGAATTCCGCAAGGCTGAGGACAAATTCCGCGAAACACTGGATGCACGAAAGGATGGCAAATGGAACGAGCCGGCCGATCGGGCCTGGAAAAAGACCGATAAGATCGTGCGCGCCATGGGCGGTATCACCGTTGGGGACGTGGGCAAGAAGATCGCTGTCATGGCAAGCGTCGGACGTGGCGATTTGGCAGCTCTTCTTATAGACGAACTGAAGCTGGACAAGCTCTTCCAGGGACGCATACCGGTCAAGTCCCAAGTGGACAAGATGCAGGCCGAATTCACGCCGGCCGATATCATGAATTACCCCTTCAAGGACGAGGTGCTTACAGTCATGAAGTGGAAAGTGCGCGGTCTGGAACCCAAGTTTGATGAAACCACCAAGGCCTATCTCTTCAAGCCGGGCGAAAAGGTTGCCAGGGGGGAAATGGCCTTTATTCTGGAGGATGTCCTGATGAAGCTGACCGGTGACGAGAAGCTGGCCACCGCCTTTTTCGGGCAGGACCGTTCCCCCTTCCCGGATGTCAAGCCGACCTCTCCATTTTACAATGCGGTTCTCAATATGACTACGCGCGGCATCATGGAAGGTGAACTGTCAGGTGATTTCCGCATCAACGACCCGGTGGACGGTGCCGAGGCGATCCTGGCAGTGCGCATGCTGCAGCAGCGTATAAATATCCACTAACTTAATCTATAACTGGGGGGCATCAAACATGAAAATAAGAATCTTGTTAGCAATAATAGCCATGTTGAGTGTTGCAAGCCTTGCTTTCGGTGACGAGATCGACAATCGCTTTCATAAAGCCCGTAAATATCTTGATGACAACCACCTTGTCATCACCACAACGGTTGACCAGGCCTATTCCCAGGATGCTATCCTGGTGATGGGAGAAGGGGCACCCAAGAAAGGAGTATCTGCCGGACAGAAACGCCTTACAGCCATTACCGCTGCCAAGGTTGTGGCGCAGCGCCGTCTGGCTGAGTTACTGGAAGGGGTAGCCATTGTCAGCGAAACCACGGTCAAGGATTCCGAGCTGGCCTCCGATGTGATCAAAACCGCAGTAACCGGTTTCATCAAGGGCGCCCAACCGGTAATGCAGGAATGGAATTCCCAAGAGGAAACCGCCCTGGTGATTCTCAAAGTCGGTGTCAACGGCCCCAAAAGCTTTGCAGCGGTTATGTACGACAAGATTCTAACCGAACCCAAAATCAAGAAAGAACTGGAAAAACCTGTCTTTACCCCTCCTGCCGATGTGCCGGCTTCGGCACCTGCTGCAGAACAGCCGTTTGACGGCCTGATCATAGATGCGACCGATTACAGTTTCCGGCCAGCCTTGATCAACCGCATCTTCAATCCCAAGGGCGAAGTGCTCTATGATCCGGCCAAGATCAGCCAGAAGGTACTGGTTGAGCAGGGTTGTGGCGAGTATACCAACAGCGTGGACAAGGCCAGGGCTGCCCTTGGCAAGCGCGGAGTGAAAAACCCGCTGGTGGTCAAGGCCTCTGGCACTGTAAGTCCGTCCGATCTGCAGGTTGCCGACAGCACTGCGGTTGAGATATTCTCTGCCAACCAGGCCTCTGGCTTCATGGCCGATGCGCGGGTGGCGTTCGTTCTGAAATAAATATTTCGCAACGTTATCGCACTGCGATATAAAAGTTTATTTAAAAGCTCCGCAATCTTTCAGGTTGGCGGGGCTTTTTTTTGTAAGGAGATTTTGTGATACCTGCGCAATAACCGGTATTGGATGCCCAAGGCAGGTTGTTTGATTCCGGAATCACCAAAAAAAGCAATGAAATTAGAAGGCTGTAAATTAAGAGTCCTGTACTGATCCCATGAAGGTATGGTATTCATAAACTCAGATATGCCTCCTGGATATCAAGCTCTATATTGATAAAATTTTCGGTGAGTTGCCAGGATGCATCTGTCGAGCTGTTTGCGCTGGAGTCCAATCTGTGATCTGGAGAACCCATGAAACCGATTTTCTGGCTGCGTACTGGAATTGCTGCATTCTTGCTTGTAACTGGAACTCATGAAATCGGCCATGCTATCGATCCGCCAGCGGTAACGGCGCCGCTCAACCCGCTTTTTCTCGATTTCGTGGCTTCTCGTGGACAGGCGTCTGCCAAGCTTCTTGCAACACCTGCCAGCGGGCAAAGGGCCCTCGGTTATATTCCCAGCCCGGTAGATTACTCCTACTTGAAGGGGCAAAGGATTACAGAGTCGCCTTCTGCCGGCCAACAGCCGCTTCGCCTGTATTTGCCACAGTTGTACGACCTGCGGCAGCAGACCAAGCTTACGCCGGTTCGGGATCAGGGCAACTGCGGAGATTGCTGGGCATTTGGTGCCATGGGAACGCTGGAGTCCGGACTCATGCCCGGAGAAAATCATGATTTCTCCGAAAATAATCTCAAGGACCGCAATGGTTTTGACTGGGGACATTGTTCCGGCGGCAACGGTGACATGTCAACGGCATATTTCACCCGCTGGGACGGTCCTGTGAACGAGTCCGATGACCCGTACAATGTCACTTCGAATGTCTCTCCTGCCGGATTGCCCGTCCAGAAACATATCCAGGAGGTAATCATCATCCCTCCCCGCGCCGGCTTCCTAGATAATGACGCCATCAAACAGGCGCTACTGGACTATGGTGCGGTCCAATCCTCTGTTTTTGTCGATGATGGTGCATCGACTTATGCGCCATCGATCGATTTTAATCCCCTGTACAACGCCGCTTATCACAGCGGTGTGGATTCAGCCAATCATGTGATCGTGATTGTAGGGTGGGATGACACTTTTGACCGCAACAAATTTAGCACGCCGCCACCCGGTAACGGGGCCTTTATCATACGCAACAGCTGGGGAACTGACTGGGGGGAAAACGGTTATTACTATGTTTCCTACTATGATACGGTAGTTGGTAACGATAACTACCAGTTTAGAGGTATTGATCCGACAACCAGCTATGGGCGCGTCTACCAGTACGATCCATTGGGAAAGATCGGCTCAAGGGGGTATGGCAGCGATACTGCCTGGTTTGCCAATATTTTTACCGCAGCCGCACAGGAGAATATTTCCGCGGCTGCGTTTTACACCGCTTCGGTAGGCTCCAGCTATGAGTTGTCCGTCTATACCGGCGTGGGTGCAAGCCCGACCTCCGGCACGCTTGCCATCAGCACCTCCGGCACCATTCCCGCTCCGGGCTACCATACCGTAACCTTTACACCGGTGGCATTGTCAAGCGGCCAACAATTCTCGATCGTTGTCAAGCTGACCACTCCCGGTTATGACTATCCGATCCCGCTTGAAGAACCTGTTCCCGGCTACTCTTCCGGCGCTACGGCTTCGGTCGGACAGAGTTTCATGAGTTATGCCGGTACAAATTGGTCAGACGTCGCTGCATTATATCCGAATGCCAATGTCTGTCTGAAGGCCTTTGCCCAGTATGTTCCGCCGGTAATCTCCGCCCTGACCGTGAACATGGCCGGTGACGGAGGTGGTTCGGTCAACAGCAATCCTTCCGGAATAGCCTGCATCTCGGGCAGTTGCCAGGCTTCCTTCAATAGTGACATATCTGTTGATCTGCTGGCCGCACCTGACAACAACTCGGTATTTGGCGGATGGTCAGGTGACTGTAGCGATACCGGAGACTGCACTGTCAGCATGACCGCTGACAGAACTGTTACGGCGACCTTTGCCCTGGCGCCGTTGCTTCGCATCGAAGGTTCCGAATCCACCTCGCCGTTGACCCTGCAATCGGCCTATGACACTGCACCGGACAATGCGGTGATCCAGCTCAAGGAAGGGGCGTTGACCGGTTCGTTAGTAGCAGGCCGATCCGTTGATGTGGCCATCAAGGGTGGCTATGACGCCGCTTATACCTCTAACGCGACATTTACTTCCATTCAAGGTACGGTATTGCTACGCGCCGGTAAGGTAAGCGTGGAGAAGCTCAATCTTAGGTGATTGGTGTCGTTGAACCACATTGTGGCTTTAGTCGGTAAGCCGTTGCTATCGAGCTGTGTCTTTGAATGCTTGATAAATTGACGTGCTGACGTAAAATCTATGGCTTGTCATCCAACTATGCAGGCATAGGAGAAAACATTATGGACAGACGCTCGTTTCTGAAAGCAGCAGGTGCCGCTTCTCTTTTAGCTCCGTCATTGCTCAAGGATGTTTTTGCCGCCAAGGAAATGTCGCTGGTTGCAGTGGCCGAAGGGCTTGACCATGCGTCGATCACAAGAAAGGCCGTAAATGCCGTGGGCGGCATGCGTAAATTCGTCAAACCAGGCAATGTGGTGGTGGTAAAGCCCAATATCGGCTGGGACAGGGCCTCTGAGTTGGGAGCTAATACCAATCCACAAGTGGTGAGGGCGGTGGTGGAGGAGTGCCTGGCGGCCGGGGCAAAGAAGGTCAAGGTCTTTGACAACACCTGCAACGATTCGCGGCGCTGCTATGTCAACAGTGGCATCGAGAATATCCTGAAAGGTATGAAGGGTGTCGAGTGCAAGCAGATCGAGCCGGAACGGTTCAAAAAAGTACTCTTGAACGGCAGGTTTCTCAAGGAGTGGGAGCTGTATGACGAGGCGCTCTTGGCCGATGTCTTCATCAACGTTCCGGTGGCAAAGCATCATGGTCTCACCAAGCTTACGCTGGGCCTAAAGAACGTGATGGGGGTGATGGGCGGCAATCGCGGTTATATTCATCGTAGTATCGATGTGGCCTTGGCTGATGTCAACGCCCACTTGAGAAGCCATCTTACGGTGATCGATGCCACACGTATCCTGACTGCTCACGGCCCTCAGGGAGGCAGCATGGCTGATGTCAAGGCTCTTCACAAGGTGATCGCATCGACAGATATAGTTGCAGCTGATGCCTTTGCCACCACATTGTTCGGATTGAAGCCGGCCGATATTCCCGTCACCGTGGCTGCCTACAAGCGCGGGTTGGGGGAGATGAACCTTGAACGAATCAAGATCGTGAGGGCCTAGTTGAAGTACTGCCTGATCCAGAGGAAGGCATAGATGGGTATTTCCAAGCATCCTTCAAAGGTTACCTTGCCAGGGGCGGACAAACCGTACCCATCCATACTCGATTTTCTGGCCTCCAGATTTCCGGGAATCAATAAGGAAAGCTGGGGGCAACGTATTGCCATGGGAAAGGTCCTGGATTGGGATGGTAATGCAATATCACCGGAGACCAAGTATATTCCATTTAAAAGGATCTATTATTTCCGGGAAGTCGAAGAAGAACGAGTCATCCCTTTTCAGGAAGAGATACTCTTTAGGAATGACCACATTCTGGTTGCCTGCAAGCCGCATTTTCTTCCCGTGACACCTGGTGGGGCGTATGTTGATGAATGTCTGTTGAATCGTTTGAGGCAACGGACGGGAGTCGATTACCTCGCTCCAATACATCGGATCGACCGGGAAACTGCCGGGATTGTCATGTTTTCCGTTAACAGAAAAACCAATACTCTCTACCATGCGCTTTTCAGGAATAGAAAAGTTGAAAAGACATATCATGCCCTCTCCAGGTGTAACTATGAGCCGATAAAGACCGAATGGATCGTTGAAAACAGGATTGTCGGCGGGGAGCCATGGTTTCGAATGAAAACGGTTCCTGGTGTGGCCAACGCAAGCTCAAGGATCGAGCTGGTGGGGAATAAAGGCAATCTGGCCCGCTTTGTATTGTCCCCACTTACGGGGCAAACGCACCAGTTGCGGATACACATGAGCTCACTGGGATTCGGAATTCTCAATGATCGCTATTATCCCGATCTACAGCCTGAATCGGTGGATAACTTCGACAATCCGCTCCAGCTGATTGCCAAAAAACTAAAATTCATTGATCCGGTTACTGGTAAAAACATGGAGTTCAAGTCTGAGCGCAAGTTGCAGTATTAGGTGCTCAATCGTAAAAACTATTGGTATCTTGGCAACAATCAGGTGCAAGCATATATCCGATGAAACTTAATACTTCCCGTATAAGTCAGCTTCTGTTCCTGGCACTATTTCTGTTGTTGTTCGTCCGGACCGAGTACCGCGGTCAGGATGAGATCAATGCCGCTGTCAACGGTTTTTTCCGGGCCGATCCGCTGGTTCTGGTCAGTTACCTGCTGGCAGCCAAATCCTGGACCTGGCTGTTGTTACCGGCTCTGCTGATGGTGGCCGCCACAATGTTGTTGGGACGTTTTTTCTGTGGCTGGGTTTGCCCGCTCGGAACGATCCTCGATCTTATTTCGCCCAGGATTTCCAAAAGGTCACCACTCACGGCGCTCCGTGGTAATCTGAAATATTGGCTGCTCCTGCCGCTCCTATCCGCATCATTTTTTGGTCTCAACCTGTCGGGATTGTTGGATCCCATAGCCATTCTGTTGCGTGGATTGACCTTCTCCTTTTATCCAGTACTCGGTATGGCGGCCCAGGAGGGGTGGGTAAAGCTTTATCATCTGATGGGTGAACGGCGAGACAGCTTGGCACCTGCCTATCATCTGCTGCATGACAATCTGCTCCCATTCCGGGAAACAACTTATCCATTGGCTATTTTGTCGGTAGTGATTCTGGTGGGAGTAATTGCCCTTGAGCGCTATGAGGCGCGCACCTGGTGTCGCCATCTTTGTCCGTTGGGAACACTTTTGGGGTGGTTGGGCCGTTTTTCCCTATTCAAGCGCCTGCCAGGTGGGCTCTGTGGCGATTGCGGCCAATGTCGCGAGCTTTGCCCGACTAACTTTGAGCGGGATATCCTGGCCAGTGAGGATTGCATACTCTGTCTGGAGTGCCAGCATCATTGCCCCCACCAGCGCGTTTCATTCCGTTTGTCAGCACCATTTCATGGGGCGGGGCCGCTGCTCCCCGAGAGGCGCGTGCTGCTCGGGGGGATCTCGGCCGGCCTGCTGCTGGCTACGCCGCTCCGTTTCCGGCGCCCGGACAAGGTTTCCCGCCTGTTGCGGCCACCTGGCGTGCGGGATGAGGATGATTTCCTGAAAAAATGTGTTCGGTGCGGCGAATGCATGAAGGTTTGCCTGAAGAATGCCCTCTATCCCGCCGCCTGGCAGGCCGGTATGGAGGGTATCTACACACCGGTGGTCATCCCACGGTTGGGATACTGCGAGTACAACTGCTCCTTGTGCGGGCAGGTCTGTCCCAGCGGCGCGATTCCGCGGCTGCCGTTGGAAGCCAAGCAGCGAGAGGTGATAGGCAAGGCGGTCTTTGACAAGAATCATTGCCTGCCTTTTGCAAAAAAGATCGACTGTATCGTCTGCGAGGAGCATTGTCCCATAGCGAGCAAGGCCATCCGCTCCCGCGAGATGGAAGTGATCGGCCTTGACGGGAAGCCCCGCAAGGTCAAAGAACCTTATGTTGTGGATGAAATCTGCAATGGTTGTGGTATCTGCGAGAACGTTTGCCCACTGGAAACCAAAGCCGGCATCGAGGTTTTTGCAGTCAAAAACCGAACCCCGATCAACGCTTCTGGCAATGATTCCATGCCGGTCGGCACATCTGAGTCAGATTTGGGCTATCACTGAATGAGAGGTTGAAATGATTCTGACAGATGAAGAGCTGATAAACGAACTGACCACACGCCTGGCCCAGAGCAGAAAGGCCTTTTCCGACCTGAGTGTTGTGAATCTCAAGCTGATAGAGATGAACCGCATGCTGGAATTGTCCGAAGCGCTCAAGAGCAATTTCCTCTCTAATATCAGGAACGAGATCAACAATCCGCTGAATGCCATAATTGGCTTGGGAAGCCAGTTGGTTGAAATGGCGCAATGCGGTGGCGATCTCTCTTCGCTGGCTACAATGATCTGTTCCGAGGCAATCAACCTGGATTTCCAGTTACGAAACATCTTTGTGGCCGCAGAACTGGAAGCAGGAGAGATCGATCCCCATGCCGCCAGGGTAAATGTGGCTGCTGTAGTCAGCGATGTTGTGGAATCATTCAGCCACTGTGCAATCAGGAAATCGGTGAACATTGAATTGGAGCTTTTTCAGAACGATGCTAGCCCGTTGTTTACAACCGATGCCGAGAAATTGCAGGTAATTGTTTCCAACCTGCTGGCCAATGCAGTGGAATATAGTCCCGAAGGGGGTATAGTTAGCATTTCAACTAAGATTGATGCCGATGGCTGGCTTGAGTTGACTGTTAAAGATCATGGCCCTGGAATAGACTTGGCTCAACAAAGGCACATTTTTGACCGCTTTGTCCAACTGGAAACCGGGGCTACGCGCCCACATCCCGGGCAAGGTCTGGGGCTCAGCATTGTCAAGGCATTGACGGATTTATTGCAGGGCACTATTACACTCCACAGCATACCTGGCGAGGGAACCCGCTTTACTGTCGCGCTTCCCGCAATCTCGGACGTCGAAGAGGAGAGTGTATTTGCCGATGGGGGCAATCTATTTATCTTTGATGAGATTAGCGAGAAATAGACAATCGTGGAAAACATCGCGGCGCCATTAAAGCATTTTCTGTTTCCAGGCACTCTCTTTGCCTCTCCGCAATATTACCAGATCAGTACGGTGCTGGGATCATGCGTGGCGGTTTGCCTGTGGGATCCGGTGAACCGTATGGGCGGCATAAACCACTTTATGCTGCCTTTGTGGAACGGCGAGGGGTTGGCGACACCCAAGTATGGCAATATTGCCATGGAAAAGCTTGTGGCCAAGATGCTTGGCATGGGATGCAGATTGGATTCCCTTACTGCCAAGGTGTTTGGCGGCGCCAACGTCATGGGCACCGGCAATGAAGTTTTCTTGATCGGGGACCGTAATGTCATGCTTGCCTATCAATTGCTAGAAGAATTCGGAATTCCGGTTGTTGCCAGCGATGTTGGTGGCCGCTTCGGCAGGAAGATCATCTTGCATACAGCTACTGGCGTCGTGTTGGTGGGCAAGGGCAGAAGGCAGGCAATGGGGGGGTAATCCATTATTGTCAGGTGTACTGACTGCCTTTGGTTGCCGGAAAGTTACGCCTGGGCGTTAATCTGTGCTATGCTTATAAACAGCAGAAAAGCCGAAAAGAATTTATTAATCATACGTTGACTTTGTAGCGGTATTTCTTTAATATCTCCTGCTACTTGAGATGATAAAACATAATTTGGCATGACAGGGTAACACAAACATGCAGAAAATTCCTTTGATGCTCACCAAAGAAGGTATGGTGCTGGCTCGTGATGTCTTTCGCAACGATTCGGCTACCGGTATTCCGATATGTGGCAAGGGCACGGTATTAACTGAATCACTAATTACCCGTCTTGACCATATGGATGTACAGTCTGTTTATGTAAGTGGGCATCCTGTGTGGGCAGATGGGGATCGATCCCTTGAAGACATGTTGCAGGATCTCGACCGGCGCTTTGAAAAGGTGCGTCACGATTCCCTTACAACCAAGTTGTACGATATCTATGTGAAATACTTGAAGCGATCAATGGGAGATGACGGTGGACGACGAGAAGCGGAATGAGCTGAAAAAAATCATTATGGACACCAAAACGCTGCCCACGTTGCCTGGTGTCGTCAACAAGCTGAACACGCTGTCCGAAAACGACAAGTCATCGGTCCAGGAAATGGCAAAGATCGTTTCCTCCGACCAGGCGCTCTCCGCTCGTATACTCAGGCTGGCCAACTCACCTTCTTATGGTTTTTACCGGGTTTCCACCATCTCCAATGCAATGATTCTTTTGGGTGTTAACGTAGTCAAAAGCTTGGCGCTCAGTTCATCAATATTCGAAATCATGGAAAAAAACAGTGTTGGGCTGTGGGAACATTCGCTGGGTGTTGGTGTGGCCGCCAATCTGATTGCCCGCAAACTAGGTCTCCCAGAATGTGAAGAAATATCGACTGCTGCATTGCTGCACGATATCGGCAAGGTGATCATCAGTCTCAAGTGCAGTGATGCAGAACGCGAGATTCATCGTGTCATCCGTGAAAAGCGGGTGTACTCTTGGGAAGCGGAACGGGAAATCCTCGCCACCGATCATGCGGAAGTAGGCAACTGGCTTGCCAAGAGCTGGTTTCTGCCCGACAAGCTGAGCGAACCTATTGCCTATCACCACGATGTGACGCTGTCCGAGAATCATCGTATCAAGACATCCGTTGTGCATATGGCAGATGTGATTATCAAGGCCAGTGGTTTCGGCAATAGCGGTGATTACTTTGTTCCGCAGATCCAGAAGGAGGCTTGGAACGCACTTAAGCTTGATGATCAACTTATGGTCGAGATTGTTGAAGAGCTAGAGGATAAACTGGTTGAAGTTAAAAATTTCAGCCTGGAACTGCAGGGTTCCGATGCCACTACCGGTTAGAATTGCAATAGTAACCACTGATGCCCAGCTAGCATTTCATCTCCAGTTGCGTCTGCAAAGCAAAGGTTATCAAGCAACCAGTTTATCCGAAAAGGACGGTGTCCTGGGAGCTTGCTACTCCGATCCCCCCGATCTCCTGATCTTCGATTTTTCCGCTGACAGTGGCACTTGTATCGATATCATCACCACTTTGCGTAGCGACAGCTTCTTTAGCGCCATACCCATTCTTGGGTTGGTTGCACAGTTGGATTGTGACACCTTTATTTGGGAGACTTGCCCTTTAGACGATTTTGTCTATCTCCCGATCAACTTCAGCGAATTATTCTGCAGAATTTCCCTGTCCCTCTCTCGAATCAAGCGCATTTTCGACAATAATCCCCTTTCGCGTCTACCCGGCAATACTTCCATTCAGCGAGCCATCGAAGAGGTAATAGGCAAGCCCATGGCAGTATGTTACTTGGACATAAACCACTTCAAGCCTTACAATGATGCCTACGGGTTTTCCCATGGCGACGAGGTGCTTCGCATGCTTTCCCGCATCATGTTCAATGCGGTGCGCGATTCTGGTGGTGGTTTTACTGGACATATTGGCGGCGACGACTTCGTTTTCATTGTTCCCCATGAAAGAAGCATTGCGGTTTGCCAGACCATCATAAATTACTTCGACCAGATCATGCTTGATTTGTTCGACGAGGAAACCAAGGCGCAGGGGTTCTTTTATGGCATCAACCGCAAAGGTGAAGGGGAGCAGATACCACTGCTTTCGATCTCCATTGCAGTGGTTCCGATGGACTCTCCCAGTATTCAGCATTATGCCAAGGTGGCTGAAGTTGCTGCCGAGCTGAAAAAAATGGCCAAGGATTCCAATGGCAGCCGCTATGTAGTGGATCAGCGGAGAAGTTAGTGGAGTGTGAATTAGGCTGGCAAGCAGCGTATAGCTGATAAAAAAAGGCGTTTACCTTTGAGGGCAAACGCCTTTTTTGCGCTTTAGACGATAACTACATCTTGTGGCACATTATGCACTCATCAACCGAGAAGGCGTCTTTTCCCTTGTTGTGGCAGGCGCCGCAGGCTTTGCCATCTTCCATGTCGGCCATGCTGGTATTGAGGGCGCCGGCGCGATAAGGAAAGATCTTGGTATGGCAATCAACACACTTGTAAGCCTGCAGGTGAACTTCGTGGCTGAAGCTGGCATTGCCGGCCGGTTTGGGGATCTTAAAGGTGATAATGCCGGGTTTTATCCCTTTATGGCACTTGTCGCAGTCTCCCGAGGAAGCAAAGGCCTCTTTACCGTTGTGGCAGGCGCCGCATGACTTGCCCTTGGCCATGTCGTCCATACTGGCTTTGCCTACCAAGGACTTATAGGGAAAGGTCTTTGTATGGCAGTCTTTGCATGCATAGGCCTGAACGTGAAAAGCGTGGCTGAAAATTGCCGGAGTTACATTCTTTAGTTTAAATACAATGTCCTTGGGTTTGAATCCTAGATGGCAGCGGTCGCAATTGGCGGTTACGGTGAAGGCCATTTTGCCGTTATGGCAAGCGCCGCAGGTCATGCCCCTTTCCATCTCGGCCATGGTCACTGCCTTTTCCTTGCCTGTGATAACCTTGTCATTATGACAGCTTTTGCAGTTACCGTTTGCTCTGGCGATATGTGTTGCGTGATTGAAGACAGCCTCGCCGACCCCTTTGATGTGGTAGGTAACTTCGCGCTGTTTACCTTTGTGGCATTTGGTGCAATCTTTCACCGATGATACGCTGAATGCTTTAACCCCGGTGTGGCAGGCACCACACGACTTGGTTTTTTCCATCTCTGCCATGGTGACATGTTTGCGATTGCGCAGGTCAAAGATGGCATCGTGGCATATCTTGCAATTGTTGTTGTATTTCTTTAGGTGATTTTCGTGGCTGAAAACTACCGGATCGGCATCCTTAAAAGTGAAACGGACGTCCTTAGTTTCTACCGCGGCGGCAACTGAGGCGAACAGCAGTATAAATGCCACGATGATCACAGGGGGTTTTCTCAGCATTTTTTCCACTCCTCCATGCTTATTATTGATTGTTTTTGAAACACATTACTATACAGACAGGCTTGTCTGCCGTCAATTGATTATTGTTCGCACATACAAAGGGTTATGGCTCAGGGTTTTGCGGTTGATACGACCCCTTACCTGTGGTATAAAATGCACATTTTACTTGGAACAGGTAACTAACATGCTCTCGCTTGACCGCCTTATCGAACATGCTTTACTCGAAGATATTCACACCGGTGACATCACCACTCAGGCGGTGGTTCCCGAAAAGCGGGAGGCTTCCGCCCGCCTGATCGCCAAGGAAGAACTGGTGCTGGCCGGCTTGTTTGCAGCAGAGCGGGTCTTCAAACGATTAAACGGGGAAGTGGTTTTTACCGCTTGTCTGCCTGAAGGTGCCAGGGTGGCAAAAGGTGACATATTGGCCACTGTGCAGGGCAATGCCGCCGATCTGCTGATGGGCGAGCGAGTCGCTCTCAATCTGCTCCAGCGGCTTTCCGGAATCGCTACCCTTACGGCGTGCTATGTTGCTGCAGTACAGGGCACAAAGGTCCGTATCGTGGACACCCGTAAGACCACCCCGGGGTTGCGTGAAGTCGAAAAATATGCTGTGCGGATGGGGGGGGGCATCAACCACCGCACCGGATTGTACGACGGCATCCTCATCAAAGAAAACCATATCGCCGCCGCTGGAGGCATTACCCAGGCGGTCAGCCGCGCCCGGGCTTTCATTCCCCACACTCTGAAAATCGAAATCGAGATTGAAACACTTGAACAATTGGACGAAGCACTTGCCTCCAGGGCCGAGATCATAATGCTGGATAACATGAGTTTGGCCGATATGCGCTCCGCAGTAAATACCATCGCTGGCCGTGCCTTGGTGGAGGCCTCTGGCGGAGTCAACCTGGAGAGCGTACGTGCCATTGCCGACACAGGTGTGGACATAATCTCGGTTGGCGCCTTGACACATTCACCACGAGCCATGGATATCTCCATGCTGTTGGATTAAGGGAACGATTTTTTCAGCCCGGCGGTCTATATCCGCAGGTATGCTCGTGCTACATACTCACAACAGTATGTATCCCTACAGTTCCTTGTTTTTCAATCCGAAACCTGAAAATAATTTCTCAATGGGGTACCAGATGCACCAGAAAGCCGGAACCATCCTGCGACTCTTCCGTGAACAGGACGGATTTGTATCCGGTGAGAAGATAAGCCGTTCGCTGAATGTAACCCGCACGGCAGTCTGGAAACATATCTCCGCACTCCGTGATGCCGGTTACGTGATTGAGGCTACCCCTTCCCGCGGCTATCGGCTTGTCGCGTCTCCCGATATTCTGAACATCGAGGAGTTGGCGTCCCAGCTTCATACCTCCTCCATCGGCAGGAGGTTGGTGTGTTTGTCTGAAACAGTCACTACCAATGCGGATTCCTTTCGGTTGGCAGAGGATGGCGCCGTAGAAGGGACAGTGGTCATAGCCGATGCACAAAGCAGCGGTAAGGGGCGACTCGGACGTGCCTGGACATCTCCGCCAGGGGTCAATCTTTACTGCTCCGTTGTCCTGCGTCCATCCATAAAACCCTATGAGGCGCCGCAACTGACCTTTTTGTCGGCCGTTGCCGTTGCCCGTGCCATAGAGCTGATCACCAACCTCAAGCCCGAGATAAAATGGCCAAACGATGTCCTCATTCAGGGCAAGAAGGTGGCCGGCCTCCTTAATGAAATGAGCGCCGAGACTGACGCAATAAATTTTGTCATACTTGGAGTCGGCGTGAACCTGAATATGACATTCGGCCAATTTCCGTCCGATCTTCGTCACCCTGCAACATCTTTGCTGCTTGAAACAGGGCAGCCCGTTGGCCGTGTGCGATTCACGGCGACTTTGTTGAATGAATTGGACCGTCTTTACACCGACTTTCGCAGTCACGGCTTTGCCCTGGTCAGGGAGGAGTGGCAGCAACGTTGCAGTGCCAATGGGCGCCATGTGGTGGTCACGGATTGCGGCGTTGAGGTGGTTAGCGGCAAATATTTCGGAATCGATGGCGATGGCGCCTTGCTGGTGCGTCGTGCAAATGACAAGATTGAACGGATTCTCAGTGGCGATGTGAGGGTACTCTGAAATGCTCCTGGTTATTGACGTTGGCAACAGCAATATAGTTCTCGGAATCTACGATGGTTTACACCTTGTCCGCAACTGGCGGTTATCCACGGACAAATCCAGAACGTCAGACGAATACGCGGTGCTGCTTCACAGCCTCTTTGCCCAGGCCGGACTAGGCTTTACTTCGGTAAAGGCAGCGATCATATCATCGGTTGTTCCGCCTCTCACCAGTGTTATGGAGTCGATCTCCCTCGATTTTTTTCATCACACCCCCTTTGTGGTGGGCCCTGGCATCAAGACCGGTATGCCGATTCAGTACGATAATCCGAGAGAGGTTGGTGCTGATCGCATCGTCAATGCCGTGGCCGGCTATGAAAAACATCACTGTTCCTTGGTGATAGTTGATTTCGGCACTGCCACCACTTTTGACTACGTCAACAAAAAAGGTGAATATTGCGGCGGTGCCATCGCCCCTGGTCTGGCAATTTCGCAGGAGGCGCTTTTTCAGCGGGCGAGCAAGTTGCCGCGGGTTGATATCGCCAAACCTCCCCAGGTTATAGCCAAAAACACCGTAAATTCCATGCAGGCAGGCATTTTCTATGGTTATGTAGGACTGGTTGACGAAATTGTCGGCCGCATCAAAACGGAAAGTAGAGATACTCCCAAGGTTGTTGCTACCGGTGGTCTGGCCAATCTGATCGCACCGGAATCCAGAACTATCGACGAAGTCGATGATTTTCTAACTCTCGACGGGCTGAGGATATTGTACGAGCGCAACAAATAACGAGCTGTTCCTTATACATCACGCAAGGAGGAGATCACATGGGGACCTTTGAAACGAGCAAGATTCGCAACTTGGGTATCGTTGCGCATGGCGGTGCCGGTAAGACCTCGCTGGCAGAGTCGATTCTGTTTGACACAGGGATGATCGATCGCTTGGGGCGAGTTGATGACGGCACTGCTACTATGGATTTCGAGCCAGAGGAGATCAAGCGCAAGATATCGATTACCTCGGCGTTGGATCATTGCGAATGGAATGGCCACTCCATCCACATAGTTGATACACCCGGTTATGGCAACTTTATCGCTGATACCAGAGCCTGCATGCGCACCTTGGATTGCGCCGTGGTCATCCTGTCGGCGATTTCCGGTGTCAAGGCCCAGACCGAGGAGATCTGGAACTGGGCAAATGAGTTCGAGATTCCGCGCATTGCATTTGTCAACAAGATGGACCGCGAACGGGCAAGCTTTCTGCGGGCGATAGACGATATGGAAAAGGCCCTGGGTGCCCGGGGCGTTGCGATTCAAATGCCGATCGGCGCTGAAGATAGTTTTAATGGGATCATCGATCTGATCCGGATGAAAGCCTGTTTTTATCCCAAGGATGGTTCCGGGGTCTGTACCGAAGGTGACGTGCCTGCTGATTGCCTGGATGAGGCCAATCGCCTGCGCGAGCATATGGTCGAAACCGTTGCCGAGGCCTATGACGCCCTGACCGAGAAGTACCTGGAAACAGGGGAGCTTACCGAGGAAGAGATTATTGACGGCCTGCGGGTCGGCACCATGCGCAACACCTTTACCGCCGTGCTGTGCGGTTCCGCCACCGCCAATATGGGCATCCGGCAGCTCCTGGACGCCATCTGCGCCTATCTGCCGTCACCCCTTGACCGGACCAAGGCGGTTGGAACCCATCCCAAGGGCGGTGAGATCATCGAACGTGCCCCTGATGAGAAAGAACCTTTCTCTGCCCTGGTTTTCAAGACCACTTCTGATCCATATACCGGCAAGATAACCATTTTTAGGGTCTATTCCGGTGTACTCAATTCCGATTCCACTATTTTGAATTCCACCAAGGGTGTGGAGGAGCGCATCGGTCAGATTTATGAGTTGGAAGGGAAAAAACAGCACCCGATAAAACAGGCCGTTGCCGGCGACATTGTGGCAGTTGCCAAGCTCAAGGAAACAATCACAGGAGATACACTCTGCGATCCCGCCAAGCCGATAGTATACGAGCCGGCCAAACAGCTGTTGCCGGTTATTTCCTATGCCATCGAACCCAAGACCAAGGCCGACGAGGATAAGATCCATAACGCCCTGCATCGCATGATCGAGGAAGAGCCGACCCTGGAGTCCCATCGCGACACGCAGACCAAGGAATTTATCATCTCTGGCATGGGGCAGGTGCATCTGGAAGTTATCGTTGAGAAGATGAAACGCAAGTTCGGTGTGGAGGTGTTGCTTAAAACCCCCAAAGTGCCATATCTGGAAACCATACGCGGTTCGGCCAAGGTACAGGGCAAATACAAGAAACAGTCAGGTGGTCGCGGCCAGTACGGCGACTGCTGGATCGAGATGTCGCCTACCGGACGCGGCGAAGGTTATGTTTTCGAAGACAAGATCGTGGGCGGTGTGATTCCGCGCCAGTATATTCCGGCTGTGGACAAAGGAATCCAGGAAGCCTCTGCAGAAGGGTTCCTGGCCGGCAACCCGGTAGTTGACTTCAAGGTAGCCCTGTACGACGGCTCATTCCATACGGTTGATTCCTCAGAAATGGCTTTCAAGGTGGCCGGTTCCATGGCTTTCAAGAAGGCCATGGAAATGTGCAAACCGGTGTTGCTTGAGCCGATCGTAAACATGAAGATTACAGTGCCGGACGAAAACATGGGTGACGTCATTGGTGACCTGAATTCGCGTCGTGGCAAGGTTGTGGGGGTGGAGCCCAAGGCCAACTCCCAGATCATCCGGGCCGTAGTGCCCATGTCCGAGGTGCTGGCCTACTCCAATGACCTCAAGTCAATGACCAGCGACCGCGGCTTGTTCAGCATGGAATTCTCCCATTACGAGGAATTGCCGACGCACTTGTCACAGAAGGTTATTGCCGAGGCGAGTGCAGCGAAATAGAACAACGACACTGTGTGAAGATTGATGTCTTACCGGGTATAAGGTCAGGGAGGTTTTTTTAATGGATTTCAAATTTAGTAATGAGAATGAAAATAGTCAGGATCAGGCGCCTGCTACCGGTAAGGGGCGCCAAAATGGCCAACTGCTGGTGTTGCTGGTGCTGGTAGGTGTGTTTGCCTATGTCTATTTTTTTACCGGACTGATAAAGCCGCAGCCGGTAAACAAGCCAGCCGAAGCGCCAGCCCCGCAAGTGATTAAGAAGCCGATACCGAACCGCGTTGCCGAAGCGGGCAAGGAAGGGGCTGGGGTTGCTGCTCCTGAAGTGAAAAGCAAGACAGTAACACCGACTGAAGTCAAGCCAGAACCTCCCAAACCAGCCAAGGCCGCAGCTCCTCCAACTGCCACGGTTGCAAAGGAAGCGCCCAAGGCAAAGCAAGAGGTGAAGAAGGCTGATGTCGCCAAACAGACAGATAAAAAACCGCTACCCAAGCCCGCTGAGAAGTTTGAACAGAAGCAGCAGGCCGCAAAAGCCGTGGAAAAGAAGCAGGCACCGGCGGAGAAAAAACTTGTTGCTGTGAAAGCGGCAACTGGAAAAGAGAAGGCTGTTGAAGGGGCAAAGACAAAGCCCCAGGTAGTCAAGGCTGGGAAGAAGACCATTGCAAAGCCGGAGCAAGCTGTCAGAGGTCCCTGGACCGTGACGACTGGCCCCTACCTGCTGGAGGATAGCATGTCTGCAGATCTGGCTCGCATCAGAAAGGCGGGACTGGAAGCGTCTGTGCAGCCGGACGGTCGCAAGAAGACGGCCATGAATCGGCTATTCCTGGCGGAATATGCCGATCGGAGTGCTGCGCAGGCCGAACTTGAGAAGCTTAAACATTTTACCTCAGATGCCTTTATCATCGATCAAGATGGAAAGCATGCGGTCTATGCAGGTTCATATCTATTGAATGATCGGGCAGTTTCAGAGAAGGCACGGTTGGCAGCCGCCGGGTTTTCGTTGGCCCTGAAGCGGGCAGAAGTTGCAATACCGGCCAAAGTTCTCACGGCTGGTACCTACAACGATAAAAAATCCGCCGAAGCAGCTCTGAAAAAACTGCGAAACGCCGGACTCAAAGCTCACCTTACGCGATAACGGAAAACCATGGCCGAAAAGATAAGGCTGAAAATATCTCCAAAAGTAGCGGCATTCGTCCAGGCGGATGTCGGCATCGACGAAAAACTGAAAGGGCTTGAAGCAGCAGCCGGTATGGCAACTTGTGACCGGGTGCTGCTTCTTTTTTGCCTGATGAGGGATCGCGTCGAAGTGGTGAGAGAAGCTGCTACCGTTGCATTCAGTGTGTTGCCGGAGGACCCCCTGGCTGATTATATTATGCAACAAGACCCACACCCGGCTGTCCTGGATGTAATCGCGCGTCTTCACAGCGCCAACTCTATGGTTGTTACCGCGCTACTGGAGAATGGCGCATTGTCTACCCAGGCCAGGATGTTCTTGCAGAAGATTGTCAAGCTGAACGAGCCTCCTTTGGGACTCGAAGTCAAGGATGATGGCTCTCCCGAAGCTCTGGATGAATGCGTGGCAATGGACGAGGCAAATCCCGACCAAGGCGAGGAGGTGTTGGCTGGGGATGGATCATGTGATGAAACGCCTGCCGAAATGGAAGAAGAGGGAGAAGAATTTCTGAGTAAGTTTAAAATTGCTCAGATGATGGGGATTGCGGAGAAGATTAAAATGGCGCTTTCAGGTGACAAGGAGTGGCGATCTATTCTCATAAAGGATTCCAATAAGCTGGTTTCTGCCAGCGTCATCAAGAATCCGCGTATTACGGAGGCCGAGATACTGTCTCTGATTAAGGCCGGGGTGCAAAACGACGAGATCATGCGCCTCATCTGTGCCAATAAGGAGTGGATTAAAAACTATCTGATCCGCAAAGCGCTTGTTGAGAACCCGAGAACACCGATACCGAATGCGTTGAGGTATCTCGCTACGTTGGGAGAGAAAGATGTTGCCGGTTATGCAAAGAGCAAAAATATATCTTCGGTGATTTCCACGCAGGCCAAGAGGATGTTGCTTAACAAGAAACGATAGGGAGCAGGGATGGCAATCATAAATCGCGCCAAGCGGGAGATTAACGCTAAAATTGTCTATTACGGCCTGGATGGTGTTGGAAAAGGAACCTCTTTGCGTTATGTGCATAGCAGGATCAAGCCTGCGCTGCGTGGCGAATTTAAAATTCAGTCTACTGCCGGGTCCGAGTTGGTGTTTTTTGATTTCTGCCCGTTCGAACAGGCGGTAATTGACGGCTACCGCCTAAGGTTTCATATCTATACGCTCCATGGCAAGGTCGCTAACCCGGCTGCTTGGAAAATGACACTCAAGGGAGCCGATGGCCTGGTTTTTGTAGCTGCCCCCGCGTCTGGCGAGATGACTGCTACCCAGCAAGGTTTGTTTCAGATGCGTGAGTTTCTGAATGCCTACGGCGTGGGGCTGCATGATATCCCGATTGTTCTCCAGATCAACAAGATTGATACGGCAGGATATCCTGCCGCTTCGGTAGTGTCGTCGGAATTAGGTCTCGCGGATTTTAAGTCATTCCAGACAACAGCTACCAGTGGGGATGGCGTACTGGAGGTGCTTACCTCCCTGTCCAGTATGGTTTTGGGACGGATCAGAGAAAGCGGCGAGTTGCAGTCCGGTGAAACGATGGCATCTGAAGCAAGTAGCGGGATCGATGTCTGTGGTCAGCCTTCGATCGCTGCCAATAATGAAACATTGAGAGTGAACGAACTGACTGCCAAGCCCTTGTGCGATGAAGCCACCGTATTCACAAATCAGGCCGGTATCGAAGGGTTATGCGTCAATGTGGCTCCAGAAGGTGTCTGTGTGGAGGGTTCTGATGTTCGGATCCCGATCGAAATCAGCCAGTCAGGAGAGGTGCGGCGACTGGTTCTGACTGTGACTGTCACCCCTTCCTAGGTGAGGCCAAGATGCCGCAAAATTTTGAACTGATAATGGCTGGCAGGCTATTGCTGGCTTCGCTCCTTGGAGCGCTGATTGGTCTGGAACGTGAAATCCACGGTCGCACAGCGGGATTCCGGACCCACCTGCTTGTCTCACTCGGTTCGGCTCTTTTTGTGGTTGTATCCATCAATTTTTATCGGGTCTTTGGCGATTTCAGCGGATTGGTTGCGGTGGGAGTAGACCCTGGGCGGATAGCGGCTCAAGTGGTGGTTGGTATAGGTTTTCTGGGGGCCGGTGCCATAATCCGTGAAAAGGCTTCGGTTCGGGGCTTGACCACGGCTGCCTGTCTTTGGATTGCAGCCTCGATCGGCGTTGCTTGCGGAGCTGGTTTGTTCGTACTGTCGATATTGGTAACCTCAATTGCCCTGATTAGCCTGATCGCCTTGAAAAGGATCGAGGGGATGTTGGATCGCGACAGTTATGCCATGTTGACGGTGGATAGCGACGATACGGAAGGGCAGTTGGAGCGCATTGCTCTGGCCATTGCTGCTTGCGGGCTGCAGATGTCACCTTCCGGAATGGAAAGAAAGTCAGATGGTAGCATGGTTTTTGAATTACAGGTCAAGATGCATGGCAGGCACATATCTTATGAAGCCATCGATCGGATTTCATCCATAGACGGAATAAGGAGGGTTAGCTTCAGACGGATGGCGGCTGCCTGAATTTGACTAATGAAGGAATAATAAACGGTGTGTTTTGTTGGTAACGCCGATACTCATCACCGAATTGCTTGAACAGTCTGCGCTCCTCTATAAGCGCCCCGCAGATGAAGTAAATTGTCGAGAGAACGGTCAGTAATAGCCACTGGGCCGTCATGACGGGGTTCAGGACTAGGAACAGAGTAGAAAGCAGGTAAAGCGGATGGCGCACAACAGCATAGAAGCCAGTGGCAACCAGACAAGGTTCTGCCGTCTCATTTGAACGTATTTGCCTGATCCCGGTAAAATCGGCTATTCCGGTCTGGCGAAGACATGCAAGCAGAGCAACCGCTATTATCAGTTGCAGCAGATACATGACCAGGCTCCAAACACCAGGTGCATAATAGAGGACAGGTGAATTACGGTAGGATGCCATTACCCAACCGAACATGCCTAACGACACCAGGTTGTATGTAACTCGGTAATACTGCGATCCCTTAGGAAAAATCCCGCAGATCAAGTTTTTGAGCTGCTGAGCAGAGAACAGGGAATGAAATGCAGCAAAGATAATGAAACGGATAACAAACACGATAGAGTCTTGCAGGGTCAACTCCTAAATGGCACGAATACGTCGGAGGGTAGCATTACCTTCTTGTTTAGACAACCACAACATGTTATATAGCGCTGGAAGTGTCAGGCACTGAAGGGGAGGTTTAGATGGCAATTATCACGATATCGCGGGAGATGGGCACTGGGGCGTACCAGATAGCGGACGAAGTTTCTCAGAAACTCAAATACACTCTGGTTGATGGCGCCCGTATCAGTGCAAATGCATCCAAATATGGACTTTCATCCGAAATGTTTCAAATGGTTGACGAAAAACCGCCTTCATATATCACGGCCGAAGATCGCAAGCGTGCCGCTGCACTCAATACTATCGAGATTATCCTGCTGGACTTTGCCCGTAAAGGGAATGTGATCCTTTATGGTCGTGGTGGGCAGGATCTGATGGTGGGGTGTGGCAACGTACTGAGGCTTCGTTTTATCGCTGACTTTGAAGAGCGGGTCGAGCGCTTTGCCGAACGGGAGTGGATCGATCCGGATCTTGCTCGCACAATGATCCGCCGCAGCGACCATCAACGTGGAGGCTTTATTCATTTTTACTTTGATCGAAATTGGGATGATCCGCTTGGTTACGACATGACCTTTAATACGTCCCGCCTGACGCCTGTCTCAATTGTTGAAAGTATAGTGGCCGCAGCTAAAGACCCGGCTCTAAAAGAGGCGGAAAAGGGTGTTACGGAAGTCATCGATAATGCTATACTTGTAAAGAAGATCGAAACAGCGCTATTGAATTCTGCCGATTTGGATTACCGACCTTTCAAGATCGTTGTGGACAAAGGCAGGATACATCTTAGCGGTTATCTCGCCTCGGAAGACGAAAAGAAATATGCGATCAGGATTGTCGAATCTGTTAAAGGGGTTAAAAAAATAGAGGAAGATATTCAGGTTGTTAACTACAAGGCATACAAAGACAAGAGTTAGAGAAGTGCGACCCGTGCATTTTCCTGCCGTTCGGTAATAAGTTTTTTAAGAGGGGGTAGGAGGTTGTTCTCAAAACGGACACCGCCTCGCCCCTTTCCCATTTCAAGGCTGTCCTCACTGCAGTGAAAATCAGAACCACCTGTAATCAACAAATTCCGCTCTTCTGCGAACCGCCGCAGGTATTCCATTTCATCCGGCTGCGAAATGTTGTTGAATACCTCTATGCCATCCAACCCCATATTCTGCATTTGTGCGATCACCCCATGCAATTCCCGGCGATCATCGGTGATGGTGACGGGGTGGGCCAAGACAGCAACACCTCCCAGTTGCCTGATTTCGTTGATGGCACTATCAATCGGCCAGTAAAATTTGGGAATATTGCATGGGGAAAGATAACGCCGGAATGCTTCTTCTGTTGAGTTGACATATCCTTTCGCCTGGAGAACGCGGGCTATGTGAGGGCGCCCAATGGAGTCCCTGGCGGATGCCAGTACATCTTTTAGTTGGATAGCCTCTTTTTTTTCGGCGTTGAGCCTTTTGTTTACCAGATCCAGGATTTCTACGTTGCGCTTTTCTCGGCGTTCACGAAAAGCGACCAGTCTCTCTAGGAAGTTGCAGTCGGTATGGTCAATACCGTATCCAAGCAGATGGACGTCATTCCATGACGCAAATTGGACGGAAAGCTCTATTGCCGGGATGACTTCGATACCAGCCGTGATGCCGGTTGTTATTGCCTCCGTGACGCCTGCCACTGAATCGTGGTCGGCAATGGCAATGGCAACCAAGCCCACCCGATGTGCCATTTCAACCAGTTCGGCTGGTGAAAAGACCCCATCGGAGCAGTTGGAGTGCAGATGTAAATCGATAAACTGTTTCATTTCAGTACCCATGCAATGATACTATCTCCCCATTGTTGAAAAGTAAAACCTGTTATTGCATGCCTTAATGCGTTAATGTACTATCTTCCCCATGAGCCCGGTTAATATCCACATAGTAATTGCTATCTTGCGCGAAGAATATCTCAACTGGCGCAAACCTGCCGTTACGGTAGTATCTGAAACAGGCCGTTCTCCTTTTAAGGTGCTTGTATCCTGCATTATCTCTTTGCGTACCAAGGATCAGGTGACTTCCCAGGCGTCGGCTAGGCTTTTCGAGATAGCCGATTCTCCGGAAGCCATTCTCCGCTTGCCGATTGAAGAGCTGGCTCGACTAATTTATCCGGCTGGTTTCTATAGGAACAAGGCAGAGCAGATTCATGAAATTTCACGAAGGATCGTAGCCGATTATGCAGGGAATGTACCAGATGAAATCGATGAACTTCTTACATTTAAAGGGGTTGGACGTAAAACAGCCAATTTGGTAATGACTTTGGGGTTTGGCAAGCCTGGCATCTGCGTAGATACCCATGTTCACCGCATTTGCAACCGGTTGGGTTATGTTGCGACCAAGACTCCGGAAGAAACCGAGATGGTCCTGCGTGGCAAGTTGCCTGCCGAATACTGGATCGAGATCAATGACATTCTGGTCGCCTTTGGTCAGAACCAATGCTTTCCAGTGTCGCCACGTTGTTCAGCGTGTTGCTTGCATGAACTCTGCCCAAGAATTAGTGTCACGAAGTCGCGTTGATAAAATGGATTTTCATTACACTAATTCTATGGATGTTGTTTTATAGTAGAAAGTGGATTACAATTTGGCAGTTGCCAGTTTGATATTTTGTGTGTAAAATTATATATCAATTTTTGAAAACATGATTTTATTTCAGGAGGCACACTAATGCTGAAAAAAATTGGTTTCATCGGACTAGGCACCGTTGGCAGGCATATGGCTGCCAACCTGACTAAAGGAAGTTATGAACTGACTGTTTTTGACACAAATCAGGATGCCGTTGCCGGATTGGTTGCCCAGGGAGCAAAGGCAGCCCCCTCTGCTGCCGAGGCAGCCAAGGGTCGTGATCTGGTGATTGCCATTGTTCCCGAGGGGGATGAGCTACTGCCCCTTATGTTCAGCCAGGATGGCATTTTGGCGGGCATAGATACCGGCGCCATTCTGGCGGACATGGGTTCTCATTCTCTTGAAACAACCATGAGGATTGCCGAAGATGCCGCCAAGAAAAGAGTCATGTATCTTGACGCACCGGTGTGGGGCAGCAAGGAGCATGCTGCTAATGGTCTTCTGACAATCATAACCGGGGGTGACCCCTCTTTGGTTGGCAAGTGTCGTGAGGCGTTTTCCTATTTTGGGCTGAACATTATTCATGTCGGCCAGGTTGGGGATGCCACCAAGATGAAGTTCATTGTAAATTTGGTGCAGGCAGAATTGGTACAGGTTTTGGCTGAGGGGTTGGTTTTTGGTGAAAAGATGGGTTTCAATGCGGACAAGATTTTGGAAGTGCTTGACACAAGGGGAGTTGCCTCACCGCTGTTCCATCTCAAGGGACGTGCCATGGCCAGGGGTGATTTTTCTCGCAGTCTGGCGCTCAAGTATGTCCATGAACAATTGCACATGGTTATGAACGCTGCTCGTCTGGTCGGTTTGACGCTTCCTGCTGCAGAGGCTGCCAGCAAGGTGTATGAAGAAGGGGTTAAGGCTGGTTGGGGTGAGGAAGATTTTTCAGCGGTCATCAAAGTGTTGCGCAAGTAGAATGAAGTAGTTTTGAAAATATGTTACAGTTGAGGGCGCCCGACGGTTTAGGCGCCTTTTCTGTTCCTAGGAGGATGCTGTGGAACCCCAATTTCATCCCCGACCCGTGTACGTAGCTTCTGCCTGGATGGCTCCGGTTGGACGTTACAATGGCAAGGATAAAGAGAACCTGTCTTTTTTGGAGATGGCAGAAAGATGTGTGAGTGTCTTCAATGGTAGCCCCGTAAGGCGCCGGGATGTTGAGGCTGTGGTCGTTGGTAGTCAGAATCCCTCTGCTTTCTCGGGTGTAGATAATACTGCTGCAAAGATATCAGGGATTTTGGGGATTTCCGGAGCTAAATCTGTTTTGATTGATACTGCGTCATCATCGGGGGCGTCGGCTTTTGAAAATGCCTATCTGGAGGTAGCCTCAGGACGTTATGATCATGTTCTTGCTATCGGCATTCAAAAGATGAGTGATGTATCGACCCATGAGTCCACTCGCATTATCGCAGGTGTGATTGATAGGGACGAGTCCGACTTCGGTCTGACCATGCCTGCTTGTGGTGCCTTGGTAGCAAGGGCGCTAAAAGAAAAACTCGGTCTGTCGGACGAGGAGTGGACAGCGTATTCAGCGATGCTTACGAGTCGGAGTCACCATTACGCTGCGCAAAACCCCAATGCCCATTTGAACTTTCCTATCGAAGTGGATGATTACTACAACCAGATCGCCAGCGGTAAAAACTACCGTTATTGGTTTCCCCTGCGCTATCATGATTACTGCCCCATGTCGGACGGTATGGCGGCTGTAATATTGACTTCAAAGCCGCAAGAAGTTCTTGTAAGCGGTGTGGGGAGTGCAACCGATATCCCCACTATCGCTGACCGCAATTATTTTCATTCATTTCCTGCCACTGTCATTGCTGCCGGTTATGCCTATGGTATGGCTGGAATTAAAAATATTCGCTCCTTTGCCGGCAAAGCGCATGTCAATATGCATGATCCTTTTAACGGCTTTGGTCCGATTAATTTGGTCGATCTGGGGCTTGTCAGTCGTAACCGCCTGTTGGACGCATTATTTGATGACTCTTTGACCGGCCCTTGCGGCGCCTTTCCCACGAATCTCACTGGTGGTTTGAAAGGACGTGGTCATCCGCTTGGTGCAACCGGAATGATTCAGATAGTAGAGAACCACCAACTGATTCAAGAGCGCGGTTTTTCCGCCGGCATTTCTCACTCTATCGGTGGGCCCATCAACAACAATGTGGTTGTGTTGCTTGAACGGAGTGACCACTATTATTCCCGTGCACACGACCAATTCAAGCCATGGGGGCTACCCTCACTTGGTAAGTTGAAACCTAAAAATGTAACCTTGGATGTCCTGCTAGCCAAGGGGGGCCCTGTTGAAGGTACCTTTTGCACTTCTACTACCCGTTTTGATTATAAATCTGGCCGACCAGAATTGGTGATCTTTATTGTTAGTTGCCGTTTCGAGAACGCCAAACATAATTTCCTGTTTGGTGTGGATGGCGATCATTATCACCAGGTTTCTGAATTTGCTGTTGGAGACCCTGTCTTGATAGAGCGATTTAATGGACATATTATGGTTAACCGCATGCCGGTACGTAAATTTTATACCAGAACAATTAATGGAGTGGTGGAATTGGCTGGAAATAGCTGGAGGAAGATAACCGGTAAGTGATAGGAACGCTTGAATATTTTGTGTGTCTATGTTGGGTGAAAGGAATTTAAGACGTGTATAAATCCATAATTGTCATTGTTGTTGTCGCCATTTCGCTGGTGTTAAATATGCTGGCTTTTGCCGAGAAAACATTGTCCGGGTATGAAAATCTTGGCTGGAATGACGGATTTTCGAGAGTATATAATAAATTCCCCGGCGGACAAATGATGAAGTTTGGTGGTGAGGCAGTCTACAAGCAGCAAAAGCCAACAAAGTCGATTGCAAGAAGAAGCTTCGGGTTTAAGGATGGGAAGCTTCATGCGGTTTCGGTAACCTATGAAAAAACTTACGTAAAAAAAATAGGAATCGAAAGGCTTCTCAGCGAACTAAAAGGAAAATTTGGCGAGGGGGTTATGGACCGCTCGTTGGCTCCGCACATGATTAAGTATATTTGGGATGACATTGATACAAAAATTACATTTGCCTATGCTCCTAAACGACCGGATATGACAGTAATCATGTATGAAGAAAAGAGCAGGATTTTACCGACGCATCCCGGTTAGCACTTAGGATGCGGACTTGATTTTTTACAAATGTGTTGTTAATGTATTAGCAGTCTGGTGGTGAGAGTGCTAAGCTGGATGCTCGACATAGGGAAAAGGAGATGTGTGTTATGGTCGCAAGTCTGCCGGTTGTTGCGGACAGTCTGTCTGTATATATAGCTGAAATTAGAAAGTTTGCTGTTCTCAGTGAGGAAGAAGAACATCTTCATGCCGTTAAATTTTTCGAGGAGAAGCACCTGGAGTCAGCTCACGCTTTGATTACATCAAATCTGCGATTTGTGGTCAAAATTGCATCAGAATATAGGCACTATGGTTTGAAAATGCTTGACCTGATACAAGAAGGAAATATCGGACTCATGCTGGCAGTTCGTAAATACAATCCGTACAAGGGTATTCGACTTATTTCTTATGCTGTGTGGTGGATTAGGGCATATATTCAAAACTATATAATTTCGGCCTGGAGTCTTATTAAGATTGGTACTACACAAGCTCAGCGTAAGCTCTTTTTTAAGCTCCGCGAAGCAAAAAATGCGATACAAAGGTTTGGGAGTGGCGATGATGATACCCACGCAACTGCTAAAGTTTTGGATGTAACTGACAATGATGTGATTGAGATGGAACAACGACTTCAAGGCGAATTTTCTCTGGATGCTGAAATACCTGGCAGTGACGGGCTTACGATTTTGGAAAATCTTGCGGACCAGCAAATGAATCAGGAAGAATTGCTGGCCGAATTCCAATCGAATCGATTGCTCAAGAACCATCTTGCCCAAGCCGTTGATACTCTCAATGAGAAGGAACGATTCATTGTTGAGCACCGCATATCCTCTGATGAGCCGATGACGCTTCAAGAAATAGCTGGTTACTTCTCCATATCAAGAGAGCGGGTGAGGCAGATTGAGGAGGGCGCACTAAAAAAAATGAAGCGTGCACTCTTGCCTCTGCTGGCTGTTGATTAACAACAGTGTGAGCAATATTATCTTCAGTGCTGTGAGGCTCCCAGAAGCTTTTTAATGGTCTTTGTAAAAAATAACTTGACAGTGATGCAGCTTTTCTTTAAATAAATAAATTCGATTTAAGGTCAGTTTAGATGTTTGCGCTGGCGTAGCTCAATTGGCAGAGCAGCTGACTTGTAATCAGCAGGTTGCGGGTTCGAGTCCCATCGCCAGCTCCACTAAACAATACCGATTCTCCCTGGAGGGATTCCCGAGCGGCCAAAGGGAACAGACTGTAAATCTGTCGTCGTACGACTTCGGAGGTTCGAATCCTCCTCCCTCCACCACATAAACCACCGGAAGCCTGCAGCATGGTTTGAATCCAGGAGACATTGTCGCCAGAACTGGTCAAGGCCTGTTGGATGGTTTCCCAAAGTCTTCATCTGGATTACGCGGGAGTAGCTCAGTTGGCTAGAGCGTCAGCCTTCCAAGCTGAGGGTCGCGGGTTCGAGTCCCGTTTCCCGCTCCAGTTTATGCCCACATAGCTCAGGAGGTAGAGCACTTCCTTGGTAAGGAAGAGGTCTCCGGTTCGAGTCCGGATGTGGGCTCCATTTCAGGATAAATCGCTTGATTGCTGGAATTAGGTTTGAAAAAAACAATAAGTAAAATGAGGAGGTCCTGTTCTTATGGC
>MTLE01000337.1_pt1 | contig 67648 bp, 67 predicted proteins | sample 1982461 | NCBI WGS metagenome assembly MTLE01 (sample SAMN05712605, study PRJNA340218) | biofilm metagenome | isolation source: sample SPL anode biofilm adapted to -200 mV | place: USA | collected 2012-02-03 | reverse complement strand
CTACTTAGAGGTTAGCAGTTCACTTCAACTAGATATTTGCACTCTTTGCGCGTTGCTAGGTGTGCATTAAATATTGCTTCGAAGGGACCCACTAAATATGATATGGATTCACTTATTCGCGGGGCTCTTCTTCACGATTATTTAACTTATGATTGGCGCGAAAAAGACAAAGCAAATCATAAGCATCCATTGTGGAGACATCCAAAAGAAGCTTATGAAAACGCAAAAAGAGACTATGAATTAACAAAATTGGAAAAAGATATTATTCTTCATCATATGTGGCCGATGACTTTGTTCAAAATGCCACGTAGCAAAGAAGCGTTTTTGGTATGTTATGCTGATAAAATTGTGACTTGGACAGAGGCCAGTCGAGGCCGCAAGCGTTCTATTAAAAAAAGATATCGTATGCAACGTGGTGATGAACGTCGCCAAATAAAGTTGGAAAGAAAACATTTAAAAAAACTTGCTAAATCTTAAATGGGTTGCAAGTTTATTTTTTATTTTTATAAATCTTTTCATCTTTTTTCTTTTCTTTATCGCTATAAAAAGAACTATTTTTATATTCATCAATGTTTTCGTCCATGCTTTTATCGCTACGCAAAGCAAATAAAAAATTTGGCTTCTTTATCTTTTTTTGGACTTTCTGTTTTACTTCTTTTTGGTGCTCAGCTAAGCTCTCTTTGAACTTTTCTATAGACACAGTCATTTTATTGTTCATGGCTGATTTTCTTATCAAAGTGGCCAAATGAATTGAATAACATAAATCAACAAGCATCATTCCGGCAACGGCCCCAACGAAAAAATAAAAAATTTGATGTTCTTCTTGAGCTAACCAATATACCCCATCAACTAAATATTTATTAATTAGAAAATAATAAATGACGCCAACGACGAGCCATAATAAAGAAAATAGTGGGCATATTATGCCTTGAATATTTCCCCAGCGATTTGAGTAGTCCCAAAGTTTTATTTTCATGCCCTTAATGAAAATTAATCCCGCAATGTATTCGATGAGCGTCATACTTATGCCGATAAGCAAAACTATAATGACCCATTTCCATGGATTATCAGAGGACAACCCAAACCACTCCATGTTTATATTTGATAAACCATAAAGTGCAACTGTCCCAAAGCCATATAATGGAAGATATGGGCCAACCATAAAACCAGGATTGATCCATTTTTTTGAGGTAAAAATACGTCTAAAAAATACTTCAAGAACCCAACCACAAATCGAACCAAACGTGAATAAGGCAAATATACTAGCAAATATAACCATGAAATCCATATATTATTACAAAACTAGTATAAACCTTTTTCTTATTATGTATAGATTTAATGCCGGTGTTGGAAATTTTGCTTATACGTTGTATAATTAACTCGCGTTAATAAACGCATTGCGAGGGCAATCAAGTATTCCTTGATTGTGTCAATTATGAAATTATTGCAAAACAAAATTCTAATTATTGGCTGTGGTAGATTGGGTGCTACAATTGCTAATGATCGTTCAAAAAAAGGCGAAAATGTTATTGTTGTTGATTCTAACAAGGATGCATTTATTAGGCTTGATGAAACATTTAGCGGTATTACTTTTTGTGGTGATGCAACTGATTTAGCTACTCTTGAAGATGCTTATATTAAAACTGCAAAAGAAGTTGTCCTTGCCACAGGTGATGATAACGTTAATATTTTCGTTGCCCATGTATGCCGAGAAGTATATGACATTCCAAAGATTATTGTTCGTTTAGATGATCCAACTAGAGGCGTGCTATTTGAAGGCAAGAGAATTAAAGGAATTTATCCTCTTGAACTCTCCGTTTCAAAATTCAATATTATCAATGGAGATTAAAAACTATGAAAATTGTTATTGCTGGTGGTGACCATCAAGCCGATTACATCATATCGATGTATGCCAAAGAAAGAAAAGATTTAATCGTTATTAACTCAGATAAGGAATTTGCGGATTATCTTTCAAGAAAACATCGAATTTCTGTTTATGTTGGCGAACCTTATAAACAATATGTTTTCGAAGAAAGCAATATTCATGATGCCGATATTTTTATTGCTCTTTGCGCCTCTGATTCTGATAATTATGTTGCTTGTACGATGGCAAAACAATTATTCAATGTCAGAAAATGTATTTGTACTGTTCACAATCCAAAAAACGTTGAATTATTTAAACAGTTAGGTATTGATAGTGTCATTTCATCTACATATCTTTTAGGCGAATCAATTAAGAATGAATCTTCTATTGAAGACATCGTAAAAACCCTTTCTCTTGAAGACGATAAGATAGTTATTAGCGAAATCGTGGTGGACAAATCATTCTCCATTGTAAATAAAAAGATTGTTGATATTAATTTCCCAAAAGAGGCAAACATTGCTTGCATTTATCGTAAACCAACCGTTGTGATTCCTTATGGACAAACAATTATAAGAGCAAATGATAAATTGCTTGTAGTCTCTTCACCAAAAGAACAACAAATGGTTATCGATTTTGTGAAACAGACAAAAGTATCAAAGAAGAAATAGTTGAATAAACATATGGAAAAGAAAATAGTTTCAGGATATAAACTGCTATTTGGTTATCTCGGTATATTTTTGATAATTATCGGAGTAATCACTCTTTTGCCATTACTTATTTATGTTTTTGTTCCGTTTTTAAACTATGATGTCACGCAGTTTTCCTCAGATGGTACGATGAGTATTGTTTCCGTAGATGCTACCACAAATTTTAATTATTGGTATGCATTCGTTATACCTGGTGCATCATCTGTTTTATTTGGTGTCATTTTGTTCTTTGCTTTCTTATTTAAGAAAGAAAAAGCAAGATTAGGAAAGCATCAAGATTCTTTGCTTCTTGTCCTTATTTGGGTGTGCGCTATTTTAGTTGGAGCAGTTCCATTTCTCTTCCGCGATATGGATTTCACCCAGGCAGTGTTCGAATCTGCCAGCGGTTATTCTTCGACTGGATTAACAGTTTTTGATCTTAATGAAACTCTTCCTGGCTATCAAATTTATTGTTTGTATCGTAGCTTATTGTTATTCTTTGGTGCTATTGGTCTTGTTCTCATAGTGGCTTCAGCTATTTCCGACCGTTATGGAATGAAACTATATTATGCAGAAGGTCACAACGACAAATTAATGCCAAACCTTGCCAAAAGCGCTAGATTAATTCTTTCTATCTATACTGGTTATATCGTTGCTGGAGTGGTGGCATATGTTTTATGTGGAATGCCTATTTTCGATGCTATAAACAACTCTATTGCTGCGGTGGCAACAGGCGGTTTCTCTGTTCATGCTCTTAATATCGGTTATTATGAAGCAGCTGGTATTGGCAATGGACTAGCTATTGAAATCGTTTCTATTGTGCTTATGATACTTGGTGCCACAAACTTTGTAATACATATGTATCTTTTAAGATTCAAATTTAAAAAAGTATTTAAAGATTCTGAAGTTCGATTTTTTGGAATCTTGTGTATCATATTCATCCCTCTTTTAGTTTCATCTGTAGTTTTAAATTATTCTGATAAAGTTGATTTTTGGACTTGCTGTCGATATGGTATTTTTCATTTCTTTAGTTCAGTAACAACCACTGGTTTTACTACTACCTCTCCAACCAACACATTTAACCTCGTTTTCTTGACCCCATCCTTGTTCCTTATGGTACTTTTAATGATTATCGGTGGTGGTCTTGGTTCTACAGCTGGTGCCATAAAACAATATCGTTTTGTTTTGGCTTGTAAAGGCCTATATTGGCAACTTCGAGGCAAATTATCATCAAAACGTATGGTTTACCCACATTATGCATATCGCTACGGTGAAAGCCGTGAAATTTCAGAAGATGAAGTTACTGAAGCATCAAGCTACATTCTTATATATTTAATTGTATTAGCAGCAGGGACAGTTGCCATATCTTTAATATCCAAAGATATCAATCTCGATAGTTCATTGTTTGAATTCGCTAGCGCACTTTCTGGTACTGGGCTTTCAGTAGGAGTAACTAGTTCGTTACAAAATTACGGAGTTTTATGGGTGTTGATCATAGGCATGTTCCTAGGTCGTCTTGAAATACTCCCTGTCTATTTTGCCTCATATCGCGTTGCGCGCGATGTATTAAGAAAAGAAACCGTTTAATAAAAGGAGAAAAATATGTTAATCAACGATTTAGAAAGAGCAAACATCGAAGCTTTAAAGGCTCACAACAAGGATGAAAGAGCTATTCTTTCCGTGGTTATAAATAACTATCGTATTTTTGCAATTGAAGCCAAAGCAAATGGTAAAGAAGTAGGGGATGCGGATGTTATCAGAGTTATTCAAAAAGCCATTAAAGAATTAGGTGATGAAAAAGAAGGATATGTTGCTGTTAATAACATTGAGAGGGTTCATTCAATTGAAATCCAAGAAGCAACACTTAAAAAATATTTGCCACAAATGATGTCCGAAGATGAGGTAAGAAAAGTAATTTCTAATCTCCAAGACAAAACCATTCCTAATATTATGAAAACATTTAAAAGCCAATACGCTGGAAAATGCGATATGGCAGTTGTCGGCAGAATTGCAAAAGAATTTCAATAACTATTTCTTTATTTTTACCTTGTAAATTATACTTTTAATAAATATAATCAATAAGGCATAGGGGTATCGTACAATGGTAGTACTCCGGTCTCCAAAACCGTTAATGCGGGTTCGATCCCTGCTACCCCTGCCACCTAAGTATTATTACTTTGATACAAAGTACAGATAGAGGGTTGTTGCAGAAAATGGGCTTAAATGCTCATTTTTTCTTTATTTTTAACTGTTTCAATATAGGTAGTGGTTATAACGACACCTTAAAATCATGGCAAAATTTCTATTATTTGAAAAACCTATGGTGAAACACATACCACCTATGATGAAACAGATATACCTATGGTGAAACAGTATGTGTTTCCATATAGGTTCCGACCATGTGCACCATTAAGGAAAACAAAAACTGATACAAAAGATTGTATGAGATTAGCTAAATTATTTTTCGTAAATGAAGTAGAAGGTCATCGATCCCTAATTCAACGGCGATGCTCTTGACAGACGAGTCGATATCCTTTTTTTTATAATGAGCATTTTGTAATGGAAAAGCAATATTTTCATATGCCGTCATTGTAGGGTATAATGCATAGTTTTGAAACACCATGGCTATGTTTCGCTTTCGAGGTGGAGTATCATTTGATTTAACCCCATCTATGTATAATTCTCCAGCTGATATTGGAATCATCCCAGCGATGAGATTCAATATAGTGGTCTTTCCACACCCTGATGTTCCTAGAAGGACTATGAACTCACCCTTCTCTACAAAAAAAGAAATATCTTTAAGAACAGGCTTGCTCTCTTCATAACCAGCATATATATTATAAAGTTCTAGCTTACTCATGCTTTCTCTTTTTCCCAACATTTTTGTGTTTTGCAAAAGGATGTCTCTTCGAACTTGCTCTTCCTGTAAATGAAGATTTTCGCACGCTTCCGTTTGAATTCTCAGTTCCATTTACAGTCCGATTTGCTGTTTTCTTTCCCTGCCTGTTGTATTCGCTAACTAGTTGTCCACAAGCTGCTTTGATTCTATTTCCACGGGACTCTCTAAGCTTAACCTCTAAGCCAGCATCCTCCAATCTTGTTTTAAACGCAACTAACTGCTGCTTGTTTGGACGTTTAATGCGACTATTCGATGTTTCGTTATACTGAAGAAGATTAATCAACACATTCTTTCCTCTAAACCACTTTCCTAACTGTCTTACATCGCTTGAACGATCATTTAACCCCGGAATAAGCAAATACGCTATAGTGACTTTTCTGTTGTGCCTTTCGGAATAAGAAAGTACGGTTTCCACAACTTTTCTAATATCATGTCCTTTCATATGGGGCATGACAATGTCACGAGTTCTCTGATCTGTTGCGTGAAGCGAGAGAGTCAACTGTATTTTCAAATGTTCTTCTCTTATTTTTTTAAGTTGCTGTAGCGGCCCGACTGTTGAAATTGTGATTCCATCTGTAGGAAAATTCAATCCATCCCTATCACGTAGAATATGTATCGCCTTAACCAGATTATCATAATTGAACAGTGGTTCACCCATCCCCATAAAAACAATTCGATTGACTTTTTCTCTAAGTAGTACAATCTGCTGAACAATTTCGGATGGAGTTAAGTTACGGATAAAACCGTTTTTCCCAGATTCGCAGAAAACACATCCAACGGGACATCCTACCATTGTACTTACACACACTGTAGTACCGGTTTTTCTTTGAATACAAACAGTTTCAATGCAATAATGGTCACATAATTCGAACGCATATTTTCTTGTGTCGCCACCATTAAAAACATCTTTCACCTTTATAGTTTGATAACTTAATTTCGATGTGCCTTTATAAATAGATTTAAACAGCTTTTTTGCTTCGGTTTCCCCAATTACATCCACCATCTCGGATAGTGTATAATTATAGGGGTCTATTTTAATCATTTCCGCTGTCAAATTCTGGTTTGCATCCATTATATTACTCCTCCTTAACAGTCATTAACATACTGCAAAATACAGCTTCGTATTTCGCAAAATTATTGAATTGACGATACGCTAAACTTGATTCGTATGTTTCTCACACAGTTTCTAATATACCTTATCATTATTATAGCAAATTATGTATGTCTTGTCATGATAGGTGGATTGTTTTTTTATTGTTTCCATAATTACTTATACTGAACGATGATTAATTGGAGGTTTTAATGAATGAGCAAGAAAACAGCTTATAAACGCAGGGACGGACGCTGGGAGTGCCGTATATCTATGGGCAAAGATGAGAACGGCAGACGTGTATTCCGTTCGTTCTACGGAAAAAGCCGTGATGAAGCCGAAAAAATCAAATCAAAGATTAAAGAAAAAGGAATATATACAATTATTGATAAAGTGACTGTAAGATTAAATGAAAAATTAGACATTTATCAAGCAGAGTTCTCTAATTTAGGTATAAAAGACGCTTTAATCAGTGATGAAATTGTTAAACAATATGAAAAACTACTTGTTGGTGGTATTTGGTGTATTATCAAGGTAAGTTATAACTTTGAAGACCAAGGTAAGTTAAGAATACCATTTCAAGTTGCTTCCCTAGATCCAATACAACTTCCAAATATGGATATGACACAAATATTTGAGGGAAGAAAACATTTTACAAAAGATGAGTGGATTGATATTTTGATTCGTTCAATGGGAATTGAGCCTACAAGACTAACTGATATACAAAAGTGGCATTTTATTGAAAGAGCAGTACCACTTGTAGAAAATAATTATAATCTATGTGAATTAGGTCCAAGAGGAACAGGTAAATCACATATCTATAAAGAAATTTCTCCAAACAGTATATTAGTATCAGGTGGACAAACGACAGTAGCAAATCTTTTCTACAATATGGGACAAAAGAAAATTGGACTTGTTGGAATGTGGGACTGTGTTGCTTTTGATGAAGTTGCAGGTATTACATTTAAAGATAAAGATGGAATCCAAATAATGAAAGATTATATGGCTTCTGGCTCTTTCGCAAGAGGTAAGGAAGAAAAGAATGCTAATGCTTCTATGGTATTTGTCGGAAATATAAATCAAAGTGTAGAAGTATTATTAAAGACATCTCATTTATTTGAGCCATTCCCTGAAGCAATGATTGATAGTGCGTTCTTTGATCGTATGCATTGCTATATTCCAGGATGGGAAATTCCAAAGATGAGACCTGAATATTTCACTGATAACTATGGTTTTATATCTGATTATATAGCTGAGTTCTTCAGAGAAATGAGAAAGGTTCCTCAAACAGATGCTTTTGATAAGTATTTCAAATTAGGAAGATGCCTAAATCAGCGTGATACTATAGCTGTAAGAAAAATGGTATCTGGATTAGTAAAGATAGTATATCCAGATGGAAAATACACAGAAGATGATATAGAAGAAATCTTAAAATACGCAATTGAAGGTCGTAGAAGAGTCAAAGAACAACTAAAGAAGATAGGCGGTATGGAATTCTATGATGTTCAATTATCATACATAAAACTAGCGGACATGAGCGAGGTATTCGTTCCTGTCTTAGAGCAAGGTGGTGGGCAACTTATACCAGAGGGTGCTGGAAAACCTGGACATGTTTATACGATTGCAAACGGAAGCAATGACATGAAGGGACTTTTCAAACTTGAAACTACAATCGCTGAAGGAAATGGAAAGTTTGAAGTGTTAGGTATGACTTCTTCTAAAGAAGCAAAAGAATCCATCAAGACTGCTCAAAACTACTTCAGAGCAAATGCAAAGTCTATCAGTCAATCAATCATGATCGATTCTAAGGACTACTTAATGCATATCCAAGACTGTCAAGGTGTTGGCTTGGATAGTAACATTTCATTAGCTGCCTTAGTTGGCTATTGCAGTTGCGCACTAAATAGACCTGTATTACCACAAATGGTGATTCTTGGTTCTATGAGCATTGGCGGTACATTAAATAAAGTTGAAGAATTAGCAGCAGTTTTACAGGTTGCATTTGATGCAGGAGCTAAGAAGATTTTAATTCCTATGAGTAGTGCAGCTGATATTGCTACTGTTCCAGCAGATTTATTTGCAAAATTCCAATTGAGTTTTTATAGCAGTCCTGAAGATGCTGTTATCAAGTCTTTAGGAATTGAGTAACTCAAAAGGTATTAATTTGACAAAAGAAAAGAAGGAGGCGTTTTGAAATGTTCGTTATTACATTCTCTGATGTATGTAAAGCGTTTGACGCACATGCAAAGACTGATAGCATGAGCGTTATTTCAAGACGCCTTTTAAAGCTTATTACCGACCAAGAAGGAGTAGTGAATGAAAGAGGTGAAAAATATCGAATTCAAAATAAAGAACTCATAGAGCTTTTTAAAGGCGAATTAGATGTATTCCCAAATATTAGAAACGCAGCAAAAGAATATAAAATCAAAGCAAGAGTTGACTATGACTTTGAAGATGCTTGCTATGATCTTGTTGAAGAAGATAATTTTGATGATGTTCAGACTGAAATGGTGGCTTTTTTGAGCTTTTTATGGTAAAATATAAGCATAGATTATTATGCCTACGCAAGCTTTAATATAGGAGTGATTATTTTGCTAGATTTAGATGAAAAAGAAGCAGTCTTTAAGGCGAGAAATAAGAAGCATCAAAAACTATATGACCATTACGTTGAGAATTTTAAGCAGAAACCATTTTTTTGCTTGAGACTTAAAAAGAATGTCCTATCGGATGAAATGAAACCAGTCACCACTCTCGTGTTTGAACCGACAAAAGATATGCCATTTTGGAAACTATGCACCATCGGCGCAAGCGACTATCTCATGCCTGAACGTGATATTGGCTGGGGAAGAAAGGCAAACCAACGAAACGAATACATGATGCTTATCGGTCCAGAAGTAGAAATAAGCCAAGAGAAAACTGAATGGCTATCATTGAATTCATTACTCTGGGCTACAGCTGAATACGCATTTAATGCGAAAGAAAATATTACGGTTTCCGATACCATCGATATGCGAAACAAAGGCAAATACTGCGGAACTGTATTATTACTCCCAGAAATATTTAAATCTCCAAGCATAGTTAAGTGCTTTGTATCCAAACATAAATTCATAAGTATATTTCAAGTGATGCCAATAACTAGGAAACTGCTCAGCAAAAAGTTAGAAAAAGGAACTAACGGTATTTATTGGCTTATGGAGCAGTTTTATACGCACGACGACGATTACAAACTGATATCGTCAAAACCATTTGCAACGTTATAAAAATGGCTTTTCTTTTACTTCCTTAAGGGTGCGAAATGGTACGAAAAATAGGCTAGGGTACGAAGGGGTACGAAATTGTATTAAATGTTATGTTTCTAGACATCTAAGTACACAATCCTTGATACAATTCGTATTATGGATTTTTTCTTTGATTACATCGAACTATTTTGAAATATTGGTCTTGTATTAGAACCTGGAATCTTCTCATTTTGAAGATAAAAATAGTGGTGAATCTGATAAAGAGTTATCGTGTCTACACGAAATTCATCATGTCTACACGAAATTCATCATGTCTACACGATATTAGTTTTTAAGACCTATATTTGCCAATGTTCTTAATTATAAATAGTTAAGAAAGATTAAATGTGTTAGACTAATATTTAGTTCAGGATTTCATATGGATGAAGAAGCAATTGATTTAAATATTGATTATTCTGAAGAGGATACAAAAAGACTTCTAATTACAAAACAATTAGAGAAAGCTGGGTGGTGTGGCACCAGAATCAGAATGGAAGTTGCCATCAAAGCGGGTAGAATCATCAGGGACTATAAAAGACAACCAGCTGAGTTTGCTGATTATGTTTTATATTTTGGTTCTTCGATGGCTAATAAACCAATTGCCGTTGTTGAAGCTAAAAAATTGCAGCTTCCTTTAGGAACTGGAAGGGATCAAGCAATAGATTATGCTCAAAAATTAGGGGCTAGATTTGCTTTTGCAACAAATGGAACGGGTTTCGTAATGGTTGATTTGCTAGACAATAGTGAAAAGGTTCTTGGACCTGATGAATTTCCTTTAGCAGATGAATTAACTAATGCTTACCTTGAAGGGCAATCTATCCCCGAAAAGGCAAAAGAATTATGGAATGAACCTATGCCATATATTGATGGAAAGCAACCACGCTATTATCAGACTTTAGCAATCAACAGAACTATCGAAGCTATTGCTTCTGGAGCCAAAAGAACCATGCTTGTAATGGCAACTGGAACTGGAAAAACTTACGTTGCATCAAATATATGTTGGAAATTATTAAAAGCTGGCTTTGCACATAAAATCCTATATTTAGCGGATAGAAACATTTTAATAGGGCAAACCGTAACCGGTGACTTTAAGCCTTTCAAAGGAATCCAAACAACAATCCACAAAACAGGCGATGTAACAAAGATGAAAGCATACAATCTTTTCTTTGCCTTATATCAGGGATTAACCGAAAAGAAAAAAGATGGAGTTGTGGTGGATCCCCTCCATTACATTAGAGAGCAGTTCCCTGCTGATTATTTTGACTTAATCATTGTTGATGAATGTAGTGCGCCCCAGAAATTGGACCTATTTTAATTAACTATAAATTGTTCTGATTCATTTTTCTATAATCGACTGGGCTATAACCTCCCAGTTTTTCTTTTATGCGATAGAAATTGTAATAAGAAATGTATTTATTGATTTCATCAATCATCTCAGACATTGACCTAATGTGATAAAGATAGATTGTTTCCATCTTCATCTTACCAAAGAAGTTCTCCATGACTGAGTTGTCTAGGCAGTTTCCTTTTCTGGACATTGATTGGGTTATTCCCCGATGTCTTAAACGAGCTTGATACTCTGGGTGTTGATAATGCCATCCCTGATCCGAGTGTAGAATTAATTTTTGATGTGGTGGAAGCTTTTTGAATGCCTTCTCCAACATATCGAGAACAAGATTCATGTTTGGCGATGTACTTATCGAATAAGAAATGATTTCTTCGTTATACATATCAATGATAGGAGATAAATATATTTTGGAACCATTTATGTTGAATTCAGTAATATCTGTTGCCCATTTTTGGAACGGCGCATCAGCGGCGAATTTCCTTCTTAGAACATTAGGGGCAATCTTACCAACAGTGCCTCGATATGAAGAATATTTCCTATGCCTTCTAGCCTTATAAACTAGACCATATTTCTTCATGATTTTTCTAACTAATTTATGGTTGACTATAAGACCGTATTCATTTCTTAAAGCGTAGACTATTCTTCTATATCCATACCTGCCCTTATTTTCTTTGAAAATATTGACTATCATTTCCTCTGTTTTCTCATGTTTATTATGCTTATCTTCATTTCGGAAGTAATAGTAATAAAGAGATTTTCCGAGAGAGGATATTTCAAGCAAGTCCTTTAGTTTATATTTATGCCTTAGTTCACGGACTACTTGATAAACTTCTCTTTTTTTCGGTTTTCTTGAACCAAGGCATTCAATTTTTTTAGGTATTCAACCTGGAGTCGAAGCTTTTCATTTTCTTCTCTTAATTCCTTGATTCTTTTCTTGGTTTTTTCAGAAGTAGGTTCTCCGTCTTTTCCATATTGAGAACGATTCCCTTGCCTATGGATTAAGAAAGCGGCTTCACCCATTTTTCGATAAAGTCTAAACCATCCAAGCATTGTGCTTTCCATGAGTTCACCTGACTTTGTGTAGAGGTTGTATTTCTTACCTAATTCTTGATAACTCATGTGGTTATCGTAATGATCTTTACAGACCTTAATCTTGATGTCGTCTGGAACTTTTTTATAGATTCCACGTACCCTTTTGTCCTTTTTCATAAAATCACCTCAAATATTTTATCAAATAAGTACAAGTTATGGGGTTCACATCAAATTATTATTTGAAAAAGATCTTGTTAAGTTTCTTTATACAAACTGTGGTTGGGAAAAGGAAGTAATCCAACATCCGACCGAAGAAGATTTAATAAAAAACTGGGCAAATATATTATTTGAAAATAACAAAGAAACAGATGTTCTTAACGGCTGTCCTTTAACAGAAGGCGAAATGGCGCAAATTATGAATCAAGTTAATGCCGAAAGAACACCTTTTAACTTGAATTCATTTATCAATGGAAAAACTGTGTCAATAACACGTGATAATCCAGACGATGCTTTGCATTTTGGCAAACCAGTAAGCTTAAAAATTTATGATCGAATGGAAATTGCTGGCGGCATGAGCCGTTATCAAATAGTGGAGCAACCACATTTTAAAACAACAAACCGAGTTTATCCCGAAAGAAGAGGAGATTTAATGCTTCTTATCAACGGAATGCCTGTTTATCACATCGAACTAAAAAAGAGCGATGTATCAATAACACACGCAGAGACTCAAATAGAAAAATATATGGTAAATAATGCTTTTACTGGCATTTTTTCACTAGTTCAAATATTCGTTGCTATGAATCCTGAAGAGGCAGTATATTTTGCTAACCCAGGCCCAGATGGTGTTTTCAATCCTTTGTATTATTTCCATTGGTGTGATTTCAATAACGAAGAAGTAAATGAATGGGATAAGTTTGCTAAGGCTTTATTGTCGATTCCAAGAGCACATGAAATGATTGGCTTCTACACTGTTCCCGATAAAGCGGATGGAGTATTGAAAGTATTAAGAAGTTATCAATTCTATGCTGCATTTGGAATTTCGAATGTCGTAGCTAGTGCTCATTGGACAAAAGACGAACAAAAAGCAGGATATATTTGGCATACAACTGGTAGTGGTAAAACTCTAACTTCTTTTAAAACGGCACAACTAATCGCAAATATGAGCAAGGCTGATAAAGTCGTTTTTCTCATCGACAGAGTTGAACTTGGCGAGCAATCTTTCTTAGACTATCAAAACTTTGCAAACATCGATGAAGCTATTCAAGACACTGACAACACAGATTCTTTAATTGTTAAATTAAAGAGCGGCGATGGAGACAAGAGATTAATTGTCTCATCCATTCAGAAAATGTCTCGTATAAAAGAGGGAGAAATTCCTCAAAGTGTTATCGATAAAATCAGAAGCAAAAAGATTGTTTTCATCGTTGACGAATGTCACCGAGATCAAGCCGGAGACATGCATCAGATAATCGAACACACTTTCCCAACTGCTATGTTTTTCGGCTTTTCAGGAACACCAGATCACGATGAAACAAAATTAATCTTCGGTAATGAACTCCATCGTTATACGATTGCACACGGAATTAAGCAAGGAAACGTCCTAGGATTCGACCCATATAAGGTACTTACTTTTAGCGATAATGATATAAGGCAACAAGTTGGCCTAAAACAAGCCAACGCTAAAACGGTTGAAGAAGCTATGTCAGACCCTGTTAAGAAAGAAAGATTCCTTTATTATATGGGACATGGTAGTACCCCATGTTCTATGGAAGAAGTTGAAAAATATCTTCCCGTTTCTCAGTACACAGAAGAAACAAACAAACATAAAAAAGCAGTAGTGAAAGATATTCTTGATAACTGGGTTATTAGAAGTGATGCATCTAAGTTCCATGCAATATTTGCCACAAGCAGCATCCCAGAAGCGATTATTTACTATAAGCTCTTCAAGGAAATAAATCACAGCCTCCATATTACTGCCATTTTTGATCCAAGTGACGGAAATGAAAGAACTTCAATTGAAAAGATGGAAGGAATTACCGAAATTTTAGAAGATTATGAAAAGATGTTCGGCAACCTTTATACAAGAGCGCAATATGATAATTTTAAAAAGGATGTTTGTTTAAGATTAGCTCATAAAAAACCATACAATGGAATCGCACCAAAAGACCAGATTAACATAGTTATTGTTGTCGACCAATTGCTAACCGGATTTGACTCTAAATGGATTAATACCATTTACTTAGATAAGGTTTTAAGAGGCAAAAATTTTATTCAAGCGATTTCTAGAACCAATCGATTATTCTGGCCGGATAAGAAGCATGGTACCGTTGTTTATTATCGCTATCCTCATACAACAGAAAAATTGCTTGAACAAGCTATAAATGATTATTCAGGCAATAGACCATTTGGTATTTTCGTTAATAAGTTAGAATCCAACTTAAACGATATGAACTCACTTTTTGAAGATATCAAAGATTTATTTACTTCAATTGGCTATCCAGATTTTTCTCAAAATGGCAGTGACTTAAGTTGGAAAAAGAAATTTGCCAAAACTTTCTCACAATTTGAAGACAAATTAGATTCCGCAAAATTACAGGGATTTATTTGGGGAACATATGATTTATGTTGATAATCTCAACAATCCTCAAACTATTATCATGTATGCTCCTCCCGCCTATATTTTTTATGGAAAAACGGAGGAAAAAGAAATGAAATCAATTCAATCAATTATTCAAATCGGATCTTGGATTGTCTCTCCAAATCAAAGCTGGGATGTTTTTCTTCACACTATTTTTCAAGATCAGCTTCAAGCTTTTCCTCGTCTTCTTTTTGATGGATCACAATTATCCCTATCCCATCTAAAAGAACTTTGTACTCCGCTTCCCTCAGAATTAAAAATTGTCCCTATTCAAAAAGAACATCTTCAAAAAGGAATGATAAGAGATCAAATAATTAGCAAATTCTTCCTTAACACTGATTTTCTTCAACGTGGATTTGGATTTGCTCTGGTGAACGACAAAGGAGCTGTTCATGGTTTTGCCTTAACCAATTATCCAATTGAATATCATCGTAATGAAATTGAAGTATCATATCGTGTTGGGTATGATGATTATCCTTTTTATCGCCATAAAGGAATTGGCACGACATTAGTTAGCCAATTTATCATCGAAGCGCTTCGTCGTGGCTATCACCCAATTTGGGATGCGGCGAACGACATATCAAGTCATATCGCGCGAAAACTCGGTTATCTCGATTATTATCAATGGAATATGTATCACATCATTAATAAAGACTGATATCATCAAGCCTTAATATTTATATCTTCCTTTTTTGAGCACTAAATTAGCAAAATTTGATAAATACGATATAATAAAAGAAACAAGCACACATTTAAAAAGTGAGGATTTCTTTATGCTAGAAACAACAGCTCTTAAACTGCGCCGGTTCAACATCATCATGGGTATTTTGCATTTTATTCAAGGAATCTTGATGATTTTCCTTATTCCCGCTTTGATTGTTAACATCGCTCAGTTCCAACCTGATATTATTCAGTACTATCTTGATTTTAATCCAGTTACACAAAGTCTTTTTGTTAATCAAAGAGTTTTATTTGCTTTGCCTTTTGCGGCTTTAGTGGGTACATTTCTATTAATCTCGGCCGCGGCTCACGCCATCATTTCTATCCCTAAAAAGACTTTTGATCTTTATCGACGTGATTTAGATCAAGGCATCAACCGCTTCCGCTGGTATGAATATGCCTTAAGTTCTTCGATTATGATTTGCTTAATTGCCACCTTATTTGGCATTTATGATATTGGATCGTTGATTCTGATTTTTGTTCTTAATGCCTTGATGAATATCTTTGGTTTATTCATGGAAAAAATGAATAGTGGCAAAGAGAAGAAAAAAGTCAACTGGGCTCCTTTCATTTACGGTGCAATTGCGGGTATCACTCCTTGGATTGTTATCTTTGTCTATATGGGCGGAATTAATGATTTAAGCACTATTCCCTGGTTTGTTTGGCTCATTGTTGTCACCTATTTCGTAACCTTTAATACCTTTCCGATCAATATGATTTTGCAATATTTGCGCATTGGTAAGTGGAAAGACTATCTCTATGGAGAGAAAGTTTATATCATCTTGAGTCTCGTCGCTAAAACACTGTTGGCTTGGCTCGTTTTATTCGGAGCCATGCAACCATAATTATGCGATAAATAAAGCAAGCATATAACTTGCTATTAAAATCATCTAACGACTATCATTTATTTATAAAGTGAGGTTTTTTCAATGAGTAATAAAAAGAAAATTGTTGTCATTGGTGGTGTGGCTGGTGGAATGAGTTTTGCCAATCGATATCGTCGTTTAAACATTGAAGATGAAATAATTGTTTTTGATAAAGGCCCCTATGTTTCTTTTGCTAATTGTGGGCTTCCTTATTTTATTTCGGGAGAAGTCAATAGTCGTTCTCGACTTTTGGTGGTAAGAAAAGAAGAACTAGTCACCAAATTTAATCTGGTCATTCGCGAAAATAGCGAAGTGATTAAAATTAACCCTCAAAAGAAAACAATTACCTATATTAATGATCATCAGGAAAAAGAAGAGAATTACGACAAACTTATTTTATCCATGGGAGCAAAACCAATATTGCCCATCATTCCAGGAATCGAGACTATTCCCTCTTTCACTTTAAGAAATATTCCTCATATCGACAGCATCATGTCTTTTATTAAAGAGCATAATCCAACGAAAGCCTTAGTTATCGGAGCAGGTTTCATCGGTTTGGAAGTTGCGGAGAATCTCGCCAAGAGAGGAATAGCGGTGACTATCGTTGAAAGAGCTCCGCAAGTTTTGCCACCTTTTGATCCTGAAATGGCGGCTTTCGCGGAAGAAGAATTAACGAAAAATAATGTCAAAGTCTATACCAATAATGAAGTGATTAAAATCGATCACCAACATGTCTATCTCAAAAACGGCGAGACATTCGATGCTGATTTTGTGATAGCGTCAATTGGTGTTTTGCCAGATACGGAATTAGCCGCTAAAACAGGCATTAAATTAGGAATTAAGAATGGTATTATCGTCGACAAAAACTATATGACTTCTATTCCTGACATCTACGCCATTGGAGACGCTATCATCGTCAATAATCAAATCTCTGATCAAGAGGCGCTCATCTCTTTAGCTTCCCCCGCTAATCGAGAAGGTCGTCAACTCGCTGATGTGTTAAGCGGTCTCGCTGTTACAAATCGTGGGTCAATTGGCACTGCTATCGTCAGATTATTTGATCAAACATTTGCCTCAACTGGTTTAAACGAACGTCAATTAAAGGGACATAATTATCGGGTTATTCATCTTCAAACAAATGATCACGCCAGTTACTACCCAGGCGCAACATTAATCAATTTAAAAGTTCTGTTTGACCCTGATACAGAGATGATTTTAGGAGCCCAAGCTGTTGGAGAAAAGGGTGTTGATAAACGAATTGATATTATGGCGACAGCGATAAAAGGACATCTAAAAGTCAGTGATTTGCAAGAATTAGAATTAACCTATTCGCCACCCTTTGGAAGTGCAAAAGATATCGTTAATTTAGCCGGATATGTCGCTCAAAATGTCATCCTTGGCATCTCAAAGACATACCAATGGTATGAAGTTGATCGCTTGCTAAAAGAGAGTGTTTTATTCGTCGATGTGCGAACTGAATTAGAACGGTTATCTCATGGTTATATCGAAGGATCATTGTTTATTGATATCGCCGATTTATATGAGCGTTATCATGAAATACCAAAGGATCGTAAAATTGTCGTCTATTGTGAGTCGGGAACAAGAAGTTACAATGCGGAACGTATTTTACGAGCGAAAGGTTATGACGTTTATAATCTCGATGGTTCATACGGAATATATGGTCGAATGAAAGGAAAAAAATAAGATGTTACAAACAATTACGATGATGGAATTTGAACAAGCCATCAAAAACAAAGAAGTTAATATCATTGATGTACGAGAAGATTATGAATTTGCTGAAGGTCATATTCCTCATGCTATCAACATGCCAATGTCGACATTCTTAAAAAATGTCAGTCAAATCGACAAAACGCAACATTACTATATCATCTGCTATTCGGGTGCTCGCTCGGAGGTTGCCGCTCGTTATCTTGATAAACAAGGATATAATGTCACCAATGTTTTGGGTGGTATGAGCGTCTACAGAGGTAAATTAGCCGATTAGTATTATGATAAGAATAAGCCGTTGTCTAAATTGAAAAGGTGATGGCTTAAACAATTCAGAAAGGAAACAAAATTATGAAAGTTAATATGAAAATTTGGGATCGTATCATCCGTGGCATTTTAGCAGGAGGCATTATTGCTTTAGCGATTATTTTCCAGATTTGGTGGATTTTAATTTTCGCCGCTATCTTGTTATTTACCGCCATCAGTGGATTCTGTCCTCTATACTTATTATTCAAAACTTGTCGAGCCCGCTGCCAAGCTAGATGCCGTGGTGGTCGCTGTGGCAAAAAGCAAGACTAATTATCCAAATGAAGAATTGTCTCTCGATGTGGCAATTCTTTTTTTACGCATTATTCAACAATCACGAAAATGATTTTTATCTCCTTAAAATAACAAAAATAATCTCTTCTTGTCTATTCGTGCCTAAACCTTGACACATAAGTGTCTTGGAACTATACTATACTCGTGTTTTTGAACACCAATATTAAGTTTTTTTGATTTTCAAAAAAAAGAAAGAAAGAGGACCATCGATGGAAGAAATTGTTCGTCAAGTAATAGAGCTCGATAAAGCTGGACAAGCTAAAATCGCTGCTTTAGAGAAAGAAAAAGAGCAACTTTCGATTGTCATGAAAGAGATGCGTCAAACACTTTCTCTCCAATATCAAAAGGAAACCGAAAAACAAGAAGTTCACATCAAAGAGCAAATCGAGAAAGATTTTTCCCATCGCGAGCAAGAATTGAAAACTCTCGCTTCAGAGAAAGAGAAAATCATTCTCCAGCATTATCAAGAAAATAAAGATGAATGGCTCAAACAACTATTAGCTTTTTGTCTTGGTGAGAAGGAATAAGCAATGTTTTTTGTTGGTTATGCTTTAATTACAAAAATCAAAACTCTTCACGCCAATGATTTGAAAAAAGAAGATTTTGAGGAATTATTAAAAAAGCGCAGCATTTATGATGTTGCCGTGTTTTTAAAAAAACATCCGGCTTATCATGATATTTTAGCGAATGAAAGCGAATCGAGTCTGAATCGCAGTCGTCTTGAAGGGTTGATCAAACGTCAAAAATTTAATCAGATGATGAAATTAGTGAAATTTCTTCACTTAAATGACCAACCTTTTTACGCTATCACATTAGTGAAAATGGAACACGAGGTCATCCTCGAGGTCATCCGTAGTTTTATCTCTCATGATGAATATGATGTCGTGGAGCAAATCCCTTATTATTTCGATCGATATTCAAAAATTGATTTTCTCGCTTTGACCAAGACAAAAAACATCGCTCAACTAGTTGAAGTTTTAAGCAATACCCGCTATGCGGCTTTGCTTCAGCCATATGTGAAAGTCAGCAATGATATGATTCGATATTATGAATTTGAAGCTCTCTTTGAAAAAGATTATTATCACTATGCTTTTGAACAAATCAAAGCCCATTATCACGGCAAGGTTAAAAAAGATTTGCAAGATGCTTTTAAAGCCCGCATTGAAATGGAGAGCATTATCAAAGTCTATCGTTTAAAGAAGTTTTATGGCATTGGTGATAGCGATATCAAATCCATCTTGATTCCTTCAACGCGTATCAGCGATAAGAAAATTGATGAAATCATCGCCATCAAAAATCCCGAAGATATTCTCAAAGTTATCGTCGCTTCTGGTATTGGACCTTATATCAACGATAAAAACGAAGTTTATTTGGAATATTATGATGATTATATGCGCTTTACCATCGCTCAACGATTCATGTATTTCTCAACAAAGGCTCCAACCGTTTATCTCGCTTATGTCTTTTTAAGCGAATTAGAAGAGCAAAATTTGACGCATATTATCGAAGGAATTCGTTATCAAGTTAGCGAGAGCGAAATTCGTCCTATGCTGGTATTTTAGTGAGGCATTGCCATGATTAGTAAATTGAAATTAATAAACCTAACTGTTCACGAGGATAATTTAGAAAAATTACTCGATAGTTTTGTCGACTTTACAGGATTTCACCCTGCCGATCCGAATAAAATTATCGCCACCGTTCACGGCGCTCGTTCATATGAAGGCGCCAATCCTTGCGAACCTCTTTTAGAGGAAATCAAACAAATCGAAAGTGAAATTGGGGTCAAATTAGATGCCAAAAAAGTTACTTGCTTTACTACATCGATTGATGAAATTCGTCAATATGTCGAAAATTCCTATCAACAAATAAGCGAGAAATATAACGAGATTAAAACGATTGAGGAAGAAATTCGAAAATATGAACAAGCCCTTCTTCAAGTTAAAAAAGTTGAAGACATGAACATTTCCTTTGAAGATTTCTTCAACGCTAAATTTATCTCTTTGAGATTTGGCAAAATTCCAAGCGATGTGATTGAAAAATTGCGTTTCTATAAGCAAAAGCGCTTCATTTTTGTGCCTTTCTTAGAAGATAAAGGACAAGTTTGGTGTCTTTATCTTACTACTCAAGAATATGAAAGAGAGATTGATAATCTCTTCACATCAATGTTTTTTGAAAGAGTTTATATTCCTGAATTTGTGACTGGTACTCCTGAATCCGCTCGTTCATCTTTGAACAAGAAAATTGATGATGCTAAAAATCGAATCGCTATTTTGAAGAGCAACCTTGTGGCTTTTGCAACGGAACACCAAAGTGAATTTGATAAAGTAAAAGGCGAACTTATCTTTTTAAGCGATTTATATAAAGCACGGCAATATGTTGTCGGTTTAGGAGAACATGTAACTCTGACTGGTTTCATCGAAAGAAGTCGAGTCAATGAATTAAAAAATCATTTTCAAGGTATTCCCACTCTCGAAATTGAAATTCAAGATCCGGAGTTTGATCAACGCTTTACCCCACCGACCAAATTAAAGAACAATTGGTTTGCGCGACCATTTAAATTTTTCGTCGATATGTATGGAACTCCTTCATATCACGATATCGATCCAACTATGCTTGTGGCGATTACCTATTCCCTGTTATTTGGCATTATGTTCGGTGATCTCGGGCAAGGATTAGTCGTCGCTTTGCTCGGATTCATCTTATCGCGATTCTCGAAGAATCCGCTTCCTCCAATCCTTACTCGTATTGGCCTTTGCAGTGCTGTTTTTGGTGTTGTTTATGGTGAAACATTTGGCAGTAGTGCCTTTTTAGAACCATTCTATGGATGGCTCAGTTCTCTCTTTGGCCATCCCATTGAACCAATTCATGTGATGAGCAATTCAGTGACGATGAACCTTTTGATTGCTGCAGTTGGTATCGGTGCTGTTTTGATTTTGACAGTTATCACTATCAATATCATCGCCAAATTCCGCGCTAAAAAATATGTTGATGCTTTAATGTCATCAAATGGCATCTCTGGTCTCTTGCTCTATGGTTTTGTTCTCACTGGTGTCGTTCTTCAAATGGGGATGGGCATGTCAAATGTCTTTAATGTTTGGACGATTATCTTCTTTATTGTTTTACCGATTATCTCTATTTTCTTTAAAGAACCTGTCGATCGAAAACTTCACTTCCAGCCCATGTTTCCCGATGGTGTTGGTGGTTTTATTCTCGAAGGATTCTTTGAATTATTTGAAGTTATTCTTTCATATATGACCAATACTTTGTCGTTCTTGCGAGTTGGCGGTTTCGTCCTCTCTCACGCTGGCATGATGCTCGTGGTCGCCACTTTGATGAGCATGTCGAGTGGAGCTGGAAGCATTATCGTCAGCATCCTCGGCAACATCTTTGTTATTGGTCTCGAGGGCTTGATTGTCGGCATCCAGGTCTTGCGTCTGGAATTTTATGAGATGTTTTCCCGTTTCTTTGAAGGAGACGGAATACTATTTGATCCAATCTTTTAGGAGGTATCATTATGGAATGGATTGTTTTTGCGGTTATTCTCGTGGGTATTGTGCTAATTAGTATACCCCTCATCAAAGTCTTTAAGGGAAAGGCGACAGCTCTTTCAGCTAAAAAGCGTATCTTTTTGCATGTGGGCTTATTCTTTACCTTAATCATCGCTAGTGTAGCGGTTGCACCAACGGTTTTAGGTGCTTCAGTAAGTACGAGTGATGGAGCGACTCTTCAACTTTATCAACAGGCAGCCGCCTTTGGCTATATCGGTGCTGCTCTGGCGACTGGCTTAAGCGCTCTCGGAGCTGGTATTGCTGTAGCAGCTGCTTCTCCAGCTGCAATTGGAGCCATTTCCGAAAATCCGAAAAACTTAGGTAAATCCTTAATCTTCGTCGCTTTAGGCGAAGGTGTGGCAATTTACGGTTTGTTAATCTCTATTTTAATTCTTAATAGCATCCCTACTCTTGCATAAAGAAGGCGATGAGAGTGAAGTTCTATCTATTAAGTGATAACGTCGATACACTCGTCGGGATGCGTTTAGTGGGCATTGAAGGAGAAGTCATTCATGAGCGCAGCCTCTTTTTGAAGCGGCTTGGCGAAATGATGAACGATCCGACTGTTGCCGTCATATTAATGACGACTAAGCTCATTGAATTAGCTCCAAACGTCATATCTGAATTGAAATTGCGCAGTGACAAAACTTTACTCGTCGAGATTCCGGATCGCCACGGAAATAGCAAAATTGGTGAATCAATCGATGCCTATGTTAGTAAGGCGATCGGTGTTAGATTGGAGGGCAAAAAATAATGGAATATCAAAACAATGATGAACTATATCAATATTTCAAACGCACAATTGATGCAGAAGTGAATCAAAAAGTCGTCGCTTTAGAGAAAGAAATTGCCATTTTAAAAGATCAAGCTCAGGCTTCGATGGAAAAGGAATTGCAGGAAAATCAAAAAAATCTTCTTCATCTTTATCAAAGCGATCTAGAGAAAGAACATCAATTGAAATTAGCGGCTTATCAACGAAAAATTGATTTAGCGGTTATTGAAAAACGACAGAAACTTTTAGATGATATTTTTGCGAAATTGCAAGAGGAAATCATCGCTTTTGTAGCTAGTCCTGATTATCTCCCCTGGCTCACAAAAAAGATGGATAAATATGATTTCCACCAGTATCGCAAAATAATTATTGCCCCTAATGATAAAATCATTCTCAATCTTTTAAAGAAAACTAATCTTGAAAGAGTTGAGCAAAGTGATCTCATCGGAGGTTTCATTATCTTTGCTGATGATGGAAAGACTCTTCTCGATGAATCGTTAAAGAATCGTTTATTAGAAGCCCATGATTATTTCTATGACCACGCTCAATGGTTTGCGGAAGGGGATAATAAATGATGAAAAATGTAATTTATGCCATTAATGGTCCTGTTATTAAAGTCCGCAACACCGTCGACTTTTCGATGCTAGAAAAGGTTTTCGTCGGCCCTGATAAATTAATGGGCGAAGTCATTTCGGTTTCGGATTTAGAGACTATCATTCAAGTTTATGAAAGCACGAGTGGTTTGAAACGTGGCGATGAAGTCATTTCCACTGGTCAACTCGTCTCTGTCAAACTCGGGCCAGGAATGATTAAAAATATTTTTGATGGTATTGAACGTCCTTTGGAAGATATCGCTAAACAAAGTGGTATTTTTATTGCTCCTGGTAGCGATGTAAACGCTCTCGACGAGAAACGCCTTTGGGATGTTACGATGCTCGCTAAAGTCGGTGATCAAGTGGAAGCTGGACATATTCTAGCCACTTTACCAGAAACGGGGACTGTCATTCATAAAATTATGGTCCCACCGGAAGTCAAAGGTGTGGTGAGTAAAGTTAACCCTAATGGTCAATATGCTTTAAATGATGAAATCATTGAAATCACTCAACCTGATGGTCAAGTCGCCAAAATCACTTTGGTCCAAGAATGGCCAATTAAAAAGCCCCGTCCCATTCAAGAGCAACTACCTTTAGATATTCCTTTGATTACAGGACAAAGAATCGTCGATACGATGTTTCCTTTAGCTAAAGGTGGCGCGGCTGCCGTTCCTGGCGGCTTTGGCTCAGGTAAAACAATGATGCAGCATCAACTCGCAAAATGGTGTGATGCAGACATTATTATCTATGTTGGATGCGGTGAGCGCGGCAATGAAATGACCCAAGTTTTGGAAGAATTCCAAGCCTTAATCGATCCTCGTCTTAATAAACCTTTGATGGAAAGAACCGTTTTAATTGCCAACACCTCTAATATGCCAGTGGCCGCTCGTGAAGCCAGCATCTATACTGGTGTGACGATTGCTGAATATTATCGTGACATGGGTTATCATGTCGCTTTGATGGCGGACTCAACTTCCCGTTGGGCAGAAGCGCTTCGTGAGATCTCTGGCCGTTTGGAAGAGATGCCCGCTGAAGAAGGCTTCCCAGCTTATCTCCCTTCTCGTATCGCCCAATTCTATGAACGAGCGGGAATGGTGAAGAATCTAAATGGCACTGAGGGTTCAGTTACCATCATCGGCGCTGTTTCCCCTCAAGGAGCGGATTTCAGTGAACCAGTGACTCAGAACACTAAACGATTTGTTCGCTGCTTCTGGGCTCTCGATAAAAATTTAGCTTATCAGCGTCATTATCCAGCGGTGAACTGGAATATCAGTTATAGTGAATACTTGCCTGATTTAACTTCGTGGTACAACCATAAAGTTAGTCCCCTCTTTTTGAAGGATCGCTCTCGCATTCACACTCTTCTCGCTGAAGAAGAAAAATTGATGGAAATCGTCCGTTTAATCGGTGGTGATGTTCTACCTGACAATCAAAAGCTCACCATTGAAATTGGACGAGTGATTCGCATTGGCTTCTTACAGCAAAATGCTTTCCACGCTGAAGATACTTACGTTCCTTTGAAGAAGCAATTATTGATGATGGAAACAATTTTGCATCTCTATGATGAAGCTAATCAATTCATTGCGAGTGATCATCCACTCAGCATTTTACTTAAAACTGGCATCTTTGATGAAGTCATCAAGATGAAATATGATATTAAAAATAATGAACTAAGTCATTTTGATGATTTGAAAAACAAAATCACCAAAGTGGTTGAAGAGTCAAAATAAGGAGGTAGCAAATGGCATTACAATATATTGGTTTAACGGCGATTAATGGTCCATTAGTCTTCTTAGCTGGTGTCAGTGGCGTCGGCTATGACGAAGTGGTGGAACTACGCCTTGACAATGGCGAAGTTCGCCATGGACGAGTTATTGAAATCAGCGGTGATAAAGTTGCTATCCAAGTCTTTGAAGGCACCCAAGGCATGTCGCTAGAAGAGGCGACAGTTCGCTTTCTTGGACATCCATTAGAATTACCACTTTCTAACGAAATTCTCGGTCGTATTTTTAATGGAGCGGGTGAACCGATTGATGGTCTCGGACCTATTTTTGCTAGCGTCCGACGCGACGTCAACGGCGAACCACTCAATCCTGTTTCGCGTGTCTATCCTCGTAACTATATTCAAACTGGTATTTCTTCCATCGATGGTTTAGCCACTTTGATTCGCGGACAAAAGTTACCTATTTTTACCGGTACTGGCCTCGCCCATAATCAATTGGCAGTCCAGATTGTTAAACAAGCCAAAATCGCCGATCAACAAAATGAGAAGTTTTGTATTGTGTTCGCCGCGATGGGCGTCAAACACGATGTCGCGCAATATTTCCAACAAGCTTTTGAAGATGCTCATGTCTTAGATCGTGTCGTCATGTTTAGAAATTTGGCTAACGATCCGATTATTGAGCGTTTACTAACTCCCCGTTGCGCTTTAACCGCCGCGGAATATCTCGCTTTTGAAAAAGATTATAATGTTTTGGTCATTTTGACCGATATGACGGCCTATTGCGAAGCCCTTCGTGAATTTTCTAGTTCCAAAGGAGAAATTCCAGGTCGTAAAGGCTTCCCTGGCTATCTTTATAGTGAATTAGCAAGTTTATATGAAAGAGCCGGCATGGCACATGGCAAGAAAGGTTCAGTCACCCAAATTCCGATTTTAACGATGCCGAATGATGATATTACTCACCCCGTTCCTGATTTAACAGGTTATATCACTGAAGGACAAATCGTCCTCGATCGTGAACTATCACAAAAGAGCATCTATCCTCCTGTGGCCATTTTGCCTTCTCTTTCTCGTTTAATGAAAGATGGTATCGGAGCGAAATATACGCGTGAAGATCATCAAGCGATGGCGGATCAACTTTTTGCTAGCTATGCTAAAGTTCAAGAAATTCGTTCGTTAGCCGCCGTCATCGGCGAGGATGAACTCAATGAGACTGATCAGCGTTATCTCTTGTTTGGTCGTTTATTTGAACAACATTTTTTGAATCAAGGAGAAGAGAACCGTGATATTAAAGCCACTCTTGATTTAGGATGGCATCTTATCAGTGTTTTACCAGTCAGTGAATTATCGCGACTCGATGATAAATACATTCAGGGTTTCTATCATCCTGATCAAGCGAACGAGATGTTTGATTTGCATATTAATAATCCCGTTAACAAAGTCATGGGGAAGGATGAAAAATAATTAATTGTGGAAACGAATGTCATCCCCACTAAAGGTAATTTGATTGCGCTCAAGAAATCGCAGAGTTTAGCGATTGTGGGACAATCATTAATGGAACGGAAAAAGAATATTCTCGTCCGTGAAATGCTTTTATTATTGCCCAAGGTAGTGGAGATTCGTGATCAGATTAGTTCCACCTATGCCAAAGCTTATCTCTCTTTGCAAGAAGCCAATATTACTCTCGGTATCATCGAAGACATTGCTCGTTCGATTCCGATTGATGAAAATCTTCATATTTCTTATCGCAATGTCATGGGCATTGACCTGCCAATCGTCGCTCATGATCCGTTGCCTATTCGTCTGACCTATGGCTTAGAATCAACTAATTCCAAATTCGATATCGCTTATCAAATGTTTCAAAAAGCCCGTGATTTAACGGTTAAATTAGCGGAAATTGATAATGCCGTCTATTCTTTAGCCAACGCGATTCGCCGCAGTCAGAAGCGCGCTAATGCTTTAAAAAATGTCGTTTTGCCAAGCCTTAATAAGAATATTAAATATATCAGCGATGTTCTCGAGGAACGAGATCGTGAAGAATTTGTTCGTATGAAGGTCATTAAGGCGGAGAAACTTAATGAAGAACAACGATAAAGTTTCAACAAAAAAGATTTCTCCTTGGAAGATTGTTTGCCGTTCTATCTACGGAACAATCATCGCTTTTTTTATCTTTGTCATTCTTCTTGTCGGTGTTGTTCCTCATGGCTTAATTCAAGTTTTTGGAGTGGGCTTTTATCGAGTAGGAAGCGATTCGATGGAACCCCAAATACGCGTCAATGATTACATTGTGGCAAAACGTCCAAAAATTGAGGCATTAACAGATGGTGATATTATCATTTTTGAGACTAACGCTCAATTAACTGGAGCTCCTATCACCCAAAAAATTGTCGTGATCCATTACTTTGGCTATATCGATGATGAAGGTCATGTTTTGACCTATCGCGAAGCAAATAAAGACCTTCCAAGTGATGATAGTGCTAAATACGATGTTTGGGGTACTGAATCCACTCCTTATTATGTGACAGCTGATAATATTAAAGGTGTTTACACAGGTATTATTCGGAGTGCTGATTTTGTCGATGGATGTCAAAATGTCTTTACATCCCCGTGGTTCTACGGAACCGGAATCATCCTTCTAGCAGCGGGTGGAACTGTCATCTATTTGGTTTATAAAAAGAAGAAGAATAAAAAAGAAACTGATCATCATTAGTCTTTGCATTGCTCACTCAGAGTGAAAAAGACATTCAATTTTCTTACTCGATGTTATATAATTTTCCATGGTTGTCGCCGCTTGATGATGTAAAAATCATTTATTAGCGAAGGGGCTGTCATGGATTTTTTTAAGAAATTAATTGAAATATTGACTTTAAAAATGGATGAACCAGGCAATTATGGTTGGTTTCATCTTTTATTTATTGGTCTTTTCGTCGTCGCTTGTTTAGGCGTTATTTTTCTCGCTAATCATCATCACCAAGAAAAGACCTTAAAACTCGTTTTATTGATTTGTGGCTCAGTGATGATTATCTTTGAAATCTATAAGCAACTAGTTTTTACTTTCCGTTTAAATGGCGATCAATTGGTTATCGACTATCAATGGTACGCTTTTCCTTTTCAATTGTGTTCCACTCCGATGTACATCATGATTATCGCTGCTCTATTTAAGCCAGGAAAAGCGCGTGACGCTCTCCTTGGATATTTAGCTCTCTTCGGTCTTTTTGGCGGTCTATGTGTCTATATTTTTCCCAATGATGTCTTTGTCTCCGAAATTGGCATTGATATTCAAACGATGATTCATCATGGACTTCAAATTGTTGTGGGCGTCTTTCTATTAGCCTATTATCGCCGCTCTTATCGCCGCTCATTTTGGTTAGGAAGTTTTGCTGTTTTTGCTATTACCTTTTCTATCGCTTTAACTCTTGACTTTGTCATTCCCCATTTTATTAATGAAACTTTCAATATGTTTTATATCAGCCAGCAATACGGCTGCACTCTTCCCGTTTTAAGCGCTATTTACCCGAAGGTCCCCTATATTGTTTTTCTTCTGATTTATGGGCTGGGTTTTTGCTTAGCGGCCTCGGTGATTTACTGGTTGAGTTTTAGCATTAATTTACTATGTAAAACGGTTTATCGAGGATGTTTAAAATTGCAAGTTAATCATTGATTATGAACAACGAACCTCGCTATTTTAAAATCATCTTTCTCGTCTTCCTTGTTCTCCAAACGCTTCTTTTTATTTCCATTCTTTTTGTTCCGCACCTTCCAATGGTGAATGTCTTTGAATATACTTCCATTTTGTTATCGCTACTTTTCGCTCTTTTTGTATGGTTAAGAAAGAAGAATATGGTCACTCTTTTGATTTTTATCGCTCTTGTTTTTACCGCGATAGCGGATACTTTTTTAGTCTTTTTGAATCCTTATTTGAATGAGGTAACTCAGAGTATCGCCATGATTTCCTTCAGTTTATGTCAATTGACCTATTTTTTCTTAATATGGAAGATAACTCAAACTCACAGAGAACGTATCATCAATCTTTCAATCCGAACGATTTTCTTTCTAGCTCTCGAAATCATCGCCCTTCTAATCTTGGGTTCTTCGTATAACTTCCTCATCTTTGTTTCCCTTTTCTATTTCTCTCAATTAGTGACCAATATTATCTTTGCTTTCATCCATATCAAAATGAATCCATTTTTAGCGATTGGACTTCTCCTTTTTATTGGTTGCGATATTTTTATTGGCTTATCCACTCTATGCGACATTCTCGCTCTCAGTCAATCGCATTTCCTCTACATCTTTGCCCATCTCCCTTTTAATTTTGCGTGGTTCTTCTATTTGCCCTCGCAAGTTTTATTATCAAGTAGCGGACTTTTTTTCAAAAGAAAACTATCTCTTTCCCAAAATAGTTTATAGTAATAACTGATGCGCTTGTAGCTCAGTTGGATAGAGTGCAACCCTCCGAAGGTTGAGGTCATGGGTTCGACTCCCATCAAGCGCACCAGTACGATCAGTAACCGAATCATCTTGCTAAGGTGGTTCGGTTTTTTCTTGCTTAATAGTCTTGATGCCATTATACTATAAAGGTTCTAAAAAGAACCAATTATGACATTCAACACCGAAATCCTGTCTTTAGTCGAAAACCTCCGCAAAGGTTACGCCAAAAACCTCTCAAGCCTAGCCCATGAGGAAGGTTTGACCCCGTGCGAGGGGAGCGTCCTTTCCTTTTTGCGCTTCAATCCTGGCTATGACGCCCCGAGCGACATCACGCGTCTTATCCAAATTACGAAAGGCAATGTTTCTTCTTCTGTTCATTCGTTGGAGGAGAAAGGCTACCTCGTTTCTAAGACGGATGAGAAAGACCATCGTTTGTCCCATCTCACTTTGACGGAAAAATCCTTTTCGTTCCTTAATCGCGTGAACGCGATGAGAGCCAAATGGGTCAAGAAACTTATGGCGGGCTTTTCTTCTAGTGAGACGAAAGAACTGTCTTCCTTCCTTTTACGTATCAACGAGAACATCACCAAATGAAAACCGCATTAACCGAAGAAGCCTTAGGCAAGGCCCCGATTGGACGTTTGCTTTGGAAATTAGCTATTCCAACGATTTTGGCTCAGTTCATCAACATGCTCTATAACCTGGTGGACCGGATCTACATCGGCCACATCGCTGAGACCGGAGTCACCCAATTGACGGCCTTAGGTGTTTGCACGTCTTTGATTATTTCCGTCTCCGCTTTCGCTTACTTGGTGGGCTCTGGTGGTGGACCTTTGTCTTCGATTGACGCGGGTAAGGGCAAAAAGGAAGAGGCCGAAAGGATTGAAGGCAATTCCTTTATCTTGCTCATTATCCTCGGCGTTATCCTTACCACTTTGCTTTTGATTTTCTCTAAGCCGCTTCTGCTGGCTTTTGGCGGCAGCAACGAAACGATTGGTTACGCGAACGATTACATGCAGATCTACGCGATTGGCACGATTTTCGTCATGCTGACCTTGGGGATGAATCTTTTTATCACTGCCCAAGGCAAAACGATGACGGGTATGCTTTCGGTTCTTATCGGTGCGATTTTGAACATCGCCCTTGATCCCCTTTTCATCTTCACCTTTAACATGGGTGTCAAAGGGGCGGCTTGGGCTACCATCATCTCGCAAGGGGCTTCCTGCATTTGGGTTGTGACGTTTCTCTTTAGCAAAAGGAGCGAGTGGCAATTAAAACCTTGCAATTTCCGTCTCGACCTTCATCTTGATTCAAGGATCTTCGCTTTAGGCTCCGCGACTTTCCTTATGCAGATCTCGGAAGGTATTTTGACGATTTGTTTCAACACTTCGCTTCGGAAATACGGTGGCGATTTGGCGGTGGGGACGATGACGATTCTTTTCTCTTTGACCCAACTAGCCTTCTTGCCTCTATCGGGATTAGGGCAGGGGGCGCAGCCGATAATTTCCTATAACTATGGGGCCAATAACAAAGAACGGGTCGAAGCCACGTTTAAGCTTCTTTTGATTGTCAGTCTTTCGTTCTCGGCGGTTTTCTGTTCCCTCATTCTTGGATTTCCTGAACCTTTTGCAAGGATTTTCACTAATGACGCGACTTTGTTAAGCCATATTACGGTGCCTGCCCGTATCTATGTGGCGTGCCTTACGATCTTCGGCATTCAGATTGCCTGCCAGCAAACCTTCACGGCCATCGGCGATGCCGTCTCCTCGCTTATGACGGCCATCATGCGTAAATTCATTTTGCTCATTCCTTTGATTTATATTTGTCCCGCCATTTGGACGAGCAATCAAGAATATGCGGTCTATTTAGCGGAACCGATTGCCGACTTCTTGGCTATCTCTTTCACTTCCGTTTTATTCTTCTTCAAGTTCCGTGGAGCCATGAAGAAAATGGATGAGAAGAAAGAAAACGAACCCACTTCAGTGACGACAGTGCAGTGACACAAGTGTGTAAAAACCACTACAATAGTGGATATGAATAAACCCCTTCGTGAGCAGTCGCCTTTTATTCCTTTTCCTTATATCGACAAATATCCAAAAGATGAGCACGGGGATATTTACCCGTCGACCCATAAATACGACTATGATTACGAGGATCCTAAGAAGTTTGTTTATCGTCCGAAAAATTTCGCCTTCAAATTCAAACGGTTTTTCATTCGGACTTTTGCTTTCTTAATCGGCGAACCGATTGTGCGTTTCCGCTATGGAATAAAGATTGTAGGCAAAAAGAACTATCTTCTCCATAAAAAGGAAATGAAGGAAGGCTTCATTACGGTTTGCAATCACGTCTTGCCATGGGATTGCTTGGCCGTGTCCGCCACGCGGATGGGACGCTTCCCGGAGTTCCCGATGTGGCAGGCTGGTTTCGAAAGCACGATTGGGCCCTTATTACGAAGCTATGGTGGCTTTCCTGTCGTAAAGACGGTTCATGGCGTGATGAACGCCTATATCGCCATGCGAGCGGTTATCAAGGAGCATAAGTGGCTTCATGTTTATCCTGAGGCCGCGTGCTGGAACAATTACGCCCCGTTGCGCGAATTCAAAGATGGAACATTTAGACTAGCCTATGAATTTGGCACGCCAGTGTTCCCGCTTGTGATTTCCTATCGGCCTCGTCATGGCTTCTTCAAACTTTATTGCCGCAAGGATCCTTTGGTGACTTTAAAAATTGGCGAACCTCAATACGCTTTGAAAACGTTATCGCGGGCGGACGGGACCAAAGAGCTTCTTGACCGGGTTCATCTTAAGATGATTCAGATGGCTGGCCTCGTGAACGAAAAAGAAAACGAAGAACTGAAAAAACTATATTCCTACCAATAGACGATTAATATACCGAAAACGGATTATTTATATCTAAAATATCGTTTAAAAGTGTTTTCGGTATGATATAACATACATAGTGTAAATGTTGCATTTAGTAAGTAATTACTGAGGAAAACCATTTTCATTTAAGTTCCTATTTGCACCCGAGGGAATGATAAATCAGCTTTAATCGTTGTTTTCCTTGTTTGACCACTTCGAATAACGCAATTTTATATGCATTTTGATAGCCATCTCGATAAAGGCCTGGGCTTTTTGATAGTTGTTTCCTTTATTGTTGTAGATGAAAGCAAAGAGGTTAAGCCAGTCTTGAAGAGTATCTCTCGAGTAGCCTCCATGACTTGAAAGAAATTCTTTAAGGTAACGGTGAACTTTGTTAATTGGTTCCAATGGGTTATTCCTATCCTCTATCTTCTTAGACTTGTCGACCACGTGTACCTCACTAACAAGATTAAGAGATCTTATAAACTCACGATGGGCATTTTCTCCATCATGGACGAATGTTGACCCTTTGCTTATGTGACTAGAGTATGCCTTGGTGACCTTGGGAACGCTGGGTTTGCCCACACCCTCTAATTTTAGATAACACTTATTACCATCAGTTAACGAATATATGGAATATTGATTGCTTGATAACCCTCGAAGTTCTTTTCCATTTTTCGCCACTTTCTTAGATTCCCACTTGGGCACGTATGTCTCGTCGGCATAGACCCTTCCTACGAAGATGATGGAATCTTGATACTTTTGAAGAACGAGGAATACCTTAGAAAGCCAGTATCTACCAGTTGAATATGCATTACGATTATCGATACTAGAAGTAAGGACGCTATGGAACTCAAAGAGATGAGACAAATACTCTATCCATTCTGAAAATGGGATCTTTCTTGAATCAAAAATCGTGTTTGTTACAGGAGAGAACTTTCTCCCACAAGATGAGCATTCATAACACCTAAGGCCACTTTTCTTAAATCCATCTCTCCTTATCGCTGGCGAACCACAATAAGGACATGAAGTAATCGCCAAGGAGTTGATATATGCTATTTCCTCACATGAAACTTTCCTATCTAAGGCTATTGACGAGCTGAAATAAGACTAGGTTTATCGCCTTAGTTCCATAAGAATTCCAAAAGGGCTGCTTCTTCACGGCTTTTTTACTCATTTTTGCTCTCGCTGTTCTTTAACTCTTGAAGGGTATCTTCAGGAGGATCATTTATGCCGGAAATCAAAGAACAGATATATGACCTCAGGTCTAAGGGCTATGGGGCAAAAAAGATAAGCAAGGAACTAGGCGTTTCTTTAAATACAGTCAAATCCATCCTGCGAAGGGTTGCCTCTGAAAACACAGAAGCGGCTCTTTGTAAGAATTGTGGAATAGGAATAGAGAATTCTTCTAGCCATAAGAAGGTTTTTTGCTGTGATAAATGCAGGAACGAATGGTGGAACAAAAGAAGAAAAAACATAGAGAAAGCAAGCGACAAAAAAAGGGTTTGTGCTTGTTGCGGCAAGGAGTTTGTTTCCTATTCCCATAAAGATCAAAGGTACTGCTCCCATGAGTGCTATATCAGAGCTCGCTACAAGAGCAAGGCAGCTGAAGATGGACAAAGATAAACAGCTGAATTATGAGGGATATCTCATTGGGATAAACACGCTTAAAAGCCTCATAAAAGCGAGCATTTTGGATGAAAAAGACTACTCAAAATATGAACGTGAATTGGCTTTAAAATACGGCTTCAAACTTAATAGCATTTATAGAAAACAGAACTTGATATAACCTCCTTTTAGAGTGATGTATATGAATGAAAGGAGGACGATAAATTGGATACAAAAATTGTGAAGATTCAGGCGCTTCCCGAACTTAAAAGAAAAACGAGAGTTGCAGCCTATGCACGTGTTTCATTAGGAAAAGACGCAATGCTTCATTCGCTTTCATATCAAGTGAGCTATTACAGCAATATGATCCAAGCGCGTGATGATTGGGAATTCGTAGGGGTATACGCTGATGAGGCTATCTCCGGAACAAAGGCTAACCGAGATAATTTCAATAGAATGATAGACGATTGCAAGGCTCATAAAATAGATTTGATTCTAACAAAGTCAATTTCAAGGTTCGCTAGAAACACCATAGTATTGCTAGAAACGGTAAGGGAGTTAAAACAACTTGGCATCGATGTCTATTTTGAGGAACAGAATATTCATGCCTTATGCGGTGATGGAGAGCTCATGATTTCAATTCTTGCGGGCTTTGCACAGGAAGAAGCAAGGTCAGTGAGTGAAAATATGAAATGGAGAATAAAAAAGAATTTTGAAGAAGGGAAGGCTTGGAGCGTTACTTTCCTTGGCTATAGGCTCAAGGGCGGAAAGCTAGTGATTGAACCTACTGAAGCCGAGACAATTAGGCTGATATTCAGTTTGTTTCTTGATGGTCTTGGAATACAGAAAATAGCCCAGAGAATGACTGATTTAGGCAGAAAAACGAGGTTTGAGAACACGGTGTGGGCAAAGTCGAGCATAAACACGATCCTTAACAACGGCATGTATACTGGCGACCTTCTCCTGCAGAAAACGTACCGAAAGAACTATCTTGATAAGCATTCCTATAAAAATGTCGGGATATTTCCTCAGTATTTGGTCGAGAACAGCCATGAGGCCATCGTTTCAAAGGAAACTTTTATCTTGGCCCAAAAAGAATTGAAAAGGAGGGCTGAGATATCCAAAAACCTCCCAAGTAGGCAGAGTGACGGAAACCAATTCAAGGGAAAAGTCAGATGTGCCACTTGCGGATGGAGTTATATCAGGAAAAAGACCCACGGGAAGTCAGTGTGGGGTTGCGCACAATACTTATCAAAAGGCAAATCATACTGCCCTTCAAAGAACGTACCGGAAGAGGCAATCTTTGATGGATTCAATGAAATCTTCAAGACAGACGGTTTTGATAAAGTCCTATTCAAAGCAAAAGTGAATCAAATAATGGTCCATCAGGATAACCTTCTGGTATTTGAGCTAACCGATGGATCCAAGTGCGAATACAGATGGTCCTATAAATCCAGGTCTTTATCATGGACTGACGATATGAAGGAAAAGGCAAGGAAGAGATCCACGAAGAAAAAGGAGAAAAAATTATGCCAAAAGTAACGATCATACCATCGAGGGTGAATCCTTCTACACATCAGCTGATATCTTCATCAGGACTTAAAAGAAGGGTTGCAGGATACGCCAGGGTTTCCACTGACAGCGATGAGCAATTCACATCTTATTCGGCGCAGATCGACTATTACACAAAGAAGATTCAGGCCAATCCTGAATGGAGCTTCGTCAAAGTGTATACAGATGAAGGAATATCCGCGCTCAACACCAAAAAGAGAGCGGGATTCAATGAAATGATTAAAGATGCCCTCGCTGGAAAGATAGACCTAATCGTTACAAAATCCGTATCTAGATTTGCCAGAAACACTGTTGATAGTCTGGTAACGATAAGAAAACTCAAGGAAAAAGGCGTAGAGTGCTATTTTGAAAAGGAAAACATCTACACGATGGATTCCAAAGGAGAGCTTCTCATAACAATCATGTCATCGCTTGCTCAGGAGGAATCGAGGTCGATATCCGAAAACGTCACATGGGGACAGAGAAAGTCGTTCAGTGATGGGAAGGTTCATCTTGCCTTCAAGAATTTCCTCGGGTACCGAAAAAATGAAAACGGAAAGATCGAGATTGTGGAATCGGAAGCAAATACCGTTAGAAGCATCTATTCGTATTTCATCAGTGGCGAAACCCCGGTGTCCATTTGCAGACATCTTGAGGAGACTGGGATAAAGTCTCCGATGAGAAAGGACAAATGGAGGCAATCAACTGTCATATCAATCCTAAAGAATGAGAAATACAAGGGAGACGCTCTTCTTCAAAAGAGCTTCACGGTGGACTTCCTCCAGAAAAAACTGAAGAAGAACAATGGTGAAGTCCCGCAGTACTATGTTCATAACAGTCATCCGGCGATAATAAGCGCTGAAGACTGGGAGGCGGTGCAACTTGAATTTTCTAAACGAGCAGCGCTTCCGACGTATCACAACGCCTCTAATAAATTCCAGGGTAAAGTCAAATGCGCCTCGTGTGGAGGAGTCTATGGGGCAAAGGTCTGGCATTCGACATCCGAATATCGAAAGGTAATATACCAGTGCGACAGCAAATTCGATAAGGGAAAATCAAAATGCAAAACCCCTCATCTTACTGAGGAGCAGATAGAACGCGCATTCATGAAGGCTTATGATTTGATCGGCGAGAACAGAACAGCCGCTTCTGAGACTTGTGACATGATCATTAAGGATCTGAAGGACACAAAGGCCATTGATGATGAGGTGAGAGAACTAAGTGCCGATCTTGATATCGTTGCGGAGAAAGCGAGTCGAATGGTCAATGAGAATGCCTCAAAGGCACAGTCACAGGAAGAGTATGAAAAGAAATACAATGTCCTGTGCCAGAAGTTCGATTCAATAAAAAGCAGAATTGCCGAACTTGCAAACGAGAAGACAAAAAGAACAGTAAAAGCCCAGTCAGTCATTGATTTCAAGAAATGCCTTGAGAAAGACAATAAAATCATTGGATGCTGGAACCAGGCACTATGGAATTCATCAGTTGATGAAGCTCTGGTACATGCCGATGGCACCATAGAATTCAGATTTTACAATGGCACGTCAATTATTGAGGAAATCGATGGATAAGTTTGTTATACTTTCAACAACCGACTATAGCGGCTTCGGATCACCCTTATCCGATTGCCATCATCAATGAGATGGCGCCGTGCCAAACAACATAATGAATCGTGGCACGTTAATCTTAACGATTCACTTCATAACCCTGGTTTATTCTTTTTACCGGGGTTTTTATTTTTTAGAAAAATAGGGGGGGTGCACTCGTTAAACGGATAAAGGGTAGGGGGTGCACTCGTGAAATGGTTTATATGCTAGGGGGTGCACTTTGTATCAAATTTGTAGTGCAGTTCCAAATTCAAATTCATAAGAACGTTTGTAAACGTTCTTTTTTCTTTATTCTGAATCCATTTACCCATATTTTTTGTATTTTTAATCCCATATTACTTTATATTAGATAAAAAACGGCGTTAGCGAATTGATGCGGTTGTTGCACAATAATTATAAAATATTAATGCAAATATGTAATGGTGGAAAAGCTGTTTTTTATGATATAGTTTGTTCAATAAGAAATGTTTCGCCATTTTGATTTTACCTTGTTTAATTTGAAGTAAAAAAGTGCCATTAAAATTGCTAATTGACTAATAAAAGCACAAAAAGTCAAGATTGTTTTGTTTGATATTACTAATATGAAAGCGAGGGAAGAAAATGGACATCATAGAAAGTTTTAGACAATCGATTGAGTATATTGAAGCGAATTTGGAAAAAGAGTTAACCATCAAAGAGATCGCCAAATCTGCTTATATGTCTTCTTTCTATTTTCAAAGAACTTTTGCAATTCTTTCTGGGATGAGCGTTATGGATTATGTCCGGAATCGTCGATTATCAAATGCTGGAGAAAAACTTCTTCATAATCCAAAAATAAGGATTATCGACTTGGCAATAGATTCGATGTATGATTCTCCCGAAAGTTTTTCAAGAGCCTTTAAGCGTTTTCATGGTGTGCTACCATCTGAAGTTAAACGAAAAAATAAAGGTTTAGTCTTTTTCCCTCGGTTAGAGATTGTAATAAACATAAAAGGAGGAAAAATTATGGATTACAAAATTGAACAAGACAAAGAGTACACAATTGTTATCATTAAAAAAATTTTTAATGAAGCATCTTCAAAGAAAGACATCCCGCAATTTTGGAATGAATACAACAAAAAAGGTTATTCTCGTGTCGTACCACCGATGCTTGGCATTTGTTTCCCAACAAAAAAAGATGATGAATTCGAATACGGGATCGGTTCTGTCATCGAATGTGTCGCTTCTATACCAGAAGGATTTGTTACTATAAAAGTGCCAAAGCAAACATATGTCAAATTTAAAGCGATTGGTCCAATGCCTAGTGCATTGCAAGAACTATGGAAAAAAGTTATGACCGAATGGCTCCCTAACGCTCCATATGAACTAGTGGAAGCTCCAGAATTCGAATGCTATAGCGAAGGCGATATATCTTCAAAAAATTACGAAAGTTTTATTTGGCTTCCCGTAAGGAAAAAATAAACTGACTTAATAATAATGCCCCATCTTTAAAAAGTATGGGGCTATTTAATTTACTATGGTTCGTAAATTGAATGATATCGATTATTTAAGTAATCCACTAGCCTTTGTCACGTGACCGCCAGTCATACTAGAGATGTCATTTTTAACAATCATAGAATTGGGGTCAATTGCCAATATTTCTTTTATAATGCTTTGATTCCCACGGCGATTTGTATAAATCATAATCATTTTTCTTTTTACGTCTTTGCCTTCCGCATCAACGGTTGTAACGCCCAAACCCTTACTGCGAAGTGTACTAGCCATTAATTCTCCATTTTCTTCAGATGTGATAACTTGAATTAAAATTTGCCCAAATGCCAATTTTTCTTCAAGTATTGAACCACACCAAACACCGGCAGCAAATCCTAGTGCATAAGCAATGCCTTTATATGGCGATTCGGTTAAGCCAGTTATAACTCTAGAAGCAATGAACACCCAGATAGTTATTTCAACAAGAGCTAATAAAACCGCTGTTTTGCGATATCCTTTTACAACCAAAATGCTCCTTAATGTTCCTATTGACACTTCGATAATTTTTGCAAAAAATATTCCTAAAAACTCGAGTACAATCATAAGTGTACTCATACTCCAAAACGAATTCCAAAATGCATTCCAATCCATAATGATATCCTCCTCTAGAATCGGCGCTTTTATTGTGGCGCTGAAAATAATGATATTGAACTCTAATGAGCTTTACAATTGAGAAATGAACAAACTATATCAAAAGACCGAAAATGTAATTTTTCGCGACACTTCCGCCATATTTTTATCATCGGGGTAGGGGATTTTTATAAAATGTTTGCCATTCATCAATAAGAAAAATATGATTAAATCCAATTTATAATCCATTAGAATTGTATTTTATGATATATCGATGTTTATTCCAGGACGGATTCCGCCGCTTTCAATTCCTACTCCGTGGCCATATATACCGCCATCATAATTCCAATATGAAGAATTATCAGCATGCTCTGGATCAGGAGAGCGAGTCCAATAAGTAGATATTCCATCATTGCATAAACAACCAGTGGCTCTTGCATAGTCCGTTGCATATGCTTGTCTCAACTCGTTTGTAGTCAGATTATATTGTTCGCTTGAACCTTCGGCGTATGACATAGCAAAGATATAATCGCTGGTATTATCACAAGCATATTGGTTTTCGCCAGAAGTTTGGGTTGCGGTTTCTTTGCTGTTATCGACATTGGTTAATGTAATAACTTTCTTTTCTGATGAGCTGAAAACCAAATTATAAAAAGTTGATGTCAAATAATTCCTTAAATAAGAATATTTATAATTATTAGCATGGATTATTTGACCATCTATTTCTCGATCGCTACGCAAGTCATTAAAAGGTGAATTTCCCAACACGTATTCGCTCATAAGGAAACCGGTTTTAAGGTTTTTTCCACTCATCACTCTCCATTGTATTGGTTCGACTTCAAAATAATATGTTGTTCCAGTTGCAAATGTCGTTTTTCCAGAACGAGAAACATAGACTAGTTCTGGTTTATCAGTGGCAAGCTCAGCTGTAGTTTTTTTGAATTTTCTTCCAAGGAGATTAATGTAACCATTGCTATCTAGAGTCGATATTTTCTCCAATCTCGATATTAAATTTTCATCTTCAATAAGCGTTTGCGGGTACTCTCCAAGAAGAAAAGAATCCCCTAAACTAGTTGGGTAGTTATGAAGTTCCCATTTTGCGTATAGTTCTAGATCTTTATAAATTGGATCATAACTTGTATATTTTTTGTCATTGGCTGTTTCACCAGTAACCCAGCCCATGAAAGTATAATTGTCTCGATTAGGTAATGGAAAGTCTATAGTATCACCATATGAAACCGCATAAGATGTTTGACTTCCTTCAGGCATTGTTCCGCCATTGACATATAGGCTCACTGTTAACTTTTTTTCTTCTTGGCTTGTCGAACTACTCGTGCTTTGTGTGCTTCCACATCCAACAAGAGAAGCGATTCCACATATTGAAATTGCAATTTTAATAATTGATTTGTTCATAATGTTCCTTAATATCCACTTTATTTTGCGCATTATTGGGTTAATTGTCAAACAAACAAGTTAGGTTTTTGTAAAATGAATATTTTAACCATGCTTTACACCAGCAAACAATAATGATTAAATAATAAATGATTTTGTGCGAATATAATTCGCATTAAATACGTGAAGGAAATAACATATGGATTACATCAATAAGTACTTGCGAAATTTCAAGCCTTATAAATTGGCTTCTCATGAGATTTGGTCTGTTTCTGCTAAGCAAAGGGACAAAGTCCTAAAGCTTGATTGGAACGAGTCTACTCTTCCGCCGAGTCCTAATGTTTTAGTCAAAATTAGAGCTTTACTAGATGATCCTAATTTCTTTAATTTATATCCATCAACCTATAATGCCCATTTAATAGATTTACTTGCCGATTACACAAAATTGCCAAAAGAAAATATTCAATATTTTGCTAGTTCTGATTCGCTTCATGAATACATCGCCAAATTGTTCATTAACGTTGGAGATCCTGTTTTAATTTTGGGTCCATCGTATGATAATTTTCGCCTAACATGTCAAGTCAATGGTGGAAATATATTCTTCTATGAATACAACGCCGATTTTTCTTTTAATGAAGAAGGTTTTGAGCAATTCATTGAAAAAATTAACCCATCTTTAATCTATATTTGTAATCCAAATAATCCGACTGGTTACTTGCATGATATTGCATATATTAAAAAGCTGATCGAAAAATTTTCTAATACCATGTTTTTGCTTGATGAAGCATATATCGAATTCGCTGGAGACAACGCTTCATGTGCTGGATTGGTTGTCGATCACGAAAACCTGCTAGTTTCTCGTACGATGTCTAAAGCTTTTGCTTTAGCTAATTTTAGATTTGGCTATCTTCTAGCTCACGTTAAGAACATAAATTACATTTCCACAATAAGAAATCCAAAAAATATCACCACTTTCGCTCAGGTAGCAGCCGAAGCAGTTCTAGATGATGTAGAATATATGAGAAATTATGTTAGCGTTGTCATCGAAGCTCGCGAATATTTTATTAGTTCGATAAAAAAGAAATTGACCAAACTTCATCCGTATTCATCACGTGGTAACTTCGTTCTTATAAAATGTACCTCATACGATGAAAAGGAAAAAATAGTAGAATTCTTAAAAACATTTAACATTTATGTTCGAGATGTCAACCAAAGCCCTCTTGTAAAAGAATGCTTTAGAGTTAGCATTGGTACAAAGCAGCAAATGGAAAGGGTCTTGAAATCCTTAGAAAGTTATTATAAAGATGCCAAATAACAATCTTCTAATTCTCGATTTCTGCAATACCTGTGTGGACTTTGAAACTGCTGATGAATTCGTATTTTTTGTCATGAGAGAAAAAAAAGAAGAAAAAAAACTTTTAAAGGCGCAAAAGAAAGTTAAGTTTTTTAATCGCACTAGAATATCGAGAATTTATTATTGGCTGACCAAGAAGAGTCTCTCTAAAAAAATCTATGCCAATTTATTAAAAGGCTATAACGAAATGGAAATCAACCATCTTGGAAAACTCTACTACGAAGAAAAACTAAAACCACATTTTATTTCACCAACATTTAATATTTTGAATTCATATCAAAGAAGCGGTTATATGGTTTGTCTACTTTCTGGGGCCTATTTAAATTATTTACAATATTTTGCAAAAGATTATGATATCGACATTGTTATTCCCACAATACTTGGGGTGAAAAATGGACACATGAGTGGCAAAATATCAGAGGATAGGATGGGCGAGAGGAAAGTTAAAGCCTTGCTTGAAACTGTTAAATTAAGTCATTTTCAAAATATTGTTTGTGTTAGCGATGGCAAGTCTGATATTCCAGTTTTTAAACTTGCCCAAAAGCAAATAGTTATCGCGAAATCTCATAGAGATTGGTTAGATCAATTGGACAATCCTGAGGAAATAATATATGAACCAAAAAAATAATATATTTTATGAATTAAAATTTGATTTAGCTATGCTAAAAATAAAACTTCGCCACATTTTTGTTTCTGATGAAAAAGAAATACAAAAAAAATGGATGGCGATTTATCATGAAAAAATTGATTTTAAAAATCCACAGACTTTGAATGAAAAAATCCAGTGGTTGAAGCTTCATGATAGGACACCTTTGCACACCATATTAGCTGACAAATATTCTTCTCGTGCCTATATCGCACAACACTATGGAGAAGAATATTTAATACCTTTGGTGTTTTTTGGAACAAAAACAAAAGACATTTCCCCTGAAAATATTAATGAGTTTCCATGCGTTATCAAACCGAATAACAGCAGTGGCTTATATCATATTTATCGTCGCAAAGAGGACATTGATTTTTCATCATTACGCCAAGAATGCAAACATTGGCTAAAAAGGAATTATTACTACGAAAGTCAAGAGTGGCAGTATAAGAACATGCCCCACATGTATGTAGTAGAAAAGTTATTGCAAGATGAAAATGGCAAAATTCCCAACGACTATAAGTTTCACTTTATCAATGGCAAATGTGAATTCATATATTGTTCAATTGATAGAGAAGGTGACAATTACCGCCATATTTATACACCGGAATGGAAGAGACTGCCTTTCACATGGGCTGGACCAAAATCCAAGCAAGGTGACAACCATCCAGATATTTCTAAACCAAAATGTTTTGATAAAATGATGGAAATAGCTTCAGACATCGCTTCGCACTTTGCTTATGTCAGAGTGGACTTTTATGAAGTAAATGGAAAACTTTATTGTGGCGAAGTGACTTTTCATCATGGTTCAGGACTCGATGTTTTTAATCCAAAAGAATACGATAAGATTTATGGAGACAAATTAATTCTTCCAAACAAATAATTTTTGATATGTTAAAATAACAAGAACATGAAACAAAAGAAAATATTGTTTGTCATTCCAAAATTGTGCAATGGTGGAGCTGAACGCCGCGTGGCTTTCTTAGCAAATCACATCGCTCAAGATACTCGTTACCATGTTTATATGCTTTCTTTTTGGGAAACTGAAGGAGATTATACACTGGATGAAAAAGTGACGAGGCTTCATCTTTCAAAAAAATTGCGTTTCAATCATCACGCAAACGACAAAAAAAGACTTGTCGAATTGACGTTTATATTTAAAAAATTACATCCGAATGTGGTTTTTAGCATGCATCCTCCAGTAGCTTATTTTTGTAAAATTGCAGGTTTCTGGCAATCTTTTAAATTAATTGATCTAATTGAAATTGCGCCAAATCATATGCAACATCTCGAACGTCGCAAAAAAGGATGGTCACGTGCTGATGCCATAGTTGTTCAATGCCAAAAGCAAAAGGAATTGATGCCAGTTTATCAAAATAAATGTGTTGTGATAAACAACCCTGTTTCAGATGTGTTTTTGAAGATTAGAAAAGATTATTCTGCATCTATTAAAAAATTCATCACGGTGGCTAGGTTTGATCCGGAAAAAAATCAAACAATGCTTCTTAATGCATGGAAGATTGTTCATGACAAATACCACGATGTCACTTTGGATTTTTATGGCCGGGGGCCTCAACGTGATGAAGTGATAAAATACGCTGAAACAATTGGCGTATCATCATGTACTCGTTTTGTCGAAAGATCGGATTCGATTGAAAAAGAATATGCAACACATGATGCTTTCATTCTTCCCAGCAATTTTGAGGGAATGCCAAATGCTCTTTTAGAAGCAATGGGAACTGGCCTTGCTTGTATTTCTACAAATTGTGACACCGGTCCAAGCGATTTAATAACAAATGGTGAAAATGGTATTTTGGTTGATGTGGATAATATTCCACAAATGGTGGACGCTATCACGTTTTTTATCGAGCATCCAAACCAAGCAGTTTCATATGCTAAAAACGCTAAAGAAAGCGTATCGGCAAAATTTAATTCGGAAATTATTATGAAATCATATTTTTCACTTCTTGAGAAAGTGCTTAGAGAATGATTATGGATAAAAGAAAAGTGATTGTTAATGCCGATGATTATGGCAAAAATAAAGAAGAAATAGCAGCCATACGCTATGCTTTTTCTAAAGGTTACATCAGCCAAACAACTATGATGGTCAACGATTTGTCTTTAAATCAAATCTCAATTAATTATGCCAAACAAGATGGTTTTTTTGAGAAAATCGGTCTTCATTTTAATTTGACTAGGGGAAAACCTCTCACTGATGATATTCTCAAATGTAAACGTTTGAGTAGAGACGGTAGATTTTCACAAAAAATTTTAATTTCTAAATTTATGCATTTTTTCCTAACAAAGAAAGAAAAAAAGGCCATCGAAAAAGAACTTAAAGCCCAAATTAGCGAATACAAAAAACTTGGTTTGACACTATTTCATTTCGATTCACACGGGCATATACACACGATTCCTTCTTTGACTAAATTATGTGTAAAGATTGCAAAAATGGAAGGCTTTGTTTCAATGAGGACATCCTTGTTCTACCCAAAGATGAATTTTCTTAAAAAAATAGAAAAAAAATATGTAAATAAATTGATCGCTAGCAATTTTATTCACGTCGATAAAACCATTGATATTTTAAAGATATATGAGTCTATCCCATTTATAAAAGAAAGTGAAATATTTGAAGTCATGTGTCATCCATATGCATTTAGAGTAGATTATGATTTACATTGTTTATCACTTGAACACGAGGAAGCTTATTCTAGTGTTCAAAAATATGAACTTGTTTCTTTTAAAAGCCTAAAATAACGATTTTTGTTATAAAAACCATTTTTAAATCTATTTTTTGTGGCTAGTTGATATCTGAATTATTTTTTAATATAATTAAAGCGAAAGGAGAAAATATATTTTGAAAAAAACAAAACTATTTTCTATTGCTCTAGTCTTAGGAGCACTTGGATTAACTGCGTGCGGCAATACCGGTTATGATCCATTTCAATTAGGTAACAATTTAGTTCCAGTAAATAAAGAAGAAGCATCGCTTATTTACTCTGAAGCTGTTACAAATTTTGCTAAAGTTGAGTCTTTGGACGCTAATATTTCATACACATCTGACACGACGAAGTTTTACGCTGGCGTTTATTCGCAGTTTGCTAAAAAAGAAGAGGTAAGTGAATTGATGCAAATCGATTTTCGCAAATCTTCCGCTTGGCAAAATATGAGTAACAAAGCTAAGGAAACTTCATATATTGGTACAGTTTCTACTGAACAAAAACGTACATCAAATATTTGGTTTGATGTCCCTAGCAATCCACTTATGAGCGATTACATCTCTATGTACGCCGTTATTAATTATGAAGATGGTGGTTTGACTTCTACTGATTACGGTGAAAATGTGGTGTGTAAGAAAGATCAATTAGATTTGCTTTGGTCTAAAATGCGTTATGAAGTTTCATCTTCCACTTATGCATCTATTGGAATTACAAGTTCGGTTGATTCTATGAATAATGCTTTTGATGGCGAGTCTTCTTTTGTCTTTTATGAACAAAAAGTTACTAAATCGACGAGCGTATCTGAATTTGTTGGATCATCTAATACTGAACATTATGTAATTCAGGAAGATGAACAATTGTCTATTATACGTCTTGTTAAAGATGAAACTTTTGGTTGGATAGTCTCTTCTGTAGCTCATCAAACTAAAACAAACTATTTGACTGATCCATTAGGCGTTCTTCTTGATGAGCCTATCAATTGTGAAAAAACGTCTGGCTATGTTAAATATACTTATGTTGAAAGTCTTGCAGAAAATAAGACTCATCCTGAATTTGTTAAACAAACAAAGAGTTCTAATTCACTTTCTCTAAATACTTTTGATGCATCTACTTATGCTAGGACTAATACTGCAGCAATGTCTAATATCTCTACAGCTCTTCTTTATGAAGATGCAAACGTAACAGACAATAAGTTTTTAATTTCAGCAAGGTTGAATTCTTCCTATCTTTATTCCATAGGTGATGTCACCCATTCGGCGTTAGAGACACCAGTTTATGATGTTTGGGGTTACGGAAGTATTACTAAAAATACTAACAGCTCTTTAATTGCTAATCCTGAAGTAAGTGGTCACAATTTCTTTAAAGTGCTGAAATCTGGATACTACCAAATTGATATTGTATTAGACAAGGACTATTCAACTGTTAAGTCGCTTGTTATTACATACTGTGGGCAAAATAGTTAAAGGAGGAAATCGTATGAAAAAAATTAAATTTATTCCATTATTAGCCCTTGCTGGAATTCTAGTTCTCGCTGGATGTAATTCAGGCAAATCGCTTATCGTTTCTGATGAGGTTCATTTGACCAATGACAAATTATATTCAGAAGTAATTGCTGAAGCAAAGACAAATATTACACTATACCTTAAAGCATTGTCTGCGACTTATGAAGAAAGATTTGATTCATCATATTTTACTATAGGAACGCAAAATATCGATTACAAAGAGAATAATTTTTCTAAAAACTCAATAACCAGATTTGATGATGCATTTGTTAATGAGGGTTATCAATCGAGTGAGTCGACAAATTCATCTAATGTCACCACTAAAAAAATCTATTCAGCAACTCAAACATATTGGGCTGCCCAACGACAAGATCCTTCTTTTCCTGATGAGTTATCCATTTATTTAAAAGAAGAATCAATGGAGGATGGTGTCAAATCTGCAGATGCATATTATGAAATTTATTCTGCAAAGAGGTTGAATGCAGGCGATTTATTGCAAGAATACTTGTTGGACTGTGTTTTCCAAATCGGAAATATTTTTCCATCTGAATCGGATGCTAAGTTTTTTGGATTAGTAGATTCAAAGACATTTGTTATTACAGTCTTGAGTAAATCAAGTTATGAAAAAACGAATCCTGCTCATCCAGTTGACCCAAAAATGAATCTAATTGAAACTAGACAAGAGGCAAAATCTTTGTATTTCACAAAAAATAGTTTTGGTTGGTGCATTACAACATATAATTTAGAATCAACCAATAAAGTTTTCACCGATTACGAATTAAATGTTTTGAGCGAACCAGTCGTAATTTCAACCAATTCTGCAACAGCTGAAATATCCTATGCTGAGAGTCTTGGTAGTTATGGTACGCTTCCAACTTATGTTGCTAGCAAAGATTATTCGAATTATATACCAGCTATTGTGTCCTATGATGGAACAAATTATTCTGCTATAACATCATCTGTTAATGATGTTACTGATGCTGTTAAAGCACTTAGACCTTCATTTGATGGCATTGCCTATCAAATCGAAGCCACTCTAGATGAAAGCCTCTCATACTGTTTTACAAATGCAGAGAATTTGAGTGTTTCAAAATATGAAATATATGGTTTTAGCGAATTGGTTACTACAAATTTGCCAAGTGGCTTTATTGTTTCAAAAGTTACTTCTGAGCACGCTAAATTATTCTCTTCCGCTTTGGAACAGAAATATTCATTCTTATATCTCTACAGCGCGAATGGAACTGTAAGCATTGAAGTATCTCTAGCATAAAATACCTAGAGAATTAAAATTAAGGGTTATGATTTATTCATGGCCCTTTTTCTTTTGTTTTTTTACATCCTTAGTTTTATTAATAAAGTCTTGCTTATTAATTATAATTAAAACGAAAGGAGAAAATATATTTTGAAAAAAACAAAACTATTTTCTATTACTCTTGTCTTAGGAGCACTTGGATTAACTGCGTGCGGCAATACCGTTATGATCCATTTCAAATAGGCAATGATTTGACTATGATGACTAGCGACGAATCATCCATTGTCTTTAATGAAGCCTATTCTAACTTTGCCAAAGTCGATAGTGCTGAATTCAATAATACTGGTAAATATGATGATTCGAAACTTTATTCGGGCAGTCTATCATCTCGTGCCTCATCATCTACAAGCAAAATGAGCGGCAAATTGACAAAGTACAAAAATACAATTATCGAAGATGCCAGCTCTTTTACATCTAATGCAACTTACTATGGTACTCAAAATAACGAAATAAATGGAAGCGTGTATTGTTGGATCGGGGATCCATCCGATTCCTCATCAAGTGGTTATTTGTCGATGTACTATGCAGGTAGTTATACTCAAAATGGTATTAGTAATTATTTGAACTCCGAGTCTTCTAAAGTGTGTAAGGTTGAAGAAAGAGATTACACCTGGTCACGCTTTGGTCTAATTAGATTTTTGCAAATATCAAATGAAATCATTAATACAAGTTTATCCATTAATGGTTTAACCGGGGCGCACGATGGAGAAAAGTCTATTGTTTTTTACGGCAGCAGCATTTCTATTTCAAGCACTACGTCAATGTTTGTTGATTCGTCTAATGAGGATCACATTGTTCGATATGAAAATGTTACCAATACCATCATTCGATTAGTCAAAAACGAAGATTTTGGTTGGGTAGTTTCTTCTGTTGCGTGTACTGTCTCAACTAATTATTACACTGATGTCTATGGTGCTCTTTTAAATAAGCCTCTGAATATTGAATCATCTTCTGGCTACGTAAAATACACATATACCTCAAAATCAAACGAGGAAGCAAGCCATCCAAATTTTGATGGAAAAAATGCATCAATGAGCAATAGCGTTCAATTAAATGCATATGATTCTTCAACTTATGCTCTTTTATCGAGTTCTAATTTGTTCGATATCTCGGATGCTTTGTTATATGAATCTACAAGCAACACAGATCACTTGTTTGTGATTGAAGCGCAACTTTTTTCATCATCTTTATATTCTTTAGGTGACAATTTGCACAAAAAATTAGAAACACCTGTATCAGATGTATGGGGATTTAATAGCATTACTAACTCGTCTAATTCATACATAATACTCGATGGTAATGTTAGCGGTCACAATTTCTTTAAAGTGAAAAATGATGGAATATATCAAATCAAGATTCGCTTTAACTCCGACTTCTCTACGTTAAAGTCATTATCGGTGACTATTTAGGAAATTAATGGAGGATTAAATAATGAAAATAAATAAATTATTTCCCTTATTTGCAATCGTTGGGGCTTTTGCTCTTGCGGGTTGCAATAATTCTGGAAAATCACTTGTTGTATCTAACTCAATTACACAAGCTGGTCAAACTCTATACCTAGATGTTAGATCCAGCGCAATAGATAATATCGTTTTGAATTTAGTTCAAATGAATTTATCGACTACGTCTAGCGAAGACAATTCATACTTAAATTTGTCGGAATTGGATTACTCATCTATTAAAAAAGCCGAATTTTCTTCTAAAACCGATTTATATCTTAATGCATTTGTTCAGAATGTTTTGTCTGTTAATACCTCTACAAACGATTCCAATCAAACTATTAAATTGACGTCGAATAATCAAACAACTCAATGGATGGGGGAACCGCAAGATAAAACTTTAGTGGATAAGGTGTCGCATTATACTAAAACTGTGTCAAAAGACAATAACGATGCAGAAGTTGTTTCTTGCCAAGAACTTGGAAACGTTGATAAATCATCTTCCATACCATATTTCCAATCTATAATGATTGATACTTTTAAACCTGATGACGCCATCCCAAGTTACTCTAATTCCAGCATGGCTGGTTTGACTAGCGACAAGGCTTTTGCTATCACCACATACGAAGAGTCACTTGTGTCAAAAACCAATCCTAAATATCCTTCCAATTCAAAAATGAACATCATAGTTTCAACCTCTTATGAGAGCACATATTATCTAAGCAAAGATTCAACCTATGGGTGGATATTAACCGATTGTATATCTCATCACGTATCAAAAATTTATACCGATTATGAACTCAACGCTTTGAGCAAAGCGGTTGTAATATCTGAGGCAACTACTTCATCGTCATTTGTTTATGGCTCTCGTATCAATGATGACAATTTGCCTACATTTGTTGAAAGCTATCCGCCTGTTGAACGAATTCCATTACTTTATGCCTGGGATGGATCAAACTATACTCCAGTTAGTGTTGCACTAAAAGATGTTACAAATGCTTATAAAACGCAAAAATCAGATTTCGATGGTGTAGCCTATAAGGTTGATGTTTCCGTTTCTTCAAGCACTTCATATTGCTTTAGCGATGGGAAAAATGTTTCTGAAGGCAAATTTGAAGTATATGGTTATGATGTCATAGATGCTTCGCAATTGATCAATGGTCTGTTGGTTTCTAAAGCCTCTAATGGGCACGCTAAATTGTTTGGTGTAACTAATAACACAAAATTGTCATTTTTGTTCTTGCGAAGTAGCGGTGGAGACGTCAGCATAGTAGTTTCGCTTTTCGCACTTTAATCATCAGTCTTTATAAATAGCTAGCGTTTGTTCTTCTTAATAATGTTTAATATTTTTTGTATTAATCTTAATCTAGTTTTTGATATAATACATATCGTTATGAACAAAACTTCCTTTTTGATTAGAAAAATGACCGGTCTGGCAATATTAATCGCTTTAAGTGTGGTTTTAACATTGATTTCAAACTATATTCAAATTGGGACAATAAGCATAAATTTGTCTTTAATTCCTGTAGCATTAGCGGGTATTTTATATGGCCCTTTAGCTGGATTATTTGTTGGTATTGTCAATGGTGGGATGGTACTTCTAGCTCCATCAACTTCCGCTTTTTTTGCTATTGATGTTTTTGGCACAATATTTATTTGCCTACTTAAAAGCGCTCTATCTGGCTTGTGCGCTGGATTAATTTTTCGTTTATTTTATAAACATTATTTTAATTTGGGAGTAATTTTAGCTTCGCTTTTTACCCCGATAATAAATACAGGAATCTTCATTTTGGGCGCTTTGATATTTTTCTCTGGGGCATTTGGCGAATTGATAAGTATATTCGTAAGTGTCAATTTTATTATTGAATTTACCTCGACTGCTATTCTGTGTCCGACAATCGTTATTTTGATTAAAAATTTAATGAAGAATCATTCTTTTTATTTCAATCTCGAACCAAAAGAAAAAAAGAAGGAATAGTTTTTTATTTTTGCTATTGACTTAGAGTTAACTCCAAGTTTTACAATATAGTTGAACATAAGAAACGGGAGGCTGTTATGAAAATTAAAAAAGAAGATATTTTAATAGCCTATTTTTCGCATCGCGGTGAAAATTATTTTGGTGGTAAACTCATCGAGATTTCGAAAGGTAATACAGAAAAAGTTGCTGAATATATATACGAAAAAACTGGCGGCACTTTATTCGAAATTAAACGTGTTGAAGATTATCCCAATGATTATCAAGATTGCACTGTTGAGGCAAGCAAAGAATTTAAATCTGGTTATAGACCGCAACTTCAGAATTATATTGATATTTCTTCGTATAAAGTTGTGTTTCTCGGCTTTCCATGTTGGTGGGGAACGATGCCAATGCCGGTGTGGACTTTTTTGGAATCTACTTCTTTTGAAGGGAAAACTATCGTCCCATTTTGCACAAATGAGGGAAGCCACTTAGGTGATAGCGTTCGCGATATTGTCAAACTTGCACCTAAAGCTAAGATTGTTAATCCTATTCCTTTAACTGGTTCAGCGGTGGATCATGTCAAAGAGATTGTTGATGAGTGGGTTATAAATACGCTTAAGGAGATAAAATAGATGACTATTCAAGAAGTTGCTGAAAAATTTAGCATATCTTCAGATACGCTTAGATATTATGAAAAAATTGGTGTTATACCTCAAGTACATAGGACATCAGGCGGAATAAGAGATTATAAAAATGGAGATTTATCTTGGATTCAACTGGTAAAATGTCTTCGGGATGCCGGTTTATCATTAGATGCAATTAAGGAATACACAAGATTATTTCAAATTGGAGATAAGACTATCCCGGATAGGCTCAAGCTTCTTAAAACTCAAAAAGAAATCTTGGTCGAACAAAAAAACAAAATTGAATATGCCATTAGCAAACTAGATTATAAAATTAATCATTATGAAATGGCCTGTCAAAATGGCAAATTAGTATGGGACAAATAAAGGAGATAATATGAAAAATATTTTGATTATTTCATCTTCGCCAAGAAATGATGGTAACTCTGAATTATTGGCAAGACAATTTGAAAAAGGTGCTTCAGAAAATAAGTATCATATAGATTTTGTTAAACTTCGCGAGTTGAAAATCAATTACTGTTTAGGATGCTATGCTTGTGAAAAACTTGGTCATTGTGTGCAAAAAGATGACATGAATGAAACATTCAAGAAAATGCTGGATGCTGACGTTATTCTTTTTGCCACACCAACATATTTTTATTCGATGTCTGGTCAATTAAAAGTTTTTATAGATAGATGTGTGCAAAATTATACAAAAATACATGCAGATATCTATATTTTTATCACCGCATGGGATAGTGAAAATAAGAACCTTATTTCTACGCTTGAGGCCGTTCGTGGTTTCACGCGCGATTGCTTAGAAAATTGCCAAGAAAAAGGATATATTCTCGCTGGTGGCGTCACAAAAAAAGGTGAAATTGTCAAGCGAAGTGAATATTTAAAACTGGCTTATCAAATGGGTCAAAACAGTTAAATTTTTATATTTAAACAATGCGAATAACTAGTTAAATATTTTTTTGCTCAAAATTATCGGTTTATATTTTTGTTTTTCGTGTGTAAAATATATTTGCTACTAAAAGCAAAAAGGAAATCATTATGAAAGAACAATATTCTCCTCTTTTTACACCATGGAAGATTGGCAATGTGGAAATTAAAAACCGCATTGTAATGACTTCAATGGGCGGTACATCGATTTTTGGGTGGATGGAACCAGCTCATTTTGACAAAGAAGCCGCAAACTTTTTATTAGAAAAAGCTAAAAATAATGTGGGTTTAGTATTACCCGGAATCGCTCCAATTAGAAATCCGATGTTGGGCGGTTGGTTATATTCAAATAAACACATGTATAAACAACTCAAAGATTTTATGGTTGAATTTCATAAAACAGGGGCAAAGATGTTCGTTCAATTAACTGCAGGATTTGGCAGGTCTTTTGCCATTAACGATATGATGGAAAAAATTGGCTCTAATAAAGTGCTGAACGTATTGGCCAAGCCATTTTTAAATATCGATTGGATTTGTATGTCTTCATCACCATCACCAAACAGATGGTCTGACAAAGTTCCTTCAAAAGAAATGAGTAAAAAGCAAATCGATAAGATGGTGGAGGCTTTTGCCAAAACAGCTAAACTATGCCAAGAAGCTGGTGTTGATGGAATTGAAGTTCACGCTGTTCATGAAGGATATTTACTAGATCAATTTACTTTAAAATATGTTAATAAACGTACTGATGAATATGGTGGCAGTTTTGAAAACCGCTATCGTTTCCCAGTTGAAATTGTCAAAGCAATCAAAAAAGCTTGTGGAAATGATTTTCCTGTATCCGTTCGCTATTCTGTTGTTTCAAAGACAAAAGGTTTTAGAAGCGGTGCTATGCCAGGCGAGGAATTTATCGAAGCAGGTCGTGATATGCAAGAAAGCGAAAAAGCCGCAAAGTACTTGCAAGATGCCGGCTATGATATGCTCAACTGCGATAATGGAACATATGATGCTTGGTATTGGTCACATCCACCAGGATATATGCCTGTTAACTGCAACCTCGAAGATGTTGAACATATTAAAAAATTTGTCACCATTCCTGTTGTGGCGGCGGGTCGTATGACGCTCGATGTTGCGAGCCAAGCAATTAAAGAAGGCAAACTCGATGGTATGGGTGTTGCTAGACAATTCTTAGCTGACCCTGAATGGGTGAGTAAAGTGCTAAAAGATAAGGAAGAAGACATTCGTCCTTGCATTTGTTGCCATAATGGCTGCTTTAACATGTGTCATTATAAAGGTGTGGCAAATGATCAAGAACTTTCTGATGCCACCCATATGGCTCGTTGCGCTATCAACCCAGAAACAATGCAAACCACTAAATATCATTTAAGTAAAGCTTCAAAAATTAAAACAGTTGCAATTATCGGTGGTGGTATTGGTGGAATGGAAACCGCAAGAGCGCTTGCCATTCGTGGGCACAAAGTTACAATCTATGAAAAAAGCGATAAATTAGGAGGAGTTTTTATCGCCGCTGCCGCCCCAAGTTTTAAAGAAAAAGATCGCGAACTCATCGAATGGTATCGTTTAGAGATGAAAAAATATCCAATTGATATTAAATATAATTGCGAAATTACAGATTTATCCAAAATTGTTGCAGATGAAATCATTGTTGCAACTGGTGCAAAAGCTAGACAAATGCGAATCCCAGGTATTGAAAAAACAATAGAAGCTTGCGATTATCTTTTGGGCAATAAAAAGGTTGGAGATAACATTGTTGTTATCGGTGGTGGTCTTACTGGATGTGAAATTGCTTATGATTTATCACTTCAAGGTAAAAAGGTCTCTATCGTCGAAATGAAAGATGACCTGATTGCTGTAAAAGGTGTTTGCATGGCAAACTCGACATATCTCAGAGACTATTTCTTACTTCATAAGACGCCAGTTTATTTAAATAGTAAACTCAAACAAGTAAATGATGGAAGCATTCAAATCGTAAGCATGGATGGTAGCAAAGAGGACCTTATACCATGCGATTCTGTTATTATGTCTGTTGGATATGTTCCTTCGCCAATTGCTAAAGAGGGCAAACACATTCATTATGTTGGTGATTGTGCTGGTGTTGGGAATCTTAGGACCGTCATTTGGCGTGCCTGGGATGTGGCAATGAAAATATAAAACTAAATAAACAAAAAGGAGCTAATTTACTTTTTAGCTCCTTTTCTTTTGTCTTCTTTGGCTTTGCCAACGATGGAAATTCCACCTTTGGCCGTTTCTTTATAATCTTTTGATAACTTATCTCCAGTAATTTTCATCGTTAGCACAATGTCATCAAGCGACATAAAACTTTTTCTATTTTCGCTCATCCATTTAGAAAATAAGTAACTTTCGGTTGCGCGAACCGCTCCGACCGCATTTCTTTCAATACAAGGGATAGCGACATAACCATCTATTGGGTCGCATGTTAAACCTAGTTGATGCTCCATAGCTAATTCCGCCGCATATTCAATTTGAGCAATGCCTAAATGATCAAACGAACACAATGCTGCACTAGCCATGCAAATTGCAACACCAATTTCAGCTTGACAACCTCCGACTGCGCCAGAAATAGTGGCGTTTTGCTTAAATAGATTTCCGACAACTCCAGCTACCATTAAAGCATCGACGACATCATCCATACTAGCCTTACCAGTAATGTAATGCGAAAACAAAACTGCAGGTAAAACGCCAGATGATCCACAAGTTGGGGCTGTGACTACCTCGCCTCCATCGGCATTTTCTTCGCTTACAGCGTATGCATAAGAGGCAGTTAAAAGAATTGACCTATCTTCTTTTGAACTCAGCCATGCTTCTTCTTTGTATAATTTTTTGGCCACGCGGTCTATATATAATTCTTTTCCTGCTCTAACTTTTCCTTCAGTTGACAGGCCTCTTTTTATGCAATGAAACATCGTCAATGCAATATCTTGCAAGTAGTCTCTAATATCCCCATCTTCAAAATTCATAACAAAATCAGGAAGAGTGTTGATATGATGTGACCTCATATATTTTTTTATTGAGTTAAAATCTTTAAAATCATAAATATCTTTGCTTTCCACACTTGGATCTTCTAGACAAGTGATTTCACCACCGCCAATAGATTCATATGTTCTCTCTAAAATTATCTTTCCATCTTTAACAGCAGTGAATTTAATGGTATTTGGATGTCTAGTCTTTGTTTTGATATCTAAACTTATTGAACATTTGGTAGGGTAAAAAGTATTTTTAATAATATCTGGTGTATGATGACCAACTCCGGTCAAAGCTAAAGAACCATAAAGGATAGTTTTGATTTCATCTACATCTTTTTCACCAAGGTGCTTGATAAAATCAAGAGTAGCAAGTTTTGGTCCAATGGTATGCGATGATGAAGGGCCAGGACCTTTTTTGTAAAGTGCTTTGAGTGATTTCATAAATAAAGCTCGCCTCTAATTCTAACATACAAATAGATTATTTATATGTTTTTCACTTTAAAGGATAATTAATGTATAATTATAGAAATTAGTTAAGGATGCTTATGAAATATATCATTCCAGATGTCCGCTATGAGATGAATGAAGAAGAAATCAAAAGAATAAAAGCTGTTGAAATCGCAATTCTAGATGATTTTGTACGCGTTTGTAAACAGTTAAATCTCACATATTTTTTATGCGCAGGAACTCTTCTTGGAGCAGTTCGTCATCAAGGCTTTATTCCATGGGATGATGATATCGATGTTCAAATGCCTAGAAGAGATTATGAAATATTTGCAAAGGAAGCTCAAAAATATCTATCTAACAATTATGTTTTAGAATCATGCTATTCTTGCGATGAATGCTATGACAATTTTATGAAAATTCGTGATGTTACTACCACGTTTGTTGAAACAACGTCACGCAACTTTGATATTCCTCATGGTGTGTATCTTGATATATTTGCAATTGATTCTTTGCCAGATGATAAAAAAGAGCAAAAAAAATATGCATATAAAATAGAATTATTTAAATCGCGTGTGTTGGCTAAAAATTGCAAATCACAGTTTCTTCCAAAACGTTCTTTTAAAGGAAAACTTTTTTCTTTGTACGCTTATATTATGAGTGGTTTTTCATCAGCTCGAAAAGCCGTTATTAAAAGAGACAAATTCATTTTGTCTCACCAAGATGCTTCATCGAAAGTCGTAATAGTGGAAAGCAAAACAAATCGTCACTATGATAAAGAAATATTTAATGGTATTTCTGATGTTGTTTTTGAAGGCAAACATTATTGTGCTCCAAAACTTTGCCATGAGTATTTGCTAGTGCAATATGGTCCAAATTATATGCAACTTCCACCAGAAGAAAAAAGGCATCCACATCATTATTGTTGTATTCTTGATTTAGATGTTCCATACACTGCAAAGTTAAAGGAATATCTTAGAAAGTAAAGCATGAAGAAAACCTCATCTATAATCATTGTTCTTGCGAGCATATTTTTACTTGTCGCATGTGGAGGCGGAGGCGATGTTTCTTCTAGCAGTGACATATCATCGCAAACATCCACATCTGATAGTTCTAGTATCGTCGATGATGAAACCATTATTGATTTTTATGGAATAAATGATTTTCATGGAGCGATTGAGACATCTCGTTCTGGCGTAACATTAGGACAAACCGCGACTTATTTAAAAGCACGAAAAAAAGAAGGAGCTATTCTAATTAGTTCAGGAGATATGTGGCAAGGGAGTATTTTGTCAAATCACAACAATGGGGCATTGGTCACTAAAGCCTTTAAAAACATAGGCTTTGATGCTTTAACTATTGGAAATCATGAATTCGATTTTACTAGCGATGTTATTCGCAATAATGAAGTCATCTATGGTGAACAATTTTTAGGTTGTAACATAATGGACTATCCAAAAAGCGGCTCTAGTTATGTCAAAGCTTCAATTACTGATTCATCTAAGATTATATATGCAAATAAAGGTACAAATCGCGAAGTTAAAATTGGTGTAATAGGTGCTATACCATCTGCTCAACAATCATCGATCACATCTTTAAACACTAAAGATGTAATATTTGTCGATGAAACACCAATTATTAAAGAAGAGTCTGAAAAATTACGCATGCAAGGATGTGAAATCATTATAGGATCATATCACGCCGGCCAATCGTCTGTTGATAGATCGCTATTAGGTGGAGACTATGGTTTAACTACAAAATATTTGGATGCTGTTTTTTGCGCTCACACCCATGCTACTGAAAAATCAATGGTCAACGGAGTGCCACTCGTCCAAGCTGGTGGTTATGGAGGAAATGTCGCCAAAATATCGTTAAAATTTAATCTCACCACGCGAAAATTAGTTGAATGTACGGATTATACTTATCTAAATATTCCAAGCGGTCTTGCTAATGATAGCGAAGTTCAAGCGATGATAGATGAAGAAAAAGCTGTTGTTGATCCAATTTCAAGCGAGGTAATTGGAAAAGGCGAAACTTATTTTAATACTGCTCAGTTAGCAAAATTATTTGCAAAATCAATTTACGATAGAATCTTTGAAACTGGTTCATCATACACAGCATATCAAGATGTTGATTATATCATTGTCAATTCTGCTCGAACATCAATTACTCCAGACTCTACAACACAAAATATTACATATTCTCAACTTTTTGATTCGATGCCATTTGACAATGGTCTTTATTATGCAACTGTAACTGGCGAGAATTTAGCAACGAGGCTTTATTATTCTTCGTATAAAGATTATTTCTATCGCGCGGATAAAACTGCATTAAAAAATGATACAACAGAATACAAGATAATAATCTATGATTATTTGTTATATCACATTTCGATTGATAATAATTATGGTACATATACTAAAGAATACAATTATTATCCAAGTGCAAATTTCAACTCTTTAACATTGATTAGCAATCTTTCATGTCGCGATTGCGCTAAAGTTGAAATAAAGAATTCTTCGCCGATCAATTCTAATAATTATATGAACCAGACTTATTTTGATTATTCTTCTTTATTTCAAGATATTGCATAAGTATTAATAAATAAATTCAATAAAAAGTTTCTTTAGGTTGTTAATATTTTAAGCGAGGCGTTTTTATGAAACTTTCTCATCTCAAAGTACTATCTTTAATGTCGTTGTTATTTCTTCTTGCTGGTTGTGGCGGGTCATCTTTAATTGCTGATGACTCTGGAACAATTCCTAGCGATTCTGCTGGTAGTGAAACAACAAGTATAGACAACAATACCGATGTCACTATAGATGATAACGTTACAAGTGGAAGTTACATTACAAACTCTAGCGATATTATTATCACTTTAATAGACAATGCCTCAACAACTAGCAATTCATCCTGTGTTGTTATAAGTGGGAATGTTATCACGATTAATACTGTTGGGACTTATGTTGTAAGCGGTACTTTGAGCGATGGAAAGATTATTATCACCGCTTCTAAAACATCATCTGTCGAAGATACAGAAATCGTACTTAATGGTGTTTCTATAACCTGTAGCACCGCTGCTCCAATTTATTCTAGTGGCACTTCAAAATTAAAACTTTTTAAAGCAAAAGGTTCTGTTAATTATATTCATGATACTCGCTTGAGTGGTGGAACATATACAGGAGATGATAATGCTGCCATATTTGCTGATAAAAAACTAAAAATATTCGGCACAGGCAAACTTTCGGTTGAAACCTCATACAATAATGGTGTCGGTTCAGATAATGGAGTTGAATTAAAAAACGGTACCTTAGTCATCGTGTCATACAATCATTCAATCAAATCGCACGAATCAATTGAATTGGGTGGGACAGTAGGCGATGACGAGGGCGGTGTTTTCAATTTGAAGTCATCAACTGGTTCATGTATTAGAAGCGATTCTGGAACTGATATAGATTCTGATACATCGACATATTATTTGAGCACTATTACTCAAGGAACATATGTCTTGGTCAGCGAATATGATGGAATTGAAATAGATGGTTTATTAAATATTTCTGGTGGCGATATCGAAGTGACATGCGGAGGTCTTGGAAAAACCGCTTGTGGTTCTTCATCTTCTTATACATTATCGACTGATATGCCATCTCGAAAAGGAATAAAATCAGATCACGATATCAACATTAGTGGTTCATCGACTACTATCAGCCTCGATTGTTATGATGATGGAATTCATTCTGGTGGGAACATTGCAATTTATAGCGGTGTATTCTCGGTTTCAGTTGCGACTTCAAGCAAAAAATCAACTAGTAGCGGTATGGGAGGCTCATCCACATCTGGAAGCGACGGCATACACGCTGATGGAACGGTAACCATTTCTGGTGGTACGATTACCGTTGTTAAATCATATGAAGCAGTCGAAGGAATTGGCATCACATTTAGTGGCGGAACAACTTATTTAACTGCCACTGATGATGGGACAAATGTTAATCAAACTGGTGGAGTTCTAACTATTTCAGGTGGATATTTGTTCATCGATTCAGGTGGTGATGGATTAGATTCAAATGGTTCTGTTATTATGACTGGTGGAGTCGTAGTAGTTGCTGGTCCCACCGGAAGTGGCGATGGTCCACTAGATTTCGGAGATGGATATTCGATGTCGATAAGTGGTGGAATATTAGTTGCATATGGCTCTTCTGGAATGGCTGTTGGCCCAACATTAGGCAGTCAATACTCTATATTAGCTAGACATTCTAGTGTTGTTTCCTCATCTTCTTACTACTTAATTGTCAATTCATCTGGTGTGGTTGAATATGCGATTAAACCTCTAACAAAATCTAGTTTCAACGGAAGTTCATCTTCATATTCTTATTCATTAGTATTCAGTGCCCCTGGTTTATCTAGTGGAACATATTATTTAAAATATTGTTCTGATTATTCAAATGGTACCGAATTATTCAAACAAGTATATAGCAATGGTTCCTCATCAAATTCGACACAAATTACATCTTGGTCGTGGTCATCAAGCAATGTTCATGCTTCTTCAGGATCAAGTGGCGGTGGCGGCGGTGGCGGCGGTCGTCCTTAAAATTCAATATTTACGGGCTGGTTTAAAAAATAGCCCGTTTATTGTATAATCTTAAATATGAAAATAATTGCAAAATTGCAAGATGACCAATATCCGTTTACTGGAGTCAATCATACCCGTGAAGTGGTTAGAGCGATCATCTTTAACAAAGATAATAAGATTGCACTTCATAAACTATATGCAACTGATATGTTTGGTTTTCGTGATTACTATGAAACTCCTGGAGGAGGCTTAAAAGAAGGAGAAACACACGAGCAGGGGCTCAAAAGAGAACTTGTTGAAGAATTAGGCGTTACATCAGAAATTGTCGCTCCTATCGGCGAAATTATCGATTACTATAATCTTATTAAAAGAGAGAACCACAATTTTTACTACATAGCAAGAGTCACTGGCTATGTCGAAAAGCATTTTGAAGAAGATGAAAAGATCTTAATTCAAAAGACGATATGGGTGTCTATTGATGAAGCCATTTCTTTATATGAAAATATGCAAAATGAACTTGTTGGCAAACTTGTGAAGCAAAGAGAATTACCTATTTTAAAATTAGTTAAAGAAAAAATGGCAAAGTAAATATCTTTTCTTTGACATTGATTAACTACGCAATTATTATAAATAAGCGCCTAGCGCATCGTGGCGGATGTGGTGAAGAGGCTAACACAACCGGCTGTGAACCGGTCATTCGTGGGTTCGAGCCCCATCATCCGCCCCATTAAAGACAAATTAGCGACAATATGCAATGTTGTCGCTTTTTCTTTGTCTTGCTTGGCCATAGTTTAGCATGTTACAAATATTCTTCATGTTGTCTACTTGTCAAAAACTACATCCTACGCATTTTTTACTAAATTAATATATATGCTTGTATTTTATTCAATTATTAATGGCTTGAATTTCTTATTCCAAAAAAACAATCATTAATTATATTTAATAATTGTCCGAACAAAACAATTTATATTTTTTTCAAATACAGCAAAAAATGCTTCCTATAATATGCTTTATTTTATAAAATAAAAATATGAATCCAGACTCGTGTTCATTTTAAACGTTAGAGGTCATTGATGTACCTCTATTAAAGGAGGTGCCATATGATCACCATTTATAAAGAAGAAAAAAATAAGTTAGTACTATCCAAAAAGAAAGACAATGATCCCATTCGTCTTTATAAAAAAACATGGGTTAATGTCGTCGACCCAACTGCTGAAGAATTAAAAAAAATATCCAAATCAAGCAAGATACCTTCTGATTTTTTGCTCGCCTCACTCGACAACGAAGAAAGCGCTAGAACAGATAGAGATGGAAATAACGTTTTAATTGTTCTCGATGTTCCTATCGTCATTAGAAAAGAAGAAAATAATGACGACATAAATGCCTTTGAAACCATTCCATTTGTCATTGCTTATAATGATGATTATTTTGTTACGACATGCAAAAGCGATACATATTTAGTCTCTCAAATGCTAACAAAAGCAAAAAAAGTTGAGCCTCACAAGCATGTTCGCCTCACGCTTTTAATCATGATGGCCTTAGCGCAGCAATTTATTTGGTGCTTAAAGCAAATTGATAAAAAATCAAAAGAAATAGAAAACAAACTTCACACATCTCAAAAGAATAAAGAATTGCTAGAACTTATGACTTTAAACAAGATGTTGGTTTATTTTTCCACAGCATTAAATTCTGACAAAGCTGTTTCTGAAAAATTAAAGAGATCAAAAGAATTTACTCAATATACTGATGACTTAGATTTAATGGAGGATGTCCAAGTTGAATTTAATCAGGCAATTGAAATGTGCTCTATTTATCGCGATATTCTTGCTGGTATGATGGATGCTTTTGCTTCGATTATTTCTAACAACTTAAACATCGTCATGAAAGTATTAGCAATTATTACTTTGGTTATTTCTATTCCAACTCTCATCGCTTCATTTTGGGGTATGAACGTCAAAGTTCCGCTTGGTGAAAGCGATTTAGCCTTTTGGATTATCATTGGTATTTCCGCGGTGTCAGCAATAGTTGGTGCCATTGCTTTATTTATTCTTGAAAAAAGAAAACGTTCGAAATAATTTGTCAAATTTCATCGTAAAATTCATCGATAAACAAATGCAACATTTTATCTCTTTTTATTGCCATCTTTTTTGCTGTTTTGGTATTTAAAGTATCTTTGATATGAAATAGTTTTTCATAAAAATGAGAAATAGTAGTCTCATCTAATTTGTTAATGGTATTTGTTTCATCAATTTTTGAAATGTTTTCCGGATTGTAAAATGGTCTATTTTTGTTAGTTCCGTATTGAATGGCACGTATAATCCCTATTGAACCAATAGCTTCTAATCTGTCGGCATCTTGAACGATTTTTCCATTGATTGTAGTCAATTCCTTGTGCTTGTGCCAACTCAAAGAAGAAATAATCGAGACGATTTCATCTATTTCAATTTGAGAAAAATTGTTTTCGATGAGAATTTTTCTTATTTTTGATAGTTGCCCCTGTATATCGATAAATAGTTTTTCATCGATACAGTCATGAAGAAGAGCGGCAGCGTCTATTATTTTGACATTGCCTCCTTCTTCTTTTGAAATTGCTCTTGCAAGTTTTTTAACTCTTATACAATGGGCAAAATCATGTCCAGTATTATCATTTCCAAGTTCTATTTTTACAAATTCTTCAATTGTCATATTTTGATTATAGCAAATTAATTAGCATTCTTTTCTTATAATGTTTCGTTTTGCTTTTCAATTTTTTTGAATGCGTGAGGCTCAATTAATAGAATTGCCACAAGATATGATAAGTCTGTGATAATCCAAGAAATAGGGAAAACCGCATATAGCCATATAACCGTGTGGAAGTACGGCATTGGGAATAGCCAAACTAAGAATATGATTCGTGAGACAGTACATCCAACTATAGTAATTATTGCTGGAATAGTGCTGTATTTCATGCCTCTTAAATAACTTGAACAAACATCCATTATTGCATCTAAGAAATATGAGACAGCCAAAACCCAAAGACGTTCATATCCTGCTTCTATCGCATCAGCGACATTCACGCCATTACCATCATTTATAAATATGTCTAGCAATTGTCTGCCAAAAATTAAACAAATAGTAGCGCTGATGGCCCAAAAAATAATTGCCCAAATATTTGAATACCAAAATACTTTCCTACAATTTTTCTTATTTTTAGCGCCATAATTTTGTCCAGTAAAAGCAATACATGCGGATGCACAAGAATCAATCAAAGCATAGATATATCCTTCGACATTTCCACTCGCCGCGCTCCCAACGACGATATCATTATTGCTAACATTGCTATTTACAATTGTGTAAAGGCTTGATTGAATGAGAACATTTGGAATAGAAAAAGCTAATCCTTGAACGCCGGCGGGAAGGCCAATTCTCATTATCTCTTTGAATGAATCATTATCAAAAAAACTTTTCGAAAATCTAAAACGAACAAATCCCTTGTTAAAATATAAAATTAAAAAGGCGATACCGGCTGAAATGGCTTCTGAAATGACCGTCGCCCAGGCAACGCCAGCGACATCTAAATGAAAAAAATACACAAAGACAAAATCTGCCAAAACATTAATTATTCCGGCGATTAATAAAATATAAAGAGGCCTTCTAGAATCGCCAAGTGCGCGTAAAATTTGTGCGCAATAATTATAAATCATAAAAAATGGCAATCCGATGAAATATATGGTTAGGTATTCAACCGCTTTGTCATAGATTATGTCATTTGTGCCCATCCATCTTAATAGATATGGAGAAATAAAAGCACCAATTAATCCAACAACAATTCCTGATGCAACTGCAACCATAAGAGAAGTGTGAAGAACTTTTTCGGCGTGTTCCTTATTTTTTGATCCTTTTGCATTGGCTATAGCCACGTTGGCCCCAAGAGAAAGAGATAAAAAAACTGTCACTATTAAATTTATTAATGAACCATTGCTTCCAATAGCTGACATGGAAATAGAACCTTCACCCCATGTTGCCACACTAAATAAATCTATAGATGTATATAAAAGCTGTAAAAAGGTAGTCAATGCTAATGGTAGGGCAAAAAGAGGAATTTTCCAGAATAAATGCCCTTTTGTTAAATCCATTTCTGAAGTATGCATAAATCGCTTTTTCAAATTAGCGCAAGAATTATATTACTCTTTTTCAATCATATTGCAATAAATCTAAGATTTATCTTTTTAATTGTCTGTTTTTTAAATATTGGTTCTTTTTAATGAAATAAAATTGTGACACAATTAACTTGATGAAAAATATGAATGGATTATTTCCTTTTTCTTCTTTTGTAATTTTTGTTATTTCGAGTTGCTCATTAAGTGGGCAGTCTCAAAACATACGTAATTATTATAGTGATTTATCATTTCATAACAATTTTAAAGTAATGCAATTATCAGATATGCATTTTTCAAGTTACGATGATTTAAATGAAGATTTTCGTTTTCTAGATCTATCAATTAATGAGGCTTCCCCAGATTTAATCGTAATTACTGGTGACAGTTTTACTTTTGCTTCGAAAGCTACGGTTGATGCAGTATTAAATTATTTTGAAAATCTGAATATTCCTTGGACTTTAACTTTCGGCAATCACGACGAACAAGTTTATGTATCAAGTTCATATATTAGTCAAAAATTAGATTCATTTCCAAACTGTCTATATCGTTTTTATGATGATAATTTAAATGGTCAAGGAAATAACATCATAAATCTAAAAACCGGCGATTTGGTTAATTATCAAATATTTATTGTCGATAGCAACGCATATACATATGAAAAAGGAATGTCCTACGATTATGTTCACGAGGAACAAATTGAATGGTACAAGTCGGCAATAGTGGACGTTAATAAAACTAGATATGGTTCTTCATGGAAAATCGGCGATAATGCAATTAATTCTATTGTATTCGAACACATTCCAGTTCCTGAATACGCTGACGCTATTGAAGCATATAAAAAAGATCCAAGTATTGGTAAAGGATGGAATAGGGAAAAAGCTTCGGCACCAACATATAATTCTGGCTTCTTTGATGCAATGAAAGAATACAACTCCACAAAAGCGATGTTTGTTGGTCATGATCACATTAATAATTTTGATATTTTATATCAAGGAATTCATTTGTGCTACGGAGCCAAATCCACAGATAACATGTATCACGATGATGATATGCTTGGTTATTGTTTAATAAGTATTGAAGATGAAACATCGTTTAAATCTGAAGTCATCTATCATAGTTATGGAGAAATAAAATGAACAACAAAACTATTTTAAATATTGCTGTTTATTCACTCATTGCATTTTTCCTTTCATATTATGTTTTTATGGGTTTTCAAGCTTGTTTGACTCTTGTGAGTAAACAAGGAACGGCATTTTTAGAAGAAATAGGAGCAACGCTTATGTGCTTTGAACTTGTTTCATTAGCAGTGTATCTATATCGATACATGTTTACTACTCCCAAAAATTTAAAGAAATTCTATAAGAGCAATGGCTTATTTCATGTGATTTATGGCGGATTATGTTTTTGTATTATGATCTATGAGACGATTACGTATAAGAACTGGTCTATTGGTGGAGCAACTATTGCTTATCCTATAGACTTTCTTTTATTGAGTGCAATTTGTATATTCGCCGGCATTTATTCAATTGTTTTGTCGATTAAAAGTGAACTTGTTCTTAATGCCCCTAAGGTGAAACAAAACGGCGCATTTACCATTTGGAAAATTATAATGTATATCTGGATATTCATCGCTATGGATCGTTTAGGAGCGTTCATCGTTTCATTTTTAAATTTCGGAACAACCGACTTCGTTGTTCTCGTTCCGATTTATATTCAGTGTTTGATTCCAGCTACTTGTACGATTTTGTATCTCGTTTATCATCAAGTGAAAGTAATTAAGAAACCAAAATTATTGTGGCTTATCGCCTCTATTTCAATGTTATGTCTCGCTATTGGGTGTACGATTTATTGCATCGCCATGCTTAATGGTCAAGATGCGGCGGAGTTTATAAAAATATCATCAGTATTCTATGGTTTCGATAGGCTTATTACTTTCCCCGTCACTTTTATATTGATATGTTTATTGAGCATCGCTTGTCCATTAATAGCGTTTATTCTTTACTTTGTAAAGCAATGCAAAAATAAACAAGCTTAGTGTTTTGATAAAAAAAGGAGCTAGCAAATCTGAACTGAACCCCGTTTAGTTC
>MTLE01000066.1_pt5 | contig 68328 bp, 64 predicted proteins | sample 1982461 | NCBI WGS metagenome assembly MTLE01 (sample SAMN05712605, study PRJNA340218) | biofilm metagenome | isolation source: sample SPL anode biofilm adapted to -200 mV | place: USA | collected 2012-02-03 | reverse complement strand
ATCTCCACCGGTTCCATTTCCCTGGACGCCGCCCTGGGCGTGGGCGGCGTGCCCAAGGGCCGGGTGGTGGAGGTGTACGGCCCCGAGGCCAGCGGCAAGACGACCCTGGCCCTGCACATGGTGGCGCAGGCCCAGAAGAAGGGAGGGCTGGCCGCCTACATCGACGCCGAGCACGCCCTGGATCCGGATTACGCCCGCAAGCTCGGCGTGGACATCGACAACCTCTTCATCAGCCAGCCCGACAGTGGTGAGCAGGCGCTTGAGATCTGCGATCAGCTGGTGCGCAGCGGCGCCCTGGACATCATCGTCATCGACTCGGTGGCAGCCCTGGTGCCCAAGGCCGAGATCGACGGGGAGATGGGCGAAATGCAGGTCGGCCTGCAGGCGCGGCTCATGAGCCAGGCCCTGCGGAAGATGACCGCCTCCATCAGCCGCACCAACACCTGCGTCGTGTTCATCAACCAGATCCGAATGAAGATCGGCGTGATGTTCGGCAACCCGGAAACCACCAGCGGCGGCAACGCGCTGAAGTTCTACGCCTCCGTCCGCCTGGACGTGCGCAGCATCCAGAGCATCAAGGGCAACACGGGGGATCCCCTCGTGGCGGCCAAGGATGAGGACTCCTCCGTGGTGGGCAAGAAGACCAAGGTCAAGGTGGTGAAGAACAAGGTCGCGCCGCCCCTGAAGATCGCGACGTTCGACATCATGTACGGCGAAGGCATCAGCCGCATGTCGGAACTGGTGGAGCTGGGCACCCAGCTGGAAATCATCCAGAAGAGCGGATCCTGGTACAGCTACAAGGACTCCCGCCTGGGCCAGGGCGCCGACAACGTCAAGAAGCTGCTCGCCGACAACCCTGAGCTTGCCGATGAAATCGAGGCCCTGATCCGCGCGAAGGTCGGACTGAGGCCCAGCTAGCGGCCAGCAGGGATTCCGGCGGGCGCGTCCCAACCCGGTGCGGGGGGCATCGGGCGGGGAGCCTGCGCCCGCCGGGATCCCGCTGGCTGCCTTGGGGGGGGGCCGCTCAGGGATTCAGGTCCTGTTCCATTTCTGGCGCCAGGGCCCTGATGCGGGCCAAGGCCTCCTCGGCCAGTCCAGGGTGCCTGGCGCGGACGGAGACCTTGTAGAGCTCGCCCCACCACTCCGCGCGGAACGGCTCGTAGCGCAGGGCTAGGCGGTAGTGAGCCATCGCCGCGGGGAGCCGGCCGAGGCTCTGCTCGCAGAAGGCCAGGCGCGCCCAGGCGATGGCTTGGTCGCCAAGCAATTGAAGGCCGCGCTCGAGGGTCAGCGCAGCCTCTTCAAAGGCGCGGGTGTTGACCAGGCTCGCCCCGAGGTTGAGCCAGGCGAGGCCATAGCCGGGGTCGGCCTCCAGGGCCCGCCGGAAGGCGGCATGGGCTTCCGGGAAGCGGTTGAGGGTGTCCAGTTCGGCGCCCAGGTTGTTCCAGGCCCGGGCGTGGTGGGGGTCCAGGGTCACGGCGCGCCCGTAGGCGGCCAGGGCTGACTCGCGCAGGGCCGCGTCCTCCGGCTCCCGGCGGAGGCTCTGGTCCAGGGCCGTGCCCCTGCTGAACCACGCATCGGGGCTTTCCGGGGATTCCTGCACCCACCAACGGGTGAGATTGTTCCAGTTGGCCTCGTTGCGAGGTTCCTGCTGCATCAGGTCCCCGAAATCCACCAGCAGGCGGTCCACCACCACCAGGGGACAGGCCAGGCTCGGCATCACGGAGCGGTCCTGGATGAGAGCGAGCACCCAATCCACGGGGACCGCGAAATCGACACCTGCATTCCGGAACAGGCCAAAGGTGGTGATGCCCGCAAGGCGGCCATCCGCGGTGAACAAACCTCCTCCACTGGAACCAGGCCGGTTGTGGGTGTCGGTCTGGATGAGGAAGTCACCTCGGAAGGTCCAGAGGGCGGTGACTCGGCCCGATTCCGAACGTACGCCATGGCCTCCGGGATACCCCAGCGCCAGGACGGGAAGGCCCTGGCGCAGAGCGCCCGGAGCGACAGGAACGGCGGGGGGGAGCGGCAGGCCCGGCAGGCTGAGAAGGACGAGGTCCCGGTCGGCGGCGAGGCACAGCGCCTCGGCCTGCCAGGTACGGTCGCCCTTCAGGACCCGGATGCGGTAGGCGTTCTTCACCACGTGGGCGTTGGTGGCCACAAAGCCCTGTCCCAGGACGACGCCGCTGCCCTGCTGGAACTGGCCAGGGGCCGTTTCGGCCTGGACGAGGACGACGCTCCTGGCCGCCTGGTCCAGTCCCGGGTCTCCGGTCTGTGCGCCAAGGCTGCAGGCCAGGGCTAGGATGGCCAGAGCCGGGCGGAGCATCAGTCGTCGTTCTGGACGCCCAGGCTCAGGCCGCGGAGGTGCGCGGGCACAGGGCTCGAGGCCTGGCCCGAAAGGGCGCCTGGGTTCGCCTGGTTGGCCATGGCGGCCGTGCTGGGCCGGGGGGCCGCTGCCGGATTCGCGCCCTTGATGAGGGCGGCCATCTGCTCGCCAGTGGCGAAGCATTCCAGCCGGTCCAGTTCCTGGAGCGTCGGGAAGCCTTCGTACCGGAGGCGCCGGGGCCCCCAGATGTCCACGGGGGTGCCGTGCAGCGAGGTGATGCGCGGCAGGGTCTGCCGGAAGTAGATGCCCAGGGGCTTGCCGTCGGCACCGACGAAGGCGACCAGATCGGTTTCGGGAAGGAGGGTGGGCGCGCCTTCCTGCCACGTGGCCAGGCTCACGGAGCGCCCCTGCTGGGTGCGCAGGAGGCCCATGGCCGCGGACACGCCCAGGGCGGCCGGGAGGTGGGGTTCCTGGGCGCGGTAGGCCTCCATCAAGTCGCCCTGGCGAAGCTCGCGCTGGGGCTGGGCGATGGGGTGGGGGTCCTGCAGGTTGGCGGGGAGCAGGTGGTGCTCCACCTGCTGGAAGATGGTGCCGGCGAGACGCCGCCCGGGCCCGGCCAGGCCCGCTGCGATGCCCTCCACCAGCTTGGGCAGGATCACCTGCGGGGCCAGCAGCAGGCAGTCCTCGTTGGGAACGGCCACGAAGGTGTTCTGTCCGGGAAACAGGCCCGCCCACAGTTCGGGCAGAAGGAGCCGGGCCGAGGCCCGGCCGTCCTCGAACTCGGCCTTGTAGATGCCGGAGGGCAGGCGCTTGAAGGGCTTCCCCTTGGATTTCTCGCGCAGCTGGTCCATGGCCCGTTCGGTCACATCCTCGGCCCCCAGGCCCCACAGGACCAGCCAGGGCGCGGGCATCACCTGGCCGCAAACCCGGATGCGCATGGCCAGGCCATCGATGTAGGGGCGGTAATGGAGGCCATCCCGCTCGGCCATCCAAAGGGGCACCACCTCGGGCTGGAGGTCGTACTGGGCATCCAGCCAATCGGGAGGAAGCGGCCAGCCACCCGCAACGGTGGCCGCCAGGGCGTCCGCCCAGTGTCCGCGCTCCTCGCCCTTGAGGTGCTGGAATTCACCCTTGAAGGGTTCGAGGCCGGGCAGGTCCGTGGAAATTCCGCGGGCGGCCAGCAGGTCTTCGAAGGAGGGAAGGGGGGTGCGATCAGGGGTGGAGAAGAGACGCGAAAAAAAGGCCATGTGTTTCCCGGGGATGAAATTCCATTTTGACCAAGTTGGCATGCCGCTTTGACGTAATCTGGAGCCATGAGGGCACTGGACTCCCTGGACCGGCCGATGAAGGCCTTGCGCATATCGGTGACGGACCGGTGCAATTTCCGGTGCCCCTACTGCATGCCAAGGGACAAGTTCGGCTCGGACTTCCAGTTCCTGGATCGGAAGGAAATCCTCACCTTCGAGGAGATGATACGCCTGGTGCGGCTCTTTGTCTCTGCGGGGGTGGAAAAGGTGCGGCTCACGGGGGGCGAGCCGCTCCTGCGCCAGGACCTGCCGCTCCTGGTGGAAGGGTTGCGCGCCATCCCCGGCCTCCGGGAAATCACGCTTACAACGAATGGCTCATTGCTTGCGACCCAGGCAACCCCCCTGCGCAAGGCGGGCCTCGACCGGCTGACCATGAGCCTGGATACGCTGGACCCGGAGCGATTCCGGTCCATGTCCGACGCTTCGGTGCCCCTGGAACAGGTGCTGGAGGGCCTTCGCGCCGCGGGCGAGGCGGGCTTCAAGAACATCAAGCTCAACTGCGTGCTCAAGCGGGGCGTGAACGAGGACGACGTGCTGCCCCTCGCGGCCTTCGCGCGGGAGCGGGGGCACCATTTGCGTTTCATCGAGTTCATGGATGTCGGCACCGGAAACGGCTGGTGCATGGACAGCGTGGTGCCCTCCGCGGAGGTGGCCGAGCGCATCGGCGCGAACTGGCCCCTGGAGCGGGTCCATGCCCTGGACGCCGGTTGCGTGGCCCGGCATTACCGCTACCTGGACGGCGGAGGCTGGCTGGGCCTCATCTCCTCGGTGACGGAACCCTTCTGCGCGGGCTGCGACAGGGCCCGGCTCTCCGCAGAGGGTTCGCTCTACACCTGCCTGTTCGCCTCCCGGGGCCTGGACCTCAAGACCGCCCTGCGGGCGGGCGCGGACGATCCCCAGCTCCTGGGCCTGATCCTGGAACGGTGGCGGGTGCGGGACGACCGCTATTCGGAGCTGAGGACCCTGGGCACCTCCCCCCGGACCCGGGTTGAAATGTTCCACATCGGCGGGTGAAAATTATTTTCCGCCTGATAATCTAGGTGCATGATCACCCCCAAGCACACCCTGGTAGCAAGGATCCACGGCGCGAAGGGGCTGTCGTCAAGCCAACGCCGCATCGCGGACTGCGTGCTGGGCCGCATGGGCGAGGCGGCCTTCTGGGGCGTGGAGGAAATGGCCGAGCGAAGCCAGTCGAGCGTCGCCACGGTGGTGCGTTTCGCCCAGAAGCTGGGCTACTCGGGTTTCATGGAACTGCGCCAGGCCCTGGTCGCCCAGGCGAAGAAGCGTTCGTACGGCGGAGAGCGGCTCCTCCAGGCCCCCGAGGAGGCCGCAGCCACCCTCCTGGAAGTGGCCCGGCGGGACGTGCAGAACATCGAGCAGATGGTCCACGGGGTGAACGAACAGCTGCTGCAGGACGTGGTGCGCAGCCTGCGGGAGGCCCGGCACCGGGTGGTGATCGGGCGGGGCGTATCCCAGCTCATGGCCAGCCAGCTGGCCTACCTCCTCACCCAGGCGGGCCTTCCCACCGTGGAGGGGAGCCCGGCGGACTTCGCGGCCCAGGCCTCCAACCTGGGGGCCGGGGACCTGCTGGTGGCCTTCAGCTTCCACCCCTATTCCACCGAAACCCTGGACGCCACCGGCTACGCCCGCAAGCGCGGCCTGCGGATCCTCGCCTTCACCGACAAGCTGGGATCCCCCGTCACCCGCCTGGCCGACCACACCATTCCGGTGGCGGGTGAGAACCTGCTGTATTCCCACAGCATGGCGGCCTTCTCGGTGCTCGCCCACGGCATCGCCACGGCCCTGGCGGCCAGCGACCGGGACCAGGCCATCAAGCGCGTGCGCGAGGCGGACCGCGTGGCCCGTCCCCAGTTCGTCAAAGACGAGTGAGCGCTTCCTGGAGGCAGGCCTCCCATACCTCGTCCGACGCTTCCTCCAGGTAGATCTCCACGGCGTTGCCGGCGGGGCGGGCCTCGGGGTGGGCGGACCAGTCGTCGAACAGGGCATCCAGACCGCTGCGGTCCAGGGACTTGTCCCGGTGGCGGTGGGACTTGCGGATCCGGTCCGGATCCGGGCCCCGCAGGGAGAGTCCGTGGCGGGGTGCGGCGTGGAAGGTGAAGACGGCGGACCAGGTGGCGCCGATGAGCTGATTGAAGTGGAGGAAGGCGCCGTGGTTGGAATGGGTGGTCGTCAGGCTGCGCTTGGGGCCCGTCCACAGGGCCGTCCAGCGCAGGAGGATGGCTTCGGCGCGCTTGCGTTCCGACGCGTGCTTGAGGGCCCCCTGGGCCTTGGTGAAAAAGAAATTAAGGTCTTCCAACTTATACGCTCCCCAGCGACACCGATGCTGTCGTAAATTATGCTGGAAAGAATCCACCCTGGAAGGGGAATCGACCCCATGCGGTCATTCCTCGCCTTTTCTGCCGGAGGACGTCGGACATTGAGGGAGTTCCGCCATGCTTGCGCCTGACCCCCTGCTGGGTCTCCGGTCCTGGGGGGTCGCACCCGCCGGGCTCCTGGCGGGGGCGGTGCTCTGCGTGGCGGGGTGGGCCCTTTACATCCGCGCGCGCCTGAATGGGCGCGACAGCCAACGCCAGGCCCGGTTCGCCGAGGAGGAGCTCAAGGCCTACGTGGACCTGCTGCCCATCGGCGTGCTGACCATCGACGCCCGGGGCGCCCTGGTGCTCTGCAACCGCTCCGCGCCGGGCCTGCTCGGGATCGACCGGGAGGATCTCCAGGCCGTGGCTTGGTGCTCCCCGGAATTCGCCATCATCGACGCGAACGGGGACGGGCTGGAGCCTGAGGAGCTCCCGTGGAACAAGGCGCTGGCCACCGGGCGCCGGGTACCGGGCGTCGTGGTGGGAATCGAGCGCATGGACACCGGCGACTGGTCCTGGCTTTCGGTGACCGCCCAGCCGCGCTGCGACGGCGACGGGGTCCTGGTGGAGGTGATCTGCACCCTGGAGGATGTGACCCAGCAGAAGACCGCCGAGGCCGAGTTGACCCTCCAGCACCTGCGGGACAGCCTCACCAGCCTGCCCAGCCGGGCCCTGTTCATGGAGCGCCTTTCCCGGGCCATCCTCCGCTCGGACCGGCGGAAGTTCTTCTCGGCGGTCCTGTTCCTGGACCTGGACCGCTTCAAGGTGGTCAACGACAGCCTGAGTCATGAGGCCGGCGACAAGCTCCTCATCCAGGTGGCCAGCCGTCTCCGGGGCTGCCTGCGCCCCGAGGACACCGTGGCGCGCCTGGGCGGCGATGAGTTCGCGGTGCTTTTCGAGGACATCACCAGCGTGAACGACGGCCTCCAGGTGGCCGAACGCATCAGCCACAGCCTGGCCACTCCCTTCACCATCAACGGCCAGGAGGTCTTCACCACCTGCAGCATGGGTATCGCCATCAGCACCAGTTCCGAGACCCTCCCCGCCGAACTGCTGCGGGACGCCGAGGTGGCCATGTACCGCGCCAAGGCCAAGGGCGAAGGGTCCCTGGAGATCTTCGATCCCAGCATGAACGCGAAGGCCCTGGCCCGGTTCCAGATGGAAGGCGAATTGCGGCGCGCCCTGGATCGCGGCGAGTTCATCCTGCACTACCAGCCGGTGGTGGGGCTGGGCACCGGCCGGATCGAGGGGTTCGAGGCGCTGGTGCGCTGGAACCACCCGGAGCGGGGCATGGTGCCGCCCCTGGATTTCATTTCGCTGGCCGAGGAGACCGGGCTCATCGTGCCCCTGGGCAAGTGGGTCCTGGAGGAGGCCTGCCGCCAGGCCGGCGCGTGGAACCGGGCCTTCCCGACCGATCCGCCCCGCCTCATGAACGTGAACATCTCGGCCCGCCAGTTCCAGCACAAGGACCTCATTCCGACCGTGCTGGAAGCCCTCCGGGCGGCGGACATGGCGCCCGGAACCCTCAAGCTGGAAATCACCGAAAGCATCATGATGCGGGATCCCCTGGCCTCCCTGGAGGCCATGAAGACGTTCAAGAGCCTGAACATCCACCTGGTCATCGACGATTTCGGCACCGGCTACTCGTCCCTCAGCTACCTCAAGCGGTTCCCGGTGGACACCCTCAAGGTGGACAAGTCCTTCGTGGACGGCCTGGGCAAGGACCCGGAAAGCACGGCCATCGTGGCCGCCATCATCTCCCTGGCCCGGTCCCTGGGCATGCGGGTCACGGCCGAGGGCATCGAAACCAATGACCAAATGGAACATTTGCAGGAGTTAGCCTGCGACCAGGGACAGGGGTACCACTTCTCCAGGCCCCTGGACCGGGACCGGGCCGAGGAGCTGCTGGCGCGGGATCCCCGCTGGTGACGCATCTTTTTTGGAATGAACCTTCCCTTGGTATCTGTCACCTGATATTAATGTTGCACTCCCCGTGCTCCAAAGGTCTAAGCTATCTTCATTCCTTCCAAAGACTGAGGCGTTCATGATCAAAATCGACATCGCCGGCACTCTGATGCAGACCCTTCCCGTGTCCAAGGCCACGGCCCTGCAGGTGGTGGACCTCCTGACCGACCGCATGAAGAAGGCCCTCCTTGACGGTCACCGCATCGAGATCCGCGGCTTCGGCGTGTTCGAACCGCGGCCGCGCAAGCGCGGAATGGGCCGCAACATCAAGACCGGCGCCAGCGTCGACATCCCCAAGGGCCGGAGCATCCGCTTCAAGCCTGGCAAGGACCTGCGCGATATCGAAGTGGGCTGAGGCGGGCCGGAATTCCCGGCGGGTCGGGGGCCGGGCGGAGCCGCACCCCTACTCCTTCGGGTACACCCGCACGCTCTTCCACTGCTTGAGCAGCACCTTGCCGGGCGGGAACCCGCGGGGCTTGGACACGTCCGCGGCCCTGCAGTAGTGCACCTCCACCTTTCCGCCGTCCCGCGCCTTGCTGAAGAAGGCCGCCAGTTCGGCGGCGCGTTCCACCACCGGCCGCGGGAATTCAGAGATTCGGTCGGGGTTGCGCACCACCACATGGCTGCCGGGCGTGCTGGCCACGTGGAGCCACAGGTCCAGGGGGGCGGCCACCTTGAACGTGAGCTGGTCGTTGTCCGCGTCGCCCTTGCCGATGAGCACTTCGAACCCGTCCACCATGACGGAGCGGAAGGCCCGGCCCTTGCCGTCGCTCCTCGCCGTCTCTTTCTTCTCCATGGGCTTCCTCGCGCGCTGGGGGGGCCTTTCCGCCTGGGGCGGCGCGGCCTCCTTGTGTTCAAGTTCCAGGAACTGCCTTGCCAGTTCCCGCTCCAGTTCCTCCACCCGGGCCACGCCGCGTTCGGCGCGCTTGACGGCGGCGAACCAGATCTGCACCGCATCCTCGGCGCGCCGGCCCTCGGGGAGGACCACCTCCGTTCCGTCCAGCAGCGTCACCTTGTGCGTGGCGCCCTTCAGGCGGTAGAGCTCGGCGGACAGCGCGGTGGCCCGGGCCCGGAATTCAAGCCCCGCGCGGTGCTTCTCCTTGTCCGAGGCCAGGGCGGTGCGGTATCTCTCCAGGCGTTTGCGCTCGGCCACGAGCCTGCGGTCGGTGCGCGCCTGCCGGGGGGCCAGGACGATGCGGGCCGCCCGTTCCAGGGACCAGGACCGGTGCCGGGCCAGAAGGGTCCCCTCCCCCGGGAGGACGTCGGGGACCCGGCCGTCCAGGGCGGCCTGGAGATCGTCGCCATGCCGCTCCTTCCAGCGCAGGAAGGCGGGGGGCTCCACGCGCGGCTCGGGGGCCACGGGCGCGATGGCCTGGCCGAGACCCATGCGCGCGGCATTGAGGTCGAGGCCGTCCAGGCGCAGTCCGGCGCGCCCCGGGAAGGCCTGGAAGGCCAGACGCGCGGCCTCGATGCGGCCGGTGACGGCCCGGCGGCGGAAGATGAGGCCCACCCAGCGCTCCCGGGGGTCGCCCTCCACTTCGGTGAGCCGGGCGCCCTTGAGCTCCTGGCTCCAGCGCCGGGAGAGGTCCGGTTTGGCCTCGGCCTTGAGCTGGAGGTAGGCTTCGTCCTTGTCGTGGAGGAGCCAGAGCTCGGGCGCCGGGTTGAGCAGGAAGACCCAGGAAAGACCCGGCTCCAGACCGGCCCGGCGGTCCGGGGCCCACTGCAGGGCAAGGGCCCGGGGCGAGCACCAGGCGTTCTGCACGGCGCCTTCCCCGGCCTGGAGCCGGGCGCAGGCCAGGGAGAGGAGGAGCGGGGCGTCCATCAGAGCAGCTGCAGGATGGCCTCGGTGGGCAGGACCACGGCGAACTCGCCGTGGAGTTCCGTGAGGCCGGCGTCGTGCAGCGCCTGGGCGGGGATGGTGTTGCCGTCCATGTCCTCCAGGTCGAAGGCGGCGCAGGCGTCCCGGACCACCACGGTCTTGAAGCCCAGGTCGCAGCTGAGCCGGGCGGTGGTGGACACGCAATGGTTGGTGGTGAACCCGGCGATCACGAGGCGGTCGATGCCCCGCTCGCGCAGGTGCGCCTCCAGGCCCGTGCCCACGAAGGCGCAGTGCGCGCTCTTGCGGAACTCGGCCTCCCCGGGCAGTGGCGCGGTACCGGGCTTGAACCCGTTGCCGGGCTCCCCGGGGAAGAGCGGGGAGTTGGGATCGCGGCTGTCGTGCCGGACGTGGACCACAGGCATGCCCTGGGCGCGGAAGGCGCGGGCGAGGGCGGCCTGGTTGGCCTCGGCCTGGGGGTTGTTGCGGGGGCCCCAGTAGGGTTCATCGAACGCCAGCTGGACGTCGACGAGGAGGAGGGCGGTGCTCTTGGGCAACATGGGCCTATCCTACTCCCCTTTCACGCGTTTTCGGGCGACCCCTGGGGGGCCTGGAATTGAACGTTGGCGACGCTCGCGAGGATGACGGCCATGCCCGCCAGCAGCCGCGGACCGAAGGGTTCGTGCAGGAAGGCGGAACCCAGCAGCACCGCCACCAGGGGGTTCAGGTAGGCGTAGGTGCCCATGCGGGTGGGGGGCCACACCTTGGCCAGGTAGGCGAAGGCGCTGAAGGCCACCACCGACCCGAAGACCGTGAGGTAGCCCACCGCCAGGGCCGCCTTGGCCGTGACCGGCGCGTGGAGGAACCCGCCGGTGAAAGGCACCAGCAGGAGCGCCAGGAGCCCCCCGGCGCCCATCTGCACCGCCACCTGCCCCAGGAGGCCGTGGCCCCGCACGTGGCGTTTGCCGTGCAGCGTGCCGTAGGCCCAGGTCGCGGTGGCCAGGAGGATCGCGGTGATGCCCCCCGCATGCAAGGAGGCCTGTCCCGGCCGGGACAGGATCACCACCCCCAGGAGGCCGAGGCCCAGGCCGGCCCACCGGCGCAGGCCCAGGGCCTCCCGGCCCAGGATGCCGTAGAGCAGGGGCGTCATGGAGCAGAGGACCGCCGTGACGCCGCTGGCCACGAAGCCCTCGGCCCAGGTGATCAGGGCATTGGAGCAGCCCAGGAGGAGCACGCCCACGAGGGCCAGGTGGGGCAGGTCCCGGCGCAGGGGCAGGTCCTCGCCCATGAGGCGGGAGAGGCCGAAGGCCACGGCCCCGCCCAGGAGGTAGCGCGTGGCCACCATGCCGAAGGGCGTGAACGACGTGATGCCCAGGGCGATGGCGAAGTAGGTGGAGCCCCAGACCAGGGCGCAGATGGCGTAGGCGATCCAGGCCTTCACGGATTCTCCGACGGGAAGGGCGACGGGCCGATCTTCTCGAAGTAGGTCTTGAGGACCATGGTGGTGCGGGTGGTCACCTGGGGCCCGAGGGTCTTGATGCGCCGGAGCCGCCCGTGGAGGTCCAGGGGGGTTTCGGCCACCACCTTGAGCAGGAGCCAGTCGGCACCCGCGGTGCTGTAGGCGGCCAGCACGTCGGGTTCGGCCTCCAGGGCATGGAGGAAGCGGTCCTCGGCGCCCTCGTCGCCGCCAGAATGGAAGCGCACCGCCACGAAGGCCACGCAGGGCTTGTTCACGGCTTCGGGGGTGACGTTGGCGCTGTAGCCCGACAGGACGCCCTCGGCCTCCAGGCGCTTGATGCGGTCGATGACGGTGGGCCGGCTGACCCCGAGACGCTCGGCGAGTTCGGCGTGGCTGATGCGCCCCTCCTTCTGGAGGGCGGCCACCAGGCGGCGATTCAGATCATCCATGATCAAACTCTTGGACATGGCCCGGCTCCTGAGACTCTGAAACAATAGGTTCTCATACCTGGGGTCCGGCGGGTCCCAGCCAGCGGGATCGAGGCGACCATGGACTTCAACCACCCCCACACCGACCGCAGCTTCTTCCTCATCGCGGGGCCCTGCGTCATCGAGTCCCGGGAGCACGCCCACTTCCTGGCCTCCCAGCTGCAGGACCTGGCCGATTCCCGCGGCATCCCCTTCCTGTTCAAGGCCAGCTTCGACAAGGCCAACCGCACGTCCCTGGACAGCTACCGCGGCACCTCCATGGAGGAGGGCCTGGACATCCTTTCCGAGATCCGCACCCGCCACGGCGTTCCCGTGCTCACGGACGTCCACGAGTCCACCCAGTGCGCCCAGGTGGCCGCCGCCGTGGACGTGCTCCAGATACCCGCCTTCCTGTGCCGCCAGACGGACCTCCTCCTGGCCGCGGGCGCCACGGGCCGCGCCGTGAACATCAAGAAGGGCCAGTTCCTGGCGCCCTGGGACCTGGCCCATGCCGTGGAGAAGGTCCGCGGCGTGGCCGGCCACGGCCCCGTGTGGGCCACCGAACGGGGCTCCAGCTTCGGCTACGGCAACCTGGTGGTGGACTTCCAGGGCTTCCCCCACCTCCGCCGCACCGGATGCCCCGTCATCTTCGACGCCACCCACAGCGTCCAGAAGCCCGGCGCCCTGGGCAAGACCACCGGCGGCGCCCGGGAGATGATCCCCGCCCTGGCCCGGGCCGCGGCCACGGCGGTGGACGGGTTCTTCTTCGAGGTGCACGAGGACCCCGCCAAGGCCCTCAGCGACGGCCCCAACGCCATCCGGCTGGACGCCTTCGGCGCCCTGCTCGACCAGGTGCTCGAGGTGTGGCGCGCGTCCCGGGCCGCCCTGCTGGCCGACCCCGCGGGGATGCCCCCGGGCGTCTAGACCCCCGCGGCGTACGTCAGGTTGAGGAGCGCCATGGCGCGGGTGACCTTGCCCACGCTGTTGCGCTTGGTGTTGGTGTACTGGATGCCCTTGGCGTCCAGGGCGTCGTAGTCGAAGTTGCCCTGGTGGCTGAGGTCGACACAGAGCGCGTCGGGCTTGATCCAGGCGGTGGGGATGCAGTAGCCGTCGGCGGGCACGGCGCTCACGATGACGTCGGCCATGCGGATGAAGCCCTCGAGGTGGGCCGGGTTGGTGTGGTGGTGGCAGAGGATGGGGGTGGCCTTGAGGTTGGCCACCATGGCGGTGATGGGCCGGCCGATGCGCAGGCTGTCGTTGATGCACAGCACGGTCTTGCCGTCGAAGTAGTCGCCGCCGAAGCCGCGCTTGATGACCTTGATGACGGCGCGGCCGGTGCAGGGCACCATGCAGACCCGGTCGATCCCTTCCGACATGCGCTTCCGGAACTTGTTCAGGTAGCCGATGTTGATGGAATGCAGCCCCTCGATGTCCTTGCCCGGGGCCACCAGGTCCATGATCTCGTCGTCCTTGAGCTCGTCGTAGCGCAGGGGGTAGAAGATGAAGATGCCGTTGGTGCCGGGATCCTGGTTGAGGTGGGCGATGAGCTTGACCACCTGGATGCCGCTTCCCACCTCGTGAATGGAGGGACGGATGCCCAGCTCCTCGCAGTCCCGGACCAGGAGGTCGCGGTACAGCACGCTGCCGGGGTCGTTGCTGCCCAGGATCACCCCCAGTCCGGGCGCGGAGCCGAGCTTGTGGATGTTGGATTTCACCCGGTCCCTGTAGTGCTGCGCCGTCTCAACGCAGTCAAGCTTGCCGGTGGGCTGGAAGGTCATTGGGCACCTCGCCTTGATTCTACCGGGTTAAGATGGCGGCATGGCAAGGAAGCCCCCCGCTCCCACCCCCCTCTCGGACCGGCTGAAGGCGGCCTACCCCGACGCCCGCTGCGCCCTGGATCACCTGGACCCCTTCCAGCTGGTGGTGGCCACCGTGCTCAGCGCCCAGTGCACCGACGCCCGGGTGAACATCACCACCCCCGCGCTGTTCCGGCGGTATCCGGATCCCGCGGCGCTGGCCGCCGCCGACCTGGGGGAGCTGGAGGGCCTCATCCGCTCCACGGGCTTTTTCCACAACAAGGCCCGGAACCTCAAGGCCATGGCCATGGCCCTGGTGGAGCGCCACGGCGGCGCGGTGCCCGATACCCTGGAAGCGTTGTCGGCGCTGCCGGGCGTGGGCCAGAAGACGGCCAACGTCGTGCTTTCGAACGCCTTCGGCATCCCCGCCCTGCCGGTGGACACCCACATCTTCCGGGTGGCCCGCCGCCTGGGGCTCTCGGAGGGCAACACCCCGGAGAAGGTGGAGGCCGACCTCTGCCGCCACTTCCCGAGGGAGGACTGGATCGATGTGCACCACCAGCTCATCCTCCACGGCCGGCGGGTGTGCGACGCGCGCAAGCCCGACTGCGCGGGATGCGTGCTGCGGGATCTCTGCCCCACCGGCATGGGACGCATGGCCGACCCCCACTCGGGCCGGATGCTGGGCTCGGCCGGCGCCACCGGGAAGGCCGCGCCCGCGGCGGCGCCCTCGGCCCCGGGACCCGGCCCCCTGCGCATCATCTCCCTGGTGCCCAGCGTCACCGAGCTCCTGGTCCAGTGGGGCCTGGCCTCGCGCCTGGCGGGCCGGACCACCTACTGCGTGGAGCCGCCCTGGATCCGCGCCACCGTGCCGCCCATGGGCGGCACCAAGAACCCCGACATCCCCCGCATCCAGTCCCAGCGCCCGGACCTGGTGATCCTGGAGCGGGACGAGAACACGCTGGAAACCGCCCAGGCCCTGGAGGCGGCCGGCGTGCCCCTGCTCGTGCTGGAGATCCGCTCCCTGAAGGACTGCCTCAAGGCCTTCCGGATCCTGGGCGACGCCGTGGGCGCGCCCGAAGCCGGCCGGGCCCGGGAGGCCTCCCTGAAGGCCCTGCTGCGACCCGCGCGGCGGAAGGGGCGCCGGACCCTCACCCTCATCTGGAAGGACCCCTGGATGAGCGCGGGGCCCGACACCTACGTGTCGGACCTGGCGCGCCAGGCGGGGCTCCTCCCCGTGGGGCCGGACCGCTACCCCGTGCTGGCCGACGCCGATCTGGAGGCCCTGGCGCCCCAGCTGGTGCTGCTGCCCAGCGAACCCTACCGCTTCACCCGCCGCCACCGCGACGAGCTGGCCCGGCGTCTTCCGGACGCCGAGGTGCGCCTGGTGGACGGCAGGGCCTTCACCTGGTACCTCAGCCGGTCCGAAGCCGCCCTGGGGCAGCTTCGCGACCTTCTGGAAGCACCTAGCTCTTGAGGAACTTCAACATCTCCGCGGGCTTCTGGAAGCCCATGGTGCGCCGGAGCTCGCGGCCTTCCGCGTCCAGGACGATCACGGTGGGATAGCTGCGGATCTGCAGCTTCGTGGCCAGGTCCTTGCGGACCTTGTCCGTGTCGATGCGGATGGCGATGGCGTTCTCCTTGATCCAGGAGGCCACGGCGGGGTCGGGCCAGGTCTTCTCGTCCAGTTCCTTGCACTGGGCGCACCAGTCGGCGTAGGTGTCGACCAGGACCACCTTGTTGCCGGCCTTGGCCTGGGCCAGGGCGCCTTCCAGGTCCTGCTCCATCCAGCCCTTGGGTCCCTTGGCCTCGGCGGAGGCGGCGCCGCCGCGGGGCAGCAGATCCAGGCCCAGCCCCCCCTCCACGGCCCGGATGCCCAGGAGGATGCCCAGGGCCAGGGCCAGGAGGCCGGCGCCCTTGCGCAGGCCGGCCACCAGCGTCCCGGCCGGGCCGAAGGCCTCCAGGACGGGCACGGCCACGAGGAGGACGAGGCTCCACAGGGCGAAATTCGTCCACTCGGGCACGAGGAGGCGGATGTTCCAGGCGGCGAAGCCCAGCACCACCAGCCCCATGACGTGCTTGAGCTTTTCCAGCCAGTCGCCGGAGCGGGGCAGGGCGGCCGAGAAGGTGCCCGTCACCAGGAAGAGCACCCCCATGCCCAGGGCGAAGGTGAACAGCTGGGCGGCGCCCATCAGGACCTGTCCCTTCTGGGCGATGGCCAGGAGCACCGTCCCGATCACGGGACCGACGCAGGGAGCCGAGAGGGGTCCCAGCACCAGGCCCATGACGAAGGCGCCCCCGAAGCCCTTGCGCGGGCCGCCGCCCTGGAGTTTCTGCTGGAGGGCGTCGGGAAGCCGGATCTCGAAGGCCCCGAACAGGGAAAGCGCGAACAGGCCGAACAGGACGGACACGGGGACCAGGAAGGCCGGGCGCTGGGCGAAGGCGCCGAAGGTGGCGCCGCTCTTGGCGGCCACGACGCCCAGGAGGGTGTAGGTCACCGCCATGCCCAGGACCAGGCTCAGGGACAGGGCGAAGCCGCGGGCCTTGCCGCCGCCCTTGGCGCCGATGATGGCCATGGTGATGGGGATCATGGGATAGACGCAGGGCGTGAGGGAGGCCCCCATGCCGAAGAAGAAGATGCCGAGGAAGACCCAGACCAGCCCTTCCCGGGGCGCGGGGGCGGGGGCCGGGGAGGCGGCGGACTGGGGCGCGGGGACGGCGGCGGGCGGCTCCGCGCCCACGGGGACGGCCGCGGCCGCCGGTTCCGCGGGGGCCTTGGCCGCCAGGTCCGGGATCTCAGAGGCCTTCACCTTCAGGACCTTGTCCGTGGGGGGGAAGCAGACGCCGCCCTCGCCTTCGGTGCAGGGCTGGTACTCCACCACCAGGTCCACGTCGCCCTTGAGGCCTTCGCCCGCGACGGGGATGACGACCCGGTCGTGCCAGATGCCGTCGCCCAGTTCGTCCTTTTCCTTCGTGGGGGGCATGGGGCCGGCCTTGAGGGTGCCCTTGGCGCCCTCCTTGAGGGCGACGGACATGAACGCGGCCTTGAGGTGGGCGCCCTGGGGGACGGTGACCACCACGGCGCCCTTGCGCAGCGCCACCTGGACGTCCCGCTCGGGATCGAAGCCCTTCGGGGACTGTGCCTGGACCCCGCTGCAGGCCAAGAGCAGCAGTGCGGTCAGGAATGCTGGCAACCCGCGCATCCATCCTCCAACGGGCCGGCAGGCCCACCCTCCATGATGCCAGCGGCGGGCGGGCCCGGCCATCGCCAGGATCTCCAGGGCCGGGAACCTGGATAGAATGGAGCATGGGGACCTTCCTCCAGTCCGTACGCCGGCCCTTCGTGGCCGACCATTTCCACGACCTGCCGGGGTTCGTGGAGGCCCGCCACGGCCACAACTGGGAAGCCGAAGTCACCTGGGCCGGCGGCGAGGACCCGGGACCGGCCCTGGACGCCTGGGTGGCCCGCATGGACTATTCGCTCCTGAACCTGCAGGAGGCCCTGGCCGGGCGGAATCCCACCGCCGAACTCCTGGCCCAGGACCTCTTCCGCTGCCTGGAGGCCGGGGGCCTCCGCGTGGAACGTGTCAAGGTGCGGGAGAAGGCCAACTACTGGGCCGCCTGTTCCCGGGAAGCCCGGTGAGGCGCGGAACCGCCTCCGGCTTCCTGCGCGTGGTGCCGGTCCTGGCGGGCCTGGCCCTGCTCCACTGCGGGAAGGAAGCCCCCCCGCCGCCCCCGCCTCCGGCCCCGTCCACGGCTCCGGCCCTGGACCCCTGGAGCTGGCACTTCGTGGGGGGTCTCCTGGTGATCACCGGCGAGGTGGAAGACACCGTGGAGGTGACCCTCAAGGGCACCACCCTGAACGAGACCCGCACCCTGCCCTTCGGACCCGTCCGCTGGGAACTGCTCCGGCCGCCCCCAGGCGAGGTGGCCGAACTTCGGGCCCATGGCAAACTGCTGATGAAATTCGAATACGACAAGGAGCCGCCGCCCCGCACCCGGGCGGCCGCACCGATCCCCCTGCCCGAGGCGGCTCCCCGGGCCGCCGGGCCACCTCCCGCCCCCCAGCGTCCCGTCACGGCCCCCATGGCCCCGCCCCCGGAGGCCGCTTCATCGCCAGGTCGTTCCGCGCCCCGGCAGGAACCTGCCCGGCCGGCACCCGCCCCCGTGCAGCCACCCGCCTCCGGGTCCCTGGCCGGCGCCTCCAAAACGCGGCCTACCGGTCGGCCGGAACCCACCCGGCCGGCAGCTGTTCCTGCCCAGCCACCCACCTCCGGACCCCTGGCCGGTGCCTCTGGAACCCGGCCTACCGGTCGACCGGAACCCGTCCGGCCGGCGCCCGCTCCGGTCCAGCCGCCCGCCTCCGGGTCCCTGGCCGGCGCCTCCAGAACCCGGCCTACCGGTCGGCCGGAACCCGTCCGGCCGACGCCCGCTCCGGTCCAGCCGCCGGCCTCTGGGTCCCTGGCCGGCGCCTCCAGAACCCGGCCTACCGGTCGGCCGGAACCCGTCCGGCCGACGCCCGCGCCGGTCCAGCCGCCGGCCTCTGGGTCCCTGGCCGGCGCCTCCAGAACCCGGCCTTCCGGTCGACCGGAACCCGTCCGGCCGACGCCCGCTCCGGTCCAGCCGCCCGCCTCAGGGTCCATGGCCGGCGCCTCCCAGGCCCGGCCTTCGGGTCGGCCGGAACCAGGCCGGCCGACGCCCGCTCCGGTCCAGCCTCCTCCCTCCGGGTCCATGGCCGGGAACGCCAAAGCGCGGCCTTCCAATCGGCCGGAACCCGTCCGGCCGGCGCCGGCTCCGGTCCAACCGCCTCCTTCCGGGTCCCGGGCCGGCGCTTCCCAAATGCGGCCTTCCGGTCGGCCGGAACCCGTCCGGCCGACGCCCGCTCCGGTCCAGCCGCCCGCGCCCGCGTCCACGGCAAGCGGGCAGCGTCCCCAGGCAACCCCCCCGCCCCGGCCCCCGGCCCCGGTGATGGTGGCGCGGTCCACCTCCAACGTGCCCGCGGCGCCATCGCCCTGGGCCAAGCCCGTGGCGCCGCCTCCGGTGAAGCTTCCGGAGGGGTCCGCCAAGGACTGGCCCGGCGCCGGCGAAGGGGTGAACCTCCTGCGGGGGCCCAAGGGCGACCGCCGCATCTGCATGACCTTCGACGGCGGCTCCACCTCGGAGGTGGCGCTGGACGTGCTGGACGCCCTCAAGGCCCGCAACATCCGCACGACGATCTTCCTCACGGGCGACTTCATCCGCAAGTACCCCGACCTGGTCCGGCGCATCGACCGGGACGGCCATGAGATCGGCAACCATACCCTCACCCACCCGCACCTGGCCCCGGGCATGCGGCGCGACCCCCGGTGGACCCGCGAGCGGGTCCAACAGGAGCTGCTCGAGGCGGACCGGGCCCTGTTCCGGCTGCTGGGGCGGCCCATGGACCCCATCTGGCGGGCGCCCTACGGGGAGCACACGGCCGAGATCCGCAAGTGGGCGGAGGAACTGGGCTACCGCCACGTGGGCTGGAGCGAGGGCGCCGACACCCTGGATTGGGCCACGGTGAAGGAGCGCAAGCTCTACCGCACCGGCAACGCCATCCTGGACCGCCTCCGGGCGCGCATGGAAAAGCTCGACGGGGACGGGCTCATCGTGCTCATGCACCTGGGTTCCGGCAGGCCGAGCGGGGACCGCCCTGGCCAGGTGCTGGGGCCCTTCCTGGACCGGGCCTTGCAGGACGGCTGGCACTTCGTCCCCATCGGCGAGTACGTGAAGGGCCTGGGCAAGCCCAGGTGGGAACCGGTCCGGCGCGTGGCCCTCCTGCGCTAGACTCAGTATCCATGACCGGAGGAAGCGTGAAAGGTATGGGCAGGATCCTGCTCAGAGTGCTGGCAGGGGCCTTCGCCCTGGTGATGGGCCTATCGCTCATGAGCTATCACCCGCTGGACCCCCATCCCTTCTCCCAGGGCGGGGTGGGGATGCCCATCAACAACCTGTGCGGAACCTTCGGGGCCCTCCTGGCCGGAACCCTCCAGACCCTGGTGGGCGCCGGCGCCTGGCTCGTGCCCATGTACATCCTCTGGGAATGCTTTCCCTCGGGCACGACCCTCTGGCCCCGGCGCATCGCCTGGGGCGCCCTGGCGCTTTCCGTGTGGACGCTCCTCGGGGGCCTGGGGCCCCGGCTCTGGCACGGGGAGGGCTCCCAGGTCATCGCCCTGCGCTGGGGAGGGTGGCTGGGACAGACCCTGTGGCCCCCCTGCCGCAGGCTGCTGGGGCCCGTGGGGCTCCCGCTGGTGCTGGCGCTGCTCATCACCCTGGCGCTGATGCTGCTGGCGCCCGTGCTGGCGCGGAGCACCGGCAACGTCGTGGCGGGGTGGCTGGGAAAGAGCGCCCTGCCCTGGTTCAAGCCGCTGCCCGCCAAGGGCGCCCGCACCTTCATCGCGATGATCCGGCGCCCCTTCCTGCGGGTGTCGGCCCAGCGGGACGTGCCGGACCTGGACGCCCAGGACGCGGTGGAAATGTCCCGCGAATCCGAACGGCGCCGGCAGGAGCAGGAAGGCATCGACGCCATGGCCCGGGCGATGGAGGCCTCCGCCAGCTACCGCAAGAACAACCGCGGCGGGGAGCTGGAACTGCCCGTCATCCATTCCCTGCACCTGGACGTGGGCCCCGAGGACATCCCCGAGGACCCGGCCATCCTCATCTCCGAGCGGTACGGGACCCCGGCCGAACCCCTCCCGCCCCCCGTGCTGCTGCGCAACCTGCCCCCGCCGCCCCCGCCCAAGGCCCCGCTGGTGGCCCCCAAGGTGGAGAAGGACGGCTACGGCCGTGTGGTGGAGCAGCAGCCCCTGGGGCTCACCGAACCCACCCCGGCGCACCCCCTGCCGGCCCTGCCCGCCCCCAAGCCCCGTCCCGCGGCGCCCCGGGAAGCCGCACACCCGCCCGCGGCGGCCAAGGCCGCCCCACCCAAGGCCGCCCCCGAGGAGGTCGCGGGGACCGGCATCGTGGACCGGCTGGAGCTCCCGCCCCGGCGGCTCTTCGATCCACCCCAGGCCGAGCACCGCCAGGACCTGGCCCTGCTGGAGGCGACCCGGGCCCTGGTGCAGGCCAAGTTCACCGAGTTCAAGGTCAAGGGTACGGTCACGGGGCTCCAGCCGGGGCCTGTGGTCACGGTCTACGAGTTCCAGCCCGACCCCGGGGTGCCCGTGGCCAAGGTGCTGAGCATGGAGGAGGACCTGGCCCTGGGCCTCCAGGCCGAGAAGGTGCGCATCGACCGGATCCCGGGCCGCAACCTGGTGGGCATCGAGGTGCCCAACCGCCACCGGGAGGTCATCAGCTTCCGGGAGGTGGTGGACAGCCCCGCCTTCCGGGACCCTTCCCAGAAGGACGCCCGCAGCCTGCTCACGCTGGCCCTGGGCAAGGACATGGCGGGCCACCCCGTGGTGGCCGACCTGGCCAAGATGCCCCACCTGCTCATCGGCGGCTCCACCGGCAGCGGCAAGAGCGTGGGCGTCAACGCCATGATCTGCTCCATCCTCCTGCGCGCCATGCCCAACGAGGTAAAACTCATCCTGGTGGACCCCAAGATGGTCGAGCTGGGCATCTACGAGGACATTCCCCACCTGTGGGCGCCGGTGGTCACCGACATGAAGGAGGCCGGCCGGGTCCTGAAGTGGGTGGTGTCCCAGATGGAGGACCGCTACAAGCGCCTGGCCCTGCTTTCCGTGCGCAACCTGGAGGGATTCAACGCCAAGGTGGTGGAGGCCGGCGGCGAGATCGACATCAGCGACCGCACCCCCAACCCGCGCTGGCCCGAACGGCCCCCGGTGCTGGAACACCTGCCGTACGTGGTGGTGGTCATCGACGAGCTGGCCGACCTCATGATGGTCTGCCGCGCCGAGGTGGAGGAGAGCATCGCCCGCATCGCCCAGAAGGCCCGGGCCGTGGGCATCCACCTGGTCCTCGCCACCCAGCGCCCCTCCGTGGACATCGTCACGGGCGTGATCAAGGCCAACCTTCCCAGCCGCCTCAGCTACCGCGTCAACACGAAGATCGACAGCCGCACCATCCTGGATTCGGGCGGCGGCGAGCAGCTTCTGGGCAAGGGGGACGCGCTCTTCCTGGCCCCCGGCAATGCCCGGCCCAAGCGCATCCATGCGCCCCTGCTCACCGAGGAGGAGACGCTGCGCCTGGTGGAATGGCTCAAGGAGCGCGGGCGCCCCGACTACAACCGCGCCCTGCTGTGCGCCATGGAGACCGAGGACGAGCTGGCCCTGGGCGGCGCGGAGGAGCCCGCCGCCGGCGGCGACGACATCTACGACCGCGCGGTGGCGGTGGTCAAGCGCGAGCGCAAGGCCTCCACGAGCCTGCTCCAGCGCAAGCTGAACATCGGCTACGGCCGCGCCGCGCGCATCATCGACCGCATGGAGGACGAGGGCATCATCGGCGGCGACCGCGGCGCCGGCAAACCCAGGGAAGTGCTCGCAGGGGAGGAATGAGGATGCGCATGCTGGTGGCTTTCGCGTGTGTGCCGCTGCTCGCGGCTCCGCTCACCGACGCCCAGAAGGCGCTGTGCGCCAAGGGGAGCCGTTTCGAGCGTGCGGGATGGATCTACCTGCACCTGGAAGGCGGGCCCCGGGCCCGGGGCTTCCAGCACGGGTACCTGCTCGCGCGCGAGATCCAGGGCGGCCTCGTGGCCATCCGCAGGGGCTGGGAACGGGACACCGCGACGTCCTGGGCGAGCCTGGTGGAGAAGGCGACGGTGTTCTTCGTGCCGGGCATCGACGCCGAGAACCTCGAGGAGCTGGCGGGCATGGCCGAAGGGCTCGCCGCCGCCGGCGTCGCCACCACCCGGAACGAGCTCGCCGTGTACAACGGCTCGACCGAACTTTCCGGCTACTGGTGGCCGCAGGAGCTGGCCCGGATCCGCAACGCCCGGCCCGAGCCCCGGGTGAAGGAGTCCTGCAGCGCCTTCATCGCCATCGGCTCCTACACCGCCGGCGGCGAGCTCGTCATGGGCCACAACAACATGAGCGGCTTCCAGGACCCCCAGACCAACCTGGTGCTCGACATCGTGCCCGACAAGGGCCACCACATCCTCATGCAGGGCGTTCCGGGCTGGATCCACAGCGGCACGGACTTCTTCATCACGGACGCCGGTCTCGTGGGCACCGAGACCACCATCGGCGATTTCCAGCCCTACGAGGAGGGCGGCGTTCCAGAGTTCGCGCGCATGCGCCGCGCAACCCAGTACGCCGACGGCATCGACAGCTGGTGCGCGATCATGAAGACCGGCAACAACGGCGGCTACGCCAACGCGTGGCTGCTGGGCGACATCAACCGCAAGGAGATCGCGCGCCTGGAGCTGGGCCTGCGCTACGTGGGCTTCGAGCGCAAGGCCGACGGCTACTTCACGGGTTCCAACATCGCCGAGGATCCGCGGATCCTCCGCTTCGAGACCACCACCCGGGACACCGACATCACGACCTCCAAGGTGGCCCGCCGCCTGCGGTGGCGCCAGCTCATGGCGCAGCACCGGGGGAAGATCGACGTGGCGCTGGGAAAGGCGTTCGAGGCCGACCACTGGGACGTGTCGCGCCGGGAGGAGCACCCCGGGGGCCGTACCCTGTGCGGCCATTTCGAGCTGGAGACCGAGTCCCCCGGTGATGTCCCCTACGATCCCTCGGGCACCACCGACGGGAAGGTCCTGGACGCCTCCATGGCCCGGCGGATGGCCTTCGCCGCGCGCTTCGGCACCGCCTGCGGACGGCCCTTCGACGCACCGAAATTCCTGGCCGAACACCCGCAGTTCGAGTGGCTGAAGGGCATCCTGCCCAGCCGCCCCACCCAGCCCTGGGTGGAGTTCAGGGCCGGCGAGACGCGCTGATCAGGAAGCCGGGGCTTCGGCCCTGGGCTTTCGGGGCACCACCCAGACGCTCCGGTCCTTCCTGGGCGCAGGGCCCTCGGCGTGGCAGGACCCGCAGGAGGCCAGGCGCGGGTCGTCCCCGCGCCAGTAGGCGCTGGCGGCGCCCTGCGTCTCGGCCCTGCGGGCCTCGGGCACCTGGGGCCAATAGAAGGTGAGCCGGGGCTTGCCGTCCGTGCCGGTCTCCAGGGCGTACAGCGGGCCCTGCTCGAAGCCTGGGCGGCCCCAGCGGTCCTCCAGGGTGTTCATGACCACCAGGGCGCCCGCGGGGAGCTTCTCGCCGGCGCGGTAAGCCTGCTCCGCCCCGGGGCTCACCCACACGCGGATCCAGCGGTTGCCGTGGGGCCCGGACTTCACCGGCTCGGCGTGGAGGGCGCGAAGGGCGAGGTAGTTCAGGGCGCGCACGGGGGCCTGGGCCTCGGGGTCCTGGGGCGCCGGGGCCGGGGGCGGCGGTGCCGGGGCCGGGGCGGGTGTGGCCGCGGCGAAGTTCGGGGGGGCCACCAGGAGCGGGGGGGCCGGGCGCTGACCGCCCATGACGGCCCCGGAATAGGAGGAGAGGTAGGACAGGAAGCACCAGGCCAGGCCCGCGAGCAGGGCAGGGAACCCGATGCCCTGGTGTTCCTGCCGTCGGCGGTAGAGGGCCTTGAGGCACAGGGCGCCCAGGACCACCGAGGCCACGCCGCCGATCTCGTGGACCCGGAACAGGTAGGGCATCCCCGCCGTGGCGGGCCCCCAGAAGGTCCCTGCGGCGAGGCTCCCGTTGGCGCGGCCGAGGTAGAACCCGCTGGCCACGGCCAGGATGGAACCCACCGTGCCGACCCAGGCCAGGTAGCGGCAGGTGGTCCACCAGGGGCGGATCCCCCGGCCCCCGCGCTGGGCCGCGATGATGGGGATGGGGATCATGAGCGCCGCCGCGATGGGCAGGTGCACGAGGAGGGCGTGCTTGCTTGCGATCCAGGCTGTCCAGTTCATGGGGCAGGCGTCCAGGGGGTGAATAGGAAGTTTTGTATGTATTCTGCCTCGTTTCCAAGATCCATACCCTTGGAATCTGAGGTTTTCACACATTTCCGGTCACGCCTCCGGAAACCCCGGCAACCAAGGTCCATCACCAGGCACCCATCCCCGCCCGGGAAGGGGCCCTCCCCTCCGGAGCCGACCATGCTTTCCCGCATCCTCCTGGGTCTCGCCCTCGCCTCCGGCCTCCTGGCGGCCGAACCTCAGGTCTTCCGGGTGGACACCACCCACACCGTCCTGGGCTTCAAGGCCCAGACCGTCCTGTTCGACGTGCCCGGCCGGTTTGACCGGTACAAGCTCCAGGTCAAGGGCACGCCGTCGAACCCCACCGACGCCCAGATCCAGCTGGACATCGAAACGGCCTCCATCGACACGGCCAACACCAGCCGGGACAACCACCTGCGCTCGGGGGACTTCTTCGACGCGGCCAAGTACCCGGCCATCAGCTTCACCTCCAGCAAGGTGACCCGGGAAGGGGACAAGGTGACGGTGCACGGCACCCTCACCATGCACGGCAAGAGCCAGGAACTGGACATCCCCTTCCTGGCCTCCGAGGGCATGAACGGGGCCGGCAAGCGGACCTGGTCCTACCGGGCCACGGTACCCCTGGACCGCCTCGCCTTCGGGGTGGGGACCGACAGCATCGCCGCCAAGATCAGCCTGAAGCAGCAGGTGGAACTCAACCTCCTGCTGGTGGGCTTCTTCGAGGCCCCCAAGCCGCCCGCCAAGTGAGGCTATAATCCCGGAATGGACAGCTGCCCCCGCCCCGCCCAGGCCTTTCCCCAAAGGGTGCCCCTGAAGGTCATCGGCCGCGGCGCGGAGATGGATCCCCAGCGCATGGCCGCTCTGATCCTGGAGCACCTGGGCCCCCAGCCCGACGCGGACCGGGCCCACGCCTCCAACCAAAAGGGCGCCTACACCAGCTTCACGTTCTGGGTGACCCTGCCCCATGAGCGGGCCGAGGCGCCCCTGCGGGCGGCCTTGCAGGGCTTGCCCGGGGTGGTGATGCAACTCTAGGAGTTCACGTGAAACCGACGGTCCGAAGGCCCGGCGCCCTGGGCGCCCTCATGGACGAACTGGACCGGGCCGTCGCGGACCTGGTCCAGATCATCGGCCCCCTCACCCAGGTGGCCTACGACGTGGTGCGGGACCGGGAGACGGAGGACGAGGACTGCCGTTCCATCCGCACCGTGGCCGGACACGTGGTGCGTTCGGGCCACGGGTACGCGGAACGCCTGCGGGGGAGCCTGGGCCTGCCCTACGTGACGCCCGAATTCCAGGTGGGCACCCCCCTGGACGCGGTCCACGAGCTGCAGGCCATGGCCGGCGCCCTTGCCGGGACCTTCGAAGGCCGGTGGGACCTGCCCTGGGACGTGGTGTTCAGTGCGCGCATCACGGCCCGGTCCGGACGGATCTACGACATGGAGCAGCTCATCGAGCACGCCATCGTCCACGTGCTGCGCCACCGCAGGCAGATCGAGCGGTTCCTCTCGGAGGCCCGGTTCCGGGGGGACCGGCGCTGAGCTTCCGTCAGGGCCGGATGGTGCCCATCATGCGGGGGTAGGGCGCCGTCTCGCGCACGTGGGGGAGCTTGCAGATCCACGCCACGGCGCGCTCCAGGCCCAGGCCGAAGCCGGCGTGGGGGACGCTGCCGTACTTGCGCACGTCCAGGTACCATTCGTAGTCCGCGCGGTCCAGGCCTTCGTGGGCGATCTGGTCCAGGAGGTAATGAAGGCTCGAGGCCCGCTCGCCGCCGCCGATGACCTCGCCGTAGCCTTCGGGAGCCAGGAGATCGGCGCCCAGGGCCAGCTTGGGATCCTGGGGATCCGGTTCCATATAAAAGGCCTTGAAGGACTTGGGGAAGCGGTGGACCCAGAGGGGGCGGTCCGTGGCGTTCATGAGGATGGTCTCGTCGTCGTTGCCGAAGTCCTCGCCCCAGTTGATGTCGCTGCCCAGCTCCTTCAGCCGGTCCACGGCCTCGGTGTAGGTCATGCGGTCGAAGGTGGCGTTCAGGGCGGTCTCCAGGGGGGCCAGGTCGCGCTCCAGGATGGCCAGCTCCTCCCGCCGGCCCTCCAGGACCCGCTGGAGGATGAACTTGGTCATGCGCTCGCCCAGGACCATCACGTCCTCCAGGTGGGCGAAGGCCACTTCGGGCTCGACCATCCAGAACTCCGTGAGGTGGCGGCGCGTCTTGCTCTTCTCGGCCCGGAAGGTGGGGCCGAAGCAGTAGGTCTTGCCGAAGGCGGCGAGCCCGGGCTCCTGGTAGAGCTGGCCGGACTGGCTGAGGTAGGCCATGCCCTCGTCGAAGTACTGGGTGCCGAACAGGCTCGAGGTGCCCTCGCAGGCGCTGGGGGTCAGGATGGGGGCGTCCAGGAGGGTGAAGCCGTCGCCGTCGAAGAAGTCCCGGATGGCCTTGGCGATGGTGTGGCGCACCCGGAGGATGGCCCACTGCCGCTTGCTGCGCAGCCAGAGATGCCGGTTCTCCATGAGAAAGGCGGTGCCGTGCTCCTTGGGGGTGATGGGGTAGTCCACGCTCTCGCCGATCAGGGCGACCTTGGTGGCCAGGATCTCGGGTTCGCCGGTCTTCGGGTGCTGCTGGACCCGGCCTTCCAGGACGACGGCGGCCTCCTGGGTGAGCTTGCCCGCCAGCTCATAGCTCTCCGGATCCGCCTCGGCGGCGCCCACAACGCACTGAACGAAACCCGAGCCGTCGCGCAGGTCGATGAACCGGGTCTTGCTGGTCCGGGCATTGCGGACCCACCCGCGGAGGGTCACGGTCTGACCGATGTGCTGCTTCAGGTGGCGGATTTCGGTAAGGGGGTGGTCCACGTCAGGCTCCAGCGATACCCCTCCATCATGGCGCGGATCGGGCTCAAGCCCAAGTCACGCCTTGTGGCCCATGTCCCGGAACTTGGAGCCGACGATCATCTGGAGGCCGCGGATGTGGTTCAGGACCCGCTCCAGCTTCTGGCGGGCGATGTCCTGGTACTGCAGCCTCTGGATCAGGTCGAACACCTCGTCCTGCATGCGGGATCCCAGGGCCTCCACCTGGGCCAGCACCGGTTCCAGGCCCTTCATGTGGCCCAGGCCCGCCTCCTGCTTGAGCCGGATCAGGCCCTTGAAGCTCTTGTCGGTGTCGGCCAGCATGGTCTCGACCTTCCCCAGGACCTTTTCCATCTCCTGCTCGGTGTGCGTGATGGCCTCCTCCATCTGGGGGATGATCCGGCTGGCGTCGGATTCGACCCGCAGGGGGGCGGCGGCGATGAGGTCCTTGAGGCCGGCGTCCAGGGCCTCCTCCACGTCGTGGCCCGGGTGGAGGCCCAGGCCGTGGGCCCGGGCGCTGTGGAAGGTGGTGATGAGCCGGCTGTCCAGGAGCGCGGTGATGCGCTCCTCCTGGACGATGAAGCCCTGCACCCAGGCCCCGTCGGGACCGGCGAGGAGGGCGCTGGCGGGCACCATCTGCTCGCGGGTGGCCTCCACGACGGAGGCGACGCGGTCCACCAGGAGGCCCACGTTGCTGGAGGACCCCATGTCCAGGACGATGATGTTGTGCGAGAGCTCGGAAGCCAGGGGCTCCATGCCCATGCGCAGGCGCAGGTTGATGACGGGGATGGACTGCCCGCGCAGGTCCAGCAGCCCCTCGACGCTCCGGGGCATGTGGGGGATCTGGTTCAGGTCGCGGTGGGGGGTGATCTCCGCCACCTGGGCCAGGGGCACGGCGTAGGTGTGGCCGGCCAGCTCGAAGCTGAGGTACTGCCCCTCCCGGACGGCTCCGGCCGCCGGTTCAGGGGTTACCCCGGGCGCCGCGGCAAGGCTCACAGGCCCTCCTGGACGGCGAGCATGAGCAGTTCGGCCGGGTCGAGGATCAGCACGACGCCGCCGTCGCCCATGATGCTGGCGCCGGAAATGCCCGGAAGGCTCGCCAGGTAGGGCGCCAGGGGCTTGATCACCATTTCCTGGCGGCGCAGGAAGGCGTCCACGATCACGCCCATGCGCCGGCCTCCGGTGGACACCACCACCACGGGCAGCTCCTCGTCCTCGGAAAGCTCGGCCGAGCCCTGCTTGAAGTGCAGCAGGTCGCTGAGCCGGGTGACGCCCAGGACCTCGCCCCGGAGGTTGATGGCCTTGCGGCGCGTGAGGTGGCTGAGGGTCTCCCGGGGCACCAGGAGGGTCTCCTCCACCGCCGTGCCCGGCAGGGCGAAGACCTGGCCCCCGCTGCGCATGAGGAGGGCGTCGATGATCGCCAGGGTCAACGGCAGCTTGATGGTGAAGATGGACCCGCGGCCCACGGAGCTGGTCACGGAAACGCTGCCGTTGAGCTTGCGGACGTTGGACTTCACCACGTCCATGCCCACGCCGCGGCCGCTGATGTCGGTGACCTGCTTGGCGGTGGAGAAGCCCGGCAGGAAGATCAGGTTGATGGCCTCGTCGTCGGTGATGCTTTCGGCCTTCTCGGGCGTGAGGATGCCCTTCTCCACGGCCTTGGAGCGGATCACGGCGGGGTTGATGCCCTTGCCGTCGTCCTCGATCTCCACCAGGACGGAGTCGCCTTCGTGGCGGGCCCTGAGCACGACGGTGCCGGTCTCGGACTTGCCGGAACCCGCGCGCACGTCGGGCATCTCGATGCCGTGGTCGGCGCTGTTGCGGATGAGGTGGATGAGGGGGTCGCTGAGTTCCTCGATGAGGCTCTTGTCGATTTCCGTGTCCTCGCCCACCATCTGCAGCTCGATCTTCTTGCCGGAGGCCTTGGCCAGGTCCCGGAGCATGCGGGGGAACTTGGTGAAGATGGTCTTCACGGGCACCATGCGGATGCCCAGCACCGAGGCCTGGATCTCCTTGCTCACCTGGTCCAGGTACACCGACGAGCGGCGCAGTTCCTTCACCAGCGCGTCGGCCCCGGGGGTGAGGGTCTCGCCCTCCAGGCGTTCAACGATGTGGGCGATCATGGTCTTGCTGATGATCAGCTCGGCCACGGTGTTCATGAAATTGTCCAGCTTGGCCTGGCTCACCCGGATGGTGTCGTTGGCGGCCTTGCCCGTATCCTGGGGCTTGTCCTGGACCTTGCGGGCCTCGGTCACGGGGCCGGCGGCGGGCGCTTCCGCCGCCTCGGCCGCGGGCGGCTCCCCCAGGGCCAGGTCGAAGTACTCGATGGCCACGTTCTTGACGCCGTCGAAGAGCTTGCGCACCGAATCCGGCGACTCCGCGGGGGTGAGCAGGAGCAGCAGCCCCAAGGGCAGCTCATCCGGGCGGAACTGCTCCAGATCCAGGTACTTCATAATCTTGGACGAGTGGATCAAGCGGCCGACAAGGTCGACCATGGAGATCATGGACAGGGGATTGAAAGGCGTGCCCAGCAGGGCGGGGAGGAGGGTGACCTTCAGGGCCATGACGGGGACGCCCTGGTTCAGGGCCTCCTCCGCGGCCTGGATGGCCTCGGCGTCCATGTCCTCGAGGCCCGCGGGAACCCGGAGGCCCTGGGCCTTGGCGGCGGGTGCGGCGGGCGCGGCGGGGGCCTGGGCCGCGGGCTTGCCGCCGCCCTTGAGGGCCTCCAGGCGCGCGATGAGGCCGGAGGTGTCGGGATCGGCCGGGGCGCCCTGCTTGCGCAGGTTCACGGCCACGTCGTTCACCAGCACCTTGAGGGTGTCCTCGGTCTCGAAGAGCACCTCCATCACCTCGGGGTTCACCTTCATGCGCCCCTTGCGCAGGTCGTCGAGGATGTTCTCGCCGATGTGGGCCAGCGCCTGGACCTTGGCCAGGCCCAGGAAGCCCGAGGCCCCCTTGATGGTGTGCACGGAGCGGAAGATGGCGTTGAGGATCTCCAGGTCGCCCGGGGCCTCCTCGAGGGTCAGGAAGTTCTGCTCGATGAGCTCGAAATGCTCCCCGGCCTCCACAAGGAAGTCTTCGTAGAAGCTGGGGTCGTCCAGGGAGAATTCGCTCATGGTTCAGCCCTTTTTCTTTCCCTGGAAGACCTGGAGCTGCTGGCCCTCCACGTCGGTGAGCAGGCGTTGGACGTTGAGCAGGAACACCACGCCCTGGTCCGTGCGGGCCACCTTCTCGATGAAGGCGTTGGCGCCCACGGCGGTCACCCTGGGGGGCTCCTCCAGGCGCCGCTGGTCCACGGACTTCACCTCGTCCACGGAATCCACCACCAGCCCCGTGGACACGCCGCCGATGGGGGTGATGACGATGCGGGACAGGTTGGTGGCGGCCTGGCGCTCCAGTCCGAACCGCTCCCGCAGGTCGATGACCGGCATCACCTCGCCCCGGAGGTTCAGGACGCCTTCGATGAAGGAGGGCGCCCGGGGCACGGGGGTGATGTTGCTGACCATGATGATCTCCCGCACCTCGTGGAGGCGCAGGGAGTAGGCTTCGGGTCCCAGGCGGAAGACGACCAGCGGCAGCTCGAAGCTGTCGGCGTGCTCCTCCGTCGTTTCCTGGATGAGGCTGGTGCTCATGGCGGCGATCTTGGCCTGGTCCTCGCCGGTGATGATGTCCAGCACCTTGAGCAGGCTCACCATGCGGTCCGACCGCACCACCACGCCCTCCAGGTCGCGGCTCTCGCGCTCGCTGAGGGTCTGCGGGGGCGGAAGGATCTCCTCCTTCTTGATGCGGATGATCTCCTGGATGCCGTCCACCACGATGCCCAGCTTGGCCGCGCCGAAGCTCAGGAGGATGACCATGTCCCCGGCGGTGGGGTTCTCGGCGGGCTCGACCTGGAGGAGCTGGATGAAGTCCAGGAGCGGGAGCACCTGGTCCCGCAGGCAGATGACGCCCAGCACGTAGGGGGGGGCGTCGGGCACCTTGGTGATGGTGGGGATCTCGATGATCTCCTCCACCAGCTTGAGGTCGATGCCGAAGGATTCCCGGCCCAGGGTGAAGGTGACGAAGGGAAGCTCGTCCTCGATGAGCTCGACGGCCGTCTCCTGCGACATGAAGGTGGACGCGCCGGCCGCGGTGTCGGCCAGGACCTCGCGGTGCCCGAATTCCGCGGAATCCAGGATCTTCTCGAGGTTGATCAGGGTGATGAGGCGGTCGCCGGTGGTGACCATGCCGGCCAGGTACTCGCTGCGCACCCCGGCCACCAGGGGCGGCGTGTCCCGCAGGGTGAAGTCGTCGAGCTTGACCACCTCGGCCACGGAATCGACCATGAGCCCCGTGGGCTGGCCGGCCAGGCCCAGGATGATGATGCGGGTCTTGTCCGTGGGGGGCTTGGGGGGCAGGTGGAACCGCAGCCGGCTGTCCAGCACCGGGATGATCATGCCGCGCAGGTTCACCACGCCCAGCACGAAACTGGGCGCGCCCGGCACGGGCGTGATGTCGGTTCGGGGGGTGATCTCCTGGACCCGGTCGATGTCCAGACCGAACTCCACGCCGTCCAGGGTGAAAGTCACCAACTGGCCGGAGGGGACGAACTCATGGGCCTGTCTGGCCTGGACTTCAGCTGTTGCCATGGATCATTCCTTGGTCTGGCTTCGTTTGAATTCCTCGACCACCGAGTCCGCGTGGGTCTTCTTCTCGTCCGGAGTGGTGCCGGTGGTGGCGATGGTGCGGCTGATGGAGGCCCGCTCGCCTTCGCTCTTCAGGCCCGTGCCCAGGAGGTCCACGATGTAGTCGTGGATCTGGCGCAGGTGATGGACGATCCGCTCCAGCTTCTGGCGGGTGATGTCCTGGAACTGCATGAGGTCCATGGCTTCGTAGACCTTGTCCTGGATGTCCTTGCCCGCGGCCATGATCTGGCGGACGGCGTCCTGCACCGAGGCGTCCTGGGCGGAGGGATGGGCCATGAGGCCCGTGATCAGGGACTGCTGCTGGCCCACCAGGGTGCTGATGAGGTCCAGCTGGTCCATGACCTTGTTGGTCTCCCGCTCCGTGACGGCGGTGACGGCGTCCAGTTCGGAGATCACGTGCCCCTGGGCGTCCGGGGCCGGACCCGCCGGCGCCTTGGCGGGCCCGGCCTCCTTCCCGGCCTTGCCGGGCTTGTCCGGCGCGTTCTTCATGAGGGCGTCGATTTCGGATTGATCCATGGTGCCTCCCCTCGGGGGTGGTGCTGGGAGGTCTAGCCGAGCAGGGACTCGATCTTTTCCTTGAGCGTTTCGGGCGTGAAGGGCTTGACCACGTAGTTGTTCACCCCGGCCTGGAGGGCCTGCACGATATCCTCCTTGGCGGCGTTGGTGGTGACCATGAGGATGGGAATGGTGGTGTTCTGGCCGCGCACGGTCTGCACGAACTCCAGGCCGTCCATCTCCGGCATGTTCCAGTCGGTGATGATCATCTCCACACCGCCCTGGGCGAGCTTTTCCAGGCCCGCCTTGCCGTGCTCCCCTTCCACCACGTCGGTGTACCCGATGCGGGAAAGGGTGTTGATGATGATGCGGCGCATCGTCGAAGAGTCGTCCACGATTAGGATCTTCAAGGGAGCTCCTTTTAGGTCAATATCCTACTTCTCTTCAGCCATTGCTGCGGCATCGATGAATTTCATGAGGGCCGCCTGGTCATCCGGATAAACGTTGAGGAATTTTACCCCAAGTTCATATTCACCGCTTTCCAGGTGTTCGACCCGGACGACCTTGCCCACGGCCACCAGGGGCCTCAGGTCCGCCTCGGCGGCGGGGCCGAAGTGGTTCTGGTGCCGCCCCCAGCCGGGCACCCGGATCTCCAGCTTCAGGAGGGTCTCCAGGGGGAGCTCCCGGGGGGAGTTCAGCAGGAGGCCGCCGCCGGAGATGTCGCCGTAGACGCTGGTGGCGGGCTCCGGCTCCCGGGCGAAGGAGAGCTCCTGGAAGCCAACGGTGGCGCCACCTGGGATCCTTCGGTAGTTTCGGCGTTCGGAGGACATGGGGACCTTCCTGTGCAGGGTGATCGGAGGGGCGGACTCCCGGCTTGAATTTGAGTCTGGACAGTTCATTTCAACATGCGGATGGGGGGTACGTCCAAGGCCGGGGCGCCTCCGCTCATTCCCAGGGCACCAGGAAGGGCCGCACCTCCTGTTCGATGTTCTTGAGGGAGACCGGGCCGAGTTGGATAAAGTCTTTTGATTGCAATATTTCAGCGGTCATGGGGCCGATGGCGATCTGGCCGGGGCCGGCCACGCTGCTCTCCAGGCGGGAAGCCAGGTTCACGGTGGAGCCCATGACGGTGTAGTCCATGCGCTTCTCGCAGCCGATGTCCCCGGCGAAGGCCTCGCCGCTGTTGATTCCGATTCGCATGCGCAGTTCGGGATAGCCCGCCGGGCGGTTCCCGTTCATGAACTTGAGGCCCTGCTGCATGGCCTTGGCCGCCTCCACGGCGTGGAGCGCATGGTCGGGGTCCGGCGCCGGGGCCCCGAAGAAGGCCATGATGGCGTCCCCGATGTACTTGTCCAGGGTCCCCCCCCGGATGAAGATCTGGTCGGTCATGACCTCGAAGGATCGGTTGAGGATGGTGGCCAGCTGCAGGGGCTCCATGCCCTCGGACATGCGGGTGAAGCCCGAGATGTCCGCGAAGAGGACGGAGATCTCGCAGCGCCGGGCCTGGAGGATGGGGGCGTCCAGGTTCTGGGCGGCCTTCAGGATCTCGTTGACCACCTGGGGGCTGTGGTAGCGCTCCAGGCGCTGGCGGAACCGGGTCTCCCGTTCCCGCTGGATGCCCACGGCGGCGAAATTGGCCATGGCCGAAAGGAGGTGCTCATCCTCCCGCTTGAAGCCGCCCTTGTTGAGGCTGGATTCCAGGTAGATCACCCCCAGCGCCTGGGTGTCCACGATGAGCGGGGCGCACAGGGCCGAGGAGATGCCGTGGATCTTGATGCTCTCCCCCGCCGAGAACCGGGGGTCGACCCGGGCGTCGGTGGTGAGGATGGTGACCTTGGCGGTCATTGCCGTCCGTGCGATCGTTCGGCTGATGGGGGTGGTGATGACCCCGGGCTTCTCCTCCCAGACGAACTCCGGTACCAGGTCCCCGCTGGCGTCCGCGAGGAGGATGAAACCCCGCTGGCATGGGATCTGGCCGGATATGAGGCTCATGACGGATTCCAGCAGCTCCGCCAGGCCGGCGGCCCCCAGGAGCTTGCCCGCCATGGAGGCCAGGCGGGAGAAGAGGGCCTCCGCCTCGGCGGGAGCCTGGCCGGCCTGATGCTTGGCCAGCAGGTCCTCCAGGGTGGAATGGGGCACCATGATGCTGCCGGAGGTGTCGAAAGCCCGGTCTTCCAGGGCGATCCGGGCCTCGGTGTGCGGCCTGGACAGGACCAGCGCGGGCGGGGTGGGCGCGCTCACCCCCTCGTCCAGCCACTGAACGGGAACCTCCCCCAGGAGGATCGTGTCTCCGGGGCGCAGGGGGGTCGGCTCCAGCACCGGGGCGTCCCGGAAGGTTGTGCCGTTCATGGATTTAAGGTCCTGCACATGGACCTGCCCGCCCTTGAGGAAGAAGCGGGCATGCACACGGCTGACCGCATTGGAGGAGATCCGCACCGTCGCAGCATCGCCCCGGCCCACGGTGATGCCTTCTTCCGTGAGTTCCACCGTCCGGCGGGCCCCTTCGACGAGCAGGATGATCTTCATGGCCTTCCACTCTCAGCAGAATGCAGAGAATAGCACCGATAACGTTATTCTGAAGGGTCAAGGAGGCCGGATGGCCAAAGTAGGTTTCATGTCCCTGGGCTGCCCCAAGAACCTCGTGGACAGCGAGGTGATGCTCGGCCACCTCAGGCTGAAGGGCTTCACCATCACCCCCGACCCCGCCCAGGCGGAGATCCTGGTGGTCAACACCTGCGGTTTCATCGAATCCGCCAAGAAGGAAAGCATCGAGGCCATCCTCCAGGCCGCCTCGTACAAGAAGGAGGGCGCCTGCCGGAAGCTGGTGGTGGCCGGGTGCATGGTGGAGCGCTACCGGGACCAGCTCCTGGCCGACATGCCCGAGATCGACGCCTGCCTGGGCACCCGGGACATCGAGCACATCGCCGAGGTGCTGGGTGCCTCCGACCGGCTCTTCGAGCCCGAGCGGGACCCCGGCTACCTGTACACCGAGGCCAGCCCCCGCCTCCTGACGACGCCCAAGGCCAGCGCCTACCTGAAGATCAGCGAAGGCTGCGACCACAGCTGCGCCTTCTGCATCATCCCCGCCATCCGGGGGCCCCAGCGGAGCCGGACCATCGCCAGCGTGGTGGCCGAGGCCCGGCGCCTGGTGGCCGGCGGCGTCCTGGAAATCAACCTGGTGGGCCAGGACACCACCGACTTCGGCCGCGACCTGGGGGATCCGGACGCCCTGGAAAAGCTCGTGCGCGCCCTGGGCGAGGTGGAGGGCCTGGCCTGGTTCCGCATCCACTACGCCTACCCCAACCGCCTCACCGACGGCCTTCTCCACGCCATCGCCGAAACCCACAACTGCGCGAAGTACCTGGACATGCCCCTGCAGCATGGGGATGCCGGCGTCCTCAAGGCCATGGCCCGGGGCGGGGGCCGCGCGACCTTCCTCAAGCTGCTGGCCAAGGCCCGGCGCATCATCCCCGACGTCTTCATCCGGTCCAACTTCATCGTGGGCTTCCCCACGGAGGACGAGGCGGCCTTCGCCGAGCTGCGCAGCTTCGTGGAGGAGGCCCGCTTCGAGCACGTGGGCGTGTTCACCTACTCCCTGGAGGAGGGCACCTCGGCCTACGCCCTGGGCGATCCGGTCCCCGCGCGCACCAAGAACAGCCGCAAGCGCATCCTCATGGAGCTCCAGCAGAAGATCTGCCGCGAGCGGAACCGCGGCCTGGAAGGCCGGGTGCTGGAGGTCCTGGTGGAGGGCACCCACGAGGAGACCGACATGGTCTTCAAGGGCCGCCACCGGGGGCAGGCCCCCGAGGTGGACGGCGGGGTGCTCATCGTGGGCGGGGACGTGGTGCCTGGCACCATCCAGTCCGTGCGGATCACCAAGGGACACGCCTACGACCTGGTGGGCGAGGTGGTGGAAGGCGGCGCCGAAGCGGCCGTGCGCCGCTACGAGGAATCCCGGCGGGCCCGTTCGTGATCCCGCTAGACTGTCGCCAAGGAGGCTCGTAATGTCCGAGAAATTCCCCGTCACCGTCAGCTGGAAGGGCAGCACCCAGGATCCCGCGTACAGCCGCTCCTCGCACCTCGCCAAGCCCGGCGCGCCCGACCCGGTCCCCGCCAGCAGCAGCCCCGCCAACGGCGGCGACACGTCCCGGTGGAACCCCGAGGACCTCCTGGCCGCGGCCATGGCCCAGTGCCACATGCTCACGTTCCTGGCCCTGGCCGCCAAGGTGCGCCTGACGGTCACCGCCTACGAGGGGGCGTCGGAGGCCGCCATGGAGACCGTGGACCGCCTCACCCGGGTGGCGACCATCACCCTGAAGCCCACGATCACCGTGGCCCCCGGCACCAGCCACGACAAGGTGCGGGAGATGTTCGAGAAGGCCCACAAGTACTGCGTCATCGCGAACTCCTTCAACGGCGAGGTGATCCTGGAGCCCGACGTGGTGGACGCCTGATGCGGGCGAAGCGCTGGGCGTGGTGGGTGGCCACGGGCCTGGGCTCGGGCCGCCTGCGCCCCGCGCCCGGCACCTGGGGCTCCCTGGCCGGGCTCGTCTTCTGGTGCCTGATCACGCCCCTCCTGGGAGCTCCCGGGGGCTGGGGTTCCGAGCTGCTCTTCCTGGCCGCGCCCCTGGGCATGACCTGGCTGGCCGTGGCCGCCTCGGACCGGGTGACGGCCGAGACGGGGCACAAGGACCCCGGCTACGTCGTTGCCGACGAGTGGGCCGGGCTGTGGATCGCCCTTTGGCCCGCGCGGTGGGAAATCGCCGGGGGCCTGCCCCGGCTCCTGCAGCCCGGGGGCTGGCGCCTGGCGGCTTCGCTGGCGGTTCCTTTCCTGGCCTTCCGGCTCTTCGACATCTGGAAGCCGTGGCCCATCCGTCAGATCCAGGTGCTGCCGGGAGGCGAGGGGATCGTGGCCGACGACGTGGTGGCCGGGCTCTACGCCATTCCCGTGGTGCTCCTGCTGCACCCGGCCGCCGCGCGGCTCCTGGCGGGGATCTGAGTCAGAGGTGTCAGGGCGCCAGCGGCTCGGATTCGGCGAGCATCTGGCGCCACACCGTGGGCTCGCTCAGGCCGTCGCCGTCCAGGTGCCGGCTTTCGATGAGGTAGCGGTAGCCCTGCTCGGTGAGGAACAGTTGGCGGTTCCGGGCGAACTCCTGCTCGGTGGTATCCCTGGAGATCAGCGAATAGAAGAAGCTGATGTTGCGTTCCCCCTTGGGCCGCAGGATGCGCCCCAGGCGCTGGGCCTCCTCCTGGCGGGACCCGAAGGTGCCGCTCACCTGGATGGCCACGCTCGCGTCGGGGAGGTCGATGGCGAAGTTGGCCACCTTGCTCACGATCAGCACCTTGAGCTCCCCCGCCCGGAAGGCGCGGTACAGCTCCTCCCGCTCCCGCTCGGGGGTCTGGCCCGTGAGGACCGGCGCGTCCAGGCGCTCGCCGATGATGCGCAGCTGGTCCAGGTACTGGCCGATGACCAGCACGCTGTCGCCGGGGTGCCCCGCCAGGAGCTCGTCCATGACCACCAGCTTCAGGCTGTTCTCCGAGGCGATACGGAACCGCGCGCGGGAGTCGGCCACGGCGTAGTCCATGCGCTCGTCGGAGGGCAGGGGCACGCGGATCTCCAGGCAGTGGGCTTCCGCGATGAAGCCGCTCTTCTCCAGGGTCTTCCAGGGCACGTCCACGCGCTTGGGACCGATGAGGGAGAAGACGTCCTCCTCCTTGCCGTCCTCGCGCACGAGCGTGGCCGTGAGGCCCAGGCGGCGCTTGGCCTGGAGCTCCGCCACGGCGCGGAACACCGGCGCGGGCAGCATGTGCACCTCGTCGTGGATGACGAGCCCCCAGTTGGCCGCCTCGAAGATCTTGAAGTGTTCGAAAGGCGCGCCCTTGCTCTTGCGGTAGGTGAGGATCTGGTAGGTGGCGATGGTGACGGGGCGGATTTCCTTGGTGTCGCCCGTGTAGAGGCCGATGTCCTCGTCCCGCAGGGAGGTCTTGTCCAGGAGCTCCTGCTTCCACTGCTTGACGGCGGTGACGTTGGTGGTGAGCACCAGGGTGCGCGTCTGGAGCCGGGCCATGCAGCCGATGGCGATGACGGTCTTGCCCGCGCCGCAGGGAAGCACCAGGACGCCGGCGCCGCCCTCGGGCCCGCCGCCGGCGTGGAAGACGTCCACCGCGGCCTGCTGGTAGGGCCGCAGCCCGAAGGGCTTGCCGGTGCCCGCCAGGGTGTCCCGCAGGGTGAATGCCAGGGGGTCGCCGGGCTTGAAGCCCGCCAGGTCCTGCACGGGGTGGCCCAGGCGGATGAGCTGGAGCTTCACCTCGCCGCGCTTGCCGTCGGCCAGGAAGATGCCACGCTGGTCCGGATACGGCTCGGCCAGGTGCTCCTGGAGGCTGCGCTGGTTCTCCAGTTCGTAGAAGAGGCCCCGGTCGTCCATCTCCAGGGCCAGCCGGCCGTCCTTCACCACCAGGCGCAGCCTGCCGTAGCGGGTGCCGTGGTCCTGGATCTCCTGGAGGAGGTTCTGGGGCACGGGATACTTGGACCACCGGTTGAGGGTGGAGGCCATCTCGTCGCAGGTGACCCCGGAGGCCGAGGCGTTCCACAGGGACAGCGGCGTGATGCGGTACGTATGGATGTGCTCGGGCGACTTCACCAGTTCCGCGAAGCGGCTCAGTTCGTCGCGCACCTCCTCGAAGGACGGGTGGGCCACTTCCAGGAGAAGGGTCCTGTCACTCTGGACGATCAGGGGGTTGTCCGGACGAAGGGCGATCACGCGGCAAGGTCCAAAAGGTTGAGACTAGAAGGAGTCGACCCCAGGGTCAACGCACCGGTGGGCGGGGGTGGGGTGACCGGATTTCCCCCTCACGTTTGCCCCTGAAACATGAGAAACTGATCGGTCATTACCGATCGGCCCCCCCGGCACAGCCCGGTGCATGTGAGGACCCATGGCGCCTTCGCATTATCAGCTCCTATGCAATTGCACTGACGACCAGCTCCGCGCCATCTGCCAACGGAGGAAGCTGCCGGTCCCCCAGTACTGGCAGGAGGGGCCCGAGGGGCGCATGCGCCTCCTCAAGACCATGGTCTTCCATCTGGAGGACAACAAACAGCTCACCAACACCCTGCTGGACCTGGACGGGACCAAGCTGACCGCCCTCAAGCGCCTCGCCGAGGAGGAGGTCCAGCCCGACGCGGCCTTCCAGGGCGAGCTGCTGGCCCTGGGCCTCATCCTCCCCGCGGGGGAGGGCTGGGCCGTTCCCGGCCGGGTGGCCGACGCCCTGGCCGACTTCGACGACGCCGCCTTCTGCTTCCAGGGCGGAACCGACGTCGCCCTCATCCCGGCCCAGCCCTACGGCTTCGCCCTGGCCCTCACCTCCGTCCTGCTGCGCTGCATGGGCGGGATCCGGGTGCTGAAGGGCGGCCTGCCCGCCAAGAAGGAACTGGGCCAGCTCCTCCAGAAGAACGCCCTGCTCAAGGACGAGCGCGACGCCACCCTCATCTTCGGCCTCCTGCACCGCCTGGGCCTCCTGTGGAACCGCGAGGGCCGGGTGGACACCCTGCTGCCCGCCGTGCTCTCCCACTCCCCCCGGTGGGTTCCGGAACGGGCCTTCGCCATCCTCCTCGAGCACGATCTCAAGCTCTGGAACATGCCCCCCGCGGAGGACCGCACCTTCCTCATGCAGCACCTGCTGGAACGCCGGGGACAGGTGCTGGCCGTGAGGCCCTTCCTGGCCTTCCTCCAGACGCTCCACCCCCTGGACGTGAACCGCACCGAGACCGTGTTCCTGCCCTTCCTGGGCCGCATGGGCCTGGTGAGCCTGGATGCCGAGGGCGCCCACGTGACCCTTTCCCCCCACGGGGAGACCCTGGCCCAGGAGTACCTCCTGAGGGACCACCGGGGAACCGAAGGGCACTGGACCCTTTTCATGGCCCACCAGCCCCTGGTCATCCAGCCCACCCTGGAAGTCCTCACCCCCATGGTCCAGAATCCCCACCGCCTCCTGCGGGTGGCGCAGATGGCCGAGGTGGAGACCCTGGACGCCATGGTGAGCCTGCGGGTGGGTTCCGACACCCTCATCCGGGCCCTGGACATGGGCCTGACCCTGGAGGAGATGAACAGCCTCCTGGGCGCCCCGACGGCCGCGGTGCCCCAGCCCCTGGCGCAACTCCTGGAGGATCTGGCCCGGCGCCTGGGCGAAGTGGAGGTCCAGCAGGGCTGCCGCCTGGTGAAGGCCCGCACCGAGGCCCTGGCCGACGAGCTCCTGCTGCGCCCTGAACTGGCCACCCTCAACCTGCAGCGCGTCTCCGGGACGGTCCTGGAGGCCAACGGACCCGGCAACGCCTTCGCCCTGCTCAAGCAGGCCGGCTTCCTGCCCAAGCCCGGCCGCTTCCTGCCCGTGAGCATCGACGGGGACGAGGCCCTCTACCTCTGGTCCCTGGCCTGCCTTTCCTTCGTGGACGAGCAGGGCATGAACCACCACCTGGACCCCGTGCGGCAGATCATCCACGCCGCCCTCCAGCGCATCCAGGCCGAGGACCCCAACCTGCACCAGGAGATCCGCCGCCGGGTGCCCATGCTTCACATGGGCATGGGCGCCCAGGCCGCCGAGGAAACCACGCGCATCCTGGAATACGCCGCCAGCTACAACCTCATGGTGGAACTCACCTACTTGCCCCTGGCCGCGCACCGCCCCCAGCTGCGCAAGGTGACCCCCCAGGGCGTGGACGGCGAGCACCTGCGGGGATTCTGCCACCTGCACCAGGAGGTGATGAGCTTCCGCCTGAGCCGCATAATGGGCGTAAGGCTGCTGAACGAGCGCGGCTGGACGCCGCCCATGCATCCCCAGGCGGTCTAGCCGAAGCCCTGGGACGACCCGGGTGGTTCAGAGGTTGCCCAGCTCCACCATCCGCTTGTCGATGCGCTCGGCCACCTTTTCCAGGACGTCCTTGAATTCCGCCCGGCCGTCCTTGGATTCCTTGTCGAACTTCCGCTCCAACTGGAGGATGGACTTCTGCATCTGGTTCAGGAGCCCCTTGAGCTCCTCCACCTCGTCCATCACCTGGTTGATGCGGCCGTCGGGCGGCCGGCTGTTGCTGAAGACGCTCATCCCCGCCAGGGCCGCAGCCAGGGCGGAGCAGATCAAGATGAGTAGTTCCATTCCGCTGGACATGGGCGTCGCTCCAGGTCCGATTCTAGCCGGAAACGGACGCGGATCAGTGGGCCTTCACCTGCTGGGTGTCCTGGGGGATGACGTTGGCGGGACGTTCGATGGGGATGACCAGTTCCTTGCCCTTGGTGGCGGGCTTGGACTGCTTGCGGCCCGAAACCAGGACGGGCTGCTGGACCTGGACGGACTTGTCCGGCACGGGCGTGCGCTTGACGGAGGCGGCCATGCGGGTGAGTTCGGCCTCCTTCTGCACCATGGCGGAAGCCAGGTCCTCGGCCTTGTGCTTCTGGGCGATGCCCCAGAGGCTCACGCCGCCGAAGGCCACGGCCAGGGGCAGGGCCGCGGCCAGGAGCATCCAGTGGCTGCGGCGCCGGGCGGTGTGGTTGCGGCGCCGGGCCTCCTTGCGGAGGTCGTCGGCCAGGGCGATGAGCTCGGGGGTGGGCTCGGATTCGAAGTAGTTGCGCGGCTTCATGCCGAGGAGGGAACGGAGTTCGGCCCGCAGCGCCGTGTCGCCTGAAGGTTCTTGGCTGCGTTGGGGGTCAAGCCAGGACATGAAGGCCTCCAGAGTTTCCGGTCGAATTGAGTTGGTTCCTGAGGTGGGCTTTGGCGCGGTGGATGCGGGTCTTGACGGTGGCTTCGGGGATGTCGAGGATTTCCGCGATCTGGCGGATGGAGAGGTCCTCCACCACGAAGAGCCAGAGGGTCTCGCGGAAGGTGGGGGAGAGGGTCTTCATCCGCTCCCGGACCTCCTGGCTGAGCAGGTCGTCGTCCGCCTCCGGTCCCTTGCCCTGCTCCATGACGGCTTCAAGGCTGATGGACTGGTTCTTCAGGGGCCGGCGCTCCGTGAGGGAAAGGGTGCGCACGGTACCGTAGAGGTAGGCGGTGGGATGTTCGACGGGGGTTTCCCGCTGCATGAGAATGACGAAAGCTTCCTGGGCAATATCTTCCGGGTAAGTGGCGCCGTAGCGCCGTGCGTAGCTTACCAAACGGGGATAGAGGCAGGAAAAAATTTCGTGAAAGTCAGTGGTTTCCCCGAAGGGAAGATCCGGTGGATTGAACGGCTCCATGCATGGCTCCGAATTCTAAATGATGAAGGGGAGGCAAATGTTCCCGGAATGTGATCCCCTTCGTGGAATTGGGTACTCTAGGACCATGAGCGGGCATTTCCACCACTGGCGCGACACCCTCCAGGACCTGGGGGTGATCGGTCTGGTTCCTCCACCATACCAACCCGAGATCCTTCCTGATACCCCTGTTGTGCCCCAAAAAAACATTGTGGAGCAAAAGGCCGTATTGGAAAAAACAATGACGGCGCCCGCCCCTCCCCCCCCCTCCGGGCCCAAGGCTCTTCCCCCCCAGGAGTTGGTGGAGGCGGCCGGGAGCCTGGCCGACCTGGAGGCCTGCATCCAGGGGTGCCTGGCCTGCCCCCTGGGGGCCGGCCGCATGAAGTTCGTTTTCGGGGAGGGCGACCCCAAGGCGAGGATCCTTTTCGTGGGCGAGGGGCCTGGACGGGACGAGGACCTGCAGGGGCGCCCCTTCGTGGGCAAGGCCGGGGAACTCCTGGACAAGATGCTGGGGGCCATGGGCTTCGAGCGGAACCAGGTCTACATCTGCAACGTGGTGAAGTGCCGGCCCCCGGACAACCGCACCCCCACCCCCGCCGAGGCCCAGCGCTGCCTGCCCTACCTGCGGCGCCAGATCGAGCTGGTCCGCCCCGCGGTCATCGTCACGCTGGGCGCGACGCCCCTGCGCGAGCTCCTGGGCGTGACGACCGGCATCACGCGGGTCCGCGGGCAGTGGCACACCCTGGACATGCTGGGCGGGATCCCCGTGATGCCCACCTTCCATCCCGCCTACGTGCTGCGGCAGTACACCCAGGACGTGCGAAGGGCCGTATGGTCGGATCTCCAGGCCGCCAGGAACTGGCTGGCCGAGAATCACGCCACGGCCAAATGATGCCAAACTAGGCCTTCGAAACGGGGAACCTCCATGCGTCTGATCAACGTGCTCTTCATCGTGCTCATCGCCTTCGTGCTCATGTCGGTGGGCTACGTGTACATGGGGAACACCACCGTGCTGGGGCAGGACATCCAGCTCTGGAGCGGCGCGAGCGTCCGGGTGTCGTCCCTGCTGGTGGGCGCCTTCCTCCTGGGCTTCGTGCTGAACCTGCTCTACACCGGCATCATGGAATTCACCCGCTTCGTCAAGGGCATCAACGCGTCCGCCGCGACCCGCGCGGGAAAGCGCCTTTCCAGCCTCCTGGCCGAGGCCCGGGACCTCCTGTCCCACGGCCTTCCCGGCCATGCCCGGCAGGTGCTGGAGAGTGTCCTGCGCGAGCGCGGGGACCACGAGGCCGCGAGCCTCCTCATGGGCGAGGCCCTGGTGAAGCTGGGCGACTACGATGCCGCCGTCAAGCACCTGGAGGGCTGCGCGGCGGCCCATCCCGCGGCGATCGAGTTCCAGTACCTGCTGGCCGACGCCCTCATCGCGGCCCGCAACCCCGAGGCCGCCACCGTCCTCCTGAAGCGCGTGGCGGGGGACAACCCCAAGCAGGCCCTCCGGGCCCTGCGCAAGCTGCGCACCCTGCACATGGACGCCGGGCGCTGGGAGGAGGCCCTGGACGTCCACAAGCGCCTCGTGTCCCGCTTCGGCAAGGAAGTGAACAGCCCCGAGCGGGCCCAGGGCACGGCCTTGCAGTACCAGGTGGGCCTCACCAAGGTGGAGGCCGACCTCTACAAGGAGGCCGCGCAGATCTTCCAGCAGATCCTGAAGGAGGACACGACCTTCGTTCCGGCCTACCTGTCCCTGGGGCGCTGCATGATCCTGCAGGACCAGGAGGTCCAGGGCCTGGAGATCTGGCAGGAGGGCTTCCGCACCACCGGGGAGGGCGCCCTGCTGCAGGAGGTGGAGGACTACTTCATCCAGAGCGGCAAGCCCGAGGAGGGGCTCGCCGTGCTCCGCCGCATCGCCGCCACCAGCGAGTTCGCCACCACCGCCAAGTTCTTCCTGGGCAAGATGCTCTACCGCCTGGAGATCCTGGACGAGGCCCTGGTGCTGTTCCAGGAGGTGCGGGCCCAGGTGGTCTACTCGCCCATCCTCTTCTTCTTCATGGCCAAGATCCATTCCCGGCGCGGGCGCATGGAGCAGGCCCTGAACGAGTACCGCCAGCTCCTTCGCAACCTCGGCATCCTCCGCCAGCGCTTCGAGTGCAGCGTGTGCGGCCAGAAGACCCCCGACTACGTGGACCGCTGCGAGGCCTGCGGCAGCTGGAACAGCAGCCACTTCATGTTCAAGGAGAACGAGCTGCCCGAGCTTCACCTGCGGCCGGAGACGGGCCCATGGGTGGGGATGATCTAGCTTCTCGATTCGACGAAGTGGAGGAGCGATTCCTCCATGGACGGCGTCATGGCGAGGAAATGGATGCCCAGGCCGATGAGTTCCAGGGCGCCCCTGCCGCCGCCGGCGCCGCCCAGCACGTAGGCGACCTTGGCCATGAATGGCTCACCCGTCAGGTCCGGGTACTCGAAGCCGAAATGTTCCAGGAGCGTCCCCTGGCGGAAAAGATGGTTCTCGGCCCGGGGCAGGGTGGCGAAGCAGCCGCCAGCGCTCAGGTTGGTGATGCGGATGTTCTTGTATTCGAATTGCTTCACCCGGAACTGGATGGTGATGTCCGGTCCAACCACGATGCGAAGCTTCGATCTTCTGTCGGATGCAGAATCCATGGGGTTCCGTTAAGAGGGGTGTCGGGTTAAAGTAATATGACAGAAAAAGTGGCCTCAACCCACCGAGGGAACGGGCTCCAGACCATTGGAGAACCCTGGCCGGGAAATGGTTCCCAGCCTAACCTATGAGGGGACAACGCCTTAGCGCTGGCCATGCACTGGAGATCAAACCAATGGAGATTCTGCTCATCGAGAACGTGCCCAATCTGGGCGTGCGCGGGGACGTCGTCAACGTCAAGGACGGCTACGCCCGGAACTTCCTCCTTCCCCGCAAGAAGGCCCTGCCCGTGACCGCCGGGAACAAGCGCCAGATCGAGCTCGAGAAGGAGCGCAACATCAAGCTGCGCGCCAAGGAGCTCGCGGACGCCCAGTCCCTGGCCGAGAAGCTTTCCGCCCTGGCCCTTTCCGTGGCCAAGAAGGTGGGCGAGAACGGTCACCTCTTCGGTTCCGTCACCAACGGCGACGTGGCCGAGCTGCTCAAGGCCAAGGGTTTCGAGGTCGAGAAGCAGAGCATCACCGTGCCCCACGTCAAGACCGTGGGCGCCTATGAAGCGGACGTGCGCATCTACGCCGGCGTCCACGCGAAGATCGCCCTCGAAGTCACGGCCCTCGCGGCCGAGTAGTCCTTCCCGTTCCACGGAGCCGGGCCGCCCGTGCCCGGCTTCAGATCCTCAATACCGCCTCCAGAGAGGAACAGCATGACCAAGACCACCTCCAAGCCCGAAACCATCGGCATTCCCGAACTGTCCGCCTCCCTCGCCGAGGCCCACGATCTCACCAAGGCCCGCGCCAAGGCCATGCTCGACGGTCTCCGTGACGAGATCGTGCAGTCCCTCCTCGGCGGCAAGCGCGTGAACGTCTTCGGCCTGGGCACCTTCGAAGTTCGCGCCACCCGCGAGAAGATGGGTCGCAACCCCAAGACCGGCGAGAAGATCCAGATCCCCGCCGGCCGCAAGGTCGTCTTCAAGGCCGCCAAGGGCCTCAAGGACCAGATGTAGGTCCCACCGGACCCGGAAGGCGGCCACCTGCGGGTGGCCGCCTTTTTTGTACGGTGGTTTCCTGAATATATATCGATCCTGTCTATGCATTAATATTTATATAGTTGCCGTTGATACGGTGTCTCTGGCTGTGGCGACGCGCGGGTGAAGTCCATACTTCCCGCCAAATCCCCACAGGAGGCACCTCCATGCAGAAATCCCTGAAGATGGATCCCAACAAATGCACGGGCTGCCTCCAGTGCGAGATGGCCTGCGCCTACGAGCACCACCACACCTTCACCATCTCCCGGTCCCGCATCAAGGTGTTCGGTTTCGAGGACGAGGGGCGCAAGGTGCCGTACACCTGCACGCAATGCGACGAGGCCTGGTGCCTCCACGCCTGCCCCGTGGAGGCCATCGTCCTGGATCCCGCCACCGGCGCCAAGAAGGTGCTGGAGGACCTGTGCGTGGGCTGCAAGGTCTGCACCATCGCCTGCCCCTTCGGCACCGTGAACTACGTCGCGGCCACGGGCAAGGTGCAGAAATGCGATCTGTGCGACGGGGGCGAACCCGCCTGCGCGGGGGCCTGCCCCACGGGGGCCATCACCTATGTGGATGCGGACTGGACGGGGCTGGACCGCATGCGGCGGTGGGCCGGCCGGACCGACAACAACCCGGCAGCGGTGTGAGGAGGCGGCCATGACCTGGACCCGGAAGATCCTTCGCGTGAACCTCACGGCCGGCACCTGCAAGGCCGAGCCCCTGAACCTGGAATGGGCCCGCCAGTACCTGGGCCAGCGCGGCCTGGCCACCAAGTACCTGGTGGAGGAGACCGACCCCAAGGTGCTCCCCCTGGCCGAGGGCAACAAGCTCATCTTCGCCACCGGCCCCTTGACGGGCACCTCCGCCAGCACCGGCGGGCGCTACGCGGTGGTCACCAAGGGCCCCCTCACGGGCGCCATCGCCTGCTCCAACTCCGGCGGCTACTTCGGCGCCGAGATGAAGTTCGCGGGCTACGACATGATCATTTTCGAAGGGAAGTCGGAAAAGCCCGTGTACCTCCTCCTGGAAAACGATGAGGCCCGGCTGCTGGACGCCGCCCACCTGTGGGGCCGCACCTGCTGGGAAACGGAGGAGCTCATCAAGCATGCCCACCAGGACCCGCAGTTGCGGGTGGCCAGCATCGGCAGGGCGGGCGAGAACGGCGTCCTTTTCGCCGGCATCGTCAACGACCTGCACCGCGCCGCGGGCCGGTCGGGGGTTGGGGCCGTCATGGGCTCCAAGAACCTCAAGGCCGTGGCCATCCGGGGCACGCGCACGGACGCCTACGCCCCGGCCGATCCCGAGGGCTTCTTCAAGGCCGTGGCCGCGGCGAAGGCCGTGCTCGCGGGCAACGGCGTCACGGGCCAGGGCCTGCCGGCCTACGGGACCCAGGTGCTCATGAACGTCATCAACGAGGTGGGGGCCTTGCCCACACGCAACCACAGGGAGATCCAGTTCGAAAGCGCCCACGCCATTTCAGGCGAGGCGATGAAGCAGCCCAGGGACACCGACGGCAAACCCAACCTCATCGCCAACAACGCCTGCTTCGGGTGCACCATCGCCTGCGGCCGCATCTCGAAGATGGACAAGGGCCACTTCGCCGTGAAGGACAAGCCCCAGTACCACGGCGCGTCGGGCGGCGTGGAATACGAGGCCGCCTGGGCCCTGGGCGCGGCCTGCGGCGTGTCGGACCTGGAGGCGCTCACCTACGCGAACTTCCTCTGCAACGAGGACGGGTTCGATCCCATCACCCTGGGCACCACCATCGGCGCGGCCATGGAGCTCTACGAACTGGGCCTCATCAAGAAGGAGGAGGTGGGGTTCGGCCTGGAGTGGGGCAGCTCCGAGGCCCTGGTGAAGCTCGCGGAGATGACCGCCCAGGGCGTGGGCTTCGGGAAGGTCATCGGCCTGGGGTCCCGGGTGATGTGCACGTCGTATGGCCGGCCCGACCTGTCCATGTCGGTCAAGGGCCAGGAATTCCCCGCCTATGACGGCCGGGGCCTGCAGGGCATGGCCCTGGAGTACGCCACCAGCAACCGTGGCGCCTGCCACGTGCGCGGCTACATGGTCTCGCCCGAAGTGCTGGGCATCCCCCTGAAGATGGACCCCGGCGCGACCGAGGGGAAGGCCCCCATGCTCAAGGCCTTCCAAGACCTCACGGCCGTGGTGGACTCCGCCGGCATCTGCCTGTTCACCACCTTCGCCTGGGGCGGCCCGGACATCCAGTCCATGATCCAGCCCGCCCTGGGCGGGGACTGGTCCCTGGAGCGCCTGATGCTCCTGGGCGAGCGGGTGTGGAACCTCGAGCGCGCCTACAACCTCGCCGCCGGCCTCACGGGCAAGGACGACACCCTGCCGCCGAGGCTGCTCAACGAGCCCGCCCGCACCGGCCCCATGAAGGGAAAGGTCGCCGAGCTGGGCAAGATGCTGCCCGAGTACTACCAGGTCCGGGGCTGGACCCCCGACGGCGTGCCCACGCCCGAAACCGTCGCGCGCCTGGGGCTGTAGCATGCGCCACGTCATCATCGGCGCCGGCCCCGCCGGCGTCACCGCCGCCGAGACCCTACGCGGGGCCGATCCCGCGGGGCCGGTCACGCTCATCGAAGGTGAAGGGGAAATCCCGTACGCCCGCATGGCGATCCCCTACCTTCTCTCCGGCCGCATCCAGGAGCCGGGCCTTCGCATCCGTCCCCGAGAGGACCACTACGCCCGCATGGGCATCGACGTGGTGCACGGCCGGGTGCGCACCGTGGATCCGGCCGCCTCGACCGTGACCCTGGAAGGCGGCCGCGTCCTGGCCTACGACCGCCTCCTGGTGGCCACCGGCTCCAGGCCTTCGCTGCAGCGGATCCCCGGCATCGACCTGCCCGGGGTCCACACCTGCTGGACCCTGGAGGACGCCCGGGACCTCCTGCGCAAGGCCTCGCCCGGCACGCGGGTGGTGCAGATGGGCGCGGGGTTCGTGGGGTGCATCATCATGCAGGGGCTCGTGTCCCTGGGGGTGGACCTGACGATCCTCGTGCGCAGCGGGCGCATGGTCTCGCGCATGATGAACCCGGCTTCCAGCGCCATGATCCGGAGCTGGTGCGAGTCCCGGGGCGTGAAGATCCGGGTGGAAACCCTGCCCGAGTCGATCTCCGCGGAGGACGGCCACCTCGGCGTGCACCTTCCGGGGGGAGAAGTGCTCCCGGCCGATCTCTACCTCTGCCTGGTGGGCGTCAAGCCCGCCGTGGGGTTCCTGGAAGGCACCGGCGTGGAGGTCGGGTCGGGCATCCGGGTGGACGCGCGCATGGCCACCTCGGTCCCCGGAATCTTCGCCGCGGGCGACGTCGCGGAATTCGTGGACGTCGTCACCGGCGAGCGTTCCGTGAACGCCATCCAGCCCAACGCCGTGGAGCAGGGGCGCATCGCAGCCCTGGGCATGGCCGGGCGCAGGGCCGCGAGCCGGGGCACCTTCCCGTTCAACGTCCTGGACACCCTGGGTCTCAAGTCCTCCTCCTTCGGCGCGTGGCAGGGCCTGCCCGGCGGCGACGCCGTGGAGGTGTCGGACCCCAGACGCTACCGCTACCTCAAGCTGGAGTTCCTGGAAGACCGCCTGGTGGGCGCCAACGCCGTTGGCCACACGGACCACCTGGGGGTGCTGCGGGGCCTCATCGAAGGCAAGGTGCGCCTCGGCGCCTGGAAGGAGCGGCTGCGCAGGAACCCCGCCCTGCTCATGGAGGCCTACCTGGCCTGCGCGCTGAAGGCATGAACATCACCCTGAAGCTCTTCGCCACCCTCGCCGTCCACCTCCCGCCCGGGGCCCGCAGGTCCCATCAGGCGGAGGTGGACGTGGAGGCGGGGGCGACGGTGATGGCCGTCATCGAAGCCTTCCGCGTCCCCCCGGGGCAGTGCGCCCTGGTGCTGGTGAACGGCGTGTTCGTGGCGCCGGAGGCGCGGGCGGGCCGGGTCCTGGCCGAAGGGGATGTGCTGGCCATCTGGCCCCCCGTGGGCGGGGGCTGAGGGGGGCGCTTGTTGGCCTGCTTGAACAATCAGGTCTAGATAATCAGGGTCACGATCATTTGGTTTCCGTCTTTTTTCCGGTTCGGGTATGGTCGGGGCTTCCCCGGAGGCTCCCATGCGCCGTCTGGTCTTCGCCCTCCTGCTGGTCCCGCTGGGTATCACCATCGGTTGCGGATCCTCGGGTTCCTCGGCTCCGTCCGGTCCCACCCCGGCCCCGCCGCCGACATCACCCACCGACACCACCCCTCCGGCCTGCACCCTCACGTCGCCCGCAGCCTTCGCCACCGGGCTCACCGGCGCCCTGACCCTGGCCGCCACCGCCACGGACGACGTGGCCGTGGCCGCCGTGGACTTCCGCCTGGACGGGGCGGACCTGGGCACCGCCACCCAGGCGCCCTACACGTTCACCCTCCCGGATGCCGGCGCCTACGCTGCGGGGCAGCACGTGCTGGGGGCCCGCAGCCGGGATGCCGCCGGGAACGCCAGCCCCTGGTCCCAGGCCGTGGTGACCTTCGGCGGCGGCGCGGCCCTGCCGGCGGGCTTCACCCTGACCTCGCTCCCCGGCACGCTGTCGGCCGCGACCGTTCTGGGCATGGCGCCCGACGGCCGCATCTTCGTGTGCGAACAGGCCGGGGCCCTCCGGGTCTTCCGGAACGGCAGCCTCCTCGCCACGCCCTTCGCCACCCTGGCCACCACCGCCGCGGGGGAGCGGGGCCTGCTGGGCGTGACCTTCGACCCCGCATTCGGCACCAACGGCTACGTGTACGTTTATTACACCGCCACGTCCCCCGTGACCCACAACCGCGTCAGCCGCCTCACCGCCGACCCGGGGAACCCGGACCGCATGCTCGCCGGAAGCGAGACGATCCTGGTGGACCTCCCGGCCCTGGGGGCGGACAACCACAACGGCGGCGCCCTCCACTTCGGTCCAGACGGCAAGCTCTACGTGGGGGTGGGGGAGAACGCCGTGGGGGCCAACGCGCCCTCCCTGGTGAGCCCCCTGGGCAAGATCCTCCGGTACAACGCCGACGGCTCCATCCCGGAGGACAACCCCTTCTACGGCACCGCCTCGGGGGGGAACCGGGCCATCTGGGCCCGGGGCCTTCGCAACCCCTTCACCTTCGCCTTCCAGCCCGGGACCTCCCGCATGCACATCAACGACGTGGGACAGTCCACCTGGGAGGAGGTGGACCTGGGCGCCCCGGGTGCCGACTACGGGTGGCCCTCCACCGAGGGACCCACCGCCGCCCAGGGCCTCACGGGGCCCCTGTTCGCCTACGGCCACTCGGGCATCCCCCCCGGACAGCCCGCCAGCACGGGCACGTTCCTGGTGGGCCAGGCCATCCTGGGCGCCGCCTTCGATCCGCCCACCTCCACCTGGCCCGCCGGGTACCGGGGAAGCTACTACTTCGGGGACCTGGTGGGCGGGTGGGTGGCCCGGCTCCACCTGGCCAGCGGGACCGTGAGCCTGTTCGCCAGCGGGTTCGGGCAGGACATGCGAGACCTGGCCTTCGGGCAGGACGGGGCCCTCTACGTCCTGGTCCAGGACGGACTCAAGCGGATTGCCAGGCCGTAGACTCTAATCATGGTCCTTCTGGAAATGACCCTGTCCAGGGCGGAGTTCGACCGCTGCCTGCCGGCGGCGGCGGTGGACGGGCCCATCGTCCAGGACGGGGACGTCCTCCGGGGCGGGGAGGGCGCGCGCACCTGGGAAATCCGGGTCACGGCGCTGCCGCCCCTGGCCCTGGGAGCCCTGGCCCTGGAGCGGCTGCGGGTGGAGGTGGCGTTCGAGGGCTTCGCGGCCGCGGAAGAGGCCGCCTTCATGGACCGCTTCCGCGCCCACACCCAGCGAGGCGGGGGATAGGTCAGCCGCCGCTCATGAGGTGGATCACTTGCACCACCGCCCCGTCGGGGACGGGGGTGGTGGGGTAGTCCTTGGGCTGGACCAGGGCGCCGTCCACCTTGATGACCAGGAGCGGGAACTTGAAATTCCTCGCCCTCAGCACGTCCTGGACGGTCATTCCGGGGCTCCACGCCGCCTTGTCGCCGTTGACCGTGATCATGGTCAGCCGCCGTGGTTCTTCACGATCTCGACCACCTCGGGGAAGACGTCCAGGCCCAGTTCCTTGATGCGGGCCTGGGTGGGAACCCCATCGGGGGTCCAGCCGCGCCGGAGGTAGACGGCGTCCACGAGGCTGTTGTAGCGCTTCATGCGGTAGTCGCGGGTGATGGCGATCTTCTCGTCGGTGGTCCGGCCCGCGGGGTCCACGCCGATCTCCTCCAGCATCTGCTTGTCGTAGCGCTCGGCGCGGGATTCGTACTCCTCCCGGGTGACCGGGCCCACGGAACGGTAGGGCGGGATGTCGAAGGAGCGCAGGCCCTTGCCCATGCGGATGTTGAAGATGCGCTGGAAGTTGTAGACCTTGGCGCTCTGGTGGATCAACTCGTCCTTGTCGATCTTGATGCCCGTGGTGGCGGAGAAGACGTCCACGTAGTTCTGCACGTGCTCGGGGACTTTGGCGGGCTCGCTGGTGGAGGCGTTGTCGGAGGGGACCACGTCGTTCCAGGGGAGCTTGCAGAAGCCGTTGAGGCCGAACCAGGTGCGGAACAGGGGGAAGTAGTAGAGCGCCTCGGCCTTGTCCTCGAACGTGGGCAGCTGCTTGTTCACCATGTCCATGAAGATCAGCCAGGCCTCGTCGTGCTGGGGGCCCTTGTTGGTGAGGGCGTAGCCGCCCTGCTGGGCCAGGGACTCCTTGGACATGTACTGGCTGTATTCCAGGCCCTTGCACTCCATGCCGATGTCGGCCATGAGCTTGGGATCGCCCCACCCCTTGGCCTCGAAGATCGCCTTCATCTTGTGGATGCCCTGGCCCGCGATGAGGCCGAACCCTTCGCCCCGGGCCATCTGGTGCATCATCTCCAGGTCGGCTTCGGCGTTGCCCCAGGTGAGGTCCAGGCCGCCGGTGCGCTCCAGGTTCAGGATGCCGCGCTGGTAGCACTCCATGACGAAGGCGGTCAGGGTGCCCCAGGTGATGGTGCAGATCCCGTAGGTGTCGCAGTAGAAGTTCAGTTCCAGCAGGTAGTCGGGGTCGAAGACGCCGCTGTTGGAGCCCAGGCCCGCGGCGTTCTCGTACTCGGGGCCGTCCACGGTGACGGTGTGGCCCTTGTAGGGTCCGGTCTTGAGCACCAGGCCGTCGACGCCCTTGGCGCAGGCCATGGAGCACCCGTACCAGCACCCGTCCACGGTCTCCTGGGTGCATCGCGCCTGCCACACGGGGGAGGCGATCCGGTGCGTGTCGGGGTGGGAGCCGTACTGGAAGTTGTGCGTGGGAAGGAGGTCGTAGGCGTCCATGATCTCCACGATGTGCGCGGTGCCGTTGCGGCGCATCTTGCACTGGGAGTCGTCGTTGGTGCGCATCTCCTTGTGGAACTTGATGCCGGTGCGGGCGATGGTCTCGGGATCCGCGGGGTTGTTCAGGCCGCCCTTGACCACGGGGCCGCGGCACACGAGGGCCCGGATGCGCTTGTCCCGGAACACGGTGCCGATGCCGCCGCGACCGGCCTGCTTGAGGCGCACGCAGCCCCGGCGGTGGTCCCACCAGGAGAAGTTGAGCATGCCGATCAGGCTGTGCTCGGCGCCGGCGCCGGTGGACACCACGGAGATGTTCACGCGGTCCGCGTCGTTCTCCGCGTACATCCGGGTGAGGACCTCGGCCAGCACGTGGCTGTCCACGGGCTCCAGGGGCGCGGCCTCGATGCGGATGACGCCCTTCTGGCCGTCGATGAAGAGGATCACGTCCTGGTCGGCCTTGCCCTGGAGCTCCAGGGCGTCGAAGCCCGAGAACTTGAGCAGGGGGCCGAAGTAGCCGCCCACGTTGGAGTCCACGGGAATGTCGGTCTGGGGGGAGAGGGTCACCACCAGGGACTTGCCGCTGCCCGCATACTGCGTGGTGCCGGAGACGGGGCCGGGGCTGATGATGATCTCGTTGGCCGGGTCGTTCCAGCGGGTGGCGGGGGTGACCGCGTTCCACAGGTGCCAGAGGCCGAAGCCCCGTCCGCCCAGGAAGATGTCCTTCATCTGCTGGGTGACGGGCTTCTCCATGATCTCGCGGGTGCCCACGTTCACGTAGAGACTGCGGTTGTTGTAGCCCTTGTCGGGGAGGGTGGGGGTGAAGGTCGCCTCGGCCAGGAGCTTGTGGGCGGCCTGGATGGCCTCCATGCCCTCGTGGTATTCGGTGCGCTGGGTGAAGTCCACCTCGCAGCGGACGATGGGGGTGCTGGATTCCGGATGGCTCATCGTTCGTTCCTCGGTTCAGATGATGCGGGGGGCGGGTTCGGGAACTTCGACGATCTCCAGGGCGGCGTGGGGGCAGGCCTTCACGCAGATCCCGCAGGAGGTGCACTTGTAGGGTTCGATCCAGTCGGGGTTGCGCTCGAAGGCCTCCTTCTCGCAGAACCCGATGCACATGTAGCAGCCCACGCAGAGCTTCTTGTTGATCATGACCACGCCCAGCCGGTTGCGCTTGAGGGCCTCCGCAGGGCACACCACCACGCAGTCCCCGCACTGGTCGCAGAGGACCGCCGTGCCCTTGCCGTCGCCGTGGTCGCGGATGTGCAGGGCGGCCAGCGCGGGGTCGTCCACCTTGAACACCTTGGTGGCGCAATCGGATTCGCACTCGTGATTGCAGTCCCGTCCGTAGTTGCACTTGGTCAGGTCGATGCGCAGCTGTCTCATGCCCGGGCCACTCCCCTGGGGCAAACATCTTTCGACGGCATGTTGCCGTCGTGCGCCCCGGTTCAACGTACCTTGGCCTTTGCGGCTGAACAAGAAACCGGACGGAAATGTGATTTGGCTCACGGCTTTTCCCTGACAGCCGGAGTCGACTATTCCCCCGAGCTCAGGATGGCGCCCAGGCCTTCCCGAATCTCCTCCAGGTCGAACCGCACCGCCGACAGACGCTTGGCGTCGCCGGCCTTCCGGAGCGCCTTGCCCCACCCGGCCAGGAGTTCCGGCACCAGCAGGGCCTGGGTGTCGAAGTCGCTGCGGTCGCGGCCTCGCCGGGCGGGCAAGGATGCCCAGTCCGCCAGGAACGCGCTCAGGCCCCGGGACCAGATCACCCGCATCCACCCGTCCAGGTCCCGGTTCCGGCCCGAGGCGGCCAGGACCCGCCCCACCGCGACGCTGGCCAGGGCGGGGACGGGCCCGGCCAGGCCGTAGCCCCCCATGCGGGGCCAGGGTTCGAGGCCGGCCAGGAGGTCCTGGGGCGGCGGGATGCGGACATCCAGGGCCGACCACAACGTATAGGCTCTCCAGGCGTAGGGATTGGCTGGCCAAGCCTCCAGCCGCCGGGCGAGGGTTGCGCAAATGCGCCGGGCCACGGGGCCCCAGGTGGTGGGATCGGGCTTGAACGGAAGGGGTTCCAGGGACCCGCACGTGGCCTCGGCGTCGGCCAGGTAGAGCGCCTCCAGGGTGGGATCGGGGAGCTGCGGGCGCAGCAGGTCCATGCGTTCCCGCCTGGCGTCCAGACGGTCGGGATTGGCCTTGATGAACGCGCTGAGCGCATCCAGGCGGGGCGTGGCCTGGGCCCTGAGGGCCGCGTCCAGGGTCGCGGCGGAGGGGAGCCCCGGTCCGGTGGCCAGGAACCGGTCCCCCTGGAGCAGAACCCACCTGGGGCCCGGCTCCCAGCTGTGGGACTCCCGCAAGGCCCGGGCCTCGGCGGCGGTGAGAGGCGTCCAGGTGACATCCCCCGCCTCCCAGACCTTGAACCTCCCGTCGATCTGCACCCGGGCCCAGTCGATCCGGGCGTGGGAGCCCAGCATGGCCAGGCGCAGGGGCGGGGCTTCGGGCAGGGGCGGGTCCGGCAGCGGGGGCAGGGCGAGGGTTTCCAGGAACTGGGCGGCCTGGACCGGTGTCAGGGCCGGGGGAGGCGGAAGGCCATCCCGGGTTTCCGTGGAGGTGGCCACGACCCTCACACGGGCGGAGAGGCCCCGCCAGGCGGAACCGCTCCGGGCGCGCAGGTTCGCCGCCTCGGCCAGGGCTTCGTCGGCCCGCCCCTGGCGAAGGAGGGCTTCCAGCCGCAGCCCGCCCCACTCTACGAACATCCGGTTCACGTGGCGCCGGCCGAGCCGGCGCACCAGGGCGGGTTCGAGGTTGGCCTCCAGGAAGGACGCCGCCTCCCGGGCCAGGATGGCGGGGGCGTCCCGGTGGATCAGGCGGAGGAAGAAGGCCGTGAAGGGGGGCGGCCAGGGTCGCCCCGGCACCCCGGGCAGGGCGAGGGCCGCCGCCAGGGCGCCGGGTTCGGCCTCGGCGCCCTGGCGGAGATTGATGGCCATGTTCCACAAATTCAGGTCCTCGGGGTCCCGGGCCAGGAGCGGCCGGACCTGGGCGAGAAACCGGATGACCGCCGGGCCGATTTCCGGGTCCTGGTCCAGCTCCGCCTTGCCCAGGTTGTAGATGGCAGCCGGGGAGAGCCGTTCGCCTCCCGCTCCCAGGGACGCTTCGAAGCCTCTCAGGGCCGCCGACAGGTTCTGCCGCAGGGTGCCCAGGAGCCCGGGGCCCAGGCTGCCGGCTTGGCGGGCAAAAGCCGCATGGACGGCCAGCCCCTGAATGGCTTCCTGCCAGCCCTGGGAATCGCCCGGGTGGTCGCGCAGGTGGTCCCTGAGGCGGTCCCACTGGGAACGCCAGCCGTCGTCCTCCATCAGGGCCCGGACCCGAGCGGGCGTAGGCAGCCCCCGGCCCTCGGCGATGCGCAGGCCCGATGGCGCGAAAAGCGCCCAGTCCGGCGCCCCCGGAAGCCGGGCCATGACCGCCGCCACCTCCGCGGAAGGGGAAAGCGGGGTGAGGCCCTTGCGGTACTCGGCGCCCAGGCTGTCCTCCCCGAACCAGGCGAATTCGGGGGCCGGGAGGGCGGCCACCAGGACGTAGCTCTCCGGGGAACGCAGCGCGGCCACCGCCTTGACCACGGGAGCCCAGGCGTCCTGGGCCGGGAGGCAGGCCGTCGCAAGGAGCAGGGGCAAGCTTCGGAGGGTGGAACGCATGCCCTCCACGATGCCAGAGGAGCGGACGGCGCGCACCCCCACCGTGGGCGCTACCGCCGGAGGAGGTGCACCGCCGTGGCCTTGAACCGGGCCACCACCCGGCTCCCCTCGGCCAGGCCCAGCTCCTCCAGGGACACCGGGGTGACGTAGGCGGCCAGGAAGAAGCCGCAGTCCAGTTCCACCTTGAAGAAGGGGCCCCGGGGCACGATGCGGGTGACGGTGCCGGGAAAGCTGTTGCGGGCGCTGGAGTGGGCCTCGGCCTGGGCGGAAAGGGTGACGTTCTCCGGGCGGATGCCGATGCGTACCTCCTCGCCCGGGACGGCCTCCCCGGCGGCCACCACCACGCCGCCTCCCGCCGCCACCCGGAATTCGCCGTGGCCCGCGCCTTCCACCCGGCCCGACAGGACCGCCTCCATGCCCACGAAATCCGCCACGAAGGCGTCCGCGGGGCGGTTGATGACCTCGGCGGCGGGCCCGCATTGGACGATGCGCCCCTCGCGCAGCACGGCGATGCGGTCCGCCAGGCGCAGGGCCTCCATCTGGTCGTGGGTGGCGATGACGGTGGCAGTGCGGGTCTCCCGCAGGACCCCTGCCAGGTCGTCCAGGAGGGCCTCCCGGGTGGGGGGATCCAGGGCGGAGAAGGGCTCGTCCAGGAAGAGGATCTCCGGGCGCAGCACGAAGGCCCGGGCCAGGGCCGTGCGCTGGGCTTCGCCCCCGGAAAGGTTCCGGGCGGAACGGTCCAGGAGGTGGTCCACGCCCAGCCGGCGCGCCACGGCGGCCACCCGGGAGCCCCGTTCGGCAGCGGGTACCCCGTGGAGCTTCAGGCCGGATTCCAGGTTGGCCCGCACCGTGGCGTCGAAGAGGAGGGGGGCCTGGAAGACCATGGTCACCCGGCGCCGGTAGGCCTCGGGGCGCAGCGCCTCGCCCCGGAAGAGGAGGGTGCCCCGGGCGGGCTCCATGAGGCTGGCGAGGGTCTTCAGGAGGGTGCTCTTGCCTGACCCGTTGGGGCCGATGAGGGCCAGCACGCCGCCTTCCTCCAGTTCCAGGCCCGGCACCTCCAGGACCGGGACGTCCCCGCGCCGCACGAGGAGGTCCTCCACCCGCAGCAGCGCGGTCAACGGGGCCGCTCCCGCTGCTGGATGTGGGTCAGGACGGCGTTCACGGCGAAGGTGAGCGCCAGGAGGATGAGGCTGAGGGCGATGGCCACGTCGAAGTTGCCCTTGCCGGTCTCCATGACGGTGGCGGTGGTGAGCACCCGGGTGCTCCCCTTGATGTTGCCGCCCACCATGAGCGAGGCCCCCACCTCGGAGATGACCCCGCCGAAGCCCGCCATGACCGCGGCCAGGAGCGGCAGGCGCGCCTCGCGCACCAGGAGCCATAGCATCTGGAACCGGGTGGCGCCCAGGGAGAGGATCTGCAGGCGCAGGTCCGGGGGCAGCTGCTGGAGGGCGGCCACGCTGATGCCCGTGATGATGGGTGTGGCGATGACGGTCTGGGCCAGGATGATGGCCGAGGGCGTGTAGAGGAGCTCGAAGCCGCCCAGGGGACCGTTGCGCCACAGGAACATGGTCACGAACAGGCCCACCACCACCGGCGGCAGGCCCATGCCCGTGTTCACCAGGCTGATGACGACGCGCCGGCCGGGAAACTGGGTGAGGGCGAGAACGAGTCCCGCGCCCAGGCCCAGCACCAGGCTCGCGCACGTTGCCAGCAGGGTGACCTTCAGGGTGAAGAGGGTGATGCCCAGGACCTCGGGGTCCAGGGTGCGCAGAAGGTCAAAGGCCTTCCGGATGCCCTCCCACAGCAGCTCCAATCCTCATTCCTCGTCCATGAAAGGATAGGCGAAATCCCGGTGGGGGGCGAAGCACTCCTTGATGGTGCGGGGCGACGTCCAGCGAATGAGGTTCAGGAAGCTGCCGGCCTTGTCGTTGGTGCCCGAGGCCCGGGCGCCGCCGAAGGGCTGGTGGCCCACCATGGCGCCGGTGCACTTGTCGTTGATGTAGAAGTTGCCGGCGGTGTTGGCCAGGGCCTCGGTGAGGCGGTTGATGACGTAGCGGTTGCGGGCGAAGATGGCCCCGGTCAGCGCGTAGGGGCTGGTCTCGTCCAGGAGCTTGACCGTCTCGTCCAGCTTCGCGTCCTCGTAGACGTGGATGGTGAGCACCGGCGAGAAGATCTCCTCCTCCATGGTGACGAACTTCGGGTCGGTGGTGACGATGATGGTGGGCTCCACGAACCAGCCCCGGCTCTTGTCCCCGTGGCCGCCGTGGATGATCTCCGCGGCGGGGGACGCCTTGGCCAGCTCGATGTAGCGCATGGTGTTGTCGAAGCTGGCCTCGTCGATGACGGCGCCCATGAAGTTCCGGAAGTCCCTGGGGTCGCCCACCTTGATGCGGGCCATCATGCCGAGGATGAGCTCCTTGAGCTGGGGCCAGTGGGAAGCGGGGACGTAGGCCCGGGAGCAGGCCGAGCACTTCTGCCCCTGGTACTCGAAGGAGGCCCGGACGATGGCCGTGGCCACCTCCACCATCTCGGCGGAGTGGTGCACGAAGATGTAGTCCTTGCCGCCGGTCTCCCCCACGAGGCGGGGGTAGATCCGGTACTTGCCCACGTTGTCGGCCACGGTCTTGGACATGGAATTGAACACGCCCGTGGACCCGGTGAAGTGGAGGCCCGCGAAGGCGGGGTGGTCCAGGACGATCTTTCCGATGACCGAGCCCCGGCTGGGCACGAAGTTGATGACGCCCCGGGGCAGGCCGGCTTCCTTGTAGAGCTGCATCAGGTAGTAGTTGGAGAGGATGGAGGTGCTGGCGGGCTTCCACACGACGGTATTGCCCATGAGGGCGGGGGCGGTGGCGAGGTTGGCGCCGATGGCGGTGAAATTGAAAGGCGACACCGCGAAGACGAAGCCCTCCAGGGCCCGGTAGTGCACCCGGTTCCAGGTGTGGGTGTTGCTCTCGGGCTGCTGCCGGTAGATCTGCTCCATGAACTTGGCGTTGTACCGGAAGAAGTCCGCGGTCTCGCAGGTGGAGTCGATCTCCGCCTGGTGCGCGGTCTTGGACTGGTTGAGCATGGTGGCCGCGTTGAGGATATAGCGGTACTTGGTGGAGATGAGGCTGGCCATGCGGTTGAAGATGGCCGCGCGCTCCTCCCAGGGGGTGTTCTCCCATTCCGCCTTGGCGTCCAGCGCCGCCTGGATGGCGAGCCGGATCTCGGCCTCGCCGGCCTCGTGGTACTGGGCGAGCACGTGCCCGTGCTCGTGGGGGCACACGGCCTTCTGCAGGCGTCCGGTGCGCACCTCCTCGCCGCCGATGATGAGGGGGATGTCGACGACCTGGTGGTACTGGCGGTCCAGCTCGGCCTTGAGCAGGGCCCTTTCGGGGCTGCCCGGGGCGTAGGAGAACGCAGGCTCGTTGAAGGCTTCGGGGAGATTGAAGATGGCGTTGGTCATGGGTCCTTTCCCGGGTCCTTGGGGATGTTCCCAGTCTAGGGACCCCTAAATAACAGCCCTAGTTGTCCTTTTTGCCCGCGTCGGGGAAGAACAGGGGAGAGCCGAAGTGATCCTTCCCGAAGGTGCGGATCACCTCCTGCGCGGGGGCCGAAACGAGGAAGGCCGCGAAGGCCTTGCCCCCCGCCGCGTTGACCTTGGGGAACTTGGCCGGGTCGATCTCGATGACGTGGTAGATGTTGGCCAGGGACGCGTCGCCCTCGGAGACGATGGCCAGGCCCAGGTTCTTGCGCATGGCCAGGAAGGTGCCCCGGTCGGAGAGGGTGTAGGCCTTCTTCTCGGAGGCGACGTTGAGCGTCTGGCCCATGCCCTGGCCCGTCTCCAGGTACCAGGGCTTCCCGGCGGGGTCGATGCCCGCGCCCTTCCAGAGCTTCTTCTCCTGGGCGTGGGTGCCGGACTGGTCGGCCCGGGAAACGAACGTGAAGGAACCCGCGGCCAGCTTCCGGAAGGCCGCGGCGGCGCCCGGGGCGGCCTTCAGGCCGGCGGGGTCCGCCTGGGGGCCCAGCACGACGAAGTCGTTGTGCATGACCAGCTTGCGGTTGAGGCCGGGGCCGTCGGCCATGAAGGCCTTCTCCGCTTCGGGGGAATGCACCAGGAGCACGTCCGCCTCGCCCTTGCGGCCCATGGCGATGGCCTGGCCGGATCCCACGGCGATGGTCTTGACCTGGAAGCCGGTCTGCTTCTGGAACATGGGCACCAGGACATCCAGCAGGCCGGAGTCCTGGGTGCTGGTGGTGGTTGCGAGGATCACGCTGCGCTGGGCGAAGGCGGCGGGCCCCAGGCAGAGGATCGTCCCGGCCAGCAACGTCAGGAACCGGTTTTTCATGGAAGCCTCCGATCACGGCCGCCCCGGGGGGATGGGAACCGCACCCCTCGTATGGGGGCGCTAGGGCGCGGATCCATCCCGGCCCCGGGGCGGGCCGGTGCCCCGATGGTTGCACGTGTATATAGCGGATGGCAAGTCAGACGTGGCGCCCGGGCTCTGCCCCGGCACCACGTGCATGTCAGTCGGGCTGAATCCCCCCCGGAAGGCCCAGGAGGCGCTGGTATTCCCGGACGGAATGGCGCACGGCGTCCCAGGCCAGGGCCTGCAGGGCCCGGTAGCGCTTTACGGCCTCCAGGCCCAGGTCCGTGAGCACCGCGCCCCCGCCCTTGGGGCCGCCCAGCCGGGTGGCCACGACGGGTTCCTTGAAGCAGGCGTTCATCTCGTCCACCAGGAGCCAGGCGCGGCGGTAGCTCATGCCGAGCTTCCGCCCGGCGGCGGAGATGGAGCCGGTCGCCTGGATGGCCTCCAGCAGGTCGGCCTTGCCGGGGCCCATGGCGTAGCGCTCCCCCATGGGGATGCCGACGCTGACGATCTTCCTGGCCGAGGTATTCATCGTTTCCAGGGTAGCCCCCGGGCGGAATCCCGTCCATGCGCCCGGACATGAACGGGGGGGAACGCGCGCGGTGCCCGGGCAGGGCCGGGGCACCACGTCTGATACCATGGTCGGCGCGAGGAACGTGAGGATGCTCGGATACCTGGAGGCCCTGAAGCTGGTGCTGGAGCGCGCGGAGCCCCTGCCGCCCCGGCGGGTCCCGCTTCTGGAAGCCCTGGGGCTGGCCGCGGCGGAGGACATCCGTGCGGCCGAGCCGGTGCCGCCCTTCACCAATTCGGCCATGGACGGCTTCGCTCTGCGGTGCGGGGACGCGGCCCCGGGGCGCCTGCCGGTGGCCGGCACCGTTCCGGCCGGCATGGCCGAGGTGCCGCCCCTGGGGCCCGGGGAGGCCCTGCGCATCATGACCGGCGCCCCGATGCCGGCGGGCGCCGATGCCGTCGTGCCCATCGAGTTCGTGCGGGTGGAGGACGGCTGGGTGGTTCTTTCCGGGACCCCCCGTCCCGGCGCCAACATCCGCCTGGCGGGGGAGGACATCCCCGCCGGGGGCCTGGTGGTGTCCGCTGGCGCGGTGCTGCGGCCGGCCGAGGTGGGGGTCCTGGCCGCCATCGGCTGCCCCGAGGTCCCGGTGCGGCCCCGGCCCCGGGTGGCCGTCATCACCACGGGCAACGAGCTGGTGGACGCGGGGGATCGCCCCGGTCCCGGCCGCATCCGGGACGCGAACATCCATTCCCTTTGCGCCCAGGCCCTGGCCGCCGGGGCCATCCCCCTCCCCCGCCCCCGGGTGGAGGACAGCCGGGAGGCGGTGGCCCGGGCGGTGCGCGAAGCCCTCGACGAGGCCGACGTGGTGCTCACCAACGGCGGGATCTCCGTGGGGGACTTCGACTACATCAAGGCGGTGCTGGAGGACCACGGGGCCGAGCGGATCTTCTGGAAGGTGGCCCAGAAGCCGGGGAGTCCCCTGGGCTTGTGGGTCCACAAGGGCCGGCTCATCTTCGGCATCCCGGGCAACCCGGTGGCGGCCATGCTCATGTTCGAGGCCTACGTGCGGCCCGCCCTGCGGCGCATGATGGGGTACCGGAACCTGCACCGCCCCGAGCGGGCCGGGATCCTGGAGGCGGCGTGGAAGCGCAGCGGGGATCCCATGCGCACCGAGTTCCTGCGGGTGGTGGCCGGCCCCGGCGGGAAGGTGGCCCTGGCCGGACCCCAGGGCTCCGGGATCCTCTCGGGCATGATGCGGGCCAACGCCCTGGCGCTGATCCCCGAAGGCCCCACCGTCCTGGAGGCGGGCAGCGAGGTGCTGCTCCAGCTCATCGACGAGGCGGAGGACCATTGAACGAAGGATCCGCCCTCCCCTGGGCCCGGCCGTTCCAGGTGGGCCTGCGCACCATCCACATCCTGGCCATGGCCCTCGTCCTGGGGGGGGTCGCCCTGGGGGCCGGCCACGACCGGTTGAAGACGTCCATCGTGGCCACCGTCCTCAGCGGCGCCCTCCTGTTCGCCCTGGACCTGGCCAAGGGCACCACGGTGATCCACCACGCCAGCGGCGTGGCCGTGCTCGTGAAGCTGGCCCTCCTGGGCGTGGGCAACCTGCTGCCCCAGCAGCGCCTGGGGTGGTACCTTGCCGCCACGGCCGTGGCCTCCATCGGCTCCCACATGCCGGGCAGCTGGAGGCATTTTTCACTCATCCATGGGAACGTGGTCAGACGCTAGAGGGACGGCATGGGCATTGCGGTAGGCGGACATCTCGACAAAGTGGCCCTGTGGCTGGACCACACCGGCTGGCAGAAGCTGCAGCGCATGCTGGTGGTCATCGCCACCTGCCTGATCATCCTCTGGGCGCTGCGCCTGGTGTCCAAGGCGGTGGCCCGGTCCATGGCCACGGGCATGGGCGAGCACAACCCCGAGGCCCAGCGCCGGGCCAAGACCCTGGGCGCGGTCATCGGCAACTTCGCGCGGGTGCTGGTGATCTCCTTCTTCATCCTGGAGACCCTGCAGGAGTTCAGCGTCAACGTGGGCCCCCTGGTGGCCGGCGTGGGCATCGTGGGCGCCGCCATCGGCTTCGGCGCCCAGAACCTCGTGAAGGACGTCATCGGCGGGTTTTTCCTCCTGGTGGAGAACCAGTACGGCGTGGGCGACATCATCTCCGTGGGCGACAAGCACGTGGGCACCGTGGAGCGCATGACCTTCCGCATGACGATGCTGCGGGACATGGAGGGCCGGGCCCACTTCCTGCCCAACGGCACCATCAGCGACGTCATCGTCCTCAGCAAGCAGTTCGCCAAGGCCCTGGTGGACGTGGAGGTGAGTCACGACGAGGACCTGGACCGCATCATGGCCGTGCTCCGGGACGTGGGCGCCGAGCTCATGGCCGCCCGGGAGGACGTGCTGGAACCCACCGAGGTCCTGGGCGTGGAGGCCATGAACGCCGCCAGCTGCACCCTCCGGACCCTGACCAAGTGCCTCCCCGGCCAGCAGTGGGCCGTGGCGAGGGAGCTGCGCAGGCGGGTGCAGGTGCGGTTCAAGCTGGAGGGGTTCGGACGGCCCATTCCGCAGCGGATGATAATAAACAAATAAATTGGATTCGAATTAAATAGAAATTGAATTAATGGAATAGAATTCTTGACGTTCATCTAGGACCCGATTGGCTTGGTGCATCGATCAAAAAGGTAATAATTTACGTCAACGCACGGACCCATCGATCTGCGAATACCAAGGGAAAAACTAAACGCTGGGGCGCAGAGGTCTCGCTGAGGCGCTGGGTTAAAAAACCTGGGTGAAGGAATAGGTAGATTCTAATTTTCCTGGCAGATTGGCATAAGACCCCCCGGGAGGGTCTGTCATAGGGCCTTTCAAAATTCCTTTTCTCTTCCCAGCGCCCCAGCGAGACCTCAGCGCCTCTGCGTTTGATCTTTTTGATGGAGCTTCCGATCCACTCCGTACAATCCTGTCAAGCTAAAGAATTGAATAATAATCCTATTAATTAATGTGTATCTATAATATTTGTAATAAATGCTGTGAGCCAACACGACCGGATCTGAAGCGGCAAAGAGATGTACAGGTTTCAAGATTCTTTTTTCCCCCCCATTATTGAAATGCCACCTAGCCATTGACCAAACCGCACCATGCGCATTCCTGGCAGACCTCGGTTTTCCATGGTTCTCCACTCCGGGATTTCATCGCATCCTCACGCACCCCGCACAGCCGGGCGGTCCCTGGAGGGCCAGGAAGCAGATCCCCTGGCCCCTCCTGAGGTTCACCGTGCCGGGGCCCGCGCACTTTGCCACGAGGGTGAAGCTGGAATCGAACAGGGTCCAGGCGGTAAAGCCGTTCACGGTTACGTGGGTTGCGCCGGCGGGCACGGTGCGCCATTCCACATGGCCCTCCTTTCCGGTGGCCAAGTCGTTGGAGCCGTCCCGGAGGACGGGAACCGCGCCGAGCGGCCGGTAGATCCGGCCGGCGTAGCGCAGCCACACCTCTCCCTGATGGTCAAGGGGCCACACCTCGAACTGGTCCTGCCCGGCGGGTCCCGGGATGCGCAGCATTGCGGTCCCGGGGCCGTCCTTGCGGGTGAAATCCAGGGGGTGGAATCCCATGGCCCGCACGAACAGGGGGTGCTCCAGGCCTGGCAGGGAGGTGAGGGAAAGCGTGGGGGACGCCATGAACCGTGCGCTGTCCAAGGATTCGTTGACGAGTACCCAGGTCCCGCCTTTCAGCAAGGCCCAGAATTCGCTCAGCTTGCCGCCCGGGGCCACCTGTTCGGCGATGATCCGGCTGTCGATGCTGAACCGGGTCAGGCTGCGCAATGACAGGTAGAGGCGCCCCTGCCAGGGGAGGAAGCCATAGGCCGGTTCGCACGCCCCCTCTGGGCTGAAACCTCCGTCCGCCCGGGGCCGCAGGTCCGGCGCCAGCCGCTTCCAGGTGGCGGTTTCCACTTCGTAGCGATCGAGGTCAAGTCTGCCGGCGAACCGGCCCGGCCTGACCCGGTAGGTGTCCTCCCGGGAACCGTAGATGCCGAGGAATGCCTCGACGGGCCGGGGATCCGCCTGAGGGTCGGCGCCGGCTACCAGCCCGGGCGGGGCGGGCATTTCCGGGAGGGCGCCCTTCTCCACCAGGGCCCGCATCAGGATACGCTCCGCGACCCGGACCAGGGCGTCGGCGTTCGGCCTCGTGGCGCCGGCGATGAAGATCCCCATCCGCTCCGAGGGTACGAGGATCATGGCGCTGGCGTAGTGGGGGGTCTGCCCCTGGATGGCCCAGGCTTCGTAGCCGGCAGCGCGGAGGGCGGGTTGGCAGACCGTGTCCCAGCCCAGGCCGAAGGCCGTGACCGGGGACGGCAGGGGTTCGGCCTCGGGCGGGAAGTGCCGGCGCCCCATTTCCCGCACGGAGGCCTCCTCGAGGATTCGGTCCCCCTTGATGCGGCCGCCGTCCAGGAGCATGGCCATGAGGCGGGCCATGTCCGGCGCCGATGCGTAGAACCCGCAGGAAGCATAGGCGTTGGCGTATTCCAGGGGATGGCGGCGCATGCCGTCGAAGGCCCGGGCATAGGGGTCCTTCCGCGGACGGGGGTTAGGTATGAAACAGCAATTGCGCATCCCCAGGGGATCGAGGATCTCCCGTTTCACGTAGTCGATGTAGGCAAGCCCGGTCACGGCCTGGATGCATTCCTGGATAACCGTGAAGCCGTCGCCGCAGGGCACGGGAAGGGTCCCCGGGGCATGGTTGAGGCGCTGGAGGGCCAGATCGTCCAGCACCTGGCCTCCGTGGCCGGCGAAAGGCACGGTGGTGAACCGGTTTCGAGGGGCCGTGCCGGGTATTCCGGACGTCTGGCCCAGCAGCATCCGGTAGGTGATGCCCCGGCATCCGGGGGATAGCATGCGGAAGGCCGGGAGGTGGGCCGCCACGGGGGCGTCCAGGCTGACCCGGCCCTCCTCTGCAAGTTTCAAGACCGCCACCGCGGCCAGCAGCCTGCCCACCTCGCCCACGCCGAAACGCGTGTCCGGGGTGGCGCCGATGAGCCTGGCGCCGGGACCGTCGCCGGAGGCGTTGGAAAACCCGAAGGCTTCTTCCCAAACGAACCGGCTGCCGTTCACCAGGGCCAGGGCCACGGAGGTGGTACCGGTGGCGGCCATTGCCTCCCTCACCGCGGCGGCCCCTTCGGTGGAGGCGAAAAAATGGACATCCTGCAGTCCGGATGACTTTAGGTGCGCAGGAAACGCACAAATAGGTAATAGGATGGCCACAATATATCCATAACGAAGTGGCATTGCCATTTGGCCTCCCGTTCCAAGCCTCCCCTTCCCAGTGCTGGACGCCTCCTGGAAGTTCGCGAATGGTCGGTCATCCCATTGCGAATCGGCTGCCAGCCGCTCATGATTTATTACAAATATAAAAATAATAATTTAAACTTTGCTGATTGAAGTTCTATTGAAACCGATTACTCCGGTCTATCAGATCCTAGTGACGGGGCTGTGCGGCCTCGGTAATTGCGGGACCATTCGTCCCGAAAGGAGAAGGGTTATGTACTTTAAAAGTATTGGCTTTCAGGGAATCGTGTGTCTTGCGGTTTCACAAACGCTGGGTGCTTGCGTGGGTGAATCTGAATGCCCACCCGTCAAGTTGGAGAGACCTGCCGTGACAATGGTGGCGGCCGCGGACGTTTTGCAAAGCATTTCCCTGCTGAGACAAATGGAGGTAGGGAACATGCAGGGTGCGCCAAGTAATGGTCTATATTACCTCGCTGTATGCTTGACGTGCCGGTTGGGTTCTGCGATCACAACGGACCCCTCGGTGTGCGTGCAATGGGGTCAGTTCCACAGCGCGAATAATCCGACGCATAACGTCGTGCTCCGGTCAGCCAGTAACCCAGCGGTGCTTGCACCTTGAACGCGAAGGGGTCCCGGAGGGCCAAGGCCACGAAGAGAGCCCCGCCCAGTGATTTCGTGACATCCCGGCGGTGGTAGGTGGGGCGCCGGGCCTGACCAGAGTCCCTGAACACCCGCCCCGCTCCCCCGAGGGCAGGCAGAAGAAGGACCCCTCCGGAAGACGGTTCCATCCCTTTTATCCCAGACATCACTGTTCATC
>MTLE01000207.1_pt1 | contig 69884 bp, 63 predicted proteins | sample 1982461 | NCBI WGS metagenome assembly MTLE01 (sample SAMN05712605, study PRJNA340218) | biofilm metagenome | isolation source: sample SPL anode biofilm adapted to -200 mV | place: USA | collected 2012-02-03 | reverse complement strand
CGAAAAAGTGGGTGAAGTCCACATCCGACATGAAAATTTTGTTAAGTTCGCTTTTTAATCTTATCAATTATTACATTAGTTTTAATAATCGTTCACTTCGCCACTCTCTGATGACTTGCACTTCATTTGCTTTCAGCAGATAAACAATGCGGTAAGGCGGATGAATAAGTTCCCGGAGCGATGGAAGACCATATTCAGGGACAATACGCCCCATTTGAGGGTGTTCAGATAGATTTTCAATATGCTCAAAAATATCATCAACATGTTTATCCCCGATATGTTCAACACCTTCAAGTTTATAGTGTTCTTTAATATCGATGAGATCTTCGTAAGCAGAATCGGTGATCGTAATTTTCATTAGCGCAAACCCAGTTTCTTCCTGGCATCATCAAGTGACATTGTTCTGCCTTCTTGAGCATCCGTAAGACCCTGAGCAATTGCTTTGAGAAAAGCGCATTCTTCTTCACGAGTTTCGTATTCAGCCAGGGACTGGACGACAGCAACACCACGACCTCGACTGGTAAGAAGAATAGGACGTTGAGTTTCAACGGTTTGATTAACAATTTTGCCTGGGTTCACTTTGAGATCTGACAATGGAACCACATCTTCAGAGAATTTGACTTGCATTATGGTATCTCGATTACGATGAGTAGACCTGATTATAGCACCAGTTAACAGGTCTTCAACAGGGTAAAATCATGAAGACCCACAGCCCGCAAGGATCTGAGTGAGGTATTCATTATTTCGTCCTGGGAGTAGCGGTTCAGTGCCGGATTTTCCAGACCGAGATTGGCCATCTGTGTGCCGACCACGCCGCCGCGCAGCTCACCGCGCTCCTGCCAGTGACGGGCAAGGATGAACAGGATCTGATCACCGTCCACGACCCGGCCCAGATGATCGACCAGCATGATCCGATCGCCATCGCCGTCCAGCGCAAAGCCGACATCAGCCCGTAACTCTGTCACTTGTTATGCTTTGAGTGGAGACTTCAATCTATTACGCAAATCTGACGGGGAAATATATAAGGTTGTTCTGGAGTCTTTTGTTTTTAATAATAATCTTTCAGTACAAAGTTTATTCAAATGTGTTCGAGCTGTGTTTTCTGAAATATCATAAGAATTTGATATTTCTTTGACCGTAAACATTCGCCCTGGTTCTTTAGTGCCTTTTTTTATTATATCCTTTTGTATAAAATTCAGTTTTCTACTTAATTCAGAGTTTTCAAGCAGTTCGATTACCTCTATAAACTCTTGAGTTTTTGATTTCAAATAACTCTTTAACTCTTCAAATGCTTTAAGTATCACATCGAGCTGGAAATCTATGAAATATGTTAGATCATTTTGATCTCGTTCTGTATACATATAAGACAACCCATATTCTTTGGGCGATTCCTTTAATAGTCTACTTATAGAAATATACTTAAATAACTCATATTCATTTTTAAGCATGTACCAATAAAAAATAGCTCTTGCTGTTCTTCCATTACCATCACGAAACGGATGTTCATAACCGATCATAAAATGCAGAATGATAGCTTTAACCACCGGGGCTATAAATTCCCTACCTTCTGTACCAGAGTGGTCATAGTTTGCAAAGTCACATAACATTTGAAGACGTACAGGTATTTCTTTATAGCATGGAGGCTTGTGTGCTATTTCACCGCGACTATCTTCAACATAAATGTCGTCATCTTGACGGAATTCGCCAGGAATAACTTTATTTTCTATCGTATCTTTCGTTGCTATCTCATGAAATTTTAAAATTAAATCTATAGTTAATTTTTCACTTTTGTTTTTTTCGGCGTATTTAAGTAGAAGATAATTATTAAGAATCATTCTTTCGTTTTCATCTACAGGATCTCTTTCATCCTGTAACATTTTTTTTGCAACTTCTCTAGTTGTGGATGCCCCCTCGAGTTGAGCACTGGTTATCGCCTCTTCCATCATTAGCGAAGAAACTAAGAACTTTTTTTGCACACTATCGGAAGCAATGTTGCCTGCTACTGTGCCAACAGTACCTCCGGCAATTTTTATCACCTGATGGATCTTTGCTTCTATTGAATTAGGAATTGAATAAGAAAAAAGCTTTTCTTTATCATCAACAAGTTGGATGAACTTCATCTGAAGGCTTCTTTTGAACTTTATTGCAGTCCATATTTGTTTCGCTTCTTTAGCTGGAACGCGCCATTTTAGCTGATCCCAGTGAAGGTACCGTCCTTTTTCATCTGTAACACCATAGGTATCAAAGTAGGGTTTAATTTCTTCGAAGTTAACTTCAGAAAGTTTGAATTCTGGTGCTTTTTCTACGGCTGTTTTACCCATAAACTCAATTCTTAAATTTTGCGTTTTGTCTTGTAAGTATTGGTAGAACAATGTCTAAAGTCAATGTTTACCTGCGGATAGATTCAGTATGTGAAGCATAACAATTCACTACACAACCAGCCCCCATATATCATTCTCAAACATCCCATTATTCAAGCATCCATCTGCTTTTTCCCTCGCCTGTTTTGTGCAAACCAACGCCATACCTAGCAGAACGGACAAACTCAGGAAAACACGAGGCCATAAACTGAACTGAGAATCATATGAACAAGAGGCGTGATGCCAGTAAGTTGGCACCTCGACATGAGACGAAGACGACGGTTGCAAGAGATGCTGTTGCTAAAAACTGCTGGAATTGATGAGATGTCATTTCAGAGTTTGATTGCACCCGATATTGCTTGAATAAACGCAGAAAAAAAGCACCTCATGGAGGTGCTTACAGATACTATTTATTAGGCGTAATGGTATAAGACTTCAGAGTGCCGGCTTCTTTAGCCTGAGTATAAGCTGCTTTCAGCTTCTGCACCGCTAACCATCAGCGTTCCTCTCATTTACCCCCGCAACAACGCCAATATTTCTTCGGTTTTCTGCGTCATCAGTGTTGGATGGGCGCGAGATTCAACGTTGAGACGGACGACGGGTTCGGTGTTGGAGCTGCGCAGGTTGAAGCGCCAGTCGGGGAATTCCAGGCTGATGCCGTCGGTCTTATCCAAGATCCGGGCGTCGGGCTGATAGGCGGCCAGTACGCGGGCGATTGCTGTTTTCGGATCGGTCAGTTTGCTGTTGATCTCTCCGGAGGCCGGGTAAGCGGCCATGCGGTCGGCGACCAGTTGCTGCAGGGTCTGGCCTTTGACACACAGCAGTTCGGCAACCAGCAGCCACGGAATCATGCCGGAGTCGCAGTAGGCGAAATCGCGGAAATAGTGGTGGGCACTCATTTCACCGCCGTAGATGGCGTCTTCGGCCCGCATGCGTTCCTTGATAAAGGCATGGCCGGTTTTGGACATTACCGGTACGCCGCCGGCGGCACTGACCACATCAATGGTGTTCCAGGACAAGCGCGGGTCGTGGATGATTTTCGCGCCCGGCTGTTTCTGCAGGAAGGCTTCGGCCAGCAGACCCACGATGTAATAACCTTCAATAAAGCCGCCGGTTTCATCGAACAGGAAGCAACGGTCGAAATCGCCATCGAAGGCGATGCCCATGTCGGCGCCATGGGCTTTCACCGCATCGGCGGTGTCCTGACGGCACTCCGGCAACAGCGGATTAGGGATACCGTGCGGGAAGTTGCCATCGGCTTCGTGATGCACTTTGATAAATTCCACCGGCACCGCCAGCGTTTTAAAGCGGCGTTCGATTTCATCAATCACATGACCTGCCGCGCCGTTACCGCTGTTCACCACCAGTTTCAGTGGTTTGAAGTTAGCCGGAGTGATGTAGCCCATCAGATGATCGACATAGGCATCAATGATGGAAATCTGCTGGTAACTGCCGCGCTGAGTGGCATCCACTGAGGCAAAGTTGTTTTCTTCCGCCAAACGCTGAATATCGCGCAGGCCGGTATCGCCGCTGATCGGCTTTGCCCCTTCACTCACCAGCTTCATACCGTTGTAATCTATCGGATTATGGCTGGCTGTGACCTCAATACCGCCATCCACGCCCAGATGGAAGGTGGCGAAATAGATCTCTTCGGTGCCGGAGAGGCCAATATCAAGTACATCGGTGCCAGCATCGCGCAGGCCATCCGCTACTGCCTGTTTCAGGCTTTCGCTGGTGAGGCGCACATCACCGCCGATCACCACGGTTTTTGGTTTTGCAAATTCGCCATAGGCCCGGCCGATACGGTAAGCAATCTCTTCGTTCAGCTCATCGCCGAGGCGGCCACGGATGTCGTAGGCTTTGAAGCAAGTTAAGGTATTCATCGCGTCTCTTCAGAAAAAATTAAACAGAATCAGTCAGCCGGATCACATCATCTTCCTGCAGATAAGCACCGGTACGCACTTCAATCAGTTCAAGCGGGATCTTGCCGGGGTTTTCCAGCGAATGCGGCACGCCGATCGGGATATAGGTGGATTCATTTTCTGTCATCAGGAAGGTTTTCTCGCCGGTGCAGACTCTGGCGGTGCCTGTAACCACCACCCAGTGTTCAGCGCGGTGATGATGGATCTGGGTGGAAGTACGCTGGCCGGGTTTTACCGTGACCTTTTTGACGTGATAACGATCCCCTTCCGAGATCGCGTCGTGCGAACCCCACGGACGGTAAGCTTCGCGGTGCTGCAGATGTTCACTGCGTTCTGCGGTTTTTAACTGCGCGACGATCGATTTGACATCCTGTACATGGTTTTTGCCGGCAACCAGCACGGCATCCTTGGTTTCGACAATCACCAGATCGTCCACCCCCACGGTGCTGACCAGCTTGTGCTGGGCATAGATATAGCTGTTGCGGGTTTGCGTCGTCAGCACATCACCCCGGATGGCGTTGCCCGCCTCATCTTTGCTGTTCACTTCCCACAGCGCCGACCAGGAACCGACATCGCTCCACTGCGCATCCATCGGCACCACCACTGCGTCACGGGTCTTTTCCATCACCGCGTAATCGACCGAATCATCCGGGCAGGCGCAAAACGCTTCTTCATTGAGACGCAGGAAATCCAGATCGGTATGCACGCCCTGCATGGCCTGCCGGCAGGCTGCCAGAATGTCGGGGCGGTGCAGCTCCAGTTCGGCCAGATAGCGCGACGCCCGGAACAGGAACATGCCACTGTTCCAGTAATATTCGCGGCTGGCGAGATAAGCCTGCGCCGTGGTCAGATCCGGCTTTTCGACAAAGGCGGCAACCTCAAACGCGGTAGCTGATACCGCCCGGCCCTGACGGATATAACCATAACCGGTTTCCGGGGCCTGCGGCACAATACCGAAGGTGACCAATTTACCGGCCGCAGCCTGCGGTATGGCCTGCTGCACCGCCTGAATGAAGGCCGGCTGATCCTGAATCACATGGTCGGCCGCCAGCACCAGCAGCAGCGGATCATCGCCCTGCGCAATGGCATGCAGCGCCGCCAGTGCGATCGCCGGCGCGGTATTGCGCCCGACCGGCTCCAGAATAATGCCATTATGGGCAAAGCCCTGCTGGCGTAACTGCTCCGCCACGATAAAGCGATGCTCTTCGTTACAGATCACCACCGGCGGCTGATGTGCCAGCCCCTGCAGACGGGCCACCGTATCCTGCAGCATGGTATTTCCGCTGGTGAGTGACAAAAACTGCTTCGGATAAAGCGTGCGCGATAGCGGCCACAACCGCGTGCCGGAACCACCGGCCATGATGACAGGTAACAGCATATAAACCTTATTTGTTGTTCTGAAAATACTGCTTGGTATGAAGATGAACGTCGGAAGAATTCAGTAACTCATCCACGGAAAACCAGCGGTAAGCATGGTGTTGTTCATGCGGCAGTTGTACCGGCAATTCAGCGATATCCAGCTGATATCCCAGCACGACATAGTGGGTTGAAAAATCATCACCGGAAAAGTTATCGGTATAGAAATGCTCGAATGGCCCGAGAAACAGGGCATCCTGCATACGACAGGATGTCAGACCGAGCTCTTCCTGTACCAGACGGTTAAACGCCTCCGCCAGCCGTTCATCCTTTCGTACCCGGCCACCGGGAACAAACCAGTATCCCTGCGCTGGCCGGTTAACCCGCTGGCCAAGTAACACCTGGCCCTGCGGGTTACGAACGATCAGATCAATGGAAATGAGCGGCGTGTGGGCAACCACTGTTCTGAATAATTCAGTATCTAATCGTTGCGTCATTTTATTTACGGAAGTTGTCCTGGTGCGCGAGGAACCACTGATAGGTTTTAGCCAAGCCCTGTTCCAGTTCAATCGAATATCGCCAGCCGAGATCAGCCAGACGGGAGACATCCAGCAATTTACGTGGCGTACCGTCCGGTTTACTGCTGTCAAAGACCACCTGACCGGTAAAGCCCACCACTTTCGCCATGGTTTCTGCCAGTTCGCGAATGGTGCAATCCACACCGGTGCCGACATTGATATGCGACAGCATCGACTGGGTGTTGGCCTGATACGTTGCGCTATCCAGTTCCATCACATGCACACTGGCCGCCGCCATATCATCGACATACAGGAATTCACGCATCGGCTTACCGCTGCCCCACACCACCACTTCGGCATCCCCATTCAGTTTGGCTTCATGGAAACGGCGCAGCAGTGCCGGGATAACATGGGAATTCTCCGGATGGAAGTTGTCATTTTCCCCATACAGATTGGTCGGCATCACCGAGCGGTAATCGCGGCCATACTGGCGGTTATACGATTCACACAGCTTGATACCGGCAATCTTGGCAATCGCATACGGCTCGTTGGTCGGTTCCAGCGTCCCCTGCAGCAATTCACTTTCCGTCATCGGCTGTTTGGCCATTTTCGGATAAATGCAGGATGAACCTAGGAACAGCAATTTCTGCACCCCTGATAAATGCGCGGCATGAATGATATTGGCTTCAATCATCAGGTTCTGATAGATGAACTCTGCCGGATAGGTGTTGTTGGCGACAATCCCGCCCACTTTAGCCGCCGCCAGATAGACCTGATCGATCTGCTCTTCACGAAAGAAAGCCTGCACGGCGTTGCTATCCAGCAGATCCAGCTGTGTGCGATCGCGCAGCACCAGTTCGATATCCGCACGCTGCTGCAGCTGGCGCACAATGGCCGAGCCAACCATCCCGCGATGGCCAGCCACAAAGACACGTTGCTTACTCATGGCTGTCTTACTCCAGTGACAGGCTGACATCAAAGCCGTGCGATTTCAGCAGCGCATGTTTTTTCGATTCGGCCAGATCCGCCTGCACCATCTCTTCGACCATGGTTTGCAGTGTGGTTTCCGGCACCCAGCCCAGTTTTTCTTTGGCCTTGGTCGGATCGCCCAGCAGGGTTTCTACTTCGGACGGACGGAAATAGCGCGGATCCACCGCCACAATCAGATCACCGACTTTGACGCCCGGCGCGTTCTCACCGGTCACGGCAGCGACATAGCCTTTTTCATCGACACCAGTGCCTTCGAAGCGCAGCGTAATGCCCAGCTCTTGCGCGGCAAACTCGACAAACTGACGCACGGAATACTGCACGCCGGTGGCGATCACGAAATCTTCCGGCTGTTCCTGCTGCAGCATCAGCCACTGCATCTTGACGTAATCACGGGCATGGCCCCAGTCACGCAGCGAATCCATATTGCCCAGATACAGGCACGGCTCCAGACCCTGAGCAATATTAGCCAGCGCACGGGTAATTTTACGGGTGACGAAGGTCTCACCACGACGCGGGGATTCATGGTTAAATAGAATGCCGTTACAGGCATACATGCCATAGGCTTCGCGGTAGTTGACCGTGATCCAGTAGGCGTACATTTTCGCTACTGCATACGGCGAGCGCGGATAAAACGGCGTGGTTTCGCGTTGCGGAATTTCCTGCACCAGACCATACAGCTCAGAAGTGGATGCCTGATAGAAACGGGTTTTCTTTTCCAGGCCTAAGAAACGGATCGCTTCCAGCAGGCGCAGCGTGCCGATCGCATCGACATCAGCAGTGTATTCCGGTGATTCGAAAGAAACCGCAACATGACTCATCGCACCCAGGTTATACACTTCATCCGGCTGCACTTCAGCCAGAATACGGGTCAGGTTGGAGGTATCGGTCAGATCGCCATAATGCAGATGCAGTTTCGGATTTTCAGTGTGCGGATCCTGATAGATATGATCGATACGGTTGGTATTAAACAGTGAGGCACGGCGTTTAATACCGTGAACTTCGTAGCCTTTTTCCAAAAGGAATTCTGCCAAGTAGGAGCCATCTTGACCTGTAATCCCAGTAATAAGAGCTTTTTTCATGTGTATCACAACCTTTTCAAAAATGCATTTGTTGTATAAAAAAACATATAATAAATAGAACGAATAAATGACATATTTAGGTGCGAGCGATAAATGCTCCATTGTCGCATAAATTCAATATATTTATTACCTGATAATGATGAATTACTTACCCTGTAAAAGACCAACGATTCATTGAGTCCGTGAATATGATAGCCATTCCTCGCAATGTTTAGCCATAAAGCATAATCTTCCTTATGAACGCAAGGGAACTGTATGTCAGGAAAATATTTATATTCAAACATGACTGTTGAACAACCAACCTTACATGTATAGAGCAAAGAACTATAATCAATAATATCTGGCACAGTTCGTTCAGACAATTTTTTCAATTCTCTGTTTATAGAAATAAATGGTTGATAAGCAGTACATGAGATAACTGCACTATTCTTACTCATGAAATTTAATTGTTTTTCTAGTTTATCTGATGCCCATAAATCATCACTATCCAAAAAAGCAATATACCTTCCTTTAGCCAATTTTATTCCATGATTTCTAGCCCAAGACGTACCTTTATCACTACAAGAAAATAGTTTAACTCTTGGATCATACTCAGTTATATTTGTAACAAGTTCTTTTGTGTTATCGTCAGAACCATTATCAACAACTAATAATTCAAAATCACTGATAGATTGCGCCAGAACAGAACCAATAGATTCCACAATAGTAGAAGATGAATTGTAAGCAGGCATAATAATTGAAACTAGTGGTCTAACTGAGCTTTGTGTATCTATCTCTAAGAGTTGACCAATTATTGGTCTTCGAATATCTGATTGCATTTCTAGCCATCTCTGTATATTTGTCGATATTTACAGAATCTAATTTATTATAAAGATCATCGATGCTTGAAAAAGGGATGCAATAATTTGCTATCTCATTAACTTCTTTAAAAAGAGGTAAGTCAGATACCAAGCATGGTTTACCAAATGATGCGGAATCCTTTAATGGACCTGCACCTCCAGTATATGAAGGCCCGTATGGAACTAACAAATAACAACTTTGCTTTGTTAGTTTAAATAAAGCTTCATCGTCAATAAATCCATCATTTACTGTAATGAAATCTGGCAAGTCATCCTTAATTTTTAAAATTCCAGGATCGCTGACTACGCCGAAAAAAACAAATCTGAAACCTTTATTTCCAAATTCAGCCAGTCTCTTTATAAATGGAGCAAGCTGTTTATCTGGTCGCATGGCTCCAAAGCATAAAATATTAGTAAAACCAAAACAATCAAGAATATCATTCTCCATTATAATTTTTTCTGGAATAGGACAAGGATAATCAATAACACTTATTTTTGCAGGTGATGATATTCCGCTAATTGTAGAAAGCTCTACCTTATGGTTTTTAGAGTGAACTATAAATACAACATTAGACTTTTTTGAGTACAATCTAATTGTAAAGTTGAATATCATTCGTTGTAATCTAACTAAATAGCTAGCCAACGAATCACTAAGATCAGGAACAGAAACGGCATGAATCGTAAAAACAACTCTATTGAATCTAATTATAAATGGATAAAAAATAAAAAAAGATAATGGTTCAAATTCTAAAAAATGGCATTGACTATTTATTTTTGCTTTCTTAGCTAATTTCAAAATAGATACAACACTGAAATAAAATCGTAACCATGTGTAATCAATAATGTTTTTAAATTGTCTACCAGAGACAAGTATAGCCTCATCAGTAGTAGTAATTAACGAATTTGTATATTTTTTGAAGTGACCTCGCCAACCATAATACGGTTGAACAAAATAAAACCTCATAATATTACCTTTTTATATTTTGCTAAGGAAAGAATTGTGTAACACATCAATAACATTCAGCGAATCAAAGTCAACAATTTTATTTTCTTTTAATTTTGAGTCACCATGAAAATCGATAAAACTTACATATTCAGAAAAATCACTTTTTTCTACAGATGCCATATTCGATTGACATATAACATTCAGTCCATAGGAGAAATAGAAAGGTATTTTAGAAGGAAATGAGGCATTAGTAAAACAATCTTCAGGGTGTTGATATACTAAGCCATATTTACATTTAGAGTATAATTTTTTTAACTCACTTTCAGATAGGAGACCATGGTAGTAAATATTACTATATCCACATATAATGGATTTTAACTTTTCCAAAAAAAAGTCAGAGCCAGTTCCTGTTATGTGCAATTCAACATCTTGAACATCAAAGAAATTATTTACAAACCAAGAAATAATAGGGAAGACGCCTCTTTCTTGATCAATAGATCCGGAAAAAACTAAATGCTCCCCCTTTGAATAAACTTTATCACCACTGAATGAATTCAAAAAATAAGCGCCATGAACACAAATAATTTCACTACGACTTGAAATGGCCGCACACTTTTCCCGCAATGAATAAGAGCAAGTAATTATTTTATTTGAATTCCTAATCAGGAATGATTCAAGCCGTGACATTATCCACTTTAAAAAAATGTTTTTTGTTTTTTCACTATATAACTCTTCCAGTTGGAAAGTGAAATCATTTTTAAATAGAGATAAAAAACAAGCAGTAAGATAAAGTTGTGGAGAATTATAAAAAACAATCTCTCCTGAATGAAACATCCCTTTTATAAAAAAGATAAAATTAGCAAGAAAAATTCTTAAAGATAACTTACCCACACCTGTGGGAATATATATATCTCCATATTCATCACTAGTCACAATTGAATTGTTAAAGGAAGATGTTTTAATGAAAGGAATACAAAGAGTTATAACATCATAACCTTTTAGGTTATAACAATATCGAATATATTGTGATTTATATTCAGATGCAGGAGATGTCACGCAATCAAAACCTAGCAGGGATACTGGCTTAGATAAATACGTCATGTACATAATTTTTTTCATAAAAAATCAACCAAAAAACAATTAAGAATATACGAATATTGACTTAAAGAAGTATGTTTAACATGATATAACTTGAATAATTTTAATTATTTTTTCCATTTATTTTCAACAAGGTCAAATGTAATTATTTCATTAGCAAATAGTTTTCTTATTTTAGGGTGAAGAGCCCATAACACATATTCTATAATCATAGAAAAAAATGATTTTATATTCTTATCATTACAAAACGTTCTGGCTTCATTAACATATTTATCTATATCACTGGATAACTGACCATAATGTCGTTTAAAAATACCAAGCTGAGATGAAACGATGGTAAGTTGTTCGCTTGATGAAAAGCAATACCACAAGTAGTAGTCGCCCGCCAACTTTAATTTTCTCAATAAATTAAAATCAACCTTACTTAATAATGATGAATGCCAGAATGTTGATTCTTGCTGTATAAATGGAAGATTACTTATATAACATCCCGTTCTAATAAGATTGGACTTATACCGAAAAGGAAGAGAACTAGATATTATTTCAGAGTTTTCATTACAAATGGTACGCATTCCAGTTAACCAATTCACATTGGTGTTTTTGAACTGCTCAACTACAACTTGAATAGCCATTGGATTTAAAAAATCACCTGCATTAATATATCCAATAATACTACCATTTGCCTTTTCGAACCCCTTACAAAGCGCATCATACATACCAGAATCCTTTTCTGAAATCCAGCAAGACAGTCTATCACCATATTCTTTAATTATATCGACAGTTCCATCAGATGAACCTCCATCTATAATAATGTACTCAATATTATTATATTTTTGGTTAAGAACACTCTCTATGGTTTCTCTGATGTAGCTCTTAGCATTGAAAACAGGCGTTATTATGGTAACAAGAGGTTTTTGATGTTTGGAATCAGAACTTACTATGGTTTCATTCATTAGATAATCCTTTATAAAGCATGACAATTATTGTCAATTTAAAAACAAGCTATTACTTGACAGCTTTTATCGAACAAGCCCTTATCAGTAGACTCAATATAATCATCCCAACAACAAAGATCTGAAAACCAGGTGATGTAACTTTAGAAGAGTAAAGACTAAAAAATATTTGCAAGATGACATACAGCCTAAATGCACCCACATAATAAACAGGAAATATCAAATGTATATTCAATAATAGCACAAAGAAAAAAAGACAAAAAAATGGTGCCAAGAAACCAAAATCCATAATGAAATAAGCAAAAACAGTAGAGAAGGCATTGTAATCATTGCTTGTATATTTGCTATATAATGTAAAAATATTTAAATATTCCCCAACTGCAATCAAAGGACTATCTGTTCCAAGAAAAGCGAATAAAAGCCCAGAAAAAGTGGTGGCAAAGGGTACTTGCAAAAAACTTAAGTATCCAAAATTTTCTGTTATTTTTTGAGACAGAAAAAATGGAGATAAAATATTATACTCTATAACTGAATTTATCTCGTGCTCATCAAAAAATGACCTATAATCAACCAAACCAGGTGAAACTACATTTCTAAACTTAAGCACCACAAATGAAATCACAACCAAAAAAACAACACCAACAAAAAAATAAAATAAATCCTTATATTTACCCCCTCTCAATATGGCCTTATAGTATAGAACTATAATCAGATAATAAATGGAAAATCTACCCGCAATAGAAATACTGAATGCAACCAGAACAACGGAATTAAACCAAAACAATGCATTCATATTTTTATCATCATATTGAGCCAGCCAGATAATAAAAAACCAAGCTATCGGCATGTAATAACTCAAAACAAATAATGCGATGTATCTATGATAAAAAAGACCAAACTGAAAGTCAGTATTTGAAAAAAATAAATCCCGAATAGAGTCATATCCAATAATATTAATAAACGATATTAATTTAATAGTGGGTAATAGAACCAGAACTAACGTGGCTATTGAAAAAATTACAGCCACAACAACAACCCATCGAGTAACATATATCTTCTCGATAGTAAATAAATTATTTCTTTTTATACATAGAGTTATAATTATTGAAAAAAACAATGAAAGATAACACCCAATAATCAATAATTTTGTTGATATGGCCTCATAAATCTCGAAGCCATCATATAAAAAATACCCCCACATTTGAATTGTTATGAGAAAAACAAGGGGGAGATAAATTTTAACTCCAGTAATTGACGGCATACTAACTCACAATATAAATTTAAAAAAATCTATTTTCTATATGTAAAATTAAAAACATAATTAATCAGTAAAAATTTGAAAATATACATTTTGATATTGATTTGCTACTACAGGATAGCTGAAACGAGTAACAGCATCTTCTCGCGCGCGGAAACTTAAGTCGGCATACCTAGTTGAATCACTGAGCACCCATTGAATACCCCTCGCCAAATCCTCTGTATCAAATGCTTTAGCTAACCAACCAGTTTGCTGGTGCGTAACGATATCAGGTAGACCACAAGTATCAAAAGCAATCACAGGTGTACCACAAGCCATGGCTTCGACACCAGCGTTGGGCAAATTATCAATTCGAGAGGGGATCATCATCGCATCAGCTGCGCTATAGAGCACTCTGAGACTAATGTCATCATGGAGGTGACCAACAAAATGAATTGGAAATCCAAGATCTGGTTTCTGCTTTGGCTCATTTTCACCAAAAACAACCAGATGCAGATCCGGCATTTGGCCACGCAGATGTTCCAGCGCAGACAGCAATAAATCAAAGCCCTTGTGTGGAGCTCTGACAGCACCAAAAGCACCAAAAGCAAGTAAATGGCAATCTGTCGGTAAATTCATTAATTGCCGGGCCAATTTCTTTTCTACCGGTTGCCAAACATCCGTATCTAATACATTTGGAATAACCGAAATAGTCCAATCTCGCATTAACATGCTTTGACGTGCACAATCTGCTAACCACCGGCTCGGAGTCACAATATGTATTGGTTTTTTCCATGCATTAAGTTTACGCTGCCAAGTCCACCGATTAAGATCAAATCCTGATTCATGCGATGGCCGGTTATTTTTTAAATACCCGTCACGCCAGCGAAAATCATCCGTGCAGTGTTCAGCCCCACAAAACGCCCACATATCGTGTAATGTCCACACCACAGGCTTAGTTATTCGACCTATATCGGCAACAGACATCATTTCACTGTTGACCCAATGCAGATGCACAATATCAGCGTCTGAGTCATTCAAACGTTTTGGCCAGGAAGAAGGTAATATGGCCGGAGAATGTAGGATCGGATTTCCCGTTTTTAACAAACGTGTGGTCATCCCACCCAACGGAGAACGTAACATTCCCGATACTTTTGCTAGCTTGTTATTTAGTCCGGTAACAGTCCAATCCACCGCAGATACTTGGTTAACATACATTTGAGAATCAACACCAGATCGCCGTAGTGCATGATGAATACGCCAGGCCGCACGGGCAGCACCACCATTAATATCTGAATGGTTAACCATAGCGATTTTCATTTAACCAACATCCTTTTCAGTTTTCCCAGTACACGGCGGTACAACGGCGGGGTAATGCTTTTATAGAAAGCTTTAATGCGACTTACAGCCAGCGGGTTTTCCGTTATGGTATCAGACCAGCAAGTGACATTTTTGGCACTTAACTGGACCTGATAAGGATCAGCAGTTCCACAGTTCTCACCGGAACCATCATGACCAATATTAGCCACATAACTCTGAACCGGATTAAGACAAAGGCCATGATGCTTGAAAATAGTGGCATACCAGAAAATAGCCCAGGTATTGAGTTTACCCTGCGCATTGGCCGTCACCTGCGACCAGAAGTTGTATTTGCCATCCAGATTGAAGCGTTTAATTTCATTTTTTGACCATGATTGCACCAGGCGCTGCGGATCTTTCGTAAAATGCTGCCACCGATCTGCCCAAGTAGCCCATCCCCAGCAATTCATCGTACGCCAGAAAAAAGCTTCAGATAAGCCTTCTGAATTAATAGGATAATTCCATCCGCTGATATGCCAGACCTGATCTGAATTTTTATATTTGTCCAATGCAGAATTCATGAACTCCAGAAATGAAGGCGAAGTAACAATATCATCTTCAAGTACAATAACCTGACCATACTTATTAACAACTTGTGTTACCCCTTCAATGATATTTTTCGCTAATCCGCAATTAATATCACGTTCAACAATACTGACATTTGAAAAAAGAGAAGAATATTGCCTAATAATCTTTCTTACTTGTCTTACACTCTCTTCTGCCGACGAACTCTTAGCTGCATCTGAATAAATAATCAAATCTGTCTGAGAGGAATATTTATTACTAGCTAAAGCATCAAGTGTTTTTTTTGTATGTTCTGCTCTGTTATAAACAAACAGCACGACAGGAGCGAATGGATTATTAGTAATCATTGATTGATGACCAGCTTGTGTTTGCCTCGAGCGGTTTTTTCAATTTCATCCACATAAGAAAAGCTGACATCAAAGGCACCATTAAAACCTAGTTTTTCCTGCAATTCTTGTTCATCATCAAGACTATAACCTTGCATTTTTACAATTTTCACATTCAATATACCAGGTGAAACATTTATTATTTGCCAAGACAATATATTTTTAAATGCATGAAAATGCTGGCCAAAAACCAATCCTGTAATGGCTATTTTATTATTAAATTTATCAACCACATAGTCTTGAGTTCGCCCAACAATATTATATACCTTAACTACACTATTTTTGTTTTCTTTGAACAAGGCCAAATCACCAGTATCATATCTTATAAATGGCCTTACAGTATTATGTAATGATGTAACTACAATTCTTCCTATTTCGTTAGGAGCAACATGTTGATTTTTTTCATCAAGAATTTCTACCACACCATATATCGGTGAAAATGTATAGCAATCTTCATTTGGATATTTACTGGCAATTACTGCAACTTCAGAATGTCCATACTGAAAATAGACAATATTGCCCCAATAATCTTTTATTACAAATTCTTGTTCTGATGTTGTCACTTCAGATGTCAATTGAATACCCTTCAAATTAAAAGGTGGTGTCTTATATCCTAGTTGTATTAACAACTTTGTAAAATCATGAAATACCGACGGATATGAGCGTATAAATTGTGGAGGGCTTTTCTTTAATTCATCTACATAGTATTTAATATTTCTTTTATTTAAGTAATGAGAACTGAATTCTTTACTACCAAATGGCAGTTCATTCTTATTGACTTTCTCTTTCCAAAATACATTTTTATCAAGCGATTGCTGTGCTATCTCACAACCATTGAAAACATAAATCTTATCATCCTTTCCGAATCCAGCTTTTTTATGTTGAGCCTCTTGGTGAAGAGAATCAATCATACCAGCTCTAAGATCAGCATAAAACGCAAACGGCTGACCTGTACTCCCTCCTGTATTCATGATGTATTTTGGCTTTAATTTTAAATATTTAGATTGAAAAGCTCCTTCTCCCACTTCTCTATATTTATTTTTATCCATTATAGGAAGGTTATTTAAAGATAAAGAATCTAAAGACAACTCCCGATAAAATGGAACCTCTTTTTTAATGCATTGATATAATTTATTAATTTTTTCTGATTCAGGGCTAGAATCATAAGAGCATCCAGAATAAAAATCATTAATTCTGAATTGTACTTTATGCTTGTAAAATCTAAATAACAAACTATAAATTCTGTTTATTATTTTTTCCGAGATAGATAATTTCATTTCAAAAAAACCCATAAAAACACACAACATAAACACAATTAACAGCATGATATTTCATGTATGCAAAAATTAAAATTTCATCTTGATTTGGAGCAAGGCCATTATTTGCATTTTCATAACATTAGGAGCATAAAAAGCATTCAATAATATAGTAGAGAGGCATTGTGAAACTACTGTTACAAAAGCAGAAGCTATGACACCAAACAAAGGAATGAAAATTGTATTACCAACAATACATACCACAGCACCAATTATTGTTCTATACAGACTAATACGACTCTTTCCTTCATTGATAATCCATAAGCCTTGAGCCACACCTAAGCTCACAAAAATATTACTGATAACATGGATCCGCAATACATCAGCAGACTGAGAATAACCTACGCCGTATAAAAAAGTTACTAAAAAATCAGCCATAAGCACAACGGGAATACAAATTAAAACACCTAATCCAGCAAACAATCTGAAAATATTTGCTAATGATTGCATATACATCATTTCATTTTCAGCTTTTTTTCTTGTTATATATGGAGCTAAGCTTGTATAAAGAGTCATTGGTATAAAATACCAGACTGTGGATAAAGGTAATGCTGCCGCATAAATACCAAGGTCTTTATCACCTAACATATTTTTCAGCATAATCTGGTCTATTCGCATATAAACCATAACTGAGAGACCGCTCAGCATAAAAGGCCAAGACTCACGTAATAGTTGAATACCCTGTTGACGTATAGAGTACCAACGCTCCTGAGTAGGAAAATATCGATAAGCAATACAAAGACCTATAGCGGCTGTTATCGCGTCAAGCAACATTACTATAGCAAAGGCAATTAGAGGCGCTTTACTAAGAGTTAAAATTACTTTAATACTATTAGATAATAAATATGCAGCTAATTTCGCGACAACCGTTCTGCGACTTTGACTTTGGCTCTGAAACCAAAGATCAATGGTGTCAACAGCTTGGAACACTAATACGCCACCAACGATGGCGGTCATAATAACCTGTTTTAGTTCCCCATTTGAAAAAATGGCAATACCTACAATAGCAATTACCCAGCAACAGATCCCTGTCAATAAACGAAAAGCTAGTGCTGTTCCAAGTGTTTTTGCTGCATTTTCTGGTTTCCTCGCAATATCACGAACTATTATTCCATCAGCCCCTAATGTTGCAATTGCCTGAAAAAAAGCGATATAAGCAAGTATATATGCAAGCTGGCCAAATTGAGTGGGGCCAAGATAACGAGCAACCCAAGCGCTTACTACGACGCCCAACAGTAAACGTACCAACTTATCAAAGAGTAGCCATCCTGAGTTAGCGATAACAGCATACAATTTTTGGCTACCAGCTAACTTATCCCTCATCAAAGGAGGGAGCCATCGCAGCCAATTCGGTTCTATATTCTTGTGGAGCATCAGCAAAAATTACCTTGTGTGTAGAAAAGTGAAGCTCACATTTTTCTTTTTTTTGCAGGTTATAGAAATTGAATAATTTCAGTTTTACAGCCGACCAATTGGCAAGACCGTGAAATAATTTCCGATTAAGTCGATATACATATTATTGTTCTTTTAATATAAAAACTTATTAACAGCTAGTTATTAAATCAATGTATTATCCTGTTAATAGATTATCGGGATTTCCTCACCCACCTTACAATCTTCCATATCCGGTGCAACGAATAATAATAACCCGCAAACAGGCTCAAAAAACCAACCAGCATGATCCACTCCGGCACCAGCCAGAATTCCCCGACTAACCCAACTGAAGTTAACAGCAGCGATACCGCAATAATCACCCCTAATGCCTGCCGTGAGTTCAAACCGGCGCGCAGGAAGATATGATGCAGGTGGTTGCGATCCGGTTTAAACGGGCTGTTGCCCTTACGGATACGGCGGATCATGATCGCAGCCATGTCCATCAGCGGAATGGCGATGATCCAGAGTGCCGTGACGGTGCGGAAATATTTTTCCTGTTGCTGCGTGCCTAAAATCAGCAGCCAGACAATGACAAAGCCCAGCAACATGGAACCGGCATCGCCCATAAAGATTTTGCGTTTAAAGCCGAACAGTTTCAGGTTGGCAAACAGATAAGGCACGATGGCCACCGCAAAGATTAACGCCCAGTTCATATAGTCGGTGGCGCCGGCCGCCGCGAACAGAATAATCAGTGCCGCCAGCGACACCAACGCCATGGATCCGGCCAGGCCGTCGATGCCGTCCATCATGTTATAGGCATTGATGCCACCGATGACGGCAAATATCGCCAGCGCATAGCCCGCCATACCAATATTAAGATTGATAAAGCCGAGCATATAACCCAGGTGTGCCAGCGAGACATGCAGCGAGAAACATAAAATCAGGGTACAGATGGCCTGAATGCCTAAGCGCAGGCGTACGGATAAATCGTAGAGATCATCAAATACCCCCATCACGACAATCACCAGCGATGCCGACAGCAGCACCTTCTGCTGAGCATCTAATGCCATAAACAGCAGCGCTGAAATGGCTACCCCGATGAAGATAGAGACTCCGCCAATCAGCGGCACCGCACCCTTGTGTTTTTTACGATGATTGGGCACATCCAGCAGCCCGATCTTATCCGCCACTGGTTTTAATCCTTTAATCGCCAGCAGGGTTAATACGAATGACGACAGTATCGCTTCCGTTTCTTCCATTGTTTTATCTCCATGATGCCAACCCTACAGGCCGCCGTTGTTGAGCACGCGGGCGGCGCCGGTTGTTTCTGTTGTTTTGTTTTTAGTTTTTTGCGCTCTGATAGCTGTACTGGTAATAGCCGTAACTGCCGCCGTAATAGCCGGCGGCGCGTTTTTCCATCGCATTGAGGATCACGCCTTTGACTTCGATACCGTTCTGCTCCAGCCGGCGCCGGGTCAGCTCAACCTCTTTAGCAGCGGTAACGCCGAACCGCGCCACCAGGAACACAGTGCCGGCCAGACGTCCGGCAATGGCGGCATCGGTGACGGCCAGCAGCGGCGGGGTATCGACCAGCACCAGATCGTAATGCTGGCTGGCCCATTCCAGCAGCGCAGCAAAACGCGGATGCATCAGCAGCTCGCTCGGGTTCGGCGGCACCTGCCCGCGGGCGATAAAGTCGAATCCCTGCTGCTCATCAGCGGTGATGATCTGCTGCTGTTCTTTCTGACCGGAGAGGTAGTCGGACAGCCCGGTTTTACCGGCCGTGGCCGAATAATGGTGCAGATGGCCTTTACGCATATCGGCATCGATCAGCAGCACTTTCTGCCCGCCGTGTGCGACCACGGCCGCGAGGTTGCTGGTGATAAAGGTTTTACCGATCGCCGGGCTCGGGCCGGTGACCATCAGCACGTTGTTACGCGCTTCCATCATGGCGAAATGCAGGCTGGTGCGCAGGTTACGCAGCGCCTCGATCGAGAGATCGGCCGGGTTATGCTGTGCCAGCAGGGTGAGTTTTTTGCCTTTCTGCTGCTTTTTGGTCTGTTCCTGCTGCCAGGTCGATAACGGCACGGTGGCATAGACATTGATGCCCAGTTTTTCCAGCTCGTCCGGCCCTTCCACCCCGCGGTTGAACGCGGCACGGATCAGCACCAGCGCCACCGACAGCATGCCGCCGAGCAGCGTGGCGATCACCACCAGCAGCGATTTTTTCGGTTTCACCGGCTGAATTTTCACCGCCGCGTGGTCGATGATGCGCACGTTGCCGACGGTGCCGGCCTTGAGAATGTTCAGCTCCTGCACCTTGTTCAGCAGTTGCAGATAAATTTCCTGCCCGACCTGCACGTCACGGGTCAGACGCAGCACTTCCTGCTGCACTTTCGGCAGTTTTTGTACCTGCTGGTTAATACGCTCTTTTTCTTTCAACAACGTGTTGCGTTTTTCCAGCAGCGAAACATAGGCCGGATGCGCCTTGGTAAACTGCTGCGCGATATCCGATTCTTTGAAGGTCAGCTCGTTAAGCTGGGTTTCCAGCGCCACCATGGTATCCAGCGCCGCTTTTGCTTCGAGGTTGAGATCGACCGATTCATTCTTCTGGCGGTAGCTGTTGAGCTTCTGCTCGGAGCTTTCCAGTGAGCTGCGCACATCCGGCAGATGCGATTGCAGGAACTGCAGGCTCTTCTCGGCTTCGGCGGCATTGCGTTCGATGTTTTTCAGCACATAGTTGCGCGCCACGCTTTCCAGCACGGTGCGGATGGCGTCGCGATCATCGCCGTTCAGGCTCAGCGCCAGCATGCCGGTTTTCTTGCCCTTCTCGCTGACCATCAGCTGTTGTTGCAGCTCGTTGATCACCTGCAGCGTCGGCAGACGGGTCAGGCTGAAATGTTGCCCGGCCTCGCCTTTCAGATCGGAGACCAGCAGACGGATGCCATCCGGACTCTGCGCCGCTTCACCGGCCTTGCCCTGCAGCACCTCTTCCCCGTTCTGGCTTAAGCGGTAGGCCCCGTTTTCCAGCAGTTCCAGCTCAAACGGCTGACCGGCATAGGCGTCCGGCACGTCAAAACGGCCGACCCGCAGCGAACCGGCCTGCCAGCCGAGACGCGCCGCCAGCCCTTTGCCGGCCCCGTAAGGGAACAGCGGTTCGATCTGTACCGTCAGGTTCAGTTCATCCACCGTCTGGCCGATGATCATGCGGGATTTGATCAGTTCGATTTCGGTGGCGGCTTCGGAGTCGCTGCTGCCGAGCATTTCCGACACGTCAGACAGGCCGGGCACGCCGCCTTTTTTCTGTTCCACCTGTACCAGCGCATCGGCCTGATAGATTGGGGTGGCGCAGAGCGCGTAAATCACGCCAGCCAGCGCGAAAAAGGTGGTGATACCGGCGATCAGCCATTTGTTATCCAGCAGCAGGCCCAGCAGACGGCCAAGATCGATCACTTCGGCGCTGTTACGGTTCTGCGGCTGCGAGGGGGTTGGGTTTGCCATGTTTTCTCGGTGCTCTTATTTGTTCAGACGCTGAACCCAGCTCTGGGTGGCATCGGCGATCAGGTTAAAGGTAAATTCAAACGCTTCCCGGCTCTGCCGGTACGGATCGGGAATATCGCGCTGCAGCCAGTGGCCGTAGCGCATGGTTTTGCCGCGCACTTCCGGCGCGATGCGGGCCACGGCGTCGATGTGTTGCTGTTCCATCACCAGGATCAGATCGTGCTGCTGGCACAGTGCGCGGGTCAGTTGCTGCGCACTGTGCCCTGCCAGCGACAGGCCGTGCTGCTCGGCCACCGTAGCGGCAGTGGCATCGGCGGCGTGCCCGCTCAGGGCAGTGAAACCGGCGGAGGTGATGGTTTTATGCGGCAACGCCTGCTGCAGCAGGCGTTCGGCGGTCGGTGAGCGGCAGATATTGCCGGCACAGACAATCAGGATGGCGTCAAAGTGCATGCTCGGTTCCTGTTACGGCCAGTTGCGCACGCGCAGGGTGCCTTCGGTCAGCTCGTTGAAGCCGCTGATGGTCGGCAGCAGCTGTGAAATCACGCGGTTCCAGCGCGAGATCGGCGCCGCGGTGACATACACCACATCATACGGCTGCAGCTGGAATTCGGTGCCCAGCACCAGCGCGGTGGCATCCTTGACGTTCAGCTGATAGATGCTGGCCAGCTTCTTGTTGTTCGCGGCTTGATCGTGGTTGGCACGGATCACGAACACCCCGGTGGCATCGGCCACCAGTTGATCGATACCGCCCGCCTGCCCCAGCGCCTCGGTCAGGGTCATGCCGGTACGATCCATCTTCAAGGTGCTCTGCTTGGCCACTTCGCCCATGACAAACACTTTCAGCGCGTCGTTCCGCGGCACATGGATGATGTCACCCGGCATCAGCAGGCTGTTCTGGCTCAGATCGCCGTATTGCATCAGCCCCTGCAGTGACAGGATGTTCTCTTTGCCCTTTCGGGTCAGCACCACGCTGCGCCAGTCGGCATCGCCGGACAGGCCACCCGCCTGGTTGATGGCATCGAGCAGGGTGAGCGGCACGTTGGTGATCGCCAGTTCGCCCTGTTTGCCGACTTCGCCGGTGACATAGACTTTCTGCGAGCGGAACGAGGCGACGCTGACGTCGACCTGCGGGCTTTCGACATATTCGGCCAGCCGGGCGGCGATATCATCGCGGATTTCGGTGACGGTTTTGCCGGTCACTTTCACCCGGCCGATATAGGGGTAGAAAATCTTGCCGTCGCTGTGTACCCAGTTACCGGCATCGCTGGCACTGCGGTAGGAACCGGCGGGGATGGTCAGTTCCGGGTGATCCCAGACGGTAATATTGAGAATGTCACCGACGCCGATGCGGTATTCATAGCGCTGCACGGCCGTTTCCAGTTCCGGATTTATTTTGGCTTGCGGCACCGCAGGGCGCAGTTTATCCACCAGACGCGGGGTCAGCGGATAGACATCCACTAGCTGATCGATGTTTTCGTCGGATTCGGAGGTGTCAGCGACCTGATTTTTACCACTGACGGAGAGATGGGAACCGGGAATGATGGCGCAACCGCCCAGCAACAAAGTGGCGGTCAGTACGGAGATAAGCCGTTTTTTATTCATATATCCTGCGAGATTTTTTTGTTGTTTTTGATCTGAATGGATGGTTTTTGTACAGATGATGCACCGTGATGGTGTGTGTGCCATTGTACCGCCGACAGGCTTCGCCTGACGCCAGATATGGCTACCGCCAGTGGCTTGCAGCAGCCACCGCGCTGATATTTTTTCCAGTTGACTGATTTAAATGGCTTTTTTCAGATACCGGTTTCGCCGGGCTGAAAAATGAAATGCGGGAAGCAGGAGCGGAATGGTTCCTTCCAAAAATGTGACGTGCATTCCCTACATTCAATTGAGCTACAGGATAATCTATGACGCCGATCACATCAAGAATGAGGTTTGGTTCAAAAAACGCTATTTCTGTAAAGCAGTTTTACAGAAATTGACAGAATTGGGATGGGGGGTGCCGGGACAGTCCCATACTGATTTTTCCGAACTGATGTTTATTACTAATCAGTTGAGATTTTGGATATTAACGGTCAGTTCAAAACCACAAGCATGTGCATAGTTTTGGAGCGTTTTCCAACTCGGGTTACTGGAGCCCCGTTCTAACCGGCTGATATTGCTTTTTTGAGTCCCCATGCGTTTGGCAATTTCCTCTTGTGTTAACCCTGCTTTCTGGCGCATGGAGATCAGTGTATTCGTTAATACAAATTCAGAAGCCAACTGATCATATTCAGCTTTAACCTCTGGATTTTCAAAGGCGCGTGCTTTCAGTCGTTGTAAACTCATCTGCGTTCTACCTCTCGTTGTCTGGCGCGGGCAAGTTGAAGATCTTTCTGTGGCGTTTTTTGTGACTTTTTAACAAAAGCATGAAGGACAATAATATGTTGCCCTTTCATGTAGCAGTACAAACAACGACCAATACCTTCTTGTGCCTTGGCTCGGATCTCGAATAAGCCATCACCCATCGGTTCCGTATGTGGAGGACCAAGATTTGCGCCGTGAAGCTCAATCAGATCGAGTAACCGGAGCATTCTGGCTTGTATTTTTGGTGGCATAGCAAGAATGTCTTCTTCAACACCATCAAAAAATTCGATCTTCCAAGTCATTTTAGTGCTTATTAGTATAAGTTATCTTTAATGATAACTTAATAGGACAAAAATTCAACGCTGGTAGTAGTTTTACTCAGATTTTTCCATGTCTTCTTTGATGGATTCGCGCATGCCAGGCACAGAAACAAAACTATCAAGCGTAGAAAGCTTAACGATGAGTCACATCTCCGCGCCCAGCAAGAAGCCCATCAACAGAAATATCTTCATCCAGTTCATCCCAGTGGATGTGTTTGCTATAAACGCAATAGATAACAGGAAATTGCATTCGTCCGAGTCACAGGAAATCTGAAAGCAGTTTGCTGTCTGGCTTTTGCTTACCGCCTGACTCCTGATCAATGAACCAACCATTAGCATGTTCACTTACACTTCTGGACCCCAGATCGTGGAAATAATCCTTCGTGTAAAAATACCTGACAGTATTTTTTTCATAGCTTGGATTCTTGTACTCACGTGTTGCCAATACGATAAGTTCGAACCGCTTGGTTTGAAGGCATAATGCCTGCGGAAAATTACCAGGCCTACGCTCTAGTTTGCCGAGAAAATACGCATGTAGACTTATATGAATGAAAACTGACGCCCATATAGCTGGGATAGCCTGAGATGCAGAGGCCACATCATGGAGATATCCCTTTCGCGCCAAATGAACTTCCAATGTGTTGAAGTAGCAGAGTGGAGTATTTACCTGAAAGTAGTTTAAAGCTTTTGATTGTTGATTGAGTTCTCCCGGATTTTCACTCAGTTCTATGCGGCAAATAGGCAAGGGATGTATCAGGATATTACTTGAACTCGCTAGCGGTGCCTCTACATATGGAGCTTTCCCCTTTAATGGGTTTCGTTGATTTGTGACCACATGGATCTCACCAGTTACTTTTTTCCGTTTCGGAGAACCGTGATAGGTAAGGTGTGCATCTGTAGATTTAACCGATGAAGTAATATTACCTTTTTTATAATGGATGCATTCGTATCCATCCGGAATAGAGATATAAACGTCCACGGAGCTTTCACTTTCAGTCAGGCAAAACGCGACAAATTCTTTGATCCCAAAAATACCTTTCAGTCTGTTTTCACATGAGTCAGAACTAAAGTAGTAGGTGCAACGACTGAGTTCACTTAGACGCTGTTGGCCCGTCGGGTCATGTAATATGCCATTATTTATGTTCATAGCCCCACCCTAATTAAATGGTAAGCACGCACAATTAGTTGTTAGCCAAACAATCTAAACTATAGAAGATTCAGATTTCAGGCTCTCTTCAGGCAATATTAATCAAGCTCGCCAGAACATGAATCAACAGATTCTTCTATACCTTCTTTGATGGATTCCTGCATGCCAAGCACTGACAACAGATAAAGCGTTTCCTGAATAGATTCCCAGTCGTCGGCAGAAATCAGAATTGCATTGGCTCGTTTACCGGAAATCGCGACAGGCTGATGAGATTCAGCAACTTGATCAATCAGGCGATAGAGATTTGTTCTGGCTTCAGTAGCGGTCAGTGTTTGCATAAGATGACCTCTGTGATAACGCGGAAGCAAAACGTTCAAGCGTAGAGAGTTTAAGCCGCTACATTTTTTGGTCGATGAGTCACATCTCCGCGCCCAGCAAGAAGCCCATCAACAGAAATATCTTCATCCAGTTCATCCCAGTGGATGCCTCTCGCACTTAGTTCAAAATGGGATCGCTGCTCTACACTCGCATGCATCAGTTTGGGAAACCATGCTAATGGAACACCCAATGTGCGGGCATCACTCAGAGTCACCCACATGTTGTATTCATCAAACTGAACTTTTTTAGGCGAAATACTCATTCCATGCCTCTACTAACATTGTGACACTTGAGATCGATACCTATTGAGAATGCTTTCTTTTGTCATAGATAGTTCAGAAGAAGCCGGTTTCAGACCTTCAAGACGAAGGCTGGCAGCATAGTTCCGCGCACGATTTTTTGCTGCAAATGCTTGTTTTTCTTGAAATGATTGTTTTTTCATAGTCTATACCTAAAAAGGTCTCTTCGTTTGATTATAAATCGTGCAGGCGCTGCTGCAAAAGGTGGGGCTGGATGCCCGGCCGGATATGTGAATAAAAAACAAACAATCGGATTGAATTTGTTTATTAAGTTCACTAAATTGGTACCATGAGTACCGAAATTCAATCAAAATTAAACAATCTACTAAGCACTCAGCCTCCCGGCACAGTGCTTGTTTCTTCGTGGCTGGTTGAACAGGGTTACAGCCTGGATCTGCAAAAACGCTACAAAAAAAGCCTGTGGTTTGAATCCATCGGTACGGGTGCATTGATCCGGTACGGAGATAAAGTGGATTATTTGGGCGCAATTCATGCGTTGCAAACGCAGCTTGGCTTATCTGTCCATCCTGCAGCAAAAACTGCACTCTCACTTCAGGGGAAAGCCCATTATCTGGAACTTTCTGTCCAAAGAGTACAACTCTTCGGTAGGCAGAAAGAGAATTTACCGCTCTGGTTTACGAAGAGAGATTGGGAACTGAGCATTGAATATCAGAAAACATCCTTTTTGCCGCCAGATCTAGGGATGGTGGATATCGGGCACAAGGGCTTCAGCATCAAAGTATCAAGCCCGGCGCGAGCCATAATGGAATGCCTCTATCTTGCTCCAAACTCTCAGTCGCTGATGGAAGTCTACGAACTGATGGAAGGGCTTAACAATCTGCGCCCGGCATCTGTACAAAAGCTTCTGGAAGCTTGTTCTTCGATCAAAGTTAAACGTTTGTTTCTCTATATGGCAGAAAAACTCAGACATCAATGGCTTCCCTATCTCAATCTGGAAAAGATTGAACTTGGTTCAGGCAACCGGAGCATCGTTCAAGATGGTGTTTTTATTTCTAAATACAGAATAACCGTTCCTGCGGAACTGGAGTTTTCTCATGAATGAGGCTTACAAAAAGCAGGTACAGCTCTTACTGAATGTATTACCAGAAGTTGCAAAAGAAGAGTGCTTCGCCATGCATGGCGGCACCGCTATCAATCTCTTTGTGCGAAATATGCCAAGACTTTCGGTCGATATCGATCTTACCTATACACACATTGAAGACCGAACACAGAGCATTACCAATATTAATCATTCACTTATCCGCATTAAAAATCGGATCGAGACACTGCAAGCTTCAATCCGGGTAGAACATAAAGAGCAGATCTGTAAGTTACAAATTATGGATAACAGTGTTCTGATAAAAATAGAAGTAAACATGGTCGGACGCGGTTTGCTCAGCGAGGTAAACAAAGCTCAACTTTGTGAGGCCGCACAGGAACAGTTTGATGCATTTTGCATAATGCCAATTGTGCCTTATTCGCAGCTATATGGCGGAAAAATATGCGCGGCAGTGGATCGTCAGCATCCAAGGGACTTATTTGATGTGAAACTTCTTTTGGAAAATGAGGGTTTCACTAATGAAATTAAAAAAGGATTTGTATGGGGTCTAGCCAGCAGCAACAGGCCAACACATGAAATGCTCGAACCGCACCTGCTTGATCAGCGGATTGCGTTTGAACACCAGTTTGCAGGAATGAGTGTTATACCGTTTACTTATTCTGATTATGAGGCTACACGCTTAGCCCTGATTAATAAAATAAAAACAAATCTGGATGATGATGATAAATCATTCCTGCTCAGTCTGAATCGTCTGGAACCGGACTGGTCTGTTTATCATCTGGAAAATTTTCCATCTGTAAAATGGAAGCTCCTGAATTTAGAAAAATTCAAAAATGAACGCCCCCAGATCTATCAACAGCATCTGGAGGCTCTGGAAAAAGCGTTGAAATGAAACGTAATACCACGGCAATTCTTCATAATGAGTTTGTACGTTTGAACGATGAAGCGCGGTTCATGCTGCAAAGCATGCCCCTTCCGAACATCCCTGATTTTTATTTGCAAAATCAGCAACAGTTATTTGCCAATTAGATAGTATTTCAGCAACAGAGAAAGGCATAAGCTGTCAGCATTGTTAGTGGTGTGACGCAGGAGACAGCCATGAGCCGCTTACCTACCCTCTTTATTTCGCACGGTTCGCCGATGCTGGCGCTGGAGCCGGGCACCACCGGGCCGGTATTGACCCGGATCGGGCAACAGTTGCCGAAACCAAAAGCTGTTCTGGTGATCTCGGCGCACTGGCTGACGCAGCAACCGACGCTGACCAGCGGCACGTCACCAAAAACCATTCATGATTTTGGCGGTTTCCCGCGGGCGTTGTATGCACTGCAGTATCCGGCCCCCGGTTCACCGGCGTTGGCTGAGCAGGTGCAGACGTTGCTGCAAAAGGTGGGGCTGAATGCCCGGCTGGATGCAGAGCGCGGACTGGATCACGGTACCTGGGTGCCACTGCGGTATCTGTATCCGGAGGCCGATGTTCCGGTGGTGCAGTTGTCGCTGAATCCGTCGGTGCCGCCGAAGCTGCAGTTTGCGCTGGGGCAGCTGCTGCGCGGTTTAAGCGAGGAAGGCGTGCTGATCCTGGCATCCGGCAGTTTTACCCACAATCTGGGCGAGCTGCACTGGGATAGTCCGGAAGAGTTGCCGCAGGCGGGTGATCCGTATGTCGATCAGTTCCGCGACTGGGTGATTGCGAAGATTGAGGCGCACGATCTGGCTGCGCTGAATGATTACCGCCAGCTGGCACCGCATGCGCGCCGCGCACATCCGACCGATGAGCATCTGCTACCACTGTTTGTAGCACTGGGTGCGGCGGACAGCACCGAGGTTCGGCGTCTGCACAAAGATGTCGCGCTCGGTACGCTGGCGATGGATATTTTTGCTTTTGGGTCGGGGGGTGAGGAGCTGGCGGGAAATGGGAGTCTGAGTTAAAAAGGGCTTCTTACTGAAGCCCTTCCTGTTAATCCTGCAGATAACCGGCGTGGAAGCGCAGGTGTTCTTCGATGAAGCTGGCGATGAAGTAGTAGCTATGGTCATAGCCCGGCTGCATGCGCAGCAGCAGGTTGGCGCTTGCCTGCATACCGGCGGTATACAGGGTCTGCGGTTTCAGCTGTTCGGCCAGAAAGTTGTCGGCGTCGCCCTGATCCACCAGCATTGGCAGCGGACTACCCCGGCGGGCCAGCAGCAGGCTGGCATCGAACTCTTCCCACCGCGTCCGGTCTTCCCCCAGATAGGCGGTAAAGGCTTTTTGCCCCCACGGGCAGTTCACCGGATTGGCAATCGGCGCAAAGGCCGACACCGAGCTAAACCGCGCCGGATTGCGCAGCGCCAGCACCAGTGCGCCGTGGCCACCCATCGAGTGTCCGCTGATGGCGCGTTTGTCCGATAACGGCAGCTGCGCTTCCAGCAACGACGGCAGTTCCGTCAGGATGTAGTCGTACATCCGGTAATGCGCCGCCCAGGGTGCCTGTGTGGCGTTGACATAAAAACCGGCGCCCTGCCCCAGATCATATGCCGCATCATCGGCAACCGCTTCGCCGCGCGGACTGGTGTCGGGAATGATCAGCGCGATGCCGAGTTCCGCTGCCACGCGCTGCGCACCGGCTTTGGTGGCAAAGTTTTCATCGGTGCAGGTCAGGCCGGAGAGCCAGTAGAGCGCCGGCACTTTTCCTTCCGTTGCCTGCGGTGGCAGGAACACCGAGAACTGCATGTCACACTGCAGCACGGCGGAGGCATGTTTAAAGCGGACTTGTCGTCCGCCAAAACATTTCTGTTCCTGTAACAGGGTCAGTGCGCTCATCAACGTTCCTTATTGGTCGAAGCGGATCACGGTGCGGATGGATTTGCCTTCGTGCATCAGATCGAACGCCTGGTTGATGTCGTCCAGCCCCATGGTGTGGGTGATGAAAGTATCCAGCTCGAACTCGCCGTTCAGGTAGCGCTCGACGATCCCCGGCAGTTGTGAGCGGCCTTTGACGCCACCGAAAGCGCTGCCTTTCCAGACCCGACCGGTGACCAGCTGGAACGGACGGGTGGAAATTTCCTGCCCTGCCGCCGCGACCCCGATGATCACCGATTCGCCCCAGCCTTTGTGGCAGCATTCCAGCGCGGAACGCATCACTTTGACGTTGCCGATACATTCAAACGAGAAGTCGACACCGCCGTCGGTCATTTCCACGATCACGTCCTGGATCGGCTTGTCGAAGTTGTTCGGATTGACCACATCGGTGGCACCGAGTTTCTTCGCGATATCAAATTTGTCTTCGTTGATGTCGATGGCGATGATGCGGCTGGCTTTGGCCATCACCGCACCGATGATGACAGACAGCCCGATGCCGCCCAGACCGAACACTGCGACGGTGTCGCCCGGTTGTACTTTGGCGGTGTTTTGTACCGCGCCCATACCGGTGGTGACGCCGCAACCCAGCAGGCAGACTTTTTCCAGCGGCGCTTCTTTACTGATTTTCGCCAGCGAGATTTCCGGCACGACGGTGTGTTCGGCGAAGGTCGAGGTGCCCATGTAGTGGAAAATCGGCTTGCCGTCTTTGAAGAAACGGGTGGTGCCGTCCGGCATCAGACCTTTACCCTGCGTGGCGCGAATGGCCTGACAGAGGTTGGTTTTGCCGGATTTACAGAATTTGCACTGACCGCATTCCGGGGTGTACAGCGGGATCACATGGTCGCCGACCGCGACGCTGGTGACGCCCTCGCCGATCGCTTCCACGATACCGGCCCCTTCATGACCGAGAATGGCCGGGAACACGCCCTCCGGATCGGCACCGGACAGGGTATAGGCGTCGGTATGGCAGACACCGGTGGCTACGATACGGACCAGCACTTCACCTTTTTGTGGCGGCATCAGATCCACTTCTTCAATTGACAGGGGTTTGCCGGCTTCCCAGGCGACCGCAGCGCGGGTTTTGATCATAGTCATGGCTTATTCCTAAGTCTGATTCGGATTAGGGGGTAAACAGAATGCTGTTTCAGGACGAGAAAGAACGATTACAGGCAGGATGTGCTGTAATCGCTCTCTAACCTGCTCTCTCACAATCAGGTTAAGACCATTGTATTCAGTTCTTTACCGGTGATAATGAGTCAATCCGGCAAATGCTTTTTACTGTGGTGTAATAATGTCGATCAGGGATGGCGTATTTGAGTTTGTGCATGTGGTCGAAACCGAGAGCTTTACCGCGGCGGCCAAACGGATGGATGTTTCGGTGGCGCATATCAGCCGGCATGTGAATCAGCTGGAAAACCGGCTCGGGGCCAAGCTGCTGTACCGTACGACCCGTCAGATCCGGCTGACCGAGGTCGGTGAGATGTATTACCACTATGCGCGCAAGGTGATGGACGAACTGCTGGAAGCGGAGCGTGCCGTGATCGAGATGGAAGGCAAGCAGATCGGCAAGCTGCGCATGACGGCGCCAGTGTATTACGGCGAGTATTTTGTCGCGCCGCTGGTGAATGATTTTCTGCTGCGCTATCCAAAGATTGATCTGGAACTGAACCTGACTAACCGCACCGTCGATCTGGTGGAGGAAGGCTATGATCTGGCCATCCGTCTGGGGACACTCGATTCTTCCACCATGATGTGCCGCAAGCTGGTGTCCCGTACCCAGTATGTGTGTGCCTCGCCGGCGTATCTCGCGGCGCACGGCACGCCGCTGACGCTGGCCGATCTGGCGAAACACCGCTGCCTGAACGCGATTCTGGATCACTGGCGTTTTATCGAGAATGGCCGGCTGCGCAATCTCCGCACCGGCGCGTCGTGGAGCTGCAATTCCGGTCTGATCGCCAAGGATGCCGCGCTGAAAGGCTTGGGCATTGTGCAGCTTCCCGATTATTACGTGAAGGAAGAGCTGAACAAGGGATTACTGGTCAGTCTGCTGGAGGAATTCCGCCTGCCGGACGATGGTATCTGGGCGGTGTATCCGCATAACCGCCATCTGTCGCCGAAAGTGAAACTGCTGGTCGATTTTCTGATCGAACGGCTGGGGACGCCGCCGGTTTCGCATATTTAGGACTACACTGAAAATCATCAGCTTATTCTAATGAGGCTGCCGTGATGATGCGGAATTTGTGGCTGGTGATTTTCTTTGCAGTGCTGCTCTGGTCGGTGATTGAACCGAAGGATCTGTTTACCTGGTTTCTGGAGGTGTTTCCGGCGCTGATTGCGCTGGTAGTGCTGGCGAAAACCCGCCATTCCTTTCCGCTGACGCCGTTGCTGTATCAGCTGATCCTGCTGCATGCCATCATCCTGATGGTAGGAGGGCATTACACTTACGCCGAGGTACCTCTGTTTGACTGGTTCAAGGAGTGGTTCGGCGCCACCCGCAATAATTACGACAAGCTCGGCCATCTGGCGCAGGGCTTTGTGCCGGCGCTGGTTGCCCGCGAGCTGGTGATCCGCAAGCAGATCATCCGTGGCCGGGGCTGGCAGCATTTTTTCTGCGTCTGTACCTGTCTGGCGATCAGTGCCGTGTATGAATTACTGGAATGGGGCGTGGCGATTGCCACCGGCGAAGGGGCGGAAGCCTTTCTTGGCACGCAGGGTTATGAGTGGGATACACAGTCGGATATGTTTTATGCCCTGATTGGCGCGATCACGGCGCTGCTGACGCTGAGCCGCTATCACGACCGGCAACTGGCGCAATTCAAATAGGCCGCAATAACAAAGCTCTGCCGGTTTCCGGGCCGGCAGGGCTTTTTAGTAAGATGAAGCAGGAAAAATCAGTTTAGCTCCACTCACTGAAATGAACTGTCGTCCATCCGGCTGATCACTTCCAGCACGGTATGTAATCCCTCTTCCGTCGACAGCATTTCAACCGGGCACTTGCCACCGAGTGAACCGGCCGGTTCTTTCAGCCACAGTTCGGCGGTTTCCATATCGCCATCGAAATACTCGGTAGCCGCCTGCAGAGCCTTGTTGTAGTTACGCAGTTCTAGTGATTTCATCAGCGCCTCCGTTCCGTGACCGATACCGCCCTCATATTGTGAGTATAGTTTAAACGGCGCCCGTTTTTGTTTTAAAACCGGCATAAAACAGCGTCAGCCAGCCGGCGATCAGCAGGGAACCGCCCAGCGGCGTAACGGGACCCAACCATTTGCTGCCGGTCAGGGCCAACAGATAGAGACTGCCACTGAAGCAGAGGGTGCCGACCGTCATCAGTTGCGCCGCCCGGGGGATCAGCCGGCTGTCCAGCAATTGCGCCAGCGCAAACAGGATCAGCAGCGTCATGGCGTGGATCAGCTGATAGCGTACTGCAATTTCCCAGGCTTCCAGCGAAGCCGGTGGCAGCAGGTTTTTCAGGCCGTGTGCGCCAAAGGCGCCGGCAGCCACGGCACTGGCGCCCAAGGCCGCGCCCCATAATATGATCCAGCGATGCGTCATGCGTAATCCTGTGGTTTCAGTGGTGAAACAGTATCAAACGTCAGTAATCCGGCGCTCCGGATCAGGGTGTCGGCCAGTTGCGACAGCAGCCGGCTCAGGGTTTCGTCACGTTCCGCGCTGGCCAGTGCCAGCAGCGCATCGGCGGTCTGCAGCGGCGACATCTGTTGTTGCAACATGGCGCTGAGCAGGATCCGCACCGCCTCCGGCATGCCCTGCTGCTGCAGATCCAGCATCGTCTGCCCCAGATTCAGCACGGCCAGCAACCCGGATGGCCAGCGTTCGCTGACGACCCGCGCCCGGCTTAGATGCAGCGTTAAGCGCAGGATCTGCCGGGCAGAGCGGGCCTGCCATTGCGTCAATGCCGCTTTTTCGGTGCTGTCGAGTATCCGCCATAAATCACGTCGCAGCAAAGTGACGGCATCCTGCGCCTGTTTCTGTACCCGCCCCGGCAACAGCAGAAAGGCGCTGGCCATGGTACCGGCCGCAACCGCCAGCGCCACGGAATCGATGACGATACGACTCAAATCGCCACTGGCCGGCATCCCGGCCTGCGAGGCCAGCCAGAAGCACATGTTGGCATCCACGCCGGGAATGCTGGTACGGGGATGCGAGCGCATCAGTCCGCCCAGCAGCAGAAAGGGCACCAGACTCAGCAGCAGTTCACCGAGCGAGCTGACCTGCGGCTGCAGCAGGATACGGTAAAACAGACCGGCCCCCGCCCCGATGGCCACCCCGGCCACCAGCTTGGGCGCGATGACCTGTGGCAGCGGCAGAGAACCCAGCACCATAACAAAAGTGCAGATCCCGAGCGCGGTCAGCTCCAGCGGCGGCCACTGCAACCAGACGGCGGTCGCGGTGCCGAGAAAGGCAGCGATACCGGCCAGCAAACCGGTGCGGAACGCTTGCGGCCACTCCCGGTGCGGCGCCAGCCAGACCCGCTGGCGGTCGAATAACGGTGCCGTCGTTTCCGGCGCACGGGATAATACCTGCTCTGCATCCAGGATCTGGCCGATCGCGACATCCAGATGCGTCAGTTCCGGTTCACCGCGCTGATCGATAATGCGCTCTTCCATCGTTAATGGTTTGTGCCCTTCGGTTTGCAGATGCCGGGCAATCTGCTCCAATCTGGTGGGCAAGGTCTGGTCATGGCGGAACTGGCTGTCGCGCAGAGCCTGGGACGCGGCCATCGCGGACAGCGAACCGACCACCAGCAGATCGACATCGGCCAGCCGGCGATAGCCGGTAACCGAGCCGGCGGCATTCAGCCGGGCCGAGGCGTCCAGCTGGGTGATCAACCCCAGGATCCGCCGTTCTTCCTGCTCCCGCTCGTCCGGCAGACCACTGCGCAGCATCCGGGCCGCATAACCGACTGCTTCCGCCGCGACCGCCCGGATCTGGGCATAAAATTCCTGCCGCTGGGAATCGGGCGTCAGCAGGGCCAGCACAAAGGTGCTGACCACCACCCCGATCAGGGTACAGACCGCGCGGGCGACCGCAACGTCCATGGAGACATCGGGATGCAAGACCGACGGGATCACCACCACCGCAGCGGTAATGCCGCTCAGCAGACAGATATAGCCGGTGACCCCGCGCAGTACATGGGTCAGGCCGGCATTCAGCGCCATCCAGATCGCCAGCAGCGCCAGCAGGAGATAAGGGGAAGCCGGTATATGCACCAGCGCGAAACCAACTGCCGCGCCGACCAGCGTACCGAGCACACGATACAGCGCGCGCTCCAGCACCAGTCCACGGGAAGGTTGTGTCAGCACCCAGACCGGCATCGCGGCCCAGTAGGCGTTGTGAACATGCAGCAAAGCGGCAATGGCAAAGGAAAGACCGGCGGCAACAGCCAGCGATAATGCTTTACGGAGAACCGGCGCAGTAAAGCCGGATGAGGTCAGTAACGAGGGAAGAGAAATCAATATGCACTCCTGGAAAGAAAAAAGCAGACCGGGATCTGTAGCGGGATCCGATCTGCTGGTCTTACTCTCTCAACAGGTTCTATCTTACCAGTTCAGCGGCCAGCTGCATTACCGGCCGTTGCGGCTTGTTACGCCTTCTCGCCTGGCAGACGGAAATAGTTTTTGGCGTTGTGGTAGCAGATGTTCTGCACCATGGAACCCAGTAACCCCATATCGTTCGGTACTTCGCCGTTTTCTGCCCAGCGACCGATCACGTCGCACAGAATACGACGGAAGTATTCATGGCGGGTATAGGACAGGAAGCTGCGGGAGTCGGTCAGCATGCCGACGAACTGGCTCAGCAGACCCAGTTGTGACAACTGTTCCATCTGACGTTGCATACCGTCTTTCTGATCGTTGAACCACCAGCCGGAACCAAACTGGATCTTGCCGGCGATACCGCCGCCCTGGAAGTTGCCAATCATGGTGCCCAGCACTTCGTTATCGCGCGGGTTCAGGCAGTACAGGATGGTCTTCGGCAGTTCGTTGGTGATGTCCATCGCATCCAGCAGAGCCGACAGCTCGGCCGCAAAGCTCTTGTCCGCGATGGAGTCAAAGCCGGCATCGGCGCCCAACAGCTTGAACATACGGCTGTTGTTGTTACGCTGTGCCCCGATGTGCAGCTGCATGACCCAGCCACGTTTGGCGTACTGACGGCCCAGCCATACCTGTACGGCGGTGGTGTATTGCGCAATTTCCAGCTCGCTCAGCGCGCCACCGTGCATACGGCGGTTCAGGATTTTGTCCAGCTCGGCTTCCGCCGGGATGGCCGCAAAACGCAGCACTTCGATGCCGTGGTCAGCCGCACGGCAGCCGTGTGCCGCGAAATGATCCAGACGACGGTCCAGCGCGGTCAGCAGATCGCTGAAGCGTTCGATTTCGATATCGGCAGCGCGGCCCAGTTTGTCGATGTAGGCGGCAAAACCTTCCAGTTCGATCTTGAAGGCTTTGTCCGGACGCCAGCTTGGCGCCACTTCGATGTCAAAGCTCTGGTCGGCGGCAATCGCCTTGTGGTATTCCAGCGTATCCAGCGGATCGTCGGTGGTGCCGACCATCTTCACGTTCATCTGCTTCATGATGCCGCGTGGCGTGAACTCCGGCGTGGCCAGCAGATCGTTGCACTGGGTCCAGATCCCTTCGGCGGTTTCCGGATTCAGCACGGTGTTGGTGATCCCGAACGGACGACGCAGTTCGAGATGGGTCCAGTGGTACAGCGGATTACCCAGACACATTGGTACGGTTTTCGCCCATGCCTGGAATTTCTCGTAATCTGACGCATCCCCGGTAATAAAACGTTCTTCGATACCGGCAGAGCGCATGCCACGCCATTTGTAGTGATCGCCCGCCAGCCAGATCTCGGCCAGGTTGGCGAACGGTTTGTTTTCCGCAACCACGCGCGGGTTCAGATGGCAGTGGTAGTCATAAATCGGCTGTGGTGCTGCATACTCATGGTACAGGCGCTGTGCGGTCTGGGTACTGAGCAGAAAATCTTCGTCTAAAAACGCTTTCATTCGATCGTTCCTCTTAACCTGCGATTACAGCGCCGCTACAGCCTGACGCGCACCCACGGCCAGCAGACGGGCATACGCGTCGGTCACTGCCTGGATGAACTTCGGGTTGGCCGGCAAATCGGTACCGAAAATCGCTTCCACCGCAGCCAGCGCAGGCACAACAGAGACATTCAGACCATGCTGATCGCAGATCGCTTTCAGCTGTTCTGCCATCGGATCGCGCACGTCAATCGCGTTACCCTGTTCGTCCACACCGCTGACATAGCGCATCCAGCCGGCGACACCCAGTGCCAGGTGAGCGTAGTCAGAGCCGTTTTTCAGGTGGAAACGGATGGAGTTCAGCATACGCTGCGGCAGTTTCTGGCTGCCATCCATCGCGATCTGCCAGGTACGGTGTTTCAGGCTCGGGTTGCAGAAACGGGTGATCAGCAGGTTAGCGTAACCGACCAGATCGGTTTTCTCCGGCATGTTCAGCGTCGGTGCCTGTTCACGGGTCATCAGCGCAAACGCTGCATTACGGTAGTTGGCATCGGTCATGGTTTCGTCGATATGCTGGTAACCGCCCAGGTAGCCGAGGTAGGCCAGGAACGAGTGGCTGCCGTTCAGCATACGCAGTTTCATGTCTTCGTAAGGAATGACGTCCTTCACCAGCTGTGCACCGGCGGCGGCCCAGTCCGGATGACCGGCAACGAAGTTGTCTTCGATCACCCACTGACGGAAGGATTCGGTAGCGATACCACAGCTGTCGGCAACGCCCAGCAGTTTTTCCACGTCAGCCAGGGTTTCAGGGGTGGCGGCAGGAACGATGCGGTCGACCATGGTGCAAGGGAAAGTCACATTTGCTTCGATCCAGCCCGCCAGATCTTTGTCCAGCAGATTGACATAACCCAGTACCGCACGGCGGGCAACATGACCGTTTTCCGGTACGTTGTCGCAGGACAGCACAGAGAATGCAGGCAGACCACGGTCACGACGCAGACGGAGCGCCTGCACCAGATAGCCGATGGCAGATTTCGGGGTTTCCGGATTGGCCAGATCATGCACGATCAGTGCATTGTTCTTGTCCAGCTGGCCTGTAGCCGGGTCGCTGCAGTAACCTTTTTCGGTAATGGTCAGGGAAACGATGGCAATCTGTGGCTCGGCCAGTTTTTCCAGTACCGCGTTGGTACCGTCCAGCAGCGAGTGCACAGATTCAATCACTGAACCGATAATCTTTACTTCGTTCTTATCAGCGCTTTTTTCCACCACGGTGTACAGGTGATCCTGTTCGCGCAGTGTTTTGATCAGCGCGCCGTCACCAAACAGTTCAACGGCACATTCACCCCAGTCGCTGTCGGTTTTGGCCGCGACTTCGTTGGTGAATAATGCCTGGTGTGCACGGTGAAACGCACCAAACCCGATATGAGCAATGCGGGACTTCAGGCGACCGCGATCATATTCAACCGTAGTAATTCCACTATTAAGTTCGGCATTGGAAATGTTTTTACTGACAGAGGTCATCTTGAATCCCCACAAGTTCAGAAATCAGGATTAAGAGCTTTCTAAAAATACTTCTGCAACAACCGTCGTGACAAAAATATTCCCAAAAGCTCTTATTAAATTAAGAGTTACAGCAAGCGACTGAATTAGCTGAAGAACGCGCGTTTAAGCGCCAGTTCGACACCGCGGACTTCCGCCAGACCTTTCAGACGGCCGATCGCGGAATAGCCTGGGTTGGTTTTCTTCTTCAGATCGTCCAGCATCTGGTGACCGTGGTCAGGACGCATAGGGATCAGCAGCGGATACCCTTCCTTCTCGCGACGGTTTTCTTCTTCCAGAATCGCTTTCACGACGTTGTACATATCGACGTCGCCGCCCAGATGTGCCGCTTCGTGGAACGTTTTCGGGTTGTCTTCACGGCAGGTAGAACGCAGGTGCGTGAAGTAGATCCGGTTGCCGAAACGTTTGATCATGTCGACCAGATCGTTGTCAGCGCGCACGCCGTAAGAACCGGTACACATGGTGAAACCGTTAGCGATGCTGTCGACGGTTTCCACCATCCACTGCATGTCTTCGACGGTAGACACAATGCGTGGCAGACCCAGAATCGGACGTGGTGGGTCATCAGGATGCACCGCCATACGGATACCGACTTCTTCCGCTACCGGGATGATGTGTTTCAGGAACACCGCGAAATGTTCACGCAGTTTCGCCTTGTCGATACCATCGTAGTCGGCCAGACGGGCACGGAACTGCTCAATGGTATAGCCTTCTTCAGCACCTGGCAGACCGGCGATGATGTTGCGGGTCAGACGGGCTTTGTCGGCGTCAGTCATCGCGGCGAAACGGGCATTGGCCTGTTCCACTTCTTCTGCGGTGTAATCTTTTTCTGCACCCGGACGTTTCAGGATGTGCAGTTCAAACGCCGCGAATTCGATCTGGTCGAAACGCAGGGCTTTGGAGCCGTCCGGCATCACGTATTCCAGGTCGGTTCGGGTCCAGTCCAGCACCGGCATGAAGTTGTAGCACACGGTGTGGATGCCGCATTGCGCCAGGTTGCGCAGCGTCTGTTTGTAGTTTTCGATATAGGTCAGATAGTTGCCAGTCTGGGTTTTGATGTCTTCGTGGATCGGTACACTTTCCACGACAGACCAGACCAGGCCTGCGGCTTCAATCATGGCTTTGCGCGCCAGAATTTCTTCAACCGGCCAGACCTGACCGTTCGGAATATGATGCAGCGCATTGACCACACCGGTCGCACCGGCTTGTCTTACATCAGATAATGACACCGGATCATTCGGGCCATACCAACGCCATGTTTGTTCCATTCTTTTTTCCTCAAATGTAGGGCACAAGCTGCGCTATAAATGCAGTTACCTGCTTAAATATAGAACAGTCTCTGGTTAAACCGGGGAATCAGAACGCCGATGTCATTCGTCAGCGCCGGTGATTCAGCTTAATTGGTTCAACCAACTTCAGACTAACGACCACACCACCTATCCTGGTTCGGTACAGTCAGCTCAGTTTTATGGCTGATTGCTGATTATCTGTACTTCCTGGTAGTAACTTTGAACCCATTTCCATGTTCTGTCAAAGACCAATTCATTAAATTGGCTAACCAGATCACAAATAACACGCAAAAAGATATCAGACCAAATATTTTCCCGCGCAGAACCAGCAAATACAGGGGATACCGGTGTCATACAGCCACAACCCAGCCTGGAAAGCGCGGTGGAAAACAGAGAAAAGAAAGAGGAAACAGCCGCAACACCCCACCATCTGGTTCACCAATACCCAGAGCTGACCAATCCTGGAAAAACAGATATCGCCATATGACACAGATTAACCAATAACGCCGAAAACAAGCGTCATCCGGAAACAGCCATGAAGTTGCTTGCCCGAACCCCGCCCGAATTCCACACTGAATACAAGAATACGCCACACTGGTTAACCAATACAAAAATAATCACCGGGAGATAATAGACCAATCGAACTGTGATCAAGATCGAATTTTTACCCTGAAAAATCGCTAGAATAGCCGCCCACAGAATATTATTCGCTTCACCGCGTATTTTTCGACCATAAAAGACGATTTTTAGCGCAAATACAGACACCCGTTTTTCCACCTGAGCACATCAGCAAGACTTAATCACCACACATTGGTTGACCAATACAAGATCGGAGAACCAAACATGGGTTTCTGACTGTCGCTGCCGACGCTGTCACAGGGTTGCGGAACTTTAATTATGCGATGCCGGATACATCCAATCCGTACGCACCAGACACATCAAAGAAGGTATCAATATGAAAGTGAAAAGACTCAGATGGTGGATTATCGGCCTGGTCTGCTTAGGCACCATCGTTAACTACTTATCCCGTAGCTCGCTGAGTGTCGCGGCCCCGACCGTTATGCAGGAGCTCAATTTTACTGAACACGAATACTCCTGGATCGTCAGTACTTTCCAGCTGTGCTACACCGTCGCCCAGCCGATTGCCGGCTATATTCTTGACTCGGTCGGTCTGAAAGTGGGTTTCTTCGTGTTTGCGCTGCTGTGGTCACTGGTGAATATGGCGCACGCGCTGGCCGGCGGCTGGATCAGTCTGGCATTCCTGCGAGGCCTGATGGGTTTAACGGAAGCCTCCGCGATCCCGGCGGGGATGAAAGCCAGTTCAGAATGGTTCCCGGCGAAAGAGCGTGGCATTGCCGGTGGTTTATTTAACGCCGGAACGTCCGTCGGCGCGATGCTGGCGCCACCGCTGGTCGTCTGGGCGCTGCTGACCTTCCAGGATTCAGGTCTGGGTACCGAAATGGCATTCGTGATCACCGGTGGTATCGGTGTGCTGTTCGCGATCACCTGGTTCCTGATCTACAACTCGCCAAACAAGCATCCCTGGCTCACCAAGGAAGAAAGCGATTACATCGAAGCTGGTCAGGAAAAACATCTGGCAGCTAGTAACGAGAAACCGTCTGTCCGTTCTATCCTGCGTCAGCGTAACTTCTGGGGTCTGGCAATTGCCCGCTTCCTGGCCGATCCGGCATGGGGAACGTTAAGCTTCTGGATGCCGCTGTATCTGACTAAAGTCATGCACATGCCGCTGAAAGAGATCGCGCTGTTTGCCTGGTTACCGTTCCTGGCAGCCGATTTTGGCTGCGTCGCCGGCGGGTTTATTGCCAAGTTCTGTATGGAAAAACTGGGCATGACCACCATTAATGCCCGCCGCACCACCTTCACCATCGGTGCGCTGCTGATGATTTCTATCGGCCTGGTCAGTATCGTGGATAACCCGTACATGGCGATTGCGCTGATGAGTATCGGTGGCTTTGCCCACCAGACGCTATCTACCGTGGTTATCACCATGTCTGCGGATCTGTTCAAGAAAAACGAAATCGCGACCGTGGCCGGTATGACTGGATCAGCAGCCTGGATCGGTCAGCTGTCATTCACTCTGGTGATGGGCGCACTGGTTGCCATCATTGGCTACGGCCCGTTCTTCGTTGGCCTGAGTATCTTCGATATTGTTGGCGCCATCGTGCTGTGGGTTCTGATCAAAGAACCGACCGCCAAGACGCCATCCGCCCCCGTTACGGATGAAGAAGCGATTATCACACCGCAGTAACCAAACACCCCAACGAGGCAAGTTTCCGCTCAGGTAACCCCCTGGGCGGTTTTTTTATAAAAAACCCGGAGCAAGCTCCGGGTAAACATTCCTGGGGAAATACAGGGATCCGCGATATCAGAACAGGTATTTCACGGCCAGCTGGAAATCATCGCCTGAATCCACTTTGGTCACCCCGGCACCGTATTCGGTGAAGGCGCCATAGTCCTCCTTGTCACGGTTGTTGACACGGTATTCAGCCGCAACACTCAGAGCTTTGGTGAATGCGTATTTAGCACCAAAGGTATAAGCATTGTACCCGTCTTTCTTGGTACCGTTTTGTTCGACGCGCTGTTTTTCCCAGGTGGTCATCAGCGTGATGCCGTTGACGAAGGTATAACCTAACGCGGTTTCATAGGCAGTATGATCGACACCGCTTTTCAGGAAATCCGTGCCATTGGCATACACCACCGCAGCATACAGGGCTTTGTCGTCATACTTGGCGCCGGCCAGCCACAAATCGACGTTCTCATCACCACGGTTACCTTCGGTATAGGCGGCGCCCAGGCTGAAGTTCTTGACCACTTCATAAGAAGCCGCCAGGGTCGATGCGCTGTTATCTTTATCTTCAGTTGACGTGTCACGTGCCGTGGTAAATTTATGGCTGGCAGCAACTGTGGCCGGGCCAAACACGCCGGTGTATTTCAGAATATCACTGCCACGCTGTGTGCCGAACATGTCCGGACCGGTGCCCAGCGCATTCGAGCTGTAACCATCGGTTAACGCCACATCAGACCAGTTGCCGACGGTCGCAAATGCCGCACCGTTCTGACGACCGAACGTGAACAGACCGATATCCTTGGCATCCACACCGCCAAAAATGTAACGGGTACGTACGTTAGTGCCGTTCGCGGCAGAACCTTCATAGACTTCATCACCAACTTTGATGGAATCCTTTTTCTGTTCACTGTCAGCATCGTTCAGTTTCAGCTGCGCTTCATAAGTTCCCACCGCTGATAACTGCTCATTGATCTCGGTCTGACCTTTGGCACCGAAACGGGCAAACGTGCTTGAACCATACGCTTCGCTGTCTTTTGAATCACCGAAATAATGGCCGGCATAGGCCATGCCTGTTACCTGTACATCATTTTTGGCATCTTTAATAATCTGCATTGCATTTGCATTACCCGCCGCCAGAACAGCGAACGCCACCAAAGATAAACGCTTAACCATAATACAATCCTCAATATTCACATGAGTCAGATAATGAAATAGGTATTTGCTAAACAAACACACGAATCACATTCATAAATATTATTTTTATGAATTCCTTTTCTGCTTTTTTGTTATTTGTGTCTGACACAAATAATGATTTAGCGGCTGCAAGATTGTATGAGTTAAGAACCAAAGTCAAAAACCAATTCCAATTCTGGTTAACCAGATCACGTTTAAAACACGAAATATAGTAGACCAATATTAATGTGATCCACATCTCTTTTTTGGCTGGTGTAATGCGTAAAATACGCACAGAATCTGGATTCTAGGCGCATTTATTCGATTTTCCCGCTTGTGCAAAACCGAATAAATCTGTCAATCCGTTCTACTGGCTTTATCAGTTATTTGATGATAGGTGGAATATTACTTAATTGGTGAACCAGAAATCATTTGTAGCTTGCTGAGGATTTGTTTTTCCGGATGCTATTCCTGCAAATGAGGAAGTTAGTCTCTGCCAAATTTCTGCTCAGGTATTATGCCTGAGCTTTTTTTTGCAAAAAATAATTGAGACTAAAGAAACATAACCCGGAAAATAAAAGAAATGGATAAATAAAACGGGGAAATAAATATGTCTGACTGCCTGCAACAGCACAGTCAGAGCCAAAATAAATACACGATCTGAAGATGAATTTTTTATTCGCCGATCGCAACCGGAATCGATTCAAATAAATAACCATCAAATGCCGGATCTTCCACGTCAGATAATTCCAGCAGTTTCTCTTTGACGTTTTCCAGATGCTGCCACATCGCCTGACGCGCGGCTTTCGGATCTTTACGCTGCAGCGCCGCCAGTATCTTGTGATGATCTTCCAGCCAGTTTTGCCGGTAAGATGTATCGGTAATACGGGCATGCAGCTTCCGCCACATCGGGCTGTTTTGCCGGCGCAGCCACAGCTGCTCGATAATTTCAGCCAGAATACTGTTGCCGGTGGACTGTGCAATCAGCATATGGAATTCACGATCACCGTCGTCGTCTTCACCGCTGGAATCCAGAATGTCTTTTTCCATTTCCAGCGCCTGACGCATCTGGGCGATATCGTTCTTGGTCACCTGGGTAGCGGCAAACGCGGCAATATCGCTTTCCAGAAACTGTCTGGCCTGCAACAGCTCAAAAGGGCCGATATCATCTTCTTCACTGCTGGTGAGGCGCGAAGAAACCGCGGTTTGATCCCCCGGCAGGTTGATGACATAGACACCGGAACCTTTGCGTACTTCAATCAGATTTTCCAGTTCCAGCATGATCAGAGCTTCACGCACCACGGTACGGCTGACCTGATAGTGTTCAGCGATATCACGCTCCGGCGGGATCCGCTCACCAATCTGATAACGACCGGAAAGAAGCTCATTACGGAGCCGGATTCCTATTTCCTGATATAAACGTTTAGTCTGTAACATATGCTCTCTGCCGTAAACTGTTCTCCATCCAGCGAAATTCTATCATGACCGGCGAACCAGACAATCGATCTGGTTCACCGGTTGATGATAATATTTATTATTTATTGCGCAGGCCATCGACCAGGGTGAACATTTCCGGGTCGTCTTTCTTCAGCTGTTCGTACATTGGTTCAACCGCTTTACGGAACGCTTCTTTATCCACGGTCACGAATTGTACGCCCTGTTTTTCAGCAACAGCACGTTCGGTCGCTTCCGATTCAGCCCACAGTTTTTTCATTTCCAGCATGGATTCTGCCGCCGCCTGACTCAGCGCCTTTTGCTCTTTCTCCGGCAGTTTTTCCCACACTTTGGAGGAGATCACCAGCACATCCGGGATCATGGTGTGTTCATCCAGGCTGAAGAACTTGGTCACTTCGGAATGACGGTTCATGGTCATGGAAGGCACGTTGTTTTCTGCCGCATCCACCACGCCTTGTTGCAGTGCAGTATACAGTTCACCAAACGCCAGTGGTGTCGGGCTGCCACCCAGCAGTTCGATCATTTTCACTGCGGTCGGGCTTGGCTGCACACGCACTTTCATGCCTTTCAGATCTGCCGGTGAGGTGATCGCTTTTTTCGCGTAGAAGCTGCGGGCGCCTGCATCATAGTAGGTCAGACCGATAAAGCCTTTGTCTTTGCCGGACAGCAGGATCTGTTTACCGATGTCACTGTCCAGACCGCGATACAGATGATCGGAATCTTTGAACAGATACGGCAGGTTGAAAGCGCCGTAAGGTTTGGCAAACGCTTCCAGTTCAGCCGCGTTTGACTTGGCCATATCCAGCGCACCGTTTTGAACCAGTTCCAGCGATTCACGCTGAGAGCCCAGCTGCGCGTTAGGATAGATACGGATTTTCAGTTCACCGTCAGACAGTTCTTTGGCACGGTCAGCCATAAACTTCATCGCTTTATGAACCGGATAGGATACGTCCTGGTTATGACTCAGTTTCAGTGTTGTTGCCTGGGCAACATTGCTTAAACCCATTACCGCGCCTACCATTAAAGCCAGAACCGCTTTTTTTCCACACATGATTTCGTTCTCCAGAAGGGTGACTTGCCGAACGGTCGAAGCAACGTACAACCAGCTGTTGCTGAACCAGTTCTGTATTTCGTCATTAAACTTGGTCCCTTTTTGCGGGAATGTCAAAGACCAATTCCATATTGGTGAACCACCTCACAAATCCCTCATCCCAAATTGGTAGCCCAATTTAAGTGTGACAATGATCACCTAAAATTTTCGTTACATGCGTAATAGTTACGCTGTAACTGAATATTCCTTCAGCAGAGATAAGAATATTCAACCGAACGAAACGAATTGTTTTTCTCTAATATCCAAGGTGAAACCTGATGAAAGTATTACTAAATTTGGTCAACCAGATACTTACCCGGTTAATCATAGTGTTATCCAGCCTGCTGGTAATCTGTGTGGTCTGGCAGGTTCTGAGTCGTTATGTACTGGCCGCACCAAGTACAGCAACGGATGAGCTGGCCCGTTTTCTCTTCATGTGGGTGGGTTTGCTGGCTGCCGCATACGGCGTCAACGTCAAGAGCCATCTGGCGATTGATTTGCTGACCATGAACCTGACCGGCAAGCGCAAGGCCTTGTCAGATCTGATCATCGAGATTGCCATCGCCCTGTTTTCTGCAGTGGCCATGCTTTACGGCGGGATTGGCCTGGTAGCAAAAACGCTGCAAACCGGCCAGATCTCACCGGCACTGGGTCTGGAAATGGGCTACATCTACCTGTGTCTGCCAATCAGTGGTGGCGTGATCCTGCTCTACAGCGTCGCGGCCATCTGGGAAAAGATCAACACTTTATTAGCTTCATCCGAAGCGTAATTACTTACAGCCTACAGGAATAACATTATGGATTGGCTTGTTGTACTGACCTTATTCGGTTCTTTTATCGTGCTGCTGGCACTGGCTGTACCGGTATCGTTTGCTATCGGTATCTCTACCCTGCTGACAATTCTGATGTCGCTGCCACTGGAAGCGACCATTGCCGTGGTCTCCCAGAAAATGGCAACGGCGCTGGACAGTTTCTCGCTGCTGGCGATCCCGTTCTTCATTCTGGCCGGTAATCTGATGAACAGCGGTGGTATCGCGATGCGTCTGATTAACCTGGCTAAAGTGATGGGTGGCCGTCTGCCGGGTTCCCTGGCGCACTGTAACGTGCTGGCCAACATGATGTTTGGCGCGATCTCCGGTTCTGCAGTAGCGGCGGCGGCGGCCGTAGGTGGTACGATGGCGCCGCTGCAGAAGAAAGAGGGCTATGATCCGGCTTTTTCTGCGGCAGTAAACATCTCTTCCTGCCCGACCGGCCTGTTGATCCCGCCATCTAACACACTGATCGTCTACTCGCTGGTTTCCGGTGGTACTTCCATCGCAGCCCTGTTCCTGGCCGGTTATCTACCAGGCATTCTGATGGGTCTGGGCGTTATGGTCGTCGCGGGTCTGATCGCGAAACGCCGTGGTTATCCGGTGGCAGAGCGCAGCACTTGGGGCCAGATCATGAAAACTGCCTGGGACGCGCTGCCATCACTGTTCCTGATCGTGATCATCATGGGCGGTATCATCTCCGGTATCTTCACCGCGACCGAAGCATCTGCGATTGCGATTGTGTATACCCTGTTCCTCGCCGTCATCGTGTACCGTCAGGTGAAAATCCGCGATCTGCCAAAAATCATTCTGGATTCAGCGGTCACCACCTCTGTGGTTCTGTTGCTGATCGGCTGCTCGATGGGTATGTCCTGGGCCATGGCGAACGCGGATATTCCTTACATGATCAGTGATGCCATCCTGGGTATTTCCGAAAATCCGCTGGTGATTCTGCTGATTATCAACATCACCCTGCTGATTGTCGGTATCTTCATGGATATGACGCCAGCGGTCCTGATCTTCACCCCGATCTTCTGGCCTATCGCGCAGGAAATGGGAATGGATCCAGTGCACTTCGGTATCATGATGGTCTTCAACCTGTGTATCGGCATTCTGACTCCACCGGTAGGTAGCGCCCTGTTTATCGGTTGCTCCGTCGGTAAAGTGTCTATCGACAAGGTTATTGTGCAGTTGATCCCGTTCTTCGTAGTGCTGTTCATTACGCTGATGCTGGTCACTTACATTCCGCAAATCAGTCTGTTCCTGCCTAACCTGCTGCTGGGCTAATCAGCCACGCAAGATTCACCAAGACCGGGAGCCTGTGCTCCCGGTCTTTTTTTAACCTTTATAGCCGAAATCCGGGATATTCAGCCAGCGTTGACGCAGTGTATGGGCCGCCATTTTCGGCTTGCGATCACGGGTGAACACCCCTTTCTTGTTACCCTGCACACGCAGAATGCCCTGACTGGTCGCGAAATCGGCGAAATTCCAGACCTGCTCCCCCACAAAATGCGCAAACTCGTCGAACACTTCGTGATTGGCCTGCAGATAGGCGGCCTGAAACTCTTCGGTAAACATCACCGGATCGACATCATGCAGACCGGCCACGGTGTCAGCGCCATATTCGGTCGTCATAATTGGTTTACCAGGGCAACGCTTCGTCCAGCCCTGCAGCTCTTCCCGCAGTTTCGCCTTGGCCACGGCCAGATCGCCGCTTTGCAGATACCAGCCGTAGTAACGGTTCAGCGCCAGTACATCGACCAGCTCCGCGACTTTATCCGTCTCCGGGGTGGCAAACAGGTGTACCACTATCGTGATGGGGCGTGATTGCGGATCCAGATCTTTCGCTAATGCCACCAGCGGTTTGAAATATTCATACGCGCCCTCTTCTTCCGACGCTGATTCGTTGGCAATCGACCACATCACGACACAAGGGTGGTTTTTATCCCGGGCGATCAGATCCGTGATGACCTCATAGTGGTGCTCGTACGTACCAATATGTTCCCAGGTATTGCGCTTCTCACCGCCGCCAAAGAACGTGGCCGCAAAATTCAGGTGCAGACCGACCGCCGGGGTTTCGTCGATGACCACGATCCCTTCCCGATCCGCCAGACGCATCAGTTCTTCGGAATAAGGATAATGCGCGGTACGGAACGAGTTGGCGCCAATCCAGCGCATCAGCTGGAAGTCCATGACGTTGGCCGCTTCATCGAAGCCACGGCCATGAATGGCGGAATCTTCGTGTTTGCCGAATCCTTTAAAATAAAACGGTTGCTGGTTGATCAGGAATTGCCCGTCTTTGACCTCAACCGTTCTGACCCCGAATGGCTGTTCATAGACATCGACAATCGCCGCATTCCGCAGCAGCTCGACCCGCAGCGTATAGAGATAGGCGTTGAGTGGCTGCCACAGGCGGGCATTATCGATCAGCAGCATCCCAGCTGCGCCTTCGCCGCAGGAGACGACCTTGTTGGTTTCATCCAGCACGCTGACGTTGACGTGCAACGGCTCGCCTTCGTGCTGGATCTGATAATCCACCCGGCCGGTGGTGCCGTTGTAACCGGTGACCACGGTCACGTCGCTGATATAGGTATAAGGGGTGGTGTAGATCTTCACCGGACGATGAATGCCTGCATAGTTGAAGAAGTCAAAATTCGGGCTGTTACGTACCACCTTGCCCAGCCCCGCGACCTCTTCTTCCTTATAAATACCAACCGGCAGTGTGCTTTCATCGACAATATTATTGGCAGCGACGGTAATGCGGTTTTTCCCGCCGGTCAGATAACGGTTGAGTTCGGCTTCAAAAGGCAAAAAACCTCCGTTGTGTTCCGTCACCAGCACGCCGTTAACATAAACTTTAGCCTTATGTGTCACTGAACCGAAGCGCAATATGATCCGCTGATTTGTTAAATACGCTGGGATGGTAAATTCACGCTCATACCAGACCCAGCCCACATGGTTACGGATTTCACCTGACACACCAATATCATTATAGGAAGCCGGTACCGCCATATTTAACGCATCGGTCAATCCGCTCTCGTACCATTTATCCTTAATGCCATTTCCCTGATCTAATTTAAATTTCCATATTCCATTAAGATCTATAACACCGCGACTTTCTGTATTAACTGGATATAACATTTTCACAGCTCCAATAATAAAAAATCCCGCATCAATCAATGACGCGGGATAAAGGGGTATGACGATAATATTGCCAACGATGCCCGCTTAGAAAACAGGAATGTCGTAGCTGACTTTCAGTTTGACATCGTAATAATTTAACGTGTCACCCAGTGCGCTGCCTTCGCGATACTCTTTCGCTTTGTTCAGGATCGCCAGCGCTTTCAGGCCTTTTAACGGACCATCGCTGACCGCGTGCATCACCGAGAAGTTCACGGATTTGCCTTCAATCGCCACGGCTTTGGTGTAGTCCTCGTAACCGTCGGTGGTCAGCAGCGCCACACCCAGCGTGGTGGTCGGCAGGATGTTGTAGTTCACGCCGGCCTGCAGGGAGAGCATGTCCTGATGGTTACGATCGATACTCAGATCAAACGGGAAGGTGTAATCGGTATCCAGACGCAGCGCGTTGTTTGGCAGCTTGTCGCCGGTCTGACCAACCGATGCAAATAAGGTTGTCTTATCAAAGATATAGGACAGTTTGGCTGTCGCCAGATAAGTGTCGTCCAGCCCTTTGGCATCCAGATCATCTTTGGCCGCGCCAATCGTGTTGGCATACAGACCCAGCGCTTCCGCCTTCATTTTGGCGTCACTGCCGGCATCCCAGGTATAGCTGCCACGGCCCATATACTGGTTCATGGTGTCTTTCTGGTGCTGGGCTCCCAGCATCAACTGTAGCGGGCCGGTATCCCAGACCCCGGCCAGGTTATAGCGCGGTTCTTCTTCTTTGTTGTAGGCGTATTCATCAAACCAGTCGGTGTAGAAACCACCGGCATACGCCTTGGCATACATGGCGTACAAATGCAGTTGATCAAAATCGCCCTGCCACAGCGCCCCTTCCGCCATACGGGGTGCGACACGTTGCGACGCGGAGTGGATCAGCGGTACCGGATATTTCAGGCTGCCGTAGCCGGCATCGGTGCCAAAGCGGCCAATCTTGAATTGCGCCCAGTCGGCAAAATCCAGTACGGCAGCTGCACCGGCGATATTAAAACTGTCGTGATCATCCAGATACCAGCGGGTTGATTTGTCCGGATCGGCGCTTAATTTCTGAATCCGGTAAAGATTACCTTCCACACCCACTACATCCGCCACTTTTCCGGATTTGAAATCGAACATGAAACCCTGCGTCCAGGCATCGATTTCCGGACCAAACGGCGGTTTGGCACTCGGTTTATCTGCATTACGGTATTCATTCACCAGTTTCAGGTTCAGTGAAGAATCGGAAATTAGTTTGGATGTGGCCGTCTCTGATTTAACGTCCGCCGCAGTCGCCTGCGCAGCAATCAGAAATAAAGGTAATACACCGGACAACACAGCTGTTTTTTTCTTATGAGACATATAAACCTCAGTTGTTTTCTTTGTGAGTGCGAGATATCACAAATATTTCTGATGAGCCTCTTCATCAGAAATATTCGTAAACTGGTATTAAAAACAATAGTATTTGAGTCCGATCCAAGGAATAACAAAACCCGTCCGGAACCAAATCTGGTTTTATTTTAAAAACAATGTGCGAAATGAGTACAAAGCAAAGATGTCACACTCATTTCATAATGGGGGGATAGAATTTAAGAACGTGAATACAATGCAAAACCTACCTGCTATATATAGAGGCAGTCAATATGTGTTAGGGTGGCTTATTATATATTTGTGAGCGGGATCATTAAATTAGCGCCAACAACCCAATCAGACGATAGCACTTTTATTTGCACAAAATAAGAATTTAACTCTTTTAATATCAAAACAAACAGATAATAAAACCAGCAAAACACCAACAAAGACCCTTTCAGAACTCATTCACCCTCCATACCGATTTGCCATACCAAAAACGTATTAAGGCTAATAAATATTGAATTGGCAAATATAACGTTAATAAGCGAATTTTAATGTGTGTATGAATTCAGCGTTTGTTTTTTCCGGGGGGATTCAAAACAAACGCTGAATATTAATTAAAAGAATTAAAGAACGCGAAATAAATAAAGAACACTGCAACGAACAAAATTCAGATTCGGAGAGATAAAAATGAGTAACATTCGTCCTTTAACCTGGAGAAACGTCCTCGGCTTCGGCCTCGGCGATGTCGCCAATAATTTCGCGTTCGCGATGGGTGCCTTGTTCCTGTTGAACTACTACACCGATGTCGCCGGTATCAGCGCCGCCGCTGCCGGCACCATGCTGGCCGCCGTACGTATCTACGATGCGGTGATGGATATTGTTGCCGGTCGTGTCATCGACCGTACCTCCACCCGCTGGGGTCGTTTCCGTCCGTTTCTGCTCTGGGGTGCCATTCCGCTGATGCTGCTGAGTGTCGCAGTTTTCTCCGTCCCTGCAGGCTGGGATGCGACTGAAAAACTGATTTATGCCTATGTCACCTATGCTCTGCTGGGTACCGCTTATTCCTTCGTGAATATTCCTTACGGTTCACTGGCTACCGTGATGACCCAACAGCCGCGTGAACGCGCCCGTCTTGGCGCCTCCCGTACCATCATGGCCTCACTGACCTTTGTCTTCCTGGCACTGGTACTGGGCCCGGTGGTGCGCAGTGTTTCCGGCCCGGCATTACAGGCGCAGCTGACCCAATTCACCGTGATTCTGGCTGTTGCCGGTCTGGTGCTTTATTTCCTGTGCTTCAAGAGCACCCGCGAAGTGGTACAGCGTGATGTGGAAAGTCCGGCACTGAAAGAGAGCGTGGGCACCCTGTTTGGCAACCGTCCGCTGATGATGCTGTGTGTGGTCGCGCTGTGTGTTCTGATCGGTTATTTCGCCCTGGCCGCTTCTACCATGTACTACGCCCGTTATGTACTGGGCGACGCCAAGCTGTTCGTAACCCTGATCGTCATCGTCTCTCTGGTTGGTACTCTGATTGCGGCGCCACTGGTTCCGGCTCTGGTTGCCCGTTTCGGCAAGAAACACGCTTTCCTGCTGGGCCTGGGCCTGGGTGCCACCGGCTTCACCTCACTGTACCTGTCACCAGTGACCAGTCTGGGTATGATTTACTTCTCTCTGGGCCTGGGTTCAGTCGGTGTCATGATGTCCATGACCGTGATGTGGGCACTGGAAGCGGACACCGTGGAATACGGTGAATGGAAAACCGGTATCCGTATCGAAGGTCTGACCTACTCCTTCTTCTCCTTTACCCGCAAATGCGGCCAGGCACTGGGCGGTTCTATCCCGGCCTTCCTGCTGGCAGCCAGCGGTTATGTACCTAATGCGACAACGCAGAGTGAAAGCGCTTTACACGGTATTCAGCAAGGGGTTGCGCTGGTTCCGGCCGCCGCGTTCGTCATCGCCTTCATCCTGATGCTGTTCTACCCGCTGACTGACAAACGTCACGCCGAGCTGGTGAAGGAAATTCAGGAACGTCGTGCTAACGGCAAGAATACCGTGACTGCAGGTACCGCCGCACAGACCGCCACGCAGACAACTGCCGAAGCAGTCTGAGCCCCGTCCCTCAAAGGAAAAAATTCGTCATAACACGCCCCGGCTGGTCGAACAGCCGGGGCGTTTTTATTGGTTCATCTCCCATCGCCATATTCATTGTCATACCGGTGATCTTTGTTCTGTCTGGTACCACGCGTGGTCATCCGATGAGCAGGAACAGGGACACGCCGCCCCATCTCAGCGATGCCTCCTTCTGGCAGATCAAACAGCCGGGATGTTTTCATTGGTTCATCACCGATTGCCATGTTCATTGCCATGCTTGCCGCCTTTGTGCTGTTTGGTACTGCACGTGGTTACAAGATGGCCTGGGTCATGGACGCCTTTGAAGGCGCCGTTAAAGCCATCGCGATGGTGGATCCAGCCCTGCTGGTCCTGGCAACCGCAGCCGGTTCAAACACGCTGACCCACATCAACGATGCTTCCTTCTGGCTGTTCAAAGGCTATTTCGATCTGTCGATCAAAGATACATTGAAAACCTGGGGCATGCTGGAGCTGGTCAACTCTATTGTTGGCTTGGGGATGGTGCTGCTGATCAGTCTGTTCGTCTGATGCTGATTTCAGCAGAAAAAAGAAAGAGATAAAAAAGCCCCGGAGGATATTCCGGGGCTTTTCTGTATAGGTCATAACCGTTATCTGCGTGTACGCCGATCTTTGATTTCCTGAACCAGTTCCGCATGCCGTTTATCCGTCAGCGGGTAGAACAGCATCAGGATAAAGGCCACCATGAAGGCAATCGCCGGTACCAGCGCGATCCCCTGCTGAATGCCCCGCAAGGCGTCGGCACTCTGTTGCGCTGCGTTCGGGACATAATCACTGGCCGCCAGCAGGAACGCCGGGATAGAACCGCCCAGTGCCTGGCCGCATTTGCGGGTAAAGGAGAAGAAGGAGTAGGTCAGCCCTTCGATGCGGATGCCGGTCTTCCATTCCCCGTATTCTACGGTGTCGGCTTCCAGCGCCCACATCACCGTCATCGGGATCATGACGCCCACCGCCGCAATAAATAAAGAGAAAAAGATTAAAAGCTTATCGCCAGTCGGTGAAAAAAAGAGTGACAGAAAACCTATCGCCCCCATGGCCAGCCCAAACAGGAAGGTGGTCTTTTTGCCAATCCGGCCCACCATCATCGGCACCAGCGGGGCGGATATCAGCGTACCGAACAGACTGGTGATCACGATAATACTGACGAACTGTTTCGGATCACCGAGGACATAGCGGGCGAAATACATCGCCGAGGCACTCATGGAAAAATAGCCAATCAGCACACACAGCGCGATGCAGCATAAAATCAGTAGCGGGCGATTGCTCAGCAAGGTACCGACGCTCTCTTTCAGGGCCGGACGTTCCACATCACGCTGTACGATTTCGCGGGTACTGCGGAAACAGAAGAAATACAGCACCAGCCCGATCGCAGCCAGAAGCAGCGTGAACTGCGTCAGCCGGGCCTGTAATGCTTCTCCGGAAAGACTGCGCACCACCGGCCCCAGCACCAGCGCCAGAAACGAAAAGGTCAGCGCGGCCATGATGGTCCGCGAGGCTCCCAGCATGGCGCGCTCGCGCGGCAGCTGCGTCATCACCGTGGCCAGCGACCCGTAGGGAATATTGACAAAGGAATAGGCGGTACCGAGCAGGGCGTAGGTGACATAGGCATAAATCAGCTTGTCGGTCGCATCCCAGCCTGCAGGCACCGAGAAGACCGCCACGCTCAGCAGCATCAGCGGCAGCGAGCCCCAAAGAAGAAAGGGGCGAAAACGCCCCCAACGAGTTGATGTGCGGTCGATAACCCGACCGGCAACGATGTCCATCACGGCATCGTAGATTCGGACGGCGGCCAGCATGGTGCCGGCGGCCGCGGCGCTGATCCCGGCGACATCGGTGTAGTAGTTCAGCAGGAACAAGGCGCCCATTGCGAACGCGAAGTTGTTAGCTACATCACCGAGGCCGAAACCAATCACGTTAGTCCAGGTTAACGGACGCACATCATTCATAATTAACCTCCGAAGAGATCCTTCTTATGCGTCGCTGACAGCGCGGTCCAGCGTTGACGCAACGCGTAGGCACTGGATTTCGGACGACGATCACGGGTAAAGATCCCTTTCTTGTTACCACCGACACGGATGATACCTTGTGAGGTCGCAAAGTCAGCAAAGTTCCACACCTGCTCACCTACCACCGCTTCAACGCGATCAAAGACCCGGTGATACATATTGAGGAACTCGATCTGGAATTCCTCGGTCCACATGGACGGCACAATAGAACGCAGGCCATTCATGGTATCCGCACCGTATTCGGTGATGATCAGCGGCACACCGTATTTCTCTTCCCAGGCACGCAGATCCGCTTCCAGCATGCGTTCCGCCGCTTTCAGATCACCGGCATCGGTATACCAGCCGAAATAACGGTTCAGACAGATCACATCAAACATCGCGGCGATTTTGTCTTTTTCCGCATTCACGAACATCACGCTGGCATACGTCACCGGACGGCTTGGATCCAGACGACGGGTCTCATCCACTAACGGTTTAAAATAATCATAGGCGTTATCCGGGCTGCTGTCAGGTTCGTTAGTGATACTCCAGGTCACGACGCACGGATGGTTTTTATCACGGGCAATCAGCTCACGGATCGCGGCCAGATGAGCCTGCTGGGTCGCCTTGGAGATCCCTTCTTCGGAATACAGTTCTTTCGGTTCGACCACCTGCGGGTTCAGGGTTTTGCCGATCACCATGTTCAGACCCACCGCCGCAGTTTCATTGATCACCACGATACCGTGACGGTCCGCATAATCGAGCACCTCTTCGGCATACGGATAATGCGAGGTACGGAATGAGTTGGCACCGATCCAGTTCATCAGTTCAAAATCATGCACCATCATCACATCGTCATGCGCCTTGCCGCGCAGATCGCTGTCTTCGTGTTTGCCGAAGCCGGTGAAATAGAACGGCTCGCCGTTGATCAGGAAGCGTTTGCCTTCCACCTTCACCGAACGGATACCCACCGCCAGCGAATACGCATCGTCCGCGCCCTGTTCACCACTGAACTGTACGCTCAGGTTGTACAGATAGGCTTTGCCCGGCTGCCATGGTGTAGCGTTGCCCACCTGCAGACGACCTTTTTCGCCAGTCGCAGTGGCGACTTCTTTACCAGCTTCATCGGTTAAACGCACGCTGACCGTACCGGTACCGGTGGTGACCACAGAATAGTCCACCACCCCGTCACGACCGTCATATTCGGTCACAACGGTCACATCCTGGATATGGGCTTTCGGCGTGGCGTATAACCAGACGGAACGGTGCAGACCGGCATAGTTAAAGAAATCATGGAAATACTGTTGTTTCAGACGACCATCCGGCTGGGTCAGCACTTGTCCTGGCGGAATGGTGTCCCAGCTCAGTACGTTGTTGACGCACACGGTCAGACGGCAGGATTTGCCCGCTTCCACATAGGCGCTGATATCCGCTTCAAACGGGGTATAACCGCCCTGATGATCCATCACCAGTACATCGTTCACCCACACGGTGCCACGATGGGTAGCGGCATCAAAACGCAGCACGATGCGCTGGTTTTTCCAGCCGGCCGGGATAAAGGTTTCGGTCTGATACCAGACATCGCCCACGTGATCGCGGATTTCGGCTTCCGGGAAAATATCGTTATAACTGGCTGGCACCGGGATCTCACGCGCCGCCGGTAAAGGTTGCAGCCACCACTGTTGCTGACGCCCTTCGGCAGCACGATCAACAGAAAATTGCCACAGACCGTTTAGTGATTTGCGTTCCCGGAATTGATTCTCTACTGGCTTCAGCACGTTAAGGCTCCTTAGTGATACATCTCTCAAATAACTATAGGCCAGATAACATCAGACTTTCTTACCTCGCCCGTTTGTGTAAGATTCGCCCAGCTGAGCCATACTTTCCAATTCATTATTCGTTAGCTGTAATACCTTTTTTATATGGGAGTCGCCATGGATATCCGGCAGCTGAAATATTTCATCGCAGTGGCAGAAGAACAGAATTTCGGCCGGGCGGCCGAGCGCTTGCACCGCTCGCAACCCCCACTGACCCGCCAGATCCAGACTCTGGAAGAAGAGCTGGGAGTCCTGCTGTTCCGGCGGACCGCCAAGGGGGTAGAACTGACTCAGGCGGGTGAAGTGCTGCAACGCGATGCGATGAATATTCTGGCGCTGGTGAAACAGGCCACCGAACGTGCCCAGCGGGCGGCGAAAGGCCAGATCGGTATTCTTGATGTCGGCGTCTACGGCTCATCCTCGCTGAACACCATTCCCGCGCTGCTGTCGATATTTTCCGAAAAACATCCGGATGTAGAGATCCGTCTGCACAACGCGCACCGTTCGATTCAGATCGAAGCCTTGCGGCAACGGCGCGTGCTGATTGCGTTCGATCGCTACCGCCCGGATGAAGAAGATCTGGCGGTAGAACTGGTTGCTCAGGAACCGCTGATCGTCGCCTTTAAACAGAATCACCCGCTGGCGACAAAAGACATCGTGTCGATAGAAGATCTGAGAAATGAAGCGATGGCGATGCCGGCAGCGCTGAATACACTGACCGTGAATGCCGCTCTCAACCTCTGCCGGGCACATGGTTTCGAGCCCAAACTGGTGACCGAATCCTCCGATGTCATCACCGGCCTGGTCACCCTCGCCAGCAGTCATCATGGGGTCGCGCTCGTGCCGGCCTCCGTCGCCACGCTGCACATCCCGGGTCTGGTATTCCGTCAGCTGAAGGAAACCCGCGAAATCTTTATGGAGCTGCACTGCCTCTATCTGAAAGATGAAGAATCCCCCCTGCTACGCGAACTGCTGCAGGTGGTACGGGAATATCGTCAGGAGAATGAGAGAATGTTACGGGAGAAGGGATGAGGGAAGGAGTTTTTCCCCCTCACCCGATTTCGTTATACGTTTTTCCGACTCATATAATGTCGCCAACCACCGAGGGTTGTGATCTCTTCCGCACCTTCAATGCCACAAGGCTCACAGATAAAGCCGCTGACCCATGATCCATCCGCCAGTTCAACTTTGCCGATCCCCAATGGCGCAGGAATGCCTGCGACAAACGAGCCAAAATGCTCTGCTGGCACAGACCAGACTTCGACCGCGATAGCAGCTCCATTGATTGCATCACGAATCAAGCCCGGACGATACGGCGGGCCACCAGCCAGTGCATACATGCGATAGGCTTTGGCTGTCGTCGTGGTCTGTACCAAGACCGCTCGCCGTTCCGTGAGCTGTCCGTTCAGCGGCAAACCGGAAAGATGGGCACCACACACCACTACATCAATCGTGTTTGCCTGTGGCATGACCACCTCGGGCGTATTGACAGGCAATGGCTGATGACTAGCCCCCAGCGGTAATGTCAGTTGTCGCTGCCACTGGTCACCCAATGCCAGCAACACCTCATCCTGAAAGGCCCGCGCAAACAGAGTAATACCAAACGGCAGATCCTGTTTCTCACCCCCCGCACGGAAACCCGATGGTAAGGCAATCGCACTGTAATCCAGCAAATTCATAAAATTAGTGTAATAACCGAGATTGCTATTGAGCCGGATCTGATCATCCAATACCGCTTCGATCTTATAAATCGTGCCGGTGGTCGGGGTCACAATCAGATCCACCTTCGCCAGTTCCGCATCGGAAATCCGTTTCAGGCGCTGCAGTTCATACAGTGCTTCATAGGCATCCACGGCACTGCGCGACTCGGCGCCACCGACAATCGTCTGAATCACCGGTAAACAACGGCCAGGATCCGCACGGAAAAAATCCTTGATGGCGGCCAGACGTTCGGCAACCCATGGGCCTTCATACAGCAGACGCGCGGCTTGCAGAAACGGCTCCAGATTGACGGTCACAGCCGTGCCCCCCAGCGCTTCCAGCGTTTGGACGGATTGCCAGAACAGGACTTCCGCTGCGTCATCGCCGAAGAATTTCAGCTGTTCTTTCGCCGGCACACCAAAACGGAATGCGGCCGGAATAGCTTTTGCCGGTAATGCTTCCCGCGCAAACGGATCCTGCGGATCGAACTGCGCGGCGATCGGCCACACGGCGGCCAGATCAGCGGCCATTTGAGCAAAGATCGTGACGCAATCCAGACTCTTGCAGGCCGGCACCACCCCCGTACAACTGATGCGGCCTTTGGTGCCTTTTAAGCCAAGAATATTATTAAACGCGGCCGGCACCCGTCCGGAACCGGCGGTATCGGTGCCCAGTGCAAAACAGACCTGACCGGTAGCGACCGCCACCGCCGAACCGGAGCTAGAACCACCGGAGATATAGGCAGGATCAAGACTGTTCTGACAGGCCCCATACGGGCTGCGTACCCCGACCAGCCCGGTGGCGAACTGATCCAGATTGGTTTTACCCAGCGGAATGGCACCGGCGGCAATCAGTTGCTGCACCACAAAAGCCGAGGCTGGCGGCTGATAACTGTAATCCGGACACGCGGCAGTAGTAGGCAAATCCGCCAGATCGATGTTGTCCTTGATGGCAAACGGGATACCGAACAGTGGCAGATCGTCCGGCGAATGCCCTTCCAGCCCTTTCAGGTAGTTATTCAGCTGCTCAGCAGAAAGCAACGAGATCCAGACATGACGTTGATCCTGCTGCGCCTGCTGCAGACAATCCGACAATAGTTGTTGCGGGGTCAGTTCCCCGCTGCGATAGGCCGCATGAATGGCACTGATTGTCATGGTTGTCATCATAAATCCTCCAGTACCAGTAAGCGTTGTCCGGCTCGCACTTGCTGACCGGCTTCGCGGTTGATCGCGATGATCTTGCCATCCTGTGGCGCCAGCACCTCAATCTCCATCTTCATCGATTCGATGATCAACAATGGCTGACCGGCTTTAATGGTTTGGCCTTCTTCGACCAGCACCTGCCAGACGTTGCCGGAAACCAGACTTTCGACGGCTTTATGATGATCCGGTAATTCTTCTTCCTCACCGGTTTCGATCATCATGTCGCCATCGGCAGAGAAATTCGCTTGTCCGGTTTCGATCCAGCGCTGACGTTCTGCTTCAAACGCGGTTTGCTGACGTTCTTTCGCCTCGCAGATTTCGTCAGCATGTTCACTCACCAGCTTGTTGTAATCAGCGAGCGAGAATTGGATCTCTTCGATCTTGATTGGGTAACGGCCACGCGGGAATTCACGGCGAATGCGCAGCAATTCATCGGCATCCACTTCATAGAATTTGATCTGGTCAAAGAAACGCAATAACCAAGGCTGACTGAATTCAGCGGTCTGACGATAACGGTTCCACATCTGCAGCGTACGGCCGACAAACTGATAGCCGCCCGGGCCTTCCATGCCATATACGCACAGATAAGCGCCACCGATACCAACCGCGTTTTCTGGTGTCCAGGTACGTGCAGGGTTATATTTCGTCGTCACCAAACGATGACGCGGATCCAGCGGCGTTGCGACTGGCGCACCGAGATAGACATCGCCCAAGCCCATCACCAGATAGTTGGCGTTAAAGACGATCTCTTTGACTTGTTCAATGGAATCAAGACCGTTGATGCGACGAATGAACTCGATGTTCGACGGGCACCATGGCGCATCTTTACGGACCAGTTCGTCGTACTTACGAATTGCCAGACGCGTTGCTTCGTCATCCCATGACAATGGCAGATGGACGATCCGCGCAGGCACCGTGATCTGTTCAATATCAGTCAATTCGCTTTCTGCCTGTTCCAGCAGTTCCAGCAAACGGGTCAGCGGTAATTGCAGATTGTCATAATGGATCTGCAATGAACGGATGCCCGGTGTCAGTTCTAAAACGCCTTCAATTGCCGCTTCCTGCACCCACAGCATCAACGCATGTGCGCGGAAACGCAGACGAATATCGAGCACCTGAGCACCGTATTCCACCAGCAGATAGTCATCACCACTTGGGCGATACACGACTTTTTCGCCATATTTTTCTGCTGGCAGCGTTTTCAGGACCGGTGTGGTTGGTGGCGCAATAGCAACGGAAACAGGTTTCGCCGTAAGGCTCTCCAGCTCGGCGAGCTGCGCACGATCCAATACTTCCGCATCAGCAATGGAGATCGGAATAAAGCGAACTTTATCACCGGCTTTCAGCTGACCCATTTTCCACAGATCCGATTTCACAATCGTCGCTGGGCAAACAAAGCCACCAAGACTCGGACCATCCGGCCCTAAAATCACCGGCATATCACCGGTAAAATCGACTGTACCAATCGCATAGGCATTGTCATGCAGGTTGGATGGATGCAAGCCAGCTTCCCCACCATCTGCACGCGCCCACTCAGGCTTCGGCCCAATCAAGCGCACGCCAGTCCGGCTGGAGTTGTAATGCACTTCATAATCGGTCGCGAAGAAAGTGTCGATATCATTATCAGTGAAGAAATCCGGTGCACCGTGCGGACCATAAATCACGCGCAGTTCCCACGTATTGGTAATCGCAGGCTGCAGTTCGGTTGGGATTGAACTTTCAGCGACTGCAGCAGGTTGAGTCGGCAAATGCAGCACATCTCCCGCCTGAATCGAGCGGCCAACATGACCACCAAACTGACCCAGCGTGAAGGTTGAACGGCTACCGAGGTAATGCGGACAATCCAGCCCACCCGCCAGCAACAGATAACTGCGAGCGCCCGCCGTTGCGACTTTACCCAGCTGTAAGGTCACGCCAGCAGGCACGGTCACCACCTGCCACATCGGCAAAGTTTCACCATTGAGTTTTGCATCAATGGCGGCGCCACTCAGCACGATCTGACGTTCGGTATTAAATTTCAGCGTCGGACCAGAGAGGGTAATTTCCAGACCGGCACAGGTTTCGTCGTTATTCAGTAAACGGTTACCCAGACGGAATGACCAGTTGTCCATTGGGCCAGACGGCGGCACACCGATATCCCAGTAACCGACTCGGCCGGGAAAATCCTGAATGGTGGTTTGCGTACCACCCGACAAGACATCAATTGTGGATGGATCGTAACTGAACTCATTCAGAGTACGGGTCAGCACTTTGCCCTGTTGCACGACTTCACTGTTCAGCAATGCACAGAGGTATTCTTTATTGGTTTCAATGCCATACACAGTGCTGTCATGCAGCATGGTTAGCAGCGTTGTGATGGTTTGCTCACGCGAGCCCGACCATGCGATGAGTTTTGCCAACATCGGGTCAAAAAACGGTGGAACTTCTAATCCCGCATCGAGCCAGTGGTCGATACGGCACGATTTGCGATCTTGTTCCGGGAACTGCACCGCACTGATTAAACCAGCACTTGGGCGGAAATTTTTTGCCGGGTCTTCTGCATACAAACGCACCTGAATCGCATGGCCTTTCGGTGTCAGTATTTGGTTCAGACTTTCCAGCGGTGCCAGTTCACCGGCACCCAGCTCGATCATCCAGCGTACAAGATCCACGCCATACACCTGCTCGGTGACACCATGTTCCACCTGCAGGCGGGTGTTTACTTCCAGAAAATAGAACTGGCCGCTGAGGTCGTCATACACGTATTCCACGGTACCGGCACTGCGGTAGCTCACCTGCTGCCCCAGTTGCACCGCGGTGGCTTGTAATGCCTGACGCACTTCATCGGATAGATTCGGCGCCGGGCATTCCTCAATCACTTTCTGGTTACGACGCTGCGCAGAGCAATCACGTTCACCAATCGCAATCACCTTGCCCTGACCGTCACCAAACATCTGCACTTCGATATGGCGGGCATTCTCAATAAATTTCTCAAGGAACATGCCGCCGTTGCTGAAGTTGTTTTCCGACAGCCGTTTTACCGAGGCATACGCGGCACGCAATTCTTCCGCAGAGAAACAGCGTTGCATACCAATACCACCGCCACCAGCGGTACTTTTCAGCATCACCGGATAACCAATCACGTCTGCTTTTTCCAACGCTTCCTCTAAAGAAGCCAGTAAGCCGGTGCCCGGTAACAGCGGTACATTCGCCGCTTCCGCCAGTGCGCGCGCTTCGTGTTTCAGACCAAACGCCACCATCTGCTCCGGTGTCGGACCTAAAAACACCAGCCCTTCGTCGACACAACGACGGGCAAAATCAGGGTTCTCGCTTAAAAAGCCATAGCCAGGATGAATGGCCTGAGCGCCGGTCTGTCTGGCAATGGCAATGAGTTTGTTCTGATCGAGATAGGTTTGTGCGGCAGCACCTTCACCAAGTGACCAGGCTTCGTCAGCATCTAATACATGACGGCTGTCAGCATCGGCTTCGCTATACACCGCCACAGAGGTGACACCCATGCTTTTCAGGGTGCGGATAATTCGGCAGGCAATCGCGCCACGGTTGGCAATCAATACTTTACTGAACATAAGTTTAACTCTGTTCAATGCTGCCGGAAGGGTTCTTCCGTCAGACTTCGGGTCGTCCCGCAAGAAATCAGGGAGCGGCTCAAGGTCGTCCTTGCGCTCATATCTCTCAAATTGGTTGCTTAGTTCCAGACCAGCACGTCAACCGGTGTCGGGTTATAGGCATTACACGGGTTGTTCAGCTGTGGGCAGTTCGATATCAGTACAATCACATCCATCCGTGCTTTCAGCTCAACATATTTGCCCGGTGCGCTGATGCCATCGGCAAAGCTCAAACCACCGTCAGCGGTAATGGGCACGTTCATGAAGAAGTTGATGTTATGGGTGATATCGCGTTTGCTCATGCCGAATTCCGGGTTTTCCGTCACCGCCAGCAACCAGCTGTCACGGCAGGCATGCATGTGTTTTTTGCCCAAATCGTAACGCACCTGATTACTCTCGGTGGCACAGGCACCACCCAGCGTGTCATGACGACCACAGGTATCCGCCACGATTTCCAGCATCGGGTTGCCTTCGTTGGTCATCAGCGTTGTACCGGTTGTCAGATAAACGTTGCCCTGCTCACGGATGGTATCCACCGCGCTGTAACGCTCGGCTGGGTTTGCCGCTGAGTAGAACAAGGTATCCGCCGCCTGATTACCTTCCGAATCGACAATGCGGATGGTCTGGCCAGCTTTCACCACCTTCATCCAGTAATCACCCGCCAGTACGGTTTCCTGATAGGCCACATCAGCCGGTTTTAACAAACTTTCCTTGATCATAAATCGCTCCTTAGTGACCGGCACAGCAAACATAACGGCGGGTATTTTCAAAACCACGCCCGTTTTCCGGACGGGAAATCCGGCAAATATCATCCGCCGCCACCGGATCGGCCTTATACACGCCGTACTGAATGGGTTTGCGCGGATATTCGGCAGCCGGGTTCATCGGATGCGGACAGGTGTTGAACACCACCAGGGTTTCCATTTCAAACCGCAACGTAATGGTGTCACCGGCTTTGGAATGATTTGCAGCAAACTGCAGATTGCCTTCTGCATCGGTAAACACTTTGCTGAACAGGTTCAGGTTCGCCGCCAGATCGCGCGCGCCCAGGCCATATTTCGCCACTTCCACCAGAAAGCTGTCGTAACCATTCTGTTTCCACAGATTGCGATCATGCTGATAGTCGCGATCACCCCAGCATGCTGCCACTTTGGCTTTATTGGTAGTGCCGGCCACGGTGTCGATCCAGCCGGTATCATCCTGAATAACCGAACAAAAAATGCGGCCCATATCGGAATAGAGACAATGCCCGGTGGTGAGCTTAAAGGTGTGCTGACATTTCAGCGTATCCGGCGCGTTGTAGCGCTCCAGCAGGTTGCGCGGGTTGTAAAACAGCATGCCCACATTCGCGCCGCCTTCCACATCGGTGATTTTCAGCAGTGATCCTGCCGGCATCACCATCGACCAGTGACTGCCGCCAGGCAGCGCATCTTCATACAATAATTCTGCCATGGTATTACTCCGTTTTATTTTCTGGTGAAAAGCGCACCGCATCTTCGGACTTCAGCCTTCCACCCTGTAAAGGAATGTCATAGGTTATTTGCGCGCCATAGCGTTGTGGTGACTGCGGGTCATGCCGTGATTTATCAAACACCCACAACCGGCTGCCCAGCGCGAACCCTTCTTTCAAATCATGCGTAACCATGAAAATGGTTAACCCCTGCTGTAACCACAATTCACGGATCAACTGATGCATATCAGCGCGAATACCCGGATCGAGCGCACCGAACGGTTCGTCCAGCAGCAGAATGCGGGGCTTTTTCATCAGAGCCTGCGCAATCGCCAGACGCTGTTGCATACCACCCGACAGTTCACTCGGGTAACGCTGCAACGCATGGCCTAACCCCACCCGCTCCAGCATCGCCACTGCGCGCTCTTCCGCCTGTTTTTTCGCGGCACCGAATAACTTGCCCAGCCACTTCGACTGCGCGAATTCATCAGCCAGCAGCACATTGCCAAGCGCCGTTAAATGCGGAAATACCGAATATTTCTGGAACACGATGCCACGATGTTCATCCGGTTCCTGCGGGATCGGCTGGCCATCCAGCAATAGTTCGCCGCGCGACACGCTTTCCGTCCCCAGCACCAGTTTCAGAAAGGTGCTTTTGCCACAACCGGACGCACCGACCACCGTGACAAATTCACCGGCATTGATAGAGACGTTGATGCGCTCCAGCACACACACATCGCCATACTCTTTCCAGACGTTTTTCGCCTGCAGGATTGGCATACTCATCCCTGCGCCTCCCCGTTACGACCGAAATACCAAGGGAACGCTTTGCGTGCCGTCACTTTTAAAATCCAGTCCATCGCAAACGCCAGCAGCGTGATCCAGAAAACATACGGCAGGATCACCGACATATCGAGGTAACGCCGCACCAGGAAAATCCGGTAACCCAGACCTTGGGTCGCTGCAATTGCTTCCGCCGCAATCAAGAACAACCAGGCACTGCCCAGCGTCAGACGCACCGCTTCAAACAGACGCGGCAGCACCTGAGGCAGCATCATCCGCAGCAGGATCTGCCAGCTGGTCGCACCCAATGTCTGCGCCTTGATCAGTTGTTCTTCCGGCAGGCTCAGCGTTTTCAGCTGTAAATCACGGATCAGGATCGGGCAGATCCCAATCACAATCAGCATCACCTTCGCCAGATCACCAAGCCCAAACACAATGAACAAAATTGGCAGGATCGCCATCGGCGGGATCAGCGACACAGTCGTAACCAGCGGTGAAAAAGGAATACGGATCAACGGAATACCACCATTCAGCAAGCCGACACTCAGCCCCAGCACCGCGCTGATTCCCACGCCCATCAGCAGCAGACGCAGGCTGGATAACGTATCGGCCCATAGCAGGTATTCCCCGGTCCGACGGCTCGGCTCGAACGCCATTCGGGCAATCGAATCGAAGATCGCCGGAAATGATGGCAACAATTTGTCATTTGGATTCACCGCCAGCCGCGCTTCTGAATTGATCAGATACAGCACCAGCAGGATCACAAACGGAAGCAATGCCAGTAACCAGCGACCTAAGCGATCCGGTTGTCGATTAATGAGTCGGGCCATCGCCTATCTCCTTACCACTCGGCTCACAGCTTGCCGTCGGCAGCCATCTGCATATAAGTCGGATCAAAACGCAGTTTGACGTTGTTCGCATCACCATAAACACCCGCCGGCGTCTGCACCCCGACAAAACCGGCATTCGGCGCACTCTCACCTAACAGGCCGTGTTGATAAGAGAACTCCGCGACCTGCTGCATGGTGTTTTTCAGTTGCGGGTTATTGGTTAATGCCACCGCATCGGCTGGTTTATAGAACATATAGGTCGCTTTCAGCTGCGAATCGTAATCCGCCAGATCAGTGCCCGCGGCCTTCGCCATCAGCGTACGGGCCTCTGTCGCTTTGGCGTCAGAACCGGACATCACGCCCATGATTTCATACCAGGCACCGGTCAGCGCTTTACCTAACTCAGGGTGCGCTTTCAGCCGGTCGGTTTTCACTACCATCAAATCAAGAATTTCACCGGGGATCTGACTGGAATCGAATACCTTGTTCGCATTCGGCTGTTTCATGATTTCAGATAACAGCGGGTTCCAGGTCACCGTTGCGGTGACATCCGGTGTAGCAAAAGCAGAAACCAGATCGGCATCTGAGGTATTCACCACCGTCACATCTTTCTCGCTCATGCCCTGCGTTTCCAACGCTCGCGCCAGCAGATAATGCGACACACTCAGTTCCACCAGATTCACTGATTGGCCCTGAATATCTTTCAGTGATGCTTTATCTTTCAGTACGATACCGTCATTACCGTTGGAATAATCACCCACGATCAGCGCGGTGGAATCAACGCCACCGGCAGCCGGAATGGTCAGGGCATCCATATTGGTCATCACACAACCATCAAAGCCGCCCGCGGTATACTGGTTGATCGATTCGACATAGTCGTTCACCTGCACCACATCAATCTCGATATCGTATTTGTCTGCCCATTTTTTGATAATGCCGCTCTGCGCCGCATAGTCCCAGGGCATCCAGCCGGCATAAATCGTCCAGGCAACCTTGAATTTTTCTTTGGCAAACGCAGGAACAGAACCGAACAGAAAGACCGGCAACAGGCCAACACACAGCCATTTGCGGAATGATGAGCTAAATGAAGATTTTTTCATGTTTCCCTCCCTGGGAGCACGTTGGTCAAATACGAGAGATCATGGCTGTGCGCCGCTGTCTCCCGGGTTTTTGTCCCGCCGTGTAACCTTCAGGAAGGAAGGTCGATAACTCTCGGACCAGTCACTTGGTAAACCAAGCCGGAACCCTAGTCATCCATTTACAAATTTTGGCACAGAAGTCAGCGCAAACACGCCATCATCATCAAGTGCGGTATTCGGTTAATAATGATGCAAGTCGTGCGCCAATTCCGTCAGATAGAAAACCGGCATAAAAACACTCAAATAAATCCCATTTTGGATCATTAATGACAAAAAGAAGGGTTAACCGAGCTGAAATGCACCGACTTGGAGCCCCATAAGAATGCATTAAGCAGATGAAATTTTCCGGACGGCAAAAACGCAAAAACCCCGCCGAAGCGGGGTTTTCTGAAGATGGTCGGTGATAAAGGATTCGAACCTTTGACCCTCTGGTCCCAAACCAGATGCGCTACCGGGCTGCGCTAATCACCGAATGCGCGCATTATGCCACCAACAATCCAAAAGTGAAATCAAAGATAGCGCTGTTCTGACTGATTGCTCAATTTGACATCAATTCGTGTGCAATTACCATTCAATGCATATGTTATTACCATATGATAATCATAAAATACTGCCATTGGCTCGCTGCTACGGTCCGGTGACAAGCGATCGATCAGACCAGAAACGTCATCTCCACCCAAGCCGAGGCTTCCTGCAATGAGGTAAAAACACCCCTGGCCGTCGAAAAATCATGGTGACGCGACATCGGGGTCGGCACCGCCAGACACGTCACCCCCGCCGAAGCGGCCGCTCTGGCACCGGATTCCGTATCTTCAAAGGTCAGACAGTCGCCCGGCGCCATGCCTAGTTTCTCCATGGCCAGCAGGTAGCAATCCGGTGCCGGTTTGTTCCGGCTGATATCCTCGCCGGAAACAATCACCGAAAAATAGTCATGCAGCGCATGTACCGCTAATGTGATGTCCACATTACGTCGTGCTGCTCCGGTCACAATCCCCAGCTTCAGATCATAGCCGGAAAGATGCGCCAGTATCTCCCGCACCGCCGGCATGAGCGGAAATCCCGCACCCGCCACGACTTCCCGGGTAAGTGTCTTTTTCGCATCGGAAATGACACGATGCGGCACCGGCAAGGCAAAACGCCGGACCATGTCTTCGGCATTCAATGCCGTCGGCACCCCGGCGTAATGCGCTTTATACTGTTCCACCGTCAATTCGACCCCATAGTCCGCCAACACCTGCTGCCACATCTGAAAATGCAGCGGCTCTGAATTCACCAGCGTACCGTCAAAATCAAAGAACAGCGCTTTCAGACCTGAAGGGAATGGAGGCATACGACTATCCTGTCCGTAACAGTGTTGTATCGCTAAATATAGAGGAAAGTATGTCGGCTGAGCAGAGGAATGTATATCGCAGAAAAGCAAAAACCCCGCCTAAGCGGGGTTTTCAGAATGTGGTCGGTGATAAAGGATTCGAACCTTTGACCCTCTGGTCCCAAACCAGATGCGCTACCGGGCTGCGCTAATCACCGAAGTGGTCGATTCTACTTGTAAAGATTGGTGCGAAAGGAGGGACTCGAACCCTCACACCCGAAGGCACTAACACCTGAAGCTAGCGCGTCTACCAATTCCGCCACCTTCGCATCGGGATATCTTTACTTTTGAATCTGGGGTGGCTAATGGGACTCGAACCCACGACAACTGGAATCACAATCCAGGGCTCTACCAACTGAGCTATAGCCACCACTGCTATCTTGGAACTTCCCAGTTGAACCTGAGTCGCTTGGCGCGCCCGACAGGATTCGAACCTGAGACCTTTGGCTCCGGAGGCCAACGCTCTATCCAGCTGAGCTACGGGCGCCTTGTCCTCAAGACGGGGCGAATATTAAGG